>Ga0302319_10006176_pt1 | contig 23856 bp, 18 predicted proteins | sample Bog_T0_2_FD_203319 | JGI IMG/M metagenome (GOLD analysis project Ga0302319, IMG submission 203319) | Peat permafrost microbial communities from Stordalen Mire near Abisko, Sweden - Bog_T0_2 | ecosystem: Environmental > Terrestrial > Soil > Wetlands > Peat | place: Sweden: Abisko, Stordalen Mire...
AAAAACCGTCATGAACGCACTCCCAAAATGCTTCCCCAAGCACTTGTCGGCCATCGTGATCCAGCCAACTTAAACCCGAAGCGTCTTGGCCTGAAACCTGAACCCTTCAACCTGAAACCTTCGTGAACCCCCCGAAATATCACTTTTTTACGGATTGAAACCTCACCCCACAATGACCCCACGCATCGTCGCCAACCCATGGGTGGTAGGGCGCGTCACTCCGTGCGCGCCGCGATTGACATCCAAGTCAGCAAGCCATCCCAGTTGTCGCTTACCCACTGCTGCTTCACTGAACACTTGATCACTTGATCACTTGATCACTCTAAAGAAACACATTATGCAAGCGACTGTTTGTAAGTCTGTTACGTTCGCAGCCAAAGCGCCCAAGATGCCGGTCGCGTCGCCACTGGCTTCCCTCTCCCCTCAACGGGGCCTCAACGGGGAGAGGGATTGAGGGGGGCGTTGCCCTGGGCTGTCATGTGGCGGCCTTTCAGGCCTGCTCTTTGCGGCGTCATTCTGGATGAAGAAAGCCATGGGTTTTCCGTTGACGGAACGGCTCAGGGGTTGCGATACGGCAGGCTGGGAAGCCTGCGCTACAAGGGTTTGCCACGGTTTCGCCGGTTTCACCATGAAATATCCGGGCTAGGGTTCGGCGATATGTATGTAAGCGCGCAGGACATGTGCTTTGTCGTTCTCACGTTTTTTGGGGGAGAGGATTCAGACAATTTTTATTTCCGGCGGGGTGAAAATAGGTTTTAGTGGTCGGGTTACCAATGAACCGTGAATGCATTTTAATCCTGAATTCCGAAGTTGGGGCTCACACCTGCCCGCGGGTGCGGCTGGACATGCTGCGCGTGTGGCCAGTTTGCGTGCGGAGGCCGGAAAATCACCCGGACCGGTTGCGTGCGCTCGCGGTTTTCCGCGAGGCGCGGAAAACCACACGCGGGGCGCGTGTGCTCCCCGGGTAACTTCGGAGTCCGGGTTAATGCCAATGAACCTTTTCGCTGCGAACTCAACCTCATAAATCCACACCGACCATGAATGCAATGAAATTAATCATGCCCCGTTTGAATCTATCCGCCCTCGCGGTCCTGGCCGCAGGCTTCCTCGCCGGTTGCGCGTCCACCGGCACCAATAGCACGCCGACGGTTTCGACGGCCGCTCCGCCGCCGCCGTGCTGGCCCGGTTTGATTCCATCAAACAGCAATACCACGCCGACGGTTTCGACGGCCGCTCCGCCGGTCAGCGCGCCGGCCGTCCCGCCGGTCCCAGTGGTGATCGCGCCAACGGTGCGGGCGGTGGAGCTGCCCCTGCGGATCAAAGCGGCGGCCACGGAGCCTTTCACGGACAAGAACGGACAGCTCTGGCTGGCGGATCAGGGGTTCGCCGACGGGGAAACGACCGAGCGTCCAGAGGTGACCATCATTGGGGCCAGCGACCCCCGCATCTACCAATCCGAGCGTTTTAGCATGACCTCGTTCACGCAGCCGCTGCCGAACGGCAACTACCTTGTGAAACTGCATTTCTGCGAGACCTATGAGGGCATCACCGGGCCGGGCCAGCGGGTGTTTTCCTTCACTGTGGCGGGGCATGAATTCAAGGATTTCGATGTGTGGGTAAAATCCGGGGGCTTCCTGCACGCGTATGTGGAAACCGTCCCCGTGGAGATCACCACCGGCAAACTGGAGATCACCTTCACGCCCAATATCGAAAATCCTGAGATCAACGGCATCGAGATTCTCGCGGCTCCGTGAGCCGGGCTTTGCTTCATCCGGTCAGGCCTAGATTGAAACCATGAAACATTCACGAGGAAGCTGTGTTTGCGGCGCTGTCCGATATGAACTTTCGGCGGAGCCGATCGCGCTTTTTTGTTGCCACTGCACGGAGTGCCAGACGGCCAGCGGTTCAAGCTTTGTCCTCGCGCTGAAAATACCGTATGGCGGCCTCACCGTGGTTGAAGGCGAGGCCAAGCCATACTTGCGACCAGAAGCGGACGGTCAAAAGCGGAATGTTTTCCGGTGCCCAAAGTGCCTTGCGGCAATATGGAGTGAACCACTGGATTTGAAAGAGGTGATTACCGTTTATGCCGGAACGCTTGACGAATCCTCAAGGCTGAAACCGGTGGCGCATATTTGGACGCGGGATGCACAGCGGTGGATCGAGTTGCCGAAAAATTCGCTCCAGTTCCCTGAAAATCCGCCAGATATGCAGACCATCGAGCAGGCATGGCGCCGGCAGTGTGAGAGCATTCCGGGCTAAGCCGGAACTATGGAGTTATAGATTAATTTAACCACGGATGAACACGGATGGACACGGATGAAGAAATTTCAGCAGGGCGCTCCGGCCTGGTGTTCCGCCGGTCACTCAACGGCGCGCTTTCTGACGGTTGGAAAATCACGTTTTTATCCGTGTTCATCTGTGTCCATCCGTGGTTTTAAATCTGTTTTACTGATTCTTCAATCTTTACGATTGCATTCCGTCATTTTAACATGACGTTACAATGTGGTTAAAGTCCGCCCATCCCGCGCGAGAATGCCAGCTGGTCTGGCAATTTCCTCCCGTTTAGGCGGCCATTCCCTTGTCTTCATGATCGCCAATCTTATCAAATCGCTCATGGCTGGCCTGCTGTTCGCCACCCCGGTATTCGGCAGCCAGGGCGGTTTCTTGTTCGTCACTTTCCGGAATGAAGGCGGGGCCATGAGCGAGCAAATGTATTTTGCCATCAGCCAGGACGGCCAGAGCTGGAAGGCCCTGAACGGCAGCCGGCCCGTCCTGGTCAGCCAGATTGGCGAGAAAGGTGCGCGCGATCCCTTTGTTTTCCGCGCGCACCGTGGCGCCAAGACCTATGTGATTGCCACGGACCTCTCCATGCATTTCAACCCGGACTGGAGTCGGGCGGTTCACGGCGGCAGCCACTCCATTCTGGTGTGGGAATCCGCCAACCTGGTCAAGTGGTCGAAACCGCGCCTGGCGGCCGTGGCCCCGGAGGACGCCGGATGCACCTGGGCCCCCGAGGCCATTTACGATGACGCCACCGGGAAGTACCTGGTTTTTTGGGCCTCGACCACGGCGGACGATCATTATGCCAAACAACGGATTTGGGCCTGCCGGACCAAGGATTTCATCCGGTTTGAAACGCCTTTCATCTATATTGACCGGCCCACGGCGGTCATTGATGCCGACATCGTCAAGGAGGGATCGAACTATTACCGCTTCACCAAGGACGAGGCCTACAAAGTCATTACCATGGAAACCAGCGAGCGGTTGACGGGGACGTGGCGCAATGTTCCCGGCTTCACGCTGGCCAACGCGCGCGGCTACGAAGGCCCCGAATGCTATCAATTGGCCTCGGGTGCCTGGTGTTTGATCGCCGACCATTACGCGGCCGGTTCCGGGTATGCGCCGTTCGTGACCACGAATCTCGCCAGTGGCGTGTTTACTGCCGGGGCGGGTTTTCATTTCCCGTTTGCCTTCCGCCATGGGGCGGTGCTGCCGATCACGGCGGCGGAATATGCCCGGCTGGATTCCGCTTTTGCCGCGCCCGTTCCTGATGGCCAGCACGAATGAGCGGTGGTGTCTGAGTACTTTTTACCACGAGCGCAATTTGTTTTCCACTCTGAACAATTTGGGTTATGTTGTGTCCAATTGTGCCATACATCATGTTGCCGCTGAAAAAATACTGGCCCTTCCTGCTGGGAGTGGTCGCCGGAGTGCTTATTTGGAACGGTTGCAAAACCGGTCGAACTCCGACGCCAACGCCTCCGACCCCCATCGTGTCCCTGAGCACCAACAGCTTGCAGCCCGGGCCGGAGGATCCCCAGATCGCCTACATTGCCGCGCGATTGCTGGAAACCTACCACTATTTGGAACATCCGCTGGACCAGGAAATGGCCGCCAAATTTTACGACGGCTATATCAGTTCCCTTGATCCCCACCACGAATATTTTCTGCAAAGCGACCTCGCGGAATTCGCCCCGTTCCGCACCAACCTCGACAACCTGACCATCACCACCAACTCCGCCGCCGATTTGTCGCCGGCGTTTCATATTTATCAGCGGTACCAGGAACGCGTCCGCCAACGCGATGCCTACGTGGCGGAACTCCTTGAGCAAGATAAGTTTAAGTTCACCGGCGACGACAAGTATGTGGATCGCCGGCATGAACCCGCCCCCAAGGACCTGGACGAGGCGAAACAGCTCTGGCGGGAGAATGTGCGCTACGATTATTTGACCGAAAAGCTGTCGCTCGAACTCACTGAAACCAACGGCACCATCACGGTGAAGCTGCCGGCCGGGGCCAACACCAACATCATCGCCAAACTGGAAAAACATCTTACCTGGGGCCAGCACCTCATGACCAACCAGGACAGCGACACGGTATTGCAAATCTATTTGAATGCGCTGGCCCACGCCTACGATCCCCACACGGATTACATGAGTGCGCCCCACGCCCAGGATTTCTCCATCAGCATGAATCTGGCGCTCTTTGGCATCGGGGCGCAACTGACGGAAGACTATGGCTATTGCACCATCCATGCCCTCGTGCCCGGGGGGCCGGCCAGCAAAAGCAAGCAGTTCCATGAAAACGACCGCATCATTGCCGTCGCCCAGGGAGACAAGCCGCCGGTGGATGTCGTGAACATGGATTTGAGCAAAGTGGTCCAGCAAATTCGCGGCCCGAAAGGCACGGAAGTCCGCCTGACCATCAGCCCCGCCCCGGATTTCGCCACCCGCAAAGTCGTCTCCCTCGTGCGGGATGAAATCAAGCTGGAAGATTCCGAGGCCAAGGCCAAGCTCCTGGAAATCCCGGACGGTCATGGCGGCACCAACCGCCTTGGCATTCTCGATCTGCCCTCGTTCTACGCCCCCGTGGATCCCAATAACAGCAACGGCCACGCCACTCCGAAATACACTTCGGTGGATGTGGCCAAACTGTTGCGCAAGTTGAAACAGGAGCATATCTCCGGCCTGATCGTGGATTTGCGCTTCAACCCCGGCGGTTCGCTGGAGGAAGCCATCCGGTTCACCGGTCTTTTTCTCAAGGGCGGTCCGGTGGTGCAGGCCCGCAATCCCAACGGCCAGATTTTTGTGGAAAAAGCCGATGACGAGGATCAGGTTTATGACGGACCGCTGATCATCATGGTCAACCGCTTTAGCGCTTCGGCGGCGGAAATTGCGGCGGCGGCCTTGCAGGACTATGGCCGTGCCATCATCGTGGGCGACATTTCCACCCACGGAAAGGGCACCGTGCAAAGCCTGAATCAGTTGAAGCCCCTCATGCCCAACTGCACCAACAATCCGGGCGAATTGAAGATCACCATCCGCAAATTCTACCGCATCAGCGGGGCCTCCACCCAGCTCAAGGGCGTGACCCCCGACATCATCCTGCCCGACCAGTTCAGTTATTGGTCCCAGCTCGGCGAATCGAATCTCGACAACCCGCTGGCATGGGACACCATCCAGCCCGCCAGCTACGAGAAGTTCAATCAAGTGGAGCCTTTTCTTTCCCAATTGACAGCCCTCTCCAGCCAGCGTGTCCGCACCAACCAGGATTTCAAGTACGTCCAGGAGGACATTGATCAATACGTGGAAAAGCAGAGCGAGCACTCCGTCACCCTCAATGAACGGGAAGCCATCAAGGAGCGGGAAGAGCTCGCGGCCAAGAGCCACACGCGGGAGCTGGAGCGCGAAAAACGTCCCGACCCGGGCGTGAAAATCTATGAATTGACCGTCAAAAACTCCGAGGAAGCCGGCCTGCCGCCGCCGGAAAACTGGCTGGGGGCCACCAACGGCTATTCGGCTACAAGAAACGTCAGCAATGCACCTGAGCCGGGCACGGGTGCTCCGATCAGTGTGAAACTGGCGGACTCCGCCATCACCACCACCAATCTCGTGCCGGTGGTTGAGGATAAAAAATCCCCGCCGTTCGACCCCATGCTGGACGAGACGGAACATATTCTGGAAGATTATATTTCGCTGCTTAAAAAAAGTGGTAGTTTGACGGTGAATCCATAGTCTCATTATGAAGCCAGTGCTAGCGGTGATCACGGTTTGCCTCCTTGCGGCGGAAAATCTCCCGGCGCAATATTACGGGGCCATCCAACAAGCCCGGCGCGATAGCGCCCAAAACGACGCCGAACAGCGGCGCATTCAAAACGAAGCCGGTGGGGCCGCCCAATCGGCGGCTCCCGGGGCTCCCGCCCAACCCGCCCCCGTGGACCCGGCCTTGCAGGTCACGCTCAAAAACATCACCGGTTTGCGGGCTGATTTTGCGGCCGTGGTGGCCACGGATAAAGCGGACCCGGCCCAGAAAATCGCCCTTTTGAACGACCTCACCCAGGCCGCCCAGGGCACCAGTAAAGCCACCAGTAACTCCGTCAAAAAACTGGCAGACGACCTGACCACCGCCCTGGCCGGCCAGAAGAAACTGGCGACCGCCGCCCAGCAGAAGCTGGCCCAGGAAATTCATGCCCTGTTCAACAGCGCCCGCCTTACTCCCGCCCAGCAAAAATCCCTGCCGTCGGACATCCAGAAACTCCTCACCGATGGGGGCGTCTCGCTGGACAGCGCCGTGGATGTCGTGACCGACCTCAAGGAGGTTGTGGCCGAAACCAAGTAGCCATGCGCCCGGTGCAATGCCCGACCTGCCAGAAGTCCGGCGACTGGTTTGCCGGAAAATACGGTCCGTTTTGTTCCCACCGCTGTAAACTGGTGGATCTGGGCAAATGGTTCAGCGGTGAAAACGCCATTTCCGAGCCCCTCAAGCCTGAACACTTTGAAAAATACGCCGACCTGCCACCCGGTGCCCATCTCGACCAACCGGAGGCGGAATGATGGCGCGACGATATTTGTCATCCCGATCAAGTGGTGTATACTCCTCCCGTTAATATGGAGGCTAATTGAAACATATCCTGACCATCCTGTTGGCCGCCGGCATCGCGGGCGTTTTATCCGCGCAACCGGCTGCACCCCTTTCCTCCAATCCCATTGGCAAGCCAACCATGACCACCCCCACCCCAACCAATCAAACCGAAATTGCCGACCTCGGCGGCGGCTGTTTCTGGTGCATGCAAGCCGTGTTTGAACGCCTGCCGGGCGTCATCTCCGTCACGAGCGGCTTTGCCGGCGGCAGCACTGAGAATCCCACCTACCGCGACGTCTGCTCCGAAACCACCGGCCACGCGGAAGTGACCGAAATTCAATTTGATCCCGCGCGCGTCTCTTACGCCAAAGTGCTGGAAGTATTCTGGCAGGCGCATGACCCCACCACGTTGAACCGGCAGGGCGCGGACGAAGGCACGTCGTATCGTTCCATCATCTTATATCGCAACGAACAGCAGAAACAGATTGCCGAACAATCCAAGCAGGCGGCCCAGAAGGATTTCCGTTCCCCCATCGTCACCGAAATCGTTCCGCTGAAAAAATTCTATCCGGCCGAGGATTATCACCAGCAATACTACGACCTCAACTCCAACGCCGGCTACTGCCGCGTCGTCATCGCCCCCAAGCTGGAAAAGCTGGAGAAACATAAAATCATCGAACCGACGCCGCAGGTGAAACCTTGATTTTGTTTCGGGTCAAGCTTTGGCTACACCAGATTGCCGGGGGCTTGATAGTGCCAATGGTTGCACTGATCCGGGGTTACGTTATTCCATCTATTTGGGGCACAGGCACGGCATGGTTGCGGCTCAAGATTGTCCAATCAAAATCCCCGCCAGAAACACGAGCAAGCCGCCCAGGGCCACTTGGAACAGCGCCGATCGCCATGGCGAATCCATGAACCGGTGGCGGATCCAGGAAATGATGCCCAACTCCACCAGCACCACCCCCACCGCAATGCCGGTGGCCGTCTTATAATCCCCGATCAGATACGGCAGCGTATGCCCGATGCCGCCGAGCGTGGTCATCAGCCCGCATACGGCCCCGCGCGCCCACGGATGCCCGCGCCCGGTCAATGATCCGTCATCCGACAACGCCTCCGCAAACCCCATGCTGATGCCCGCGCCCACGCTGGCCGCCAGGCCGACCAAAAACGTGTCTTTGCTGTTGTGGGTGGCGAAGGCCGCGCAAAACAACGGTGCCAGGGTGGAAACCGAGCCGTCCATCAACCCCGCCAGTCCCGGTTGCACCACCTGCAACACAAACAACCGCTTCTGTTGGGAGGTCTCGTCCGCGCTCAACTCCGTCGCGCCGATTTTATCGGCCGTATGCGCGTGGTTGCGCTCCTCTTCCGCCAGGTCGCCCAGCAACTGCCGGATGCCCGCATCCGTCGTGCGGCGGCACACCGCCTCATAAAAGCGGCGCGTCTCCACCTCCATGCTCTCGGCCGTTTTCTGGACGGTTTGCAGTCCCAGCGGACGCACCAGCCAGACCGGCTTGCGCTCCACAAATCCCCGCACATCCTGCCGCCGGATCAGCGGCACATGCTCGCCAAATCGCGCCCGGTGCAGCTCCAGCAAACGGTGCCGGTGGGCGTCCTCCTCCTTCCGCATGACGCGGAACTTCGCGGCCTGTTCCGGATAATCCGCCTCCAAGCCCGCGGCGAAATCCTCATAGATCCGGGCGTCTTCCTCCTCGAGCGAAATGGCGAGGGCCAGAATTTCCTGCTCGGTCAGCCGGTCGAATGTCTTCATAAATAAGGTGAGAATAATCGCGCCGAGGAATCACGCAATTTAATTAACACCGGCCGCGCGTCCATCTCCGCCAGCGTCACTTCGCGCGCCCCCGCCATTTTTCTGGCCAGCACCATGCCCAGGCGGGCGGCGAACGCCCGGCCGTACGCCTCCACGTTCATTTCAAAATTGAGCCGCAGACTTCGCGCGTCCCAATTCGCCGATCCCAGCAGCACCCAATGGCCGTCCACGATCATCAATTTGGAATGATCAAACGGCGGCGGGGTGAGCCAGAAATGGCAGCCGTGCTCCAGCATCTGCCACCATTGCGAGCGGGAGGCCCAATGCACGAGCGGCAGGTTGTTTTTGGCGGGCAGCACGATCTCCACGCGCACTCCGCGCAACGCGGCGAGATTGAGCGCCGTGATCAGGGCGTTGTCCGGCAAGAAATACGGCGTCACGATCTGGACGGAAGTCTGCGCCTCGGCCAGAGCCGCCAGCAACGTCCAGCGGGCTTTCTCAAAATCGCCGTCCGGGCCGTCCATGATCACCCGCGCAATCACCCCGCCCGTCTCCGGTTGCGCTGGAAACCACGACTGCCCGTCCAGCATTTCGCCGGTGGTAAACGCCCAGTCATTCGCAAAGGCCGCCTGCAGCGCCGTGACCACCGGGCCGGTGATGCGAAAATGCAGATCCTGCACGGGATGCGGCGGCGCATCCGCCAGCACGTTGCCATGCCGGATGTTCATGCCGCCGGTGAACGCGGTGGTGCCATCCACCACGAGGGATTTGCGGTGGTTGCGCAAGTTGATCGTGGCCACGCGCCAGGGCGTGAACAGCGACGCCGGCAAAAACCGCGCCACCGGCACGCCCGCGCGCCGCAATTTCCAGGTGATGGGCGGCCACGAATAGCGCGCCCCCGCCGCGTCCACCAGCACGCGCACGGCCACGCCCCGCTGCACCGCCCGCGCCAGGGCGGCCACGAACTGCCGCCCGCTCGGGTCATTATCAAAAATATAGGAACAGAGGGTGATGGACGTGCGGGCCGCGTCAATGGCCGCCAGCATGGCGGGAAAGGCCGCATCCCCCGCGATCAGCGGCTCGATGTGATTCCCCGCCGTCAGCGGCTTGCCGGTGATTTTGCTGACCACGCGGGCAATATGCTGGAGATGCTCCGCGCCCGCGGGTTCCGGTTCGCCCAGATTTTCCGCCACGGGCCGGCTGAAGGTGTTGTGGACGCCCAATTGTATGGCGCGACGGCGAAGGCGATTGACTCCCAGCACCAGATACAGCAGCGCCCCCACCACCGGCAGGGTCCAGATCACAATGATCCAGATAAGGACCGCGCGCGAATCGCGCTTGTGCAACAGCACCATGCACGTGGCCAGCAACGCCGCGAGCACGTCGAATCCCGCCGCAAAGTGCGGCCAGAACTCATTCAACAGGGCATCCCATGACATTGCCAAAAGTGTCCCTGAAAAACGGCGCGACGCAAGCATGGGAAAAGAGGGGAAGGTCATTTATCGCTTGCTTCCGCGTTCCCGCCGCCGCATTTTCTTCCGCGAAGTGCTTTTAGCCAAATCCGATGGACCAACCCAATGAATGCCGCGCCGCCGCTTCCCCGGGACCAGGGAAAAATTGACACCGATCAGCTGAGGCTGCTCGCCGTTTTCCATTTCGTGGGAGCGGGGCTGGGGCTTTTGGGCATCCTGTTCCTGCTCGCACACTTTGCGATGTTTCATGCCGTCTTCGCCAATCCAAACCTGTGGAAGGATCAAAAACAGCAACCCCCACCGGAATTATTCGCCGTATTGAAGTGGTTCTATTTGGTTTTTGGGACGTGGTTTCTGGCCTCGGGCATTTTGAGTGCCATTTCCGGATTCTGCCTCCGCGCCCGCAAGCATCGGACTTTTTCCCTGGTTGTCGCCGGCATTATTTGTTTGCATATTCCGCTCGGGACCGTGCTGGGCGTGTTCACCATTATCGTTCTGCTCCGCGATTCCGTTCGCGAGTCCTACCCGCCCCTAACATGACGGTGCGCTTGAATTCACGGCGGTGAAATTTCGAGATTTTGTTTACCCCGCCAATTATGAACCTCAATCCCTCTCCCCGTTGAGGGGAGAGGGAAGCCAGTGCGACACATTCGGGCATCTTGGGTGCTTTGGCTGCGAGCGTAACAGACTTACAGACAGTCGCTTGCATAATGTGTTTCTTAAGTAAAGCAGCAGTGGGAAATTTTGCTGGTTGGATGCCAATAGGGGCGTGCCCTGGCACCGAGACGGTGCCAGAACTCGCAGGCGAGACGCCTGCGCCACTTGACGTTGCAGAGGGACGTGCGCGTTTCATGGTGATAAAAGTGATATTACGGGGTTTTTTGATGATTTTTGGGTTCGGGCACGGGGTGTGGTCGCAAGGGTTGCGCCAGGCGGGAAATCATTCGTGAGCCCCGGACGATGCCATGCCTCAAAGTGCCTGCTCCGCAGGCAAACAGTGTCGCAGCGCGACTCGGTCCACCCCGCGGGAAGGTGGTTGGATGACGCGGATGGCATCGCTCCGGGATGCAGATGCAACAACCGCGAGACCATGGCGTGGCGGCCAAGGGGGAGGATGACGATGAGGATGACGATGATTTTTAAGAGCGAGGGGACGCGCGCGAGGGGCGCGGGGCCGGACCGACGTTGCGCGGGCGGATTGGGTCCGGCCCGGATTTTCATATCATGGGGGCAACCCATAGCAATCCGGGATGAGTATGGCAGGAATCCGGAAAACCGGGTTGTTAGCGGCTAACGTGTTTCGCACTTTTCCGGCATTTATTTGCAAAAATGCGTTAGCGGCTAACAATGGGAATTGGGGAGCCTGCCGATTTTCGATTGCCGATTGCCGATTGACTGCCAACACCTTTAGAACCAATATGTTATGCCGCGACCAGAAACCCAAGTCCGGCAGCTTTATCGTGAAAGAAAGGGGTTTTCGCCAGAAACCAGGAAGGTTTGCTCACGAATTTCACAAATGTTCACGAATTTGAACCGTAACGGCCAATCAAGAATCAAGGCGACGCCAGCCGAAAGAAGCCACTGGCATTACATGGCAAGAGTATCATTTCGTCCTGTAGATTATTGCAGTCAAGCTCGGGGGTGTTCGTCACGGATTCCCAATTCAGCAAATCGGAACTCTGCTGGACGACAAAATTGGTTGAAGGCACAAGCCATGAAAGCTGAAGACTACCATTGGTCTGCATGAGGTTCATTTGCGGTGCTGGCATGGTTTGGGAAGTGCAAGCCCCATGGCCATTAATCACTCCCACCAAAAACTGCCCATCCGCTGATGACGCAATGCCTCCCCAACCCACAGTGGGAGTGCTGTTTTGTACTATCCAATTCTGTCCTGAATCAGGGGAAATGAAAATTGGGGTTGCACCACCACCTACTCCCTGATCTGCCGCCGCCAGTCTCACCCCATCCGCTGAAGAGGCAACCACACCAAAATTGTCATTAAGCAAGGAAGGGCTATGCGACTGCCAAACTGCTCCTGAATTAGTAGAGGTATAAACATACGATCCAGGGGAAGTCCCGGCAATCAGTTTTGCGCCGTCCGCCGAAGATGCGATTGAGCGCCAATAAGCGATGGTGTTGGTGTTTGCGTTCCAAGTTGTTCCAGAATTCGTTGACGAATAAATTGGGCCGTCAAAAACCGCTGCCGCCAATTTGGTTCCATCTGCCGACGAACAGGCGGCAACCCAATTGTTGCTTGGCGCGGTGGCGGTCCAAGTTTTGCCGCAATCCGCTGAAATGTAAATGGGCACGCTGTTGCCATTACCGTCAAAAGCAGCGGTCGCCACCAGTTTGCTCCCATCAGATGAAGAGGCAATGCAATTCCATTCGACATAGGGTGATGTGGGGCATAAAGTCCAAGTCAACCCTGAATTGGTCGAAGTGTAAATTCCTCCGAATGCTGCTGCTGCCACCAATTTCGTTCCGTCGGCTGAGGCGGCAACCGATTCCCACTCTTGACTGGACGTGTTCGTGGCCTCAGTCCAACTGATTCCCGAATTCGTGGAGGTGTAAATGCCGAGTGGTATCCCTGCTGCCACCAATTTGGTTCCGTCGGCTGAGGCGGCAACCGATATCCATGCTTCACTTGGCCCGTTCGTGGCCTGAGTCCACAATCGGCCCACCGGCACCGGCACCCCAATAATGGCTGAGGTGTAATTGGTGGTGTCAGTCGGAGTGAAGGTCACAGATTCAATGGATATGCCCACGCCTGGGACGGTCGAAGTTGAGGTGAACGTGAAGCTGCCGCCCACCGCCATCCCGGACGCATTCGTGGCGGCACCACCAAAAAGTCCTGAACTGGCCAAGGTTTGACCAGAGGTGATCGGAAAGGCGGCCGGCGACCTTGAAATTAGCGGTGTCTGTGGCAGCACCGTCACCGGCACACTGGTGGTTACCGTTGTATAATCAATATAATCAGCCGGGGAAAAGATCACCGACCCGCCAAACGTGCCCGTCGGCAGCGTGGTTGAAGGAGTGGTGAATGCAAAGCTGCCGCCCACCGTCACGCCAGCGGCATTGGTGACCTGCCCGCCGCTCAAGATCGAACTGGCCAATGTCTGGCCATAGATGATCGCCGAGGCGGTCGGGGCTATCGAGATCAACGGAGGCACAGGCAAATTCGTCCTTACGGCAACGCCAAACTGCAAGTAATCGCCATTAGAATAAGGTTGCCACACGCTGCCATGGTGGTAGGCGACCGCCCCGAGTGCCCAAATCGAAGCAGAATCCAGCGTCGTGCCACCCGTCACATTCCAGAGGTAGTGTCCGCCTCCCGTCGAGTTGCTGGAAGATCCAACGATCCAATAAATGGTGTTGGTTGCCAGTAGAAGCGCGGAGGTGTTGGTGTAATCATAAATTCCAGCATTGGTTGGATAATTATTTCCAGACAAGATGATCAGATTACTTCCGGGCAAGCCGCCGGAATCACTATAAAACGCAAGGGTGAATCTTCCCAAACCACTGGTGGGATGCACCCCAGCCATGGAGACAGACACCGTGGAGAGCGCGGTCAACGTGTTGCTGGTGCTGAAAGATATGGCAAAACTTTGAGAGCTTTGAGCGACAAAAGATCCAGCGTTAGTCTGGTTAAGATTGGAGATGGGGATAACGCTATCCTGCGCGAAAATTGTGACAGCATAAAATAACAACCAAAGGCGGAACGCAAATGTCATACCTAATTTGTAAATTAGCGAACGGGCCATTCCGAGTCAAAGCGAAATCGCCCCTACCGGGGCACTTCGGGGGGAAGGCAAAACACCAAGGAAAAACGACAGAGAGCATCGGCAACTCCATTCGCAAATTTTGCAGCCATCCTCCCAAATGGGCCGCCGGTTGAGGGCAACCGGCCTACAACCCACCGGGTTGGAAGTTTATTTCACCTTGGACAACCTGTGTCCAACCTCCCAGGTTATACTTGCGGTCGGAACTTGGGGAGGCAACGCATTGGCTGCCGGTTCTGCGGGGATGCCACCCGGGTCCCGAAATCTAAACGGACCGCTGCGTGCCTTGAGGCGGTGGGGCGCGTCTCTCCGTGCGCGCCGCCGTGGCCCGCCCGGACGCGTTGGTTGGCAGGCGCGGCTCGCAGAGGACTGCGCGCCCTACCAGTTGCGGATTTGCCATGGCGTTGGCGGAGTCCGAGTCAGTCCGAGTCGGTCCGAGTCGGTCCGACCTTTGGGAAGCTAAAACGGGAAGGGATCCGCGAGGAGTGGGTCAGGATTGACGAATGGTGTAGCAGTCGAGTTTGGCCGGCCAACGATGGCGGTGGTAGGGCGCGTCTCTCCGTGCGCGCCGCCGTGGCCCGCCCGGACGCGTTGGTTGGCAGGCGCGGCGCGCAGAGGACTGCGCGCCCTACCAATTGCGGATTTGCCATGGCGTTGGCGGAGTCCGAGTCAGTCCGGGTCGGTCCGACCTTTGAGCCGCTTGAGCCGCTGAAACGGGTTGGTTAGGCTTGCTGCGGGGCGGCGAGGGCGGCATCCTGTTCCGGTTGAAAATTCTGGTGGCCATCACGGGAGCGACCGGCGCGATTTACGCGCAGCGGTTGCTCGATAATTTGCATCCGCAGGAGCATGAGGTCCATGTGGTGTTGAGCCATTATGCCCAGCAGGTCGTGGCGATGGAGCTGCCGGCGGGTTTGCAGCTGGCCGCCGGGGTGCGGACGCACGGCATTAAAAGCATGAATGCGCCGTTTGCCAGCGGGTCGAATCCGCCGGATGCGATGGTGGTGATTCCCTGCACGATGGGGACGATGGGGCGCATTGCCCACGGTTACAGCGAGGATGTGCTGTTGCGCGCGGCGGATGTGGTGCTGAAGGAGCGGCGGAAGCTGATTCTGGTGCCGCGGGAAACGCCGTTGAGCCTGGTGCATGTGAAAAACATGGAGCTGCTGCTGCTGGCGGGGGCGACCATCCTGCCGGCCAACCCGAGCTTTTATTCGGGCGCGACGACGGTGCAGCAATTGGCGGACACGGTGGTGTCGCGGGTGCTGGATCATCTGGGCGTGGCCAACGCGCTGGCGCCGCGCTGGGCGGAGGAACGGGAGTAGCCCATGTTTTCCGGGATCCAAAAATGGGGTTCGTTCGTGCGGTTTTCGCATACGGTGTTTGCGCTGCCGTTCGCGCTGGCGGCGATGCTGGTGGCGGCGCGGGAGCATCGGGGCTGGCCGGGGTGGCGGGTGTTCGGGTTGATCCTGGCGGCGATGGTCTGCGCGCGCACGTGCGCGATGGCGTTCAACCGGATTGTGGACCGCAAATTCGATGCGCTGAATCCGCGCACGAAGAACCGGCATCTGCCGGCGGGAACGATCTCCCTGGGGAGTGCGGTGAGCCTGTGCGGGTTGTCGGCGGCGGGGTTGGTGGCGGCGGCGTGGGGGTTGAATCCGCTGTGTTTTTATCTTTCGCCGGTGGCGCTGGTGCTGGTGTGTTTCTATTCGTTGACGAAGCGGTTCACGGATTACACGCATGTGTTTTTGGGGATCGCGCTGGCGCTGGCCCCGATCGGGGCGTGGCTGGCGGTGAGGGGCGGGGCGGTGTCGGGCTGGGAGGGGTTGCAGATGGTGACGCTGGCGCTGGCGGTGGTGTTGTGGCTGGTGGGTTTCGACATCATTTACGCGCTGCAGGATTATGAGTTTGACCGGGCGCAGGGCTTGCGTTCGCTGGTGGTGGCGTGGGGGCCGCAGAACGCGCTGAAGGCGGCGTTTCTGGCGCACATGGTGATGTGCGGGTTGTTGCTGGGGTTCGGGCTGGCCTGCCAGTTTCGCATCGCTTATCTGGTCGGGTGGCTGATCATTGTGGGCTGCCTGGGGCTGGAGCACTGGGTGGCGCGCCGGCGCAGCTTGAACTGGATCAACGTCGCGTTTTTCCGGTTGAACGCGCTGGTGGGCGTGGTTTTTCTAGTGGTGGTGGCGGCGGAGGTGATTTTTCAGGGCGGGTTTCACCTGCGCTGACGGTGGCTGCCATCCGGAACGCTTCAGTAAAACGGATTTATAACCCCGGATGGACACAGATGAACACGGATAAAAACGTGGCTTTCAGGCTGACCGGAAAGCGCACCGTTCAGTGACCGGCGGTGAACCGGGCCGGAACGTTGGATTGACAGTTCTTCATCCGTGTTAATCCGTGTTCATTCGTGGTTAAATTAATCTTTGCCTGTATGGATACAGCTCAGATCCACCGTTTTTTGACCATCCAGGCCTTGATGAGTTGCGTGAGGCCGACATAGCACAGCAAGGTCAACCCGAGCAGCGGCCAGAATTGCCAGGGCAGCGGCACAAAGCCCAGCGAGCTGGCCAGTGGTGAATAGGGCAGCAGCGCGCCCACGCCCATGATGGCGAACGTGGTGAGGGTGAGCTGCCAGCTCGCGCGCGATTGGAGGAACGGAATCTGGTTGGTGCGGATGACGTGGACGATGAGGGTCTGGGTCATGAGCGATTCCACAAACCAGCCGGTGCTGAACAGCGCCGCCGCGTAGGTGTGGTCGGAGTCCGCGGCCGGGATGGGGAAGCGCTTGATCAATTCCTCGGTCGGCGGCATGAGGTTGAGGTTGCTGCATTTGAAATAGAACAGCATCAGCGCATAGGTGGTGTAGTCGAAGATCGAGCTGATCGGGCCGATGAAGAGGATGAATTTCGCGATTTCGCCCATGGCCCAGGGGCGCGGCTTGGAAATCACGGCGCTGCCCACGTTGTCGGTGGGAATCGGCACCTGGGAGAAATCGTAAAGCAGGTTGTTCGACAGCACCTGGATGGGCTGCATCGGCAGGAACTTGAGCCAGGCGCTGGCACCCAGCACGCTGAACATGTTGCCGAAGTTGGAGCTGGCCCCCATGCGGATGTATTTGAGGATGTTCACGAACACTTTGCGGCCTTCGAGCACGCCTTCCTCGAGGACCATCAAGTCCTTTTCGAGCAGGATCATGTCGGCGGATTCCTTGGCGATATCCACGGCGGTGTCCACAGACAGGCCGACATCGGCGGCGCGGAGGGCGGGGGCGTCGTTGATGCCGTCGCCCATGAAGCCCACGACGTGCTGGTTGCGCTGCAACGCCTGCACGACGCGCTTTTTATGCGCGGGCGAGAGGCGGGCGAAGACGTCGGTGGACTCGACTTCCCGGGCGAGTTCCTCGTCGGCCATTTTCTCCACCTGGCTGCCGAGCAGGATTTTATCGGCATGGATGCCGACTTCGGTGCAGACTTTGCGCGTGACGAGATCGTTGTCGCCGGTGAGGACTTTCACGGTGATGCCGTTTTGCCGCAAGGCGGTGATGGCCTTGGCGGCGGAGTCCTTGGGCGGATCCAGGAACGCGAGGTAGCCGGTCAGGACGAGGTCGCTTTCGTCCGCCTTGGTGAAGGTGGTCTGCGCGCCCAGTTTTTTGGTGGCCACGGCGAGGACGCGGAAGCCATCCTCACTCAACGAATTGACCTGCTCGATGAGGTTGCCGACGAGGATGGGTTCCATCGGGAAAATCTCACCGTCGCTCTCGAACTGCGAGCATTTGGCAAAGACCGCCTCGGGGGCGCCCTTGGTGAGCAACTGCCGCTCGCCATCCGGCCCCTCGACGGCGACGGACATCATGCGGCGGGAGAAGTCGAACGGGATTTCGTCAATCATCTTGTATTTGTCGATGCCCAGTTCGCTGTGCAGTTCCTTGTATTTCAGCACGGCGCGGTCGAGGACGTTTTTCAGGCCGGTCTGGAAATGGCTCAACAAATAGGCATCGCGCAAGACCTCCTCGCTTTCGTTTTTGAAGACGTCGCAGTGGATTTCCAGGATGACGTGGTCAATGGTCAGCGTGCCGGTCTTGTCGGTGCAGAGGACGTCCATGGCGCCAAAGTTCTGGATGGAGTTGAGTTTTTTGACGATGACTTTTTTGCGCGACATGGCCAGGGCCCCCTTGGAGAGGCAGACGGAAACGATCATGGGCAGCATTTCGGGGGTGAGGCCGACGGCCACGGCCATGGCGAAAAAGAAGGCGTCCTTCCAGTTGTGTTTCATCAGGCCGTTGATGAAGAAGACCATGGGCACCATGACCGTCATGAAGGCCAGCATCAGCCAGACGTAATGTTTGACGCCGCGGTCGAAGGCGGTTTCGGTCTGCTGGGTGGCCAGGCTGGCGGCCATTTTGCCGAAATAAGTCTGCTGGCCGGTGGCGACCACGACGGCGGTGGCCGCGCCGCTTTCCACGCTGGTGCCGAGGAAGCAGATGTTGGTGTGTTCGATGGAGGAGACGCCGGGGCGGGGGTCGGGGGCATCCTGTTTTTCCACGGGCAGGGATTCGCCGGTCAAGGTGGCCTGGATGATGAACAAATCCTTGGCGGCAAGGAGGCGCGCATCGGCGGGAATCATGTCGCCGGCGGATAATTTCACGACGTCGCCGGGGACCAGGTTGCCGAGGGGGACTTCCTTGGGCTGGCCGTCGCGGAGGACGGTGGCGGTGACCTTGATCATGGCCTTGAGTTTGGCGGCGGCGTTGTTGGCGCGGGTTTCCTGCACGAAGCGCAAGGCGACGCCGAGGACGACCATCAGCAGCATGACGGTGCCGGCGCGCAGATCGCCGGTGATGTAGGAGATGGTGGCCAGCACGGTCAAGAGGATGACCAGCGGGTTGCGGATGGCGGTCCAAAAGCGGTGCAGCCATTCGTAATGTTTTTCCTGGCCGACTTCGTTGGGGCCGAACACTTCGAGCCGCTCGGCGGCCTCCTCTTCGGTCAAGCCGGTGGGCGTGGATTTCAACCGTTCCAGGATGGCGGCGTGGTCGTAGGTGGCGGCGTCCCGGAGGAGGTCGGCGGGTTGCTGGCCGGCAACAGGTTTCAGGGTGCTCATGGCAGGGTTGGTTTAGACGGTGTAACGTTTCAAAAGGGTGAGCAGGGAATGCAGCTCGTGCGGTCCGCGGGCATGGTTGGCGGTGCTCCCGACGTATTCCTGCAGGTGGGATTCAATCATTTCCTCGCTGAAGGATTTCAAGGCGCGGCGGGCGGAAACGACCTGCATGAGGACGTCCGACGTATCGGCGTCGGCCTCCACCATGCGCTCGATGGCCTCAATCTGGCCCTTGATCCGGTGAAGGCGCGTGGTTAATGCGCGTTTTTCCAGGCCGGGACGAACATATTTGGCTTTCATGGTTTGATCAGGTGACAGTCTGCTGCGGGTCGCCGCCGGACCAGCCGCGGCCCCGGACCATCATAGGGGGTAGGGGTATCGTTTTAGGCCGGGGTTGTCAATGGGTTTCTCCCCGGTTCCAGGGCGTCAGGTTGGCATGGAGCAACATGGGCAATGTCTCCTTACCTTTAGTGACCAACGGTACCGACATCACCGTAACCATTTCAAACATTGCCAACAACCAGCAATATTACAGGCTGGTGGGGCAATAAAGCGGTTATTTACCCACGATTCGCCAGCCAAAAATGGGTTCCACAACCGTGGAACCCATTTTTGCGTTCCCACCAAAACAACCCGTCTAAAATTTGCCGGTAAATTCGCTTTACATGAGAATGCCGCGTCTTTATCCTCACGAACTCATTTGATTATGGAAGCAAAGTCGAAGACGATTGAACAATTTAAAACTCACGCCAAGGACACCGGTTCTGCCGATGTCCAGATCGCGCTGTTGACGCAGCGCATCAACCATTTGACCGAGCATTTGCAAGGCAACAACAAGGATCACAGCTCGCGCCGTGGCTTGTTGATGATGGTGGGGCAACGCCGCCGCCTGCTCGATTATCTGCAGGGCACCGACCTGGGCCGGTATCAGGCGGTGGCCAAAAAGCTCAAGCTGCGTCATTAAATTTGCGTTCGGCAGGCGTCTTACCTTCAAGCCTGCCGTTCGTATTTGGCACCGGACGGTCTGCGTGAGGCATCCGGTTCCTCAACCAATAATTCACGCAAGAAATCCGCCGCCTTCGGGAAATTTCATTCAGCTCCGATTTCTTTTCGGGGTTCACTGAAGTTCCTCTGAGGGTGGCGGCAGAAACTTATGTCACAGAAAATAACCGCCTCCGTGGGCGACAAACAAATCACCATCGAAACCGGCCGGCTGGCCAAGCAGGCCGACGGTGCCGTCACCGTGCAACTGGGGGAAACCATCGTCGTCGTGGCGGCCGTGGCCGCCACCAAGGCCAAAGAAGGCCAGGACTTTTTCCCCCTCACCGTGGATTACCGCGAAAAAGCCGCCGCTGCCGGCAAATTCCCCGGCGGATACTTCAAGCGCGAAGGCCGTCCCACCGAAAAAGAAATTCTCACCTGCCGCCTCACCGACCGCCCCATTCGTCCGCTCTTTCCTAAAGGTTGGTACAATGAAGTCCAGGTCCAAACCATTCTCCTCAGCGCCGATGGCGAAAATGAGCCTGATATTCTGAGCATCGTCGGCGCGAGCGCGGCCCTGATGGTCAGCGATATTCCCTGGGCCGGCCCCTTGGGCGCGGTCCGCGTGGGCCGCGTGGGCGGCAAGTTCGTGGCCAATCCCACGCACGCCGAGACCGCTGAGAGCGATCTCGACCTCGTCTATGTCGGCAACGACCACGATGTCGTCATGTTTGAAGGCGCGGCCAACGAAATCACCGAGGCCGACTTCAACGCCGCGCTGAAATACGCGCAGGAAGTCATCCAACCCCTCATCGCCGCCCAAAAGGAACTCGCCGCCAAGTTCGGCAAGAAAAAGCGCGAAATCACCCTTAAAATCGTCCCCGACGAAATCCTGGCCGAAGCCAAGACCCTCGCTGGCGACCGTTTCGTCCCCGCGCTCCTCACCCCCGGCAAACTCGCCCGCGAAGGTGCCTGCAACGCCATCAAGGACGAGGTCGGCGTGAAGCTGGTCGCGAAATTCGGCGCCGACAAGGTCACGCCATTCGTCATCAATGACGCCTTCTACTACATCCAAAAGGAAGCCGTTCGCAAGCTGATCATCGAAAGCGGCAAACGCCTGGACGGACGTTCTTTCGACCAAATCCGCCCCATCACCAGCGAAGTCGGCATTCTCCCCCGCGCCCACGGTTCCGCTTTGTTCTCCCGAGGTGAAACCCAGGCGGTCACTCTCGCCACCCTCGGCACCGGCGATGACACCCAGGAATTTGATTCCTACACCGGCGGCGAAAACACCAAGAAGTTTTTGCTCCATTATAACTTCCCCAACTTCTCCGTGGGCGAAACCGGTCGCATTAGCGGTCCCGGCCGCCGCGAAATCGGCCACGGCGCGCTCGCCGAGCGTAGCATTGAGCCGATGATCCCGTTGAAGGATTATCCCTACGCCGTCCGCGTGACCAGCGAGATCATGGAATCCAACGGTTCCACCTCCATGGCCTCCGTTTGCGGTGGCACGCTTGCCCTCATGGACGCGGGCGTTCCCATGATCCGCCCCGTGGCGGGCATCAGCATCGGCATCTGCACCGAATCCGACACCGGCAGCATCACCAAATACCAGCTCCTCACCGACATCATCGGCTGGGAAGACGCCTATTGCGACATGGACTGCAAGATCGCCGGCACCGAGAAGGGCATCACCGGCTTCCAACTCGATCTCAAGCTCAAGGGCGTTCCCCATGGCATCATGGAACTGGCCATTGACAAGGCCCGCATCGCGCGCCTCTTCATCCTGGGCGAAATGGCCAAGACCATTGCCACCCCGCGCAAAGACATCAGCCCCTACGCCCCCCGCATCACCACCCTGAAGGTGAACCCCGAGAAGATCGGCGCCATCATCGGGCCCGGCGGCAAGAACATCAAGAAGCTCGTCGAGGAATCCGGCTGCGAAATCGACATCGAGGACGACGGCACCGTCAACATCTTCTCCGTTTCGGCGGAAGGCATGAAGATTGCCGTGGACGCCATCAGCGGCATGACCTCCGAAGCCGAGATCGGCAAGATCTATCGCGGCAAGGTCGTCACCGTCAAGGAATTCGGCGCCTTCGTGGAATTCCTGCCCGGCAAGGACGGCTTGGTGCATATCAGCGAACTCGCCAATTTCCGCGTCAAGAAAACTGAGGACATTGTGAAGGTCGGCGACGACATCACGGTGAAATGCCTCGGCGTGGACGAGAAGGGCCGCGTGCGCCTCTCGCGCAAAGCCGCCATGGAAGACCGCGACAAGGAAATGGCTTCCGAATCCGCTCCGGCTGCTCCCAAAGCCTGAGCTGGTGCCTCTTTCAAAGCGCGGACTGCGAAGGCGGTCCGCGTTTTTTCATTTGCCCTTTCACAAGGTCGGGTTTTTGGCTGGTGCAAGCGGGACAAATCCGGTTATATGTGCAAGGATTGTAAGAGATATTGCAAAACAAGATTACCGAGTGAAATCGTCCAAAACGGAAAACACTGATGCGCGCCCCGCGGCTTCGGCCAGCGGCCAAGGCGATAAACTGGCGGAATCCTTCCGATCGGTCTTTGAACTGGCCTTGGAAAGCCGGGGCACAGAGCGGACCGCGCAAATGCTGGAACAACTGGCGCGCGAACTGCGCACGGCCCCCCGGCCCACGGGCGGCCAGACCACGCCGTATCTGAACACCATTCCCGTGGAGGATCAGCCTGAGTATCCCGGCGACCGCGCGGTGGAGCGGCGCATCAAAAGCATCATGCGCTGGAACGCGATGGCGATGGTGGTGAAAGCCAATTCCACGACGAATGTCGGCGGGCACATCGCGTCATTTGCGTCGTCGGCCACGCTCTATGAGGTGGCGCAAAACCACTTTTTCCGCGGGCAAACCGGGAATTTTCCGGGCGACCAGGTTTATTTCCAGGGCCATGCCGCGCCGGGCATGTACGCGCGCGCCTTTATGGAAGGGCGTCTGGACGAGGCGCATCTGCAAAATTTCCGCCAGGAGCTGTCGGCGGGCGGGGGCTTGTCCTCCTATCCGCATCCGTATTTGATGCCGGAGTTCTGGCAGTTCCCGACCGTCTCCATGGGATTGGGGCCGATCATGTCCCTGTATCAGGCGCGGTTCAACCGCTACCTGCAGGCGCGCGGGCTGACCAACTGGAAGACGGAGCCGAAAGTCTGGGCGTTCCTGGGCGACGGCGAATCCGACGAACCCGAATCGCTCGGGGCCATCACCCTGGCCGCGCGCGAGAATCTGGACAACCTCCTCTGGGTCGTGAATTGCAATTTGCAGCGCCTGGACGGCCCGGTGCGCGGCAACGGCAAGATCATCCAGGAACTGGAGGGATTGTTCCGGGGTGCGGGCTGGAATGTGATCAAGGTGATTTGGGGCAGCGCCTGGGATGAGATCATCCGGCGCGACAAGTCGGGCCTGCTGCTCAAGCGCATGGAGGAATGCGTGGATGGCGATTACCAGAAATATGTGGTCGAGCCCGGCAGCTATACGCGGAAACATTTCTTCGGCAAATATCCGGAACTGCTGGAGCTGGTCAATCATCTCTCGGACGAGCAGATCAGCAAATTGCTGCGCGGCGGCCATGACGTGCGCAAAATGTACGCCGCCTACCAGGCGGCCATGGACCACAAAGGTCAGCCCACCGTGGTGCTGGCCAAGACCGTCAAGGGCTACGGACTGGGCGAGGCGGGCGAGGGGAAGAACATTTCGCACCAGCAGAAGAAAATGAACGAGAAGGAACTCCGCGAGTTCCGCAAGCGATTCAACATCCCGATCAGCGATGATGTGATCGCCGACACGCCGTTCTTCCGTCCCGCGCCTGACAGCGAGGAGACCAGGTATTTGCTGGAGCGCCGCGAGGAACTGGGCGGGTTTGTCCCGGA
>Ga0302319_10006177_pt1 | contig 23855 bp, 18 predicted proteins | sample Bog_T0_2_FD_203319 | JGI IMG/M metagenome (GOLD analysis project Ga0302319, IMG submission 203319) | Peat permafrost microbial communities from Stordalen Mire near Abisko, Sweden - Bog_T0_2 | ecosystem: Environmental > Terrestrial > Soil > Wetlands > Peat | place: Sweden: Abisko, Stordalen Mire...
TGCCACGCCTGGCCTTCCAATCTTTCCATGGCCTGGATTAACGACTCGACTGTTTGCTCGCGGAACAACACGCCATTCAGATTCTCAATCACTGTCTCGGTCGCGCCCCCTGCGCCGTAGGCCACCACAGGACGGCCAGCGGCGTTGACCTCCAGCGGAGTCATCCCGAAGTCTTCCTCTCCGGGAAAGATCAACGCGCGGCAGCGGCTTGCGTACTTGTTTACAAACTCGTCGGACTGGCGCCCGAGGAAAGTCACCGTCGGACCGGCAAGCCTCTCCAGTCTCGCTCGGTCGGAACCGTCGCCGATCACCACCAGACGCCGACCGGTCCGGTTGCATGCCTCCACCGCAAGGTCTAACCTCTTGTATGGAACGAGGCGCGAAAGAACCAGGTAGTAGTCGTCCGTTTCCTCGCTGATTCGAAAGCGGGATGTCACGATTGGCGGCTCGATAACCGTCGCCTCAATCCCGAACGCTGTCTTCAGTCTTTCAGCCACGATATGTGAGTTCGCAATGTAGTAATCTGGCCGCGTTGCCGCCTCCATCTCCCATTTCTTCAACTTCTGTACCATGATTTGAAGCACACTTTTCACAGGCGCACTGAACTTTTCGCGCGCCATATATTCGGGAAAACGCCATACCCAGCGCATCGGATTGTGACAATAACAGACGTGAACCGCATTTCGGCCGCGCTTTACTCCTTTCGCATAGCCGCAGCAACTGCTTATGACCAAGTCGTAATCGTCCAAACGAGCGGACTCAACTGCAAAAGGATAAAGAAGAAAGTAGAGTCTGTAGAGCTTCGACTTTGCAGGCAAAGCCTGCATCCATGTGGTTCTCGCTCCAAGCCAGCGGAGGTATGGAGAGATCCGCTCTGGAACTGCGAGCGTTGTGTAGAGGTCCGCTTCAGGCAACGCTTGATGAATTGCCTCCGTGACTCGCTCCGCGCCTCCAGTTTGGGCGAGATAATCATGAAACAGCGCGACTCGGTGCATCTCAATCTCCTTGTGGTCTTTCGTAGCTTGCGATTTCTGTTATCGATCGCCGGCTCCAACTCGAATCTGGTTGAGCCAGTTCGGTGTAAAACCTGCTTAGGTTTCCTTGAAACCGCTCCAGTGAAAATTGCGGACTGGTGACGTTCCGTGCAAGCTGCGCGGCATGGCGAAGCATATCCACGTTTTGCGATAGTTCCAGCAGCTTCGATGCCAGGGCTGCAATATCGCCCTTCTCGACCAACCAACCATTCTCCGAATCCCTGACGATCTCCGGTATGCCCCCGACACGTGTGGCAAGCACCGGCGTACCGCTTGACATTGACTCCACCAACACCAGGCCAAACGGTTCCTCCACAGAATTCAGCACGAGCAAATCCGATGCTTGCAATACGCTCGCGACGTCACTCCGCTCGCCGGTAAAGTGAACGCGATCCGTCAATCCTGCGGAGGCTACCGTTCTGACGAGCAACCGGCAATTGTCTTCCTCGTGCGCGAAGACCACTCTCCCAACGATCGCAAGATGCATCCCGGGCGCCTGTCCGCAGACTTTCGAAAAGGCATTCACTAACTCAATCAGTCCCTTGCGCGCGCAGATCTGCCCAACGGCACAAACCAGGAAAGCGTCCTCGGCAATGCCGACTTCCCGTCTGAATGTCGAACCTCCCGGCGCCTTGAGAGGGAAACGGTTCAGGTCGATGCCGTTATAAACCGTCTGCACTCTGTTCTTGAATGGGAGCCGTCTACAAAACGCCCTTGCGGCAGAGTGCGACACCGCGAGAAGATAAGTGCGCTTCGACATATAGGCAAGCAGTCGGATCGCAGTACTCACCGGATGCTTCGGCAAGATATCATGCACATGCCATATCACCTTTCGGTCGGTTCCAATCGTTGCGATCGTTGCCACCACTCCGGCACGCAGAGAATTCGCGTGGATCAAGTCCGGTTCGAGCTTTAGAACCGCTTGCCGTGTCGCAAGAATTCCCCTCCAGAGCGACGCCGCATACCGTAACAGCCGGCCGGGACGCCATGTGATGCGCGCCTGCAGCGGCGGCAAAACAATACATGGAACATCCAGCGCCGCTACCATCCTGGACAACTCGGCGTCTCCGGGACACAGCACATGTGGCTCATACCGCGTGCCGTCGAGCACTTGCAACATGGTCAGCAGCACACGCTCCCCGCCGCTGACTAGGCCGGTATGATTCACATAGAGGATTCGAGTCAGTCGGGGTTGTATCATGCGGCCCTGTTCCTTTCAACACTGCTGGAAGTATCACGGCGAGAATCTTCAGCGACTTGTGACAGATCTAACGCAGATCCAACTCGATCCAGCGGTCGCAATTCACATTGCTGCGTCTGCTGATCTCCCGGAGGCAAGTCAGTCCTGATTTCATGCTGAAGCCGACGCATAATCCACGCTTTTTGAGAACATGGCTGCATCACTCCCATTCAGATGCCGCCGGCCGACAGACGAAAGCTCTTCTTCAGTCTGCATGACTCCCCGAATTCGAAGATCGACACGAACCAAGCGATCGCGCCTTGCGAATCGGCGAGCGATCCTTCGTCGGCGAATGGACATTAAGGAACGACCGGGAATGGATTGAAGTACACTCCCAGGTTTGAGGCCTTCATGAATCTTGACAAATGTTCCAACTTGTTCCTGGTTACCAGTAGCATGTCCCCAGGCTGTAGTTCACTATCTTGCTCGAGATCGGCTGTTCTCTTGATGTTATGCAGATTCAATTGGCGGACTTCCGCCATATCTCCGTTGATGTGGCGGAATAAGAACACCTTCGTATCCTTCGCGGAATCCTTGAATCCGCCGGCCAACATTACCGCCTGAAGCGCGGTCGTATTCTCCCGCAAATCGAATTTACCCGGCTTCTCCACTTCACCCGCCACAACCACGTAGGGGCTTTGAAAGTCCTTAAGAGTGATGGTCAAGTCTGGATGATTCAGCCGGCTCGATGCCAAACTTACAATCTGATCATGAATCTCATTCACCGTCAGACCCGCAACTTTTATGTTGCCGACAATGTCGAGATCGACGTATCCGTCTGGCTGGACTGTAACCGTCTGATTGAATTCCGGGGTGAAGCGGTAATCCAAAGAAATCACGTCGCCGGTATGCAACGTGTAACGTGGTCTTTGATGCAGTTGCTCATCGCCCCTCGCAGTCAACATAATGCACGATAATGACATGACGAAAATGATTAGAGCTTTTGTCATCGGTCCCTCTCTCGGAAGATGAAATCCTTCTGATCTACAAGTTCTGATAGAGCCATCCTGGAACTTCATAGGTCCGTTTATTGAGGATGTAGCCGAGAAGTTTTCCTCGAGCAGCCGAAATGCTCTGCTCCGTCTGCCATAACTGTTCGCGGCGCGTCCGGTTGGCTTCGATGACCAATATCACGCCGTCCACAAATGGCGCCACGCTGAGCAAATCGCCCGACTCCCCAAGCGATGGGCAATCGAGAACTGTATAGCCGAATTCAGACCTTAGCAAGTTGATGCAGTCGCTCCGGTATTGCCAACTGCCAAGCCACGGCCCGTGCCCTCCCGTCTCGATCAAAGACGCATCTGAATCACAACCCTCCGCGACGCCCTCTTCGGAGACGGACCCGGCTCCAACCCCGGATAGAGACCGGCGAAGCGCCTCCATAGTTGGTTCATGAAGCCTTTGGAGAAACCTCAAATTGATGGCGGCAACCGACGTGAAGTCGGATTTTCCAAGCTCCTTGACTAAGGCTCTCGTGATGTAAGTCACCCCTTCGCCGCGGTTGGCCGAGCTTAGGGCAATAACTTTCCCGGCTCCGTGCTGATCTGACGGTTGCTGGAGAACCGTGTAGAGCAACGCGTCGTAGACGGAGCGTTGCCCGTTTTCGACCATCAATGGCCGCGAACCCACGCCGAGATGCTTGAATAAATTTTTCATGACGCCCGCGGTTCCCTTCGATATGCAAATTGTCCCAACTCAGCGCTTGCGTCAGCCTCCGACGCATTGTGGGAAGGCATGATCGCTGAGATAGATGTTGCTTCTGACAGCGGTTCATTCAGCTTTGCGCGTCGGGTCGGAGCAAACGGAACAGTCGCCAGCAATGGGTAGCGCGCAAATCTGTTGACCTCTCGCGGTGTTGCCACGGTGGACCGGCCCATCTCGACAAGAAAGACGGCAAAATTCGCCAGGAACAGTGCAGTGAAAGCGCCGAGGGTCAGATCAAGGACGGGTCTTGGTCGAATAGGGGTCATGGCTAAGGTGGGACTTTGTGCAACTGCGACATTGAGCAGTCGGTTCTCATTCATCGCGTCTTCCACCTTCGCCTCGTTGCTCTTTTGCGTATAAAGCTGATAGTTGCTCTCCAAATCGGCTACTTTTTGGCGAAGGGTCGAGAATGCCACCGTGGACCCTTCAGCGCTCGCAAGCGAGTTCCTGAGGTTGCTGATTTGTTGCTCCAGTACGCCGCGTCGGGCCTTTAGTGCCTGACGCTCCGCCTGGCCCTGAATAATCGACGCCGATACCGACTGCCACACTGGATTGACATCCGTGGAGTGTTCCTGCGACGACATTTGGCGGGCATTGCTGAGAGCGGATTTGGTATCTGCGATCTGCTTATTGGTTTCCTGTACAAGCCGATCGCCAGGAGTGAATTTCGTCAGCAGAGATGTCCGCTTGTTCTCAAGTTCAGCGAGCATCGTATTCAGACGCTCGACCGAATAATCATTGGGGACAGTCCGCTCCTGGGTAGCCTGCCGGCTCGGAATGCTCCTGAGTTGGCCCACTTCCGTGTCGATACGTTGGGACTCTTCGCCTATCTTTGCATCAATTGCGCGCAGCTCTGTTTCGGCGTCATTAATCTCGCGATCCGTTGCCTGCTCCGTATCTCCCAACGACACGATCTGGTGCTGTTGTTGATATTGCGCCAATTCTTCTTGCGCTTGATCCAGCTCAGTCTTATAGCGTGCAGCTTCAGATACGAAGAATTCGGCAGTGCCGGGAGGTTGAGCTATTTCGCGCTGCTTCGTCAGAAAGGCATTGAGCAACCGCGAGAGAGCCTGGGTTGCGTTGCGGGGATCGAACGCAGTGTAAGAGACGCGGATGACATTGGATTTGCGTACCATTTCGACGGTGAGGTGTTTGGCGAACTGAGCGACAGCCTTGTCGTGCGCTTTGAGTGCATCTCGCGTCATCGTCGTCGCAGACATTTCTGTCCACTGCGGATCGACGACAACATTCGCAAGACTGCGACTCCGAAGTAACTCGATCTCTGAGTTAATCTGTTCCTCGGTAACTCCGTTGACCATGACCGATCCCATTGTTCGCTGCGGCGTTATCTGGTCATCGCCACGGTTATTCTGGATAAGTATCTCCATTTCCGATCTGTATTGCCTTGGCACCAGTGCTGTATACAGAACCGATAGCGCAAGTACACCGCCCGCCACCAAAACCCAGAGCCGACGATACCGAAATGCGGTTTCTACGAAGGGCTTCAGCGAGCCGTTCTCCTGCACTGCTATGGCATTATCTGCAAGACCCTGCATAAGCAATGAACCACCCCTTTCGCATTGGAAGCCAAGTTTCGCCGCTAGGTTGTAAGCACTTCCGACTAATCGTTCGCGTCGCCCGCTATCTGGCTGAGCGCAATCAGACCCACACATATCTCATCTCTGTAACTCCAGGCATCGGCCGAATTCGCCTTCTTCATGGCAAAATAGTGGCCGATAAACATAGACGATTCTTTCTAATCGCTATGGCAGAAATTGCCCGTTGCCAACAAGAGCAACTCGCAAGCGAAAAACAGCATCTGCTTGTGCCCGCTTAAACGAGAACCGCGCCGGCACTTGGGCGGCGAGTTCGTCATTATTGTTGGTGCGCGAAGCGTGTGGGGCGCGTGGCACGAAAGCTGGGGCCTTGGAAATCTGGATGACATGCCCGTCGGTAACAGGCGAAAAGATCAACGCACTTTCGACCCAGGCGTGACTCCAGCTCATATCCGGAGATCCGTTTCGTGCCTGTGGGGGAAAGGCACACGCGTCGTTTCGCAGCCCGATCGTCAGCAGCCCGATCGACGGTTACCAGACAGGCAAGATCGCGTTGGCCAAAGCGGACTGCCTCTAAGGTGTACTCCCCGGTTCTACCGGGTTGATCGTCCACCCCTGTGCTGGATCGGTTGCTGTGCAGTAGTACTGCTGCATATCGAAGACAGAGGCAGTCGCACCGTAAGGGAGATCTAGACACTGGCCGCTGGCCGTTGATACGAAACGCATCCCTGCCTCGCCGTTTGGCACCGGCGAAATCGTCCATGTCTGATTCGGCGGGGAATCATTGGATGCACACGGCTCTTGAATCACATACTGGCCAGGTGCCGTATCGGGGGTGTCCGCAACACTCATACACATCTGACTGTTTGCGTTCACGATCGTATACTGGCCGAGCATATTCAGATTTACCGGTTTTAGCATCCACTCTTGACTTCGTTTCCCAGCGCCGCACGCGTAGGCCTGAATGTGGGCGCCGCTCGCAGTGCTGGCGTCTTGGACATCGATGCAGAGAGGCGCATAGATCGCCAATTGGATCTGGTTCACGCCTCCATTGAAGTTTATTTGTGCGCAACCGGCAATCATCAACGGTACTAAGAGAATCAAGGAAATCCGCGCAAGTCGTATCATCGCCACCTACTCCCGCATTCAAGATCCGTGCACCCAAATCCTACGATGCGGGAATAGGTCCGTTGGATTGCTGGAACCGTGACTCGGTAGATACGAAATCGCGTTTGAAAGACGCGCTATCTGCCCACAGCACAACTGGTACTTCTTGTTGCGTAGCCCACAAATCCGCTCCCTGCGCAAATCACAGGCAGCCGGACGATTGCTCACAGGCATCCAATCAACCGGGGGGCAACACCGACCCTTTTGCACCCCGTTCGTGCGGAGACCGAAATACGCGTTCCGGCACAGCGTAGGATCACTGCGTGGAGGCCTCGCGGGAGTTGAAGCTGTGAGCCACAACAGAGTAGTCGAGGAATGAATCACATGAGAATTCCACGGTAAGAACACAGCGGAAGTCCGGAACACTCATCCGCTCCAGCCGATCTCTCACTGAACCATCTTCACGATTGATATTTGGTCGCTAACCTTGAGCGCGAGCGTGTTACCCTGCATGGTCACATTGGACCAATTCATATTGCCCCGCGTGTCCCATTGGAGCAATTGCCGCGCATCGGGGACGGCGAGCGTCAACGTGACCTGTTGTGGAGTTACTGTGATCGGCGCTGCGGTCACTGGATCGAAGCTCGCCTCTTCAAGCCAGAGGATGAGCCAGAAGGATCCGTCTCGCTTTTGAAGCAAGAGGTGGTTTAGGTTAGGACCTCCACCCTCGATAGAGTATTCCAGCGCACCAGGAGTAAAGGAAGGCCCTCTGTCCTGAAGGTTCGAGATCAGATTCTCGACCGCAGTGAAGGCTGGCTTGGGTGTCAGATTGCTATGAAGAATCCCATATCCGGGCGAGGAAACTTCGTCTAGCAATTCGTAAAGATATGTGCGCCTGATCCCTTTTTGAAATGCCAGCAGCAGTGTCCGCGGTATGTATGAGGCTTCCACGCTCTCCGGGAGAGTATATGGTGTTGTTGTCGTTGGGTAGGCTATGTATCCGGTCTCTGTGACTTCAACTGGCATACCGGGAGCGCCCGTATTGGCCTCATCGATCCAAAAGGAAAAGCTGCCGTAACTGTTTCCCTCTGAATCCAGACCGCCCCACCCGGTGCTCCCGGGATTTCGGCCCCCGAAGTAGATGTGGAGATTACTGTCGGCGATCTCTTTCGAAATATTTCCGGTCGCCGCATAAGAAGACGGCTGTGTCAGGGAAGGTCCCACGACCGGGATACCCAGCTTCGTCCCCGCGTCGTCAATCGTCGGCAGGAAGCCAAGCATATTGTCGATCCCTGCCAGGACGGTTGGGCCACAATTGCCCGCGACATCGCACTCGTTCGGCGCTTCGAGCTGTTCCATATCCCGGGCCTCCGACTCAAACCGCTCGATGGTCTCGGGGGTCGTGGTTGAATTCATCGGCACAACGTAATCGGTCCGAAATCCCGCGTTGGCAAGGGCCTGATGCTCGGCGATGAAGGGCGAAGACGGTGCCCATGCGTAGTAGCCATCGCGGATATGACGCACGCCCAGCGTTTGCAACGCATTCAGTACCTGTGGCCAGGCGGTGAAGTAAGGGGTGTCGGTGTAGCTTAGATGGGTTCCCACGCCTATCGAATCTATAAATGAATCTGCCTGTGCGGCTCGCTCCTGGGGTAGCTGCGCGTGTGCGGATGCCATGGCTGTGGAACTTCCCCGCGAGACCGCACAGCCGCTCACCGAAACCGCGAAGATGCCTGCCAGCGCAGCGATGAAAGGTCGGCAGAAACAAAGAGAGATCCGGAGATTCTGAGCCACGTTGAATGAAGGGTTAAGGCGGCGCAAAGCATATTTGCTCGCGTAGACTGCGCGGGGGGATGCGTTTAGACGCACGGGCTTCTACCTTCAGGCAGCAGTCAGCGCAAACCTGGAGACCTTGCACTCCGGAGAACTGGGAGATCCTGCAAGCCGTTATTGAATTGGAAAACTCTAGATTCACCCTATCAACAGCCCAGCAGCTTGTCTATGACATAAGTCACATTCTCGTGCGCATCGGAATGCACTGCGCCGAACGGTCGCCCTCCCTTCGCCCCGGTCGATTGAGTTTTACTCCCCACTCCGAAGTCGTCATTACAGGTCCGGTTGCTTTGTGGGTATGTCGGCCGAGTCCCGCCGTTGTCGACCGTACCGCCCGCGCGGGATATGGTCTGAAGCTAAACTTCGTTTCCCAAGGTCTCCATCATCGTAAAGTCGCGATCAGTGTCGAAGTCCGCTTACTCTGGCTGAGTTTCAAGAACACGCATCGGTGCTTCAACTCGCTCCTTCTTAAGCCTGCGCTCGTTTCTGAGAGCCACGATGCGCTTGCCGTATCCGCGCGCCGGTTCTTCTACAAAGCGATGCAGCAACGCTGCTCCCAGTGACGCCAGAATGAACGCCGCTAACGCAAGACCTACTTCACCGGCAGCGTTTCGAGGGCGAAACACAAGCAGAAGAAACTCGATCGCAAATCCTTGAATCAAGTACATTGCATACGATCTCTTGCCGAACCAGACGACCCATGAGAGTGAGAGACATCGACTAAGCCAGGAATTGCGGAGCAACAGACTTGTAACGGTAAGCCCGATAATCCAACTGAAGGCGAACACATTCCGTTGATCGATATCGACCAGCCAAAAGCCGACCACCACGAGTGCAAGAATCGCGCTCGCAGGAATTCTGGACACGAGCCAACGCAAGCCGTCCAGCGCCGGTCGGCTTGAGAATGCGATTGCGAGGATCGCTCCAACGATCAAGCCCGAATAGGCGCGTCCCATTTGGAATGAGAACAGTGCTAGGATCGCCGCGAATCCATAGAGAATCCATCCCGCAATGAACCGCTTTCGTAGCGTACCGAGTGCGATAAAGCAAATCAGTGGCCAGAAGAAGTAGAACTTCTCTTCGATCCCTAAAGTCCAGGAGAGCCCAAAAATCGTGCCCACGCGATCAGGCATCAGAATGAGTGGAATGTCGTTGTTGAAGGTCAGAAAATAAGGCAATGCGGCCTTCATCTGTGTCCATTTTCCGATCTTCGACGCGGGCTGGAGCATGACCACGTAAGACGACAAGACCAGCCAATAGAGCGGTAGAATACGAAATGCGCGCCGAATGTAAAATCCCGCCATATCCACCTTTCCGGTGAGCCGCTCCTCTCTGAGCAAAAGTCCCGTAATCAAGAAACCGCTCAATACAAAAAAAATATCGACACCCAAATAGCCATGAAAGTGCCTTAGCGGCGAAGGAAGAGCGTTGACGTGCTCAAAGATCACAAACAGCACGCTGAAGGCCCGCAGTCCATCGAGCACTGGGTAGTATGCAGGCAGCGCTTCGACTAGCCTCGCGCCAGGATCCGCGACGCCTTTACTTCGCTCATCGATTCTCTCCCCGCTCATTTCACAACCCTGCTTCCCCTCGCATAGCGAACGGCGCAGCTGACTCGACCGTACTCGAACTCTGCGCAGGTTCTGCCGGACTTTCTTTCTCGGCGTGAGCGATCGCAGCCAACTGCATGGCACCGGCTGACCAGAAGAAGAACCCGACTCCGCCGTACACGACGTCATTCAGCAGGCATTGCGCGAAGAAGGCTACTAGCACTGCCTTCATGGAGGTCTCAAACGGATGATTCGTCGCAGAACGCGCGAATGCACGCCACGTTACAAGACCCACTCCAGCGAGATAGAACGCGGTTCCACACCATCCGAGCGAATAAAGAAGTTCCAGAATCAGGCTGTCATGGGGACCGATCGCGTCGTCATTCTCCATCGTATTGTGATCGATGTCCGGACTCCCGACACCCTCGCCAAATGGCTCGTGCGCGAGCATGGCAAACGCGTTTTGGTACCCCTCGATTCGCGCCTGGTAACTCACATCTTGTGCCGGGTTAGCCATTGTTTCCATTTTTTCTGTGATTAAATCCTTTACTCCCGGAACGACAAGCAAAACGGGGGAGAGCAGCGCGCATACGATGAATGCGAAGACAACGCGAGTTCTCTCTCGCGCACCCATCTTCCACACGACGAACAGCGCGCCGGCCACAAATCCTAGCCAGGCCGACCGATTGAACGACAGAATCAGACTGAGAAGGCCACATGTACCGGCAATAAATCGAAATTTGCTCCTCAAGCCGAGGACCACAAGCAATGTCGCCATCATGGTGAGCGCGAAAATTACCGGCGCGTTCATAGTGCTGAATCCGCGAAGCTCCATCGGCTCAGCCACTCCGAAGGTGGTCGTCTTGACATTCTCCAGCCATAGCTTGTCCCAAGGCGGAAGGAAGAAGAACTGATAAATGCCGTAGACACCGATCAAGAACGTAGCGATAAGGAAAGTGCTCTCGAAGCTGCGACGAATGGCCTGGTAATCGGGATGAGATTCGACGAGAAAGAACGCGAAGCACAGCGGTACGATCCAGTTGAGGATAGCGGGCGCCATTTGCACAAGCGAATACTTCGTGAAGCCCACCACAACGCCATAACCAACCGCCGCAAATGCGAGGACAAAGGGTATGCTCCTCGCGCGACCCAGACTGCGCAGGTGCGTCAAAAGATCAAGTCCGGACACGGCGGTGACAAGGTACGGCGCCAGAAGTATCGTACTTTCTTCCTGCCAGCCACCTTTGAAATCGACGAGCCTTCGCACCAGGGGCGACAGGAACCATATCCAGCAGGTGAAGCCTACATACGTTGGTTTCGATCTGGCGAAGAGGTATCCCGCTACAGCAACAGCCAACACAGGGTACGCCAGACGCAGCATGCCCGCAGCCCCCAATGCAAGACAGCCTGCTGTCAACGCGACAAATGCGCCCACCAAGTACTTCGCCGCGGTATTGGCGTGCCGAATTGTCGAGGACGCAATCGTCGGAGAGTATGTCGTCGATTCCACGTTCTGCAAATGACCCTCAGCCTCTTTTGGATTTCAAGCAGCGAGCTGGTCTTGTCGCAGACAAGTGGGCACGGCTATCAGGTTCATCCACCAGCCTGTACCATGTCCCGACCCTGTAATGGGCGCGTCTACCACTGAACCGTGAACACGGTCGGTGCTCTTCGGAAGTTGGATGCTGGCTCGGAAGCTCCGGTTTGTTTCCGTGGAACTGGCAAATGTCCCGCGTTCTCACAATGTGAGAATTACTGCTGGATAGATTGTCATCGCCAGTACGCCCGTGCCTCGCGCCCTCGCGTCGGATGACGCGAGTCTGTTGTGGTGTCGCCTGCATCACCAACTCTACGATGACGACGCTGAACGATTACGCGATCGATATGGTCCTATCGCCAGAGGGTTCCCCTGGCTCTTAATTCTTGGTGAACTACGACATTCAATTCGCGCCTGGGCCGCTCTTCGGGTTTCCTTAAGCTTGTAACTCCTCAGAGGGCGATAGGGGCGGAGAAGATTCGGTTAAGTGTTGGATTCTCGCCAGCAGGTCTCCCGGATGGATTGGTTTCGAAAGAAGTTCGAAGTTATATCCATTGAGCCGCGCAGATTCGAGCATATTCGCGGTCGAAGCTTGTCCGGAAAAAAGCAGAACTTTGCACTCCGGACAAAGGGCCCGTATCTTAACGGCAAGTTCGATGCCACTAAGGGCAGGCATAACGACGTCAGAAATCAACAGATCGGGAGGATCGGAACGGGCGGCATCCAGGGCTTCTGTGGGGCTGTTGAAAGATCTGGCATGAAATCCTCCTTGAAAACGCAAAATCATCGCCAGGGTTGATGCAATTACGTCTTCATCATCCACAACAAACACGCGGTGTAGTTTCAGCGGCGTCGGCATCGCTTTCCTCCTCTTCTTGTTCTGCTTGAAGAATCACGTTTATTTGAGGACGCTTCTGGGGGCTTTGTAGTCTCGCAGCGGGACGAATTTATGCCGGTAAAAAGCAGACTGAAGAGCGCAGTCGTCAGCATCTTGCGCACTGCGGTTTCCAATGCAATAGAGGTTGCACTTCATCAAAACTGGTTTTCACCGGCCGTTGCTTCCAGCGGTACGAAGAGCCGGAATACGGTGCCGCTATCGCGCCTGCTGCGAACGGCAATCTTTGTGTGGTGCTTATCGAGGATCCCCTTCGAAACCCATAACCCGAGCCCCGTTCCAGCCTCACCCTTGGTGGTCGCGAAGGGGTGGAAGAGACGACCGAGTATTTCGCGGTCCATGCCGGAACCGCTGTCTGCCACGGTGACGGCCACGCCCTGGCGCCCGGCTGCGTCCATGGAAGGGCGAACCCCGACCACAAGACGGCCACGGCGTGACAGCGCATCCAGTGCATTGCCGATCAAGTTAGTGATTACCTGCCGAAACTCCCCTGGATGGTAAAGCACCTGTGGGGCCGCGCGGTAGCGGCGTTCCAGGCTGATTTTGCGCGCATTGATCTCCGTCTCGTAAAAGAACAGAACCGATTCGATCAGTTCCTCAAGAGAAGACAGGACCGGTGCCGTTTGCTGCCGGTAGAATTTCAGGCTTCGCGCGGCTATATGCGAAAGACGCCGCAACTCCGCGTCGGCAGTCTGCAGCAATTGCCGGGTAGTGCCCGTTACATTGCTGTCCATATTTGCCAGGTACAGCAGATTGGTGACGGCCTCAAGCGGATTGTTGATCTCGTGAGAGATGCTTGCGGCCAGGCGGCCTGCGGCTGCCAGTTGTTCTGACTTTCTGAGGGCTTCCTGAGTTTTCCGCGCCTCGGTGATATCCCGCGCGTACACGATGATCCCGTCATCGGGAAGCGGATAGATCTGATACTGAGACCAGCTCGCGAAAGGCTCATAGTAGTACTCAAATTCCACCGCAAGCCGCTCTTCCATGGCTCGCCGGAAGCTTGATTCCACAATGGTGCCCTTGAGTTCCGGAAGCAAGTCGAAGACAGGCTCTCCAAGAAGCTCCTTTCCCAGGCGCCGGGCAATCTCCGCGCCGGCAGCATTCATATAGTTGCAACGGAAACTGCGGTCGAAGGTGTAAAAGACATCGGGAATGTGTTCCAGGGCCTCCCATGCAAACCGTTTGGCCCTGGAGATTTCGAGGTTGAGCGCGGCTTGCTGTTCGACGGCCTCCTTGCGCAACCGTGCCAGCTTCAACTGCCCATCCACGCGCGCCAACAGCTCCCTGGCGCTGAACGGCTTGGTCAGATAGTCGTCCGCGCCGGCGTCGATGCCGTCAATGCGCGCCTCGTCACCCGCGCGCGCCGACAGCATGACAACTGGAACGGTTCGAGTGGCTGGATTCCGCCGCAACGCCCCCAGCAGGGCAAACCCATCCATCTCCGGCATCATCACATCGGTCAGGACTAGGTCAGGAAGCAGCCGTTCCGCTTCGGCCAGAGCAGTCTTGCCGGTTCCCGCCTGGACCAGTTGGAAGCGTCCTCCCAGCAAGCCGGACACATACTCCCGCATATCGGCGTTATCATCTGCCAGCAGAATTACGGGCTTACTCCCAGTGGAGTTGGCGGGAGCGGTTTTCCGCGGCTCATCGCCGGCAGCGGCCGGGGCAACCTCGCCCTTCAACCGATCCCCTCCACCAAGCCATCCCATCGCCTCCTGCACGTAGGCAACCGCCGACCCTTGAAGCGGAGACGCGGTCACTCCGTCACTGACAATTCGGCCACGAGACAGGTGCTTTTGTCCGAATGGAAGAGTCAGGGTGAACTCAGTCCCCACGTCGATCGTGCTATCTACATGGATTGAACCGCCGTGCATCTCAACCAATTCCTGCACCAATGCGAGGCCAATCCCGCTGCCCTCGTGGCTCCGCCGCCGTGCACCGTCGATGCGCTGGAAACGCTGAAACAGATTAGGCAGGTCGCTTTCCGAGATGCCCGTCCCGCTGTCGCTTACCGAAACCTGGACATGCTGCCCGGCCGGTCGCACGGTTACCCGAATCTCTCCTTCGAAAGTCGACTTGAGCGCGTTCGAGATGAGATTGAGAATGATCTTCTCCCACATCTCCCTGTCCACATAAACGGGTTCCGGTAAGGGCGGGCAGTCCACTACCAGTTGCAATCCGGCCCGCTCCACCGCGGAGCGGAAGACGCTGGCAAGCTGTGCCGTCAACAGGGAAAGGTCGGTCGCCTCAAACGTTGCGCGCAGCTTTCCCACTTCAATGCGGACAAAGTCAAGCAGCCCGTTCACGAGTTTCAGCAGCCGCAGGGCGTTGCGGTGGACCATCTCCAGACTCTGCGGCGAGGGCGAGGACTGGCTGGTAAGAGCATCCTCAATCGGGCCTAGAATGAGCGTAAGCGGTGTTCGCAACTCGTGGCTTACGTTGCTGAAGAACGTGGTCTTGGCGCGGTCCAGCTCGGCCAGCTCTTCGGCGCGTTTTCTTTCCTGTTCGTAGGCGTTGGCGTTGGTGATGCTGGCCGCGATCTGGCCGGTGATGAGATCGAGGAATCCCTCGTAGAAGCCATCGAACTCCCGATAGGGGTTGAGCGCGGTAATGAAAATGCCAACCGGCCTGTCCTGCCCTTGCCGGGCAATCGGAACCAGGCGTGCCCGTGCCGGTGGCCTATCCCAGCACCCGTGCGGAAGATCCGGAAAAAGCTCAAGGAGATTCTCAACCGTGGAGCCGCGGCCCGTTTTCAAAATCTGCTGGATTGGCCATGCGGCAGGGGTCTCGGCTGGGTCAATGACCAGGGAGGCAGCAGGGTGATCGGCATCCATGCCTGTTCTAGCCACAAGTTTGAGGTGCGCGTCGTCCTCATCCAGCAAGTATGTCAGGGTGCAGGGCATGTCTTTCTGATGTGCAAGACCGCGCTCGATGGCGGCAAACACATCCTGCTTCGAAATGGCGCCTGCCAGGGCTCCGGCCAGCGTGCCAAGAGACGCCAGTTGCCGCTCGCCAATCACGCGCACGGTATCTTCCATCACCACGCACAACATCCCTGCAATCCGGCCATCCGGACCGGAAAGCGGACTGTAGGAAAAAGTGTGGTAAGTCTCCTCAGGGTACCCGCTACGTTCGAGGATCAGCAGAAGTGTCTCCTCCCAGGAGGCCTCGCCGGTCTCCATAACCCGGTGGATGCGGGGACCTATGTCCTTCCAGATCTCGTGCCACACTTGCGCCGCTGGCTTACCCAGCGCCCATGGGTGCTTTTTGCCCAGGGTCGTGCGCCGATAAGCGTCGTTGTAGAGAACAGTGAGATTGGGACCCCAGGCCATCCACATGGGAAAACGCGAGGTAAGGAGAATCCGAACCACGGCCTTCAGGCTATCGGGCCATGCCGCAGAAGGACCAAGAGGAGTCGAGGCCCAGTCAAAAGCGTCCACAAGCCGGGGCATTTCCTGCTGGGTGGACTGTTCGAAACCAGCAACATTGAATCTAACCGTTGGGCCGTTCTCTTGCTGCATCGAACTTATCTCCAGGAACAATGAACGCGAAGTTTTACTTCGCAGTCCGCCTTGTGTGCACACCAAGGGCATCGTCCGATTCAGGATCGGACTCACTGAAGTCTCTACTGGAACTGCGATGAGGGGACAGCGACCTAAGTTGCGATGCCCGGGATTCTCGCAGAGTTGCCTCCGTCCTCATGTTTCTCTGACCACTTCTCGTCCCGAGCCAGCCCTCGCCCCGATTTCATCACCACGAAAGTAAAATCGTAAGGCAAATTGAGCTGGCAGAGGGTCAGCGGAACAATCAGACCAATTGGGCCCTGACTACCGGCAATTCTTCCGTTACGTTTGTGGACGATCTCAGCCGCATCCTTTACGCTGTAGCTGACCGACTTCCTGTAAATTTCAAGTTCAATCCGAGTGATGATGGTGCCGGCTTCGCAAGAAGCAAACTCCTGGCCACAGGGCTGCATCTTAAACTGTTTGTCAATGTGGCGGACGCGAACGATGCCGCCATGAAGGGAGCGATAATGCCTCGTCCTTATTGGTCCGGTCAAATGAAGATTTCGTTGGTCTCCTTTGGCATTCACTTGTTCCCGGCCACAAACCCGTCGAGCGAGATTACCTTTCATCAAATCGATCGTCGGACGGGCCTCAGAGTCCATCACCGGAATGTTGTCGGTGACGACAGACCCGTCCATAACTCGGAGATCGTAAAAGGGTACGAATATAGCAAGGGAAAATATCTCGTTATTGAGCCGGATGAAATTGCCAATTTGCGCATCGAATCCAGGACCACCCTTGAGCTGACGCAGTTCGTCGATCTTCAGGACCTCCCTCCAATACTTTACGAAAAGCCGTACTTCGTAACGCCCCAATCTGAAAACCCCGACGAAGCATTCGCGGTAATTCGAGAGGCGCTCGAGCAAACTAACAAGGCAGGCATCGGCGAGCTCGCATTTGGCGGCAGAGAGCACCTGATCGCAGTTGCCGCGCCGCCAGACAAAGATTCCCGGCAATTGATCGCGTACACCTTGCGCTACGCCGAGGAACTGCGCAAGCCTGCCGCCTATTTGCCCCAGATCGCAAAGGTCCCAATTGGAAAAAGACAGTTGGCAATGGCCACCGAGCTTATTCAGCAGTATTCGGCGCCTTTGAATCTGGCCAGGTTCAAGGACGACTACGAGGCCGCTCTGCGCAAGCTAATCGATGCAAAGCAGAGAAATGAGCCGGTGCTTGCTGAAGAGGAGAAACCCCGGCGAGCGAAGATTGTCAATTTCATGGACGCCTTGCGCAAGAGTGTAGATGAGACGAAGCAACCGCCTCGCACGCAAAGAACCCAGGCCGCAACGGCGAAAAACAAGAAGAATGGTCCAAAGCTGGTTAGGTCCGCCAAACGAGCGCACAAGGTGGCGTGATTCATGGCTAAACAAAAACGGACGCCGCCGGATAGGCCTGGCGCTGCCGGCCGTCAACTCGCTTCTTATCGCTCCAAGCGGGACTTCAGCATTACATCGGAACCAGGAGGGCTGAAGGGTACCGGATCTCGTCTCTCCCGTACCCTTCCCTTCGTAATCCAGAAACACGCCGCTTCGCGACTGCATTATGACTTTCGGCTCGGCTGGAAAGGCGTGTTGAAATCGTGGGCCGTCACCAAGGGTCCAAGTTACTATCCGGGAGACAAGCGGCTCGCAGTGCAGGTGGAAGACCACCCGATGGATTACAAGGACTTCGAGGGTACGATTCCAAAGGGTCAATATGGAGGCGGTACGGTGATGGTGTGGGATCGCGGCACCTGGGAGCCGCGCGGAGATGTAGACCGAGGGCTTCAGGAAGGGCATCTTAAATTTGAGCTGCATGGAACCAAACTAAAGGGCGGTTGGGCGCTGGTGCGCATGCGGGGCCCCACAGGTGGAGATCACAAGTCGAACTGGTTGCTGATCAAGGAGCATGACAAGTTCGAGCGCTCAAGGGAAAGCCCGGCCATCACTGAGGAAGCTGGCCTCAGCGTGATCACGAAACGAAGCATGGAGCAGATCGCCGGCAGAGAGGGACGCGGCCCGGATTCTGCGCCTTCCCGATCAGCCGCTCATACGCAGACTACGGCATCCAGGTTTACTGCAGTTGTAACAAAACCGAATCAGAATCGCAGCACGCCCGGAAAGCTCCGCGTCAGCCTCGACCGCGCCCCGAAGGAGGTGTTTCCCGGCTTCATCGTCCCGCAGTTGGCGCAACCCGCGCGAGAGGCTCCAGAAGGCCCCGGCTGGGTACATGAATTGAAATTGGATGGATACAGAATCCAAATTCACGTTCAAAGCGATAAAAGGACGCGCCAAAGCGGTCACGGTCGCCAGGTCAAACTGCTTACACGAAAAAATCTTGATTGGTCGCGGCGAATGCCGGAAATCGCGTCTGCTGCAGCGCAATTGCCCGTTGACGACGCAATCATCGATGGCGAAGCTGTAGCGTTCAACGAAAAAGGTATTGCCAGTTTCGCCGATTTGCAAGCCGCCTTTCAGGAAGGAAAGCAACGAGATCTGACCTACGTCGCATTCGACCTGCTTCACCTGGATGGGCGCAATCTGCGCGGCCTTCCTTTTCTCGAACGCAAGAAGATGCTCGCTGGCCTGTTGCGCAGCTTGGGCAAGAATTCCGTCCTTCGTTTCAGCGATCATTTGCAGGCTCGCGGAGGGAAGATATTCGCAGAAGCATGTCGTCTCGGCGCTGAAGGGATCGTCTCCAAGCTTGCATCCGCGAGTTACACTTCCGGCCGAGCGAGCTCGTGGCTTAAAGTGAAATGCATCCAGGAACAGGAACTCGTCATCGGCGGCTTCACGCCGCGCTCCAACGACAGTCGGGGCATTGGAGCACTGCTTCTCGGTTACTACGATGAAGGCAAACTTCGCTATGCAGGCCGCTCAGGCACCGGCTTCAGCCAACGGATGCAAACAGTACTGCGTGAGCGTCTTGATCCGCTGTTGCGAAAGAAGGCAGCATTTGCCGATCCTCCCAGGCAAGCATTGCGCGATGTTCGCTGGGTAGATCCCGTGCTGGTGGCGCAGATTGCATTTTCAAACTGGACGAGGGACAACCTGGTGCGACAGGCAGCATTCAAAGGACTTCGTGAAGACAAGCCGGCGAGAGAGGTCGCTCGAGAGATTGCAGTGGCGCCAACCGCACCCTCGCCACCTCCGGCCGCAAGAAGAAGGAACGAAAATACATCGCGCAGTAAGCGCGGCCTGGATGGCGCCAGCATGACAGCTTTCGCAATTACCCATCCCGAGAAAGTGCTGGATGAAACGACTGGAATGACCAAGCTGGATTTGGCCGCTTACTATACCGCCGTCGCCGCTCACATGCTGCGGTATATCGCGGACCGGCCGCTGAGTATTGTGCGGTGCCCGGAAGGGAGTTCGAAGCCATGTTTCTTCCAAAAACATGTGGGTTCAGGAGTGCCGGAAAGCGTGAAGACTATTCCGGTTCCGAATCGGAAAGGCGGAGGAATAGAAAACTATCTTACCGTCGACTCGGCAGACGGGCTGGTTGGATTGGCACAGATGGGAGCACTCGAAATCCATTCATGGGGCTCAAAAAGAGATTCGCTCGATATGCCGGATCGAATCGTAATCGATCTCGACCCGGACACTTCCATTAGTTGGGAGACTCTGGCCGCCAGTGCGCAGGAAGTTCGCAATTACTTGCAGGACATCGGACTCGAAGGTTTTCTGAAGAGTACGGGAGGAAAGGGATTGCACGTTGTAGTTCCGATTCGTGCCGAGCATGAGTGGCCAGTTATCAAGCAATTCTCCCACGCTGTCGTCCAGCGAATCGAAGAAGGCAAGCCGGAGACCTACGTTACAAAAATGACGAAGGCCGTGCGCAGGAACCGTATATTCCTGGACTATCTGCGCAATGATCGGGAGGCAACGGCCATCGCGCCATTCTCACCCAGGGCGCGCGCGGGAGCCCCGGTCGCTATTCCGTTGGATTGGGCAGAGCTGAAAGCCGACGCAATGCCGGTATTCCGCGTCGTGGATTTCCCGACCTGGAAAAAACGACTGAAACGCGATCGGTGGGCCGCTATGCGCACACTTCGCCAACGCGTGTCGTCCGGCATGTTGCGCGCCATGGGGGTGCCCACCTAGTTTGAACGCGCGCCTGTTGACTTCCATTCCAATCCAATCAGCCCATATCGCTTTTCGGCTTCCCAAGCCGCCTCGGATAGACATTTGCATTAACGCTGAGAATGACGCGCGCATCAAAACACCGTGTAGGCGACATTTCATTGAGAAGGAGTTCGCATGATACGGAAACTGAAAAGTGGCGAATTTCGACTATACTCCCGGAAAAAGGACCCATCTACCGGGAAAAGACGGAACCTCGGGACGTTCGCGACCATTGAGAAGGCAAAGCAGCATGAACGCGAAGTGCAATATTTCAAGCGGCATTGAGCCAGCGCGAAGCGCCGCAAATGTCCGCTTCAGCGCGAATACATGTCGCCTTGATCCATCGTGGAAACGACGGTCGAATTGAGACTCAACAATCGAGATTAAACGCAAGAGTGCCGCTCAGAATCACAGCACTGTCCTCGGCGTTTCCCTCCCCTTGTCGCGGCACTCGGAGTCGTGGCTTTAGCTCTCAGGCGATAAGCGCTTCATTGCGGCGGTAGGCCTGGTCCTTCTGGCAAATGAGATAGTTTGCGGCATGTCGCGCCTCCGCGGGGACAATGGATGCCGGCCAAGCCACTCAACCACGACGCGGTTCGCCCGCTCCGGTGTCTCCTCGAAGACGGCGTGGCCACAACCCTCCAAAATGATGAGTTCTGAGCTCTTCAGTTTGCGGTTCAGCTTAACGGCCGAACTCACGCTGACCGTGCAGTCAAGATCACCCCACACCAGCAGCATGGGAATCCTTCTCAAACGGGTCAACACGGCTTTCAGTTTGGCCCTCTCGGAAAACCAGCAGCGAACAATACTAAGTACGTGGCGCAATGTGTCCCGATTTCGTAGCCCGTCAACGACCTCTTGCAAGCAGCTATCGACGACGCGTTCCGTACCCCCATAAATCGGCCCCAGGACGTTGCGCTGAATCGGTGTCGGAAAATAAGGTAGCAGGCTGGCGAGGAACCCGCCCCATGGAGTGCTATACGTGCGCACAATAGGATCGCCGCAGCTACAGTAGGGGTTGGCGGGAGCGAAGAGAATAAGCCTGCGCACTCGCCTTGGATGCAATGCGGCAAGCATCAGCGCGATGGCCCCCCCGTGCGAGTGGGCCACGATATCGGTCTCGGCAAGTTCCAGCGCATTCATGACTGCGATGATTCGATTAGCGGTGGCCCGAAGTCCCGGGTCCAACCCGCCGACCCGCTGCGATTTGCCCATGTTTACCAGGTCGATCGCATAAACACTGGCGTGCTGTGCCAGGGCATCTATGTTGTTCCGCCAGTTCCGGCTTGAACCAACCAGGCCATGGATAAGCAGCATCGGCTCGCCGCTTCCCGCATGGAGATAATAGACGCGCGCGCCGGCTATATCGACAAATGCCTCTTTGTATCCCGATTGCGGGGCCCCCTCCATCATGGCAAGAAGTCCTTTCTTCAAGATCCGCCTGGATCAGCCAGATCGCAGACTACTTCGCGCCCAATCCCCACGCAAGGCGCTTGCGAAATACGATACAGCAAAAGATTCGATGTCTTAAGTGCCCAAAGTGTAACCTCAGTTCTCGAAGAAATCTACAGCGGTGAGTCGGGACCAGGAGAGGCAATGCTTGCTTAAATATTCAAATTCAGCTATCGGACAGGGAAAGCTGTTGGGAAAAAGATAAGCAGCCGCCTCAAGCCCACAGCCGCCAAGGCATGGAAAAGCCTCAATCGCTAAGGACTCAAAGGGAAGCCAGCGTAGCGCGTCAGAGTCGATGACCCAGGTACATCGTTGCCGATCTATAACTGATTACCCGGCATATCTTGCGCGCCCGGCGGACGTGTAGCCCATATCCGCTGAAATTCCCCGCACGCATTGCAGAAGCTGGTTGGCAATCGTCGGCAGCTTTTGTGTAGTCACCCTGAAGGACGGTCCGGAAATGCTCACCGCCGCCACCGGAAACCTCTGCGCATCCAGCAACGGTACTGCGATACACCGCAGTCCCTCTTCGAACTCTTCATCGTCCACGGCGTAGCCGCGCCGCCGGGTCTTCTCCATCTCGGCTTTCAGAGCCTCCGGAGTTGAGATCGTCCGGTGCGTAAAGCGCTCAAACCGCGTGCGTCGCACAATGTCTGCCGCCCGCTCCTCAGGAAGAAACGCCAGCATCGCCTTCCCCACCGACGTGCAATGCACCGGATTGCTGGCGCCAATGCGCGTAATCATGCGCACTGAGCGGGCCGGCTCAATCTTGTCGATGTAGATCACCCGTGCCTGCTCAAGGATGCACAGATGCGCTGTCTCCTCGGTCTCGGCAACCAGCCGGCGCAGGTGTGGCTGCGCGCGGTCGCGCAGGTCGTACTGCTCAATCGCGCGATTCCCCAGGTCGAAGAGCCTCAGGCCAAGCCGGAACTTGCCGCCCGTGGTCCGCTCCACCATGCGGTGACGCTCCAAAACCATCAGGAACCGGTGCGCCGTGCTCTTGTGCAGTTGAAGCGACGAGGCAACCTGCGCCAGTCCGAGCGGCGTATCGCTCTCTCCAAGCAGATCCAATACGGCAAAAGCCCGGTCCAACGCCTGAACTTTGTAGGTACCGTGCGGGGCAGCATCTCGCATTCTGGTCCTCGATTCCGCTTCGTGGTCTCCTTATCAGCATGCTAGGACTCGGGATGCATGTCAAGTACTGAGACGAAATTTCTTTTTGTGGGATTAAATTCCTCGCTTTTGACGGATCATGTGGTCAACACCAAGAATGGAAGAACAAAAACAAAAAGGAACGGATCGGAGAATCAATGCGGCTGGAAAAATATGCGTATGCCCTTCTCACCCTCTCGGCCATCAGCCTCTGCGCGCAGGACACTGTTTCCCCGAATCGGCAGATTCATGCGGTGCCCGACCAGGACGGCATCTATTATGTAGGCCCTCAGGTTACCGCGCCCAAACTCGTGCGCACCGTAACCGTGCCCTACCCCTACGACGTACCGGAAAAGGATATTCAGGGTATGACCGTCCTGGCCATGGTCATCGGCGCCGACGACATCCCAGCGCACATTCAGGTTCTTCACAAGCACGGCGACGCATTCGATCAAGCCTCCATCGCCGCGGTGCTGCACTCCGCCTTCGAGCCGGGCAAGCTGGGAGATAAGCCCGTGCCCGTCTGGATCGACGTTCGCGTTGTCTTCCACGCCAATCGCAGCCAGGCCGTTCCCCAGGTCCTCATCACTGAGAGAGATCTGCCTCCTCCCGATGACTCGAAGTTGGAAGACAAGCGCCACAACCCCCTCTCCTACACACCGCCTTACCCCATCCACACAGTCGATGCGGATTTCGCTGATCCGTTTGCGAAGAATCCTTATGTCGAAGTGGCCGTCGTCGAGGTGCTGGTCAGCAAAGACGGTTTGCCCAAAGAGGTTTATGTCCGTCGTGGCCTCGGCTTTGGATTGGATGAAAAGGCAAAAGCCGCCGTGCTGCATTACAAGTTCTTCCCCGCCACCAGGAAGGGCAAGCCCATTGAGGCGCGCAGAAACGTGATGGTCAGCTTCAGCAAGTTCTAACAGGAACAGGTCGGCGGGAGTGTAGTTCAATGTGCGCACTGCGGCGTTGGAACGGTCCCTCGCGGATGCAGCGGAGCGTATGCCCGCGAGCACTGGAAAAAATGAGATAAATGATGCAAAGCACCCAAAATTGCTCGAAATCAAACGCCGCCTTGGCGAGCGCCCTCCAGGGCTGCCAGCAGTGCCTCCGCGCTGGTGATGGGCGG
>Ga0302319_10006181_pt1 | contig 23842 bp, 24 predicted proteins | sample Bog_T0_2_FD_203319 | JGI IMG/M metagenome (GOLD analysis project Ga0302319, IMG submission 203319) | Peat permafrost microbial communities from Stordalen Mire near Abisko, Sweden - Bog_T0_2 | ecosystem: Environmental > Terrestrial > Soil > Wetlands > Peat | place: Sweden: Abisko, Stordalen Mire...
CCTCGGCGACAATGTCAAGCTTGGACTGCGACAAGGGAACGTCAAAGACGGAGGCGAGTTTGGCGGCGACGCCCGAGGGCGAGGTCTCCGTTTGGAAGAGTTTCTCGACCTGGTACCGAACGGGGAGGGTCGCATGACCGGGAATGCGATGTCCAAAAAGGCCATCGGCCCACGAAATCCGCGCCATCATCGTGGCCGTGGTGATCCAAGATGCCCCTTGATCCCATCCCGCAACGTCTGGAGGATACAGGAGTTGCATCCCCATGCCCTTCATTGCGTTGGCGGCGTTAACGGCGATGCCGAACCGGGCCCGAGGGTGTGCAGGATCGGCACTAGCCGGAATCATGCCACCTATCCCTAATTGCCGCGCCGTGCCAATAACGACATCCACCGGGGTCTTGAAAATGGCGCGCTCGGCCCGATCGGAGTAAAACTCGGGGGCGCTGATGATCCCGGTGATGAGCGCCTTCAATTCCAGGTTTTCGCCACGAAATCGGTCAGCGAGGCGGCTGATCACTTCCGGCTCAGGGTCGGGATAGGCAAAGAAGACCCAGAATTTGTGGGCGAGAAACTCAGGGAGCTTGGGACTATCGCAAAGGATGTCCAAGATGTCGTCACCATCGAAGTTGCCCTGACGTCCCATGAAGGTCTTTGGACCGCCATCGTGAAGCCCGTCACGAAAGACAAACCGTCGGTAGCGCTGGGTCACCTCGTCCCTTTCGAGGGCATTGGGGCCTCGGGCGCCCCAACCGGTGTAGGCTCGAGCTGACTCTTGGACATCTTTTTCGGTGTAGTTGCCGATGCCCAGCGTGAATAACTCCATGACCTCACGAGCAAAGTTTTCGTTGGGTTTGCCCTTGACATTGAACTCATTGTCCAGCCAGAAGAGCATGGCGGGGTCCTTGCTTACCGCGTGCAGCATGTCACGGAAGTTGCCGGTCGCGTACTGCCGAAGCAATTGGTTCTGCTGAAGCATGTCCAGTGGCAGATTCACTTTCTGGGCGCTTGTTGCGAAGTGGTTGTGCCAGAAGACCGTCATCTTCTCCTCAAGGGGCCGCTGCGTCTGCAACATGCGAGTGATCCACCAAGCAGAAACAAGCTGCATGGGGACCTCCTGAGGGCGCTGGGGGTTCTTGGTGTCTACAACGAGGTCTGCGACGCCTAGGTTGAACGTGTCCTCAGTGCGCTCGTAGTTGACCAAGCGATCAACGGCGCCGTCAATCCCGCCCGATGCAAGATACTCATCTAACTCGGATTCGCTCGCACCGAGGCCGAATCGACGAAGCAGGTGCGCACACTTTAGCCGGTCATTGGAAAGCGACATGACCGTGTAGACGAACAAGGGCTCATTCCGTTCTGGTTCGAACGCACTAAAAAAGGGGCCGACTCTGACGAGCCGTCCCCCTTTTATCCCTCGTAATCTTGCGCTGTCCTGTTTACGCGTCCTTTGCAGCGGAAGCGTTGTAATCCTTCTCGCTCACGAATTTGAACAATTGAGTGCCCTCATAATTGGCAGTCAGCGCGTATCGAACCTGCTCCCCAGATTTGGTCTTTCGAACCATCTTCTTCTTGCGGATATCGGAATCCGGCACTTCGACGTGCGAGCGGGTCTTTAGATTGTAGAACTTCATTCGTCCTCCTCTTTCTGGGCCAGGTTATTTCACCGGCGACCAAATTCAACGCTCCAATCATATCACATTGTCAAGTTCAAAGGAAGCAATAAAAAAAGCTAAACAAGCGAAAAGTGCGTTATGATTAACAAGAAATGTGCAATTGCCGCACGGGCAAATTGTTCTACACTTCTATTGTCCTCTGCGGCTCTGTTGAGCCGACGACGCTCTAGTAGCGATCTCTACACTTAGAAAGATGAAAGAAAGAAGAACCAAACAATCCAGAGCCGCTCTCGACTACGCCTCGCTTGAGGAGGCGCGCCTTTACGAAGAGCACGCTTTGACGGAACTGCGAAATGCAGGGTTCCGCATCACCATGCCCCGTGTCCAAGTCATTCGTGCTTTGGCGGACACACGGACCGCGCTCAGCGCCTATGCCATCCACGAGAAAATCATCGGCCAGGGTGGCAAGATCGATGTTGTCAGCGTCTATCGAATCCTTTCGACACTGCAAGAGGTGGGCCTGATCCATCACATCGGAATCGTCGATGGCTACTTCCCGTCTCGAACCACGGATCCCCACTCCCGTCGTTCGCAAGTCATCGCCTGTGAGAAATGCAAGGAAGTACAGGAAATGGCCATGTCCCCCGAAGTTGCGCAGGCGCTCGAAGCGCAAGCCAAGGCCGGAAACTTTGCGTTGAGCTCCATCAAGGTGGAACTCTCCGCTTCTACTTGCCCTCAGTGCAAGAAGAGCCGATAAGGACGTCGCCGCAAAGGAATGGCCGGATTCCATCCAATGGAATCCGGCCATTTTTCTTTGTCTCCAGGGACTCCTAGCGGAAAGAAACGTCAGCAGATTCAGAGACAACCGATCCGTCTCCGTACGTCGAAAAGACCACGTGGCTGCTGTCGCCCCATTTGACCGCCTTCATGGCGTTCACTAGATCGGTGGCGGTTTTCACTGTCACACTTCCGAGCTTCGTGACTACCGTTCCTGGGCGCATTCCGAGCGAGTCCGCAATCGAATCCGGTTCCACAGCGGTAACCAAGGCCCCCTGAACGCCTTCGGGGATGTGCAACTGAGCCCGATTGTCCGCGGTCAGGTCCCCAACGGTGACTCCAAGGTGAGCCGGCTGACCGATCGTTCGATCTGCATGAGTCTGCGATCCGCCGTCTGGAACCATCGAATGGAAGAACTGACGGAATCCATCCGGAGGGACGGTGGACCCATCGGGGTTATCAAACAGCTTGCGGAGTTGATCCTCGTTGGGCATGTGTCCTTGGCCGTCCGGAGCCGGCGCCGCGGCGGGAGTCTGCTTTTCAAGGCTCGCAATGTCAACGAGCTTGATCTTCGTCGCCCCCTCAACGCCGCCTCGAAGGTATTTGATATCCACCGTCGAGCCAGGAGCATACTGGAGCATCGTGTTGCGGAGGTCGGCTTCATCGGTTACCGGCGTCGACCCGACTTGAGTAACGACATCGCCCTTTTGCAGACCGGCGGTAGCCGCCGGCCCGTTGCTTTGCACGTCTTGAATGTAGGCTCCGGAACTCGCTTTAAGGCTGCTCTTGAGGTATTCGGGAATGTCCGATGGGTAGAAGCCCATCGCCGACCGCCGAACCGGCTGCCCGGCAATCAGTTTCTCCGCAATCAGCCGCGCTTCATTGGCGGGAATCGCAAATCCGATCCCGTTGCTGCCTCCAGACTGACTGTAGATCGTGGTGTTGATCCCAATGATGTTGCCGTTCATGTCGATGAGCGGTCCGCCACTGTTCCCACGATTGATGGCCGCATCGGTCTGGATCAGTGAGGTGTATTTTCGCTCGGTGCCCGTGCGTTCGTCGGTAATCTCATTTGAACGACCCACCGCGCTCACATGCCCGAAAGTCACCGAGAACGGGAGATTGAATGGGGCGCCAATCGCCATCGCCAACTGTCCAGGCTTGACTTGGTCACTGTCCGCAAAGGCGAGGGAGGGTAGATCCTTTGCATTGATGTGGACGACGGCTAAGTCGCCATCGGGGGCGCGATGAACCTCGCCATCGAAGGTGCGACCGTCTTTTAGAGTCACACGCACCTTATCGAAACCGGCGACCACATGGTCGTTCGTGAGGATGTAGCCGTCGGGCCGAATGATCACGCCTGAACCAGCGGCCTCTTGGGCCTCGTCAAGCATCAAATTTCGGGGCTGGCTCGGGTCGTGGGTGGGATTTGAGGTCGCAATGTATACGACCGCCGGCAAGGCGAATCCCGCCAGATCACTTGTGGCTTCGTCGACGGCCTTGAGACTCATTGGGATCTCCACCTTCGATACGTCGTTGGATGCCACCGGAAGAGCCTGAACGGGACGAGAAAGGCTGTTAGTGCCGAGCTCTGGCCCGCGTACTGCGAGCCCGTAGCCAAGGCCTCCCACGACGACTCCGCTAAGAATGGTCCAAAGGACCGGCTGGGTCAAAAGTCTGCTTTTCATATCGGTTGGAACAACAAGTTTAAGATGTCTGCGGACCTTGTCAGGTTCGCTGTTTCATTGATTTCGAACAATTGAATTTGGCAAGTTGGTTCCTGCCGCAGCCCCCGAAAGTGTCGCCTGGGCAGAAAGGCCTTTCAGCGATTCGGCGAGAAACGCCTTGAGAACCTCTAGCCGCACCTTGTGTGAAACATCGGCCAGAACGAGAAACCGCAAAGACTGTCCGTCCGCCCAAACCGCGTCCGCCCCGACCGGGGGCGCCTCTCCCGGTGCAGGTCGCCATTCGTAGACGCTGCCACGCACGATTCCATCGGAAAAGCGAACGGCGAGCGAACCGGGGTCTTTGCAGATCGGTTCGGTGCCCAGGGGGATAAACCCAAGCGGCAGAACCGTTGGAACCACCGGCCGAAAACTAGCGGGACGGCGGGTGATGTCGTCATAGTCGTAGGAAATCTGCAGTGCCTCGGGAATCCGCACATTCGCCGTGGGCTCCTCAATGACATTGGGATACGAGATCGCAAGCGTGTCAAAGCTCACCGTACTGTGTCCCGAACTGTCCGTCGTCTCAAGGCGAAGCAGATAACCTGTAGCCGAGTCAATAAAAAAGCGCCTTGCCGGCAGCCCGGGATGACGAGGCGAGGCACACACAACCGTTGTCTTCCGCCCGGCGACTTCGACGGTGGACCCTGATGCGAGCGTATAGTTAGCCTCGGCCAGAGATATTAGGGAGGGCAGAGAGAACTCGCTACCAAGAAGGCTGTGACGGTGTGACACGGTCACCACCACCCTGCGCTCGTCAGGCGAGTACTTGGCGCAGTGAACGCCATCGTCCACAAATTCTGTGCCTTCGTCTTCAATCGGAGCGATCACCGTGATGCGCGACTTCCCTGAGGCGGTCTGCTCAACCTTCACTTGACGGCGTTCCCTTCCGTCGGCCAGTTTCTGGGACACGATGGCGCGCACATTCACATGCTGGGTTCGCTGCATGCATTTCAGCAGCAGTGCTTTAGCACTCGGATCCAACGCGGCCAAACCTAGACCGCAAAGTGAGGTTGCCAATGCGAGAAATATCGACCTAACGAGTTTCATTGTTGGATGCCATGGCCGAATCCACTCCGCCAAGGGGATCAGCCGACGTATAGGCAGAAGCATCGCTATTGATTTCGGTGGCAACCGTCTCGCCCGACGTAGCTTGTCGATGGGCCGCGCCGACCACGCCACCGAGCACGGCGGCCGCTGCCGCCATGCCGGCGATGATAGGCAAATACCAGGATCGAGGCCGCTGCCGAGCCGCCGTTTGGACCCGGATGTGAGTCATGATCCGATCATCTAGATTCGCCGCAGGCTCAACACTCCGATAATCGCGCAACCTGCGCTTGAGCAGCCTGAGCTCCTGTTCCTCTTTTGCGCACACTGGACAGTTGAGCAGGTGGCACCGCACGTTCAACATATCGCCGCCTGCCATTTCGCCATCAATGAATGCACCAAGCCAATTCTGGACATGCCTACAGTTCATTTGATACCTCCCGAAACAGGGAAGGGCAGGACTGGGTCAGGTGCTCCCTAAGCTGGCGTCTCCCCCGATGAATTCTTGATCGAACTGTACCGACTGATGTTCCCATAATCTCCGCGATTTCTTCGTAGGCCATCTCATCAACATCGGCCAAAATCACCGCCATCCGGAAATCCGGATTCAGCGACATGAGCGCGTTTTGAACCGGCTCATCCATGGACCGCTCCAGCATCAAATGATCGGGCGAAGGACGTGAATCCGCAATTTCCCAACTTGCTGCGCGATCGGACCCAGTTTGGTCAAGGCTAGTCGTCCGAATCCGGCCCTTACGCCGAAGACTGTCGACGTAATTGTTGGTCATGATCCGATAAATCCAACTAGCAAAGGGCAGTGCGTGATCGTAGCGGTGAAAGAACCTGAAGGCCCGCAGATAGGTTTCCTGTACGAGGTCTTCAGCCTCCGTAACGTTTCCCGTAAGGCGGTATGCGAGCCCGTACGCCTGCTTGTGGGTCTTCTTCAAAAGTTGCTCGAAGTCCCCGTCTGATGATCCGGCGGGCGATTGGGTTGATGTCAGCGCGCACTGCATGACGATATTGTTCCTTACGCCGGTGCGAAGCGAGGTGGTTCCCCGACATCAAATGTGGACAATAAGTGATAGACAGAGGCCCTTAAGCGGCCTGTTCGCCATCCGTTGAGTCCGTCACGCTACTGTCAAGGTCCTGAATCGCCGAATTTGCTGCACCGTAACGACCGCCGGCCATGAGCCGATTCCAGAATTCGTCAGCCACGAGTGGCTTTGAAAACAAGAAGCCCTGACCGGTGGCGCAGCCAAGTTGCCCCACATAGGCCAACTGGAAGAAGTTTTCGACACCTTCGCTCGTGACATCCATTTTCAAACTCCGCGATAGAGCCATGATCGCCTCAACAATGGCGCGGGCTTCTGCCTCTTCTTCGACGCGCCTAATGAAGGCGCGATCGATCTTCAGAGTGTCAACTGGAAAGGTGCTGAGTGTGGCGAGCGACGAATAGCCGGTGCCGAAGTCATCGAGCGCCAACTTCACTCCAAGCTCCTTGAGGCTCATCAATTTGGGGACCGCATCGTGGTCCGACATAAGCACGGTTTCGGTGATCTCGAGCTTCAGGCAATCGGGCTTCAACTCCGTTCGGGTGAGAATTTCTTGGACTCTGGCGACTACATCCTTGCGTTGAACCTGTTTCCCGGAAAGGTTGACGCTCATGGTGAGCGTCTCCGAGCCGAGGGCCGTATGCCACTCCTTCATTTGGCGGCAGGCCGTTTCCAGGACCCAATATCCAATGGGGATGATGACCCCTATTTCTTCGGCAATCTGGATGAAGCGGGTCGGCGATATCCTGCCTCGCGTTGGATGGTCCCATCTTGCAAGCGCCTCGCAGCCAATGATTTTGCCGGTCTTAATGGAAACAAGCGGCTGGTACATGACCGAGAGTTCGTTGTTCTCCAGCGCGCGCCGAAGCTGGGTCTCCAGTTCGAGCCTCTCAGTCGCGTGGTCGTTCATTCGCTCATCGTAGAGCACAAAGCAAGATTTGCCGCTCGACTTGGCGTAATACATCGCGGCGTCGGCATTCTTGAGAAGGGTAGCCGAAGGCAATCCGGGATCTGCGGTAAAAGCGATGCCGATGCTTGTCGAGGCGAATGCCTCCCGCTTCGTCAAGAAGACCGGAGTCTGGAGATCTTCAAGAATCCTTGCCGCGACCTTGCGCGCGTCATCCACGCTGGGAAGATCTTCAAGAAGGATTGCGAACTCGTCACCTCCGAGTCGCGCAATGGTGTCCCCGGGACGGGCGTGAAGGCAAAGGCGAACCGCAATATTGCGCAGCAGTTCATCACCGGATTCATGCCCCAGGCTGTCGTTGACCAGCTTGAAATTGTCAAGATCAAGCACAAGCACGGCGGTGCCCTGTCGATTGCGCTTCGACTTTGCGAGGGCCAGTTCGATTCGGTCCACAAATAGGGCGCGATTCGGAAGACCCGTGAGATGGTCGTGAAACGACCGATGTTTCATCTCGTTGGTGCGCTCAAGCATCTCCAACGACGACACTTCGAGCGCCCGTTCGAGTCGAGCCAAGTCTTCATCCGAGTTGGCATAGGTTCGCGAAACAACTCCGAGCAGGCTTTGCCACTGTTCCACCGTGGGCAACTCGTTCAAATCGTTCAGTTGCAGCTTCTTGAGTTGCCTCACCAAGAGACGATGCATCACGCAGCCTCCTGAAAGGTGGTCAGCGTCATCGACTGGTTGTGAAGGTCACATTCTCCCTGGGGACACGTTGAGATTTCACCATAGGAATAGAAGCCGACCAGGTGAGAATGCGAAGGCAAAGCTTCTAGCGCTGCCTCGATCTCTTCTTCGGTTCGGTCACAGAGCACCAGCCGTCGCCCCACACAGGAAATGCCGATCGCCAGGACCTCTGAATCGGAATCGACGCCCAACTCGCTTGCCGCCGACGCCGCCCCCATGATCAGCCGATCCACGTTGGCGTAGAGGAACTGCGCGATTGCGCCTTCAGGAACGTCACCGGCAAACGTCATTGACTTGGAGGGCTCATCGACAGCGAGGATGGTTCTCACCAGCGACTTGCCGCCGGAATAAGGGAGCCGCACCGACAAGGGGAACAGCAGTGCCGAAGCGGGCAAGCCCCCGGCTCGTTCGCCCAGATATCGCTTATAGACGTCAAGGGCAGGTTTGCCGTCAAGCTCAAAGAGGATGTTGCCGCTGGAACTGGTGATGACCCGCTCGTGGCCGAATTTATCCCAACCTCCTCGCGAGGCATGCCCAACCGCGATTTTATCGCCATAAAAGCCGACGGCGCTGATCGCTCCCTCGGTCGGAATACCATCCTTCAATACGAAGGTGCGTTCGAATCGCGAGCCGTCGCCGGCCAATCCACCCGAGACGACGATGCCCTCGCCAAGCGCATCGTTGAAGCCGCGCACCAACTCGCTTCCGTTGAATTGGAGGCCATCAGAGAGGACAAAAACCGCCCGCAGGTCCGGACCCTTGAGCGCTTCGGCGATCTCCTCTGCCGCGTAATAGGAGTCCATCGGGTTCTCCACCAACGCCGAGGCAACTCGGAGCTCGGTCGCGTCAAAGCGGACGACTGCGACCGATAGGCTGGCATCGTTCAGGCTGGCCCCATGGATCTCGCCTGAAGTTGAGCAACCGATGATTTTTGAGTTCGGAAACCCCTGGGCCAGTTCGGCAAAGGGCTGATGATCCAGCCGAAACTCGGGCGCGGCAAACACAAACACGAGCGTGCGGACGGAGTCAAGCTCGGGAAATGCATCGAGGCTCCAGCCGGACCCCTGCTGATAAGTAAAAGTTTCCGTATGCATGACCAAGCCACTCGCCCATCAGGGCCCAATTGACTTATCGGCGGACGCGCAGTGATTCTTCCGTCCTGCCACATGGCCTCATGCGAAAATTCAAACCATGAGCCGCGAGAAGAGGGCGTCGAGAACGAAAGAGGCGCTGCCGTTTCCACTGATCAGACGGTGTGCTTCGGCGATCGCTTCGGTACGGTAGTGAGGGCCGCCGACAATGCGCAGCAAACCGGCCAGCGCCTCTAGTCCAGCAAGTACTTGGCGGCGGCTGCCTTCTCCGGGGCCCTTGTCGCAAAGGGCGCGAAAGTCTTCTGCCAGTTTCAACGCGGCGCCTTTCGGGCCGGCTACCATTTGGCGGGCCAATGCCAGGAGTTCCAAGTGCCATTCTCGTCGCTCAGAAATGGCGCGCAGGCGCCCCGGAGAGCCCTCGGCGAGCAGGCTCAATTCAGGCTCAAGATCACCCGTGTCAAGGGTACTCGGCAATCCACAGCGAACGGCCAGGCATCGGCTCAGGATTGTCGCGAGGACCGATCCTACCCTGGCGGTGGTCAGCACCAATCGTGCCTGATCTGGCGGCTCCTCCAAGATCTTCAAAAAGGAATTGGCCGCCTCGGACGTAAGCCGATCAGCATCCTCAATCCAAACCACCTTGTTACGGGCCGCGAGTGGCGCCGTACGCAGGAATTCCTGGACGGAAATCGCAGCGGCATCCCCGTCGCCTCGGTCTGGAGTGATCGCCCCTTTGACGATCCAATTGCTGGGACCTTTGGGCGCCAGATGCAGAAAATCGACAGCCTTGCCGCGACCGAATGCCACGCAAGGCCGGCACTCGCGGCACGCGCCTTCCGGGCCTGGGTGGGTGCAAAGCCACAGGCCGGCCAATTCCAGAGCTACGGTGGACTTTCCGGCTCCGACCGCGCCATAGAAGAGAACGGCATGGCCGCCGATAGCGCCGCCGCCAACTCGACTGAGAACACGACGTGCGGACCAAAGCCCGTCCAGCGAATCAGTAGCGATCAAACTGCTCCACGTTCACAGTGAACACCACCGCGCCACCCACCGGCACGGAGATAGGGGTTTGGAGAAAGCTACCGGGTGTCGCCGCCTCCAGTGGAGTGATGTTGACCACCTGCTCTCGTGAGCGGCAGTTTTGGGCGATGATTCTACGGATTTCGTCGAGCGCGTCTTCCTCGGCGCCAATGAGGAGGGTGGCGTTGCCTTCACGCAGAAAACCACCGCTACTGCCAAGAATCGTCGCCTTGTGGCCGGCTCGGATGAGCTCGTCGCACACCTTGCCCTTGTCTCGGCCATGAATGATGCAGATCAAGAGCTTCACCTCGTCATTATAGTGGGATTCGCACCCGGTAGAGAGTTACAGCGACTTCGATCAAAAGTCGGGTGGAAACAAGGCAAGGGCGGCGGCGCCGTACAATCCGGCATCCTCTCCAAAGGGACTTGCCCACACATCTTGCCCCAGCAGCCCCTTCATGGTTGGGCTCAGTCCCACTCCGCCACTCAGGACGATTCGGTCAGGGAAGTACATGCCTCGAACCGCCTCGATAGCGGTTTCGGCGGCTGCCACCGCTAGCTCGTCGTTGCTCGTCCCCTCGGAAAGAGCAGCTCCTCCCAAGCGATCTTCCAGGGTCTTGCCTTCCGCGATCCGCAGGTCATTGATGCGAGGGTAGTTCCCGGTGCAATCGGTCCAGATACGACCGTTGGCCACAAAACCGCAGCCAACCCCCGTCCCAAGGGTGATCGACGCAACCCGAAGGCCGGCGTTATCGGGCAAGCAGGCATGCCCCCATGCGGTGGCCAAGCCATCGTTCAGGGCTACCACGCAGGCCTCAAGTTGAGGATCCCGCAGTGTATGACCCACGTGGTCGGGAATGATGCCCTTGGCTTCGGATACAAAACCGTTGAACGGATCAATGACTCCTCCTGCCCCGATGCCGAGTTTCGTTACCCCGGTCTCCTGAACGTGCTTGGCGATCCACGATATGCGCTCGGCATGCGTCTCGGGCAGGCGGATCCGCTCGTGGTGGACCATCTTCCAACCCGCGCTGAAGACGCCAAATCGCAGCCAGGTCCCGCCCATATCGACCGCCCCGACCCTGACTTTGGGCTTACCGTGGGGCATCAATGACTTCGTCTGTTTAATCGGATCGTTAAGCGCCCCGCCCACGACGACTCCGGATGCTCCCGCCAACAGGGCACATTGCAATTGCCACCGCTCGGTGTAGCGCCCCTCCGCGATCACGATCTGATCTGGGAAGCGCTTCGCCAACGCGGCGGCCAGGCGAATATCGGGCCCTGGCCGGGCATTTGCGGATTCCACCGTGTATCCAGCCAAAGTCGTGCTCAGGATGTCGGCGCCGCACTCTGCGGCATAGCACGCGCTCTCAACCGAGTCACAATCAGCCATCGCAAGCCGGCCGGCGCCATGAATCATGCGGATAAGGACATCTAGGGGGGCATCTGGACGGGGGCGGCGAGTGCCATCCAGGCAAACGATGTCGCACCCTACGTCGATAAGGGCTTGAACTTGACGAATGCCCGGTGTAATGTACACCCGGTCAGCGGCCGGCCCAACCTTGATGAGCCCGGCGATCGGTGTATCAGGGAAGGCTTCGCGCACGGCCAACATGTTCTCAATCCCCTGAAGACGAAGAACTCGAACACCAACGTCCAAGCTTGCCTGAGCCAGCCTGACCAGGGTTGGCGGGTGATCAAGAGGAGTGCCGTCGTCGGCCTGAACGGACGCAATAAGGGGCTGATCGTTGAGAACATCACGTAACTCGTCCCTAAGCACTGTTCAACACCATAACACGCCTTTCGGTCATTCGATCATGCCTTTTTCGATGACTTGTCACAATTGGAGGAGGTTCCCTGAAGACGGACTGGTCTAGCACCGATGATGCTAATGATCCATGAGTGTCAATGCGTCTACAGCGGCTGTCTCAACGGCTGCATCGACCCCGAGTTTGGAGGAAAAACGCGTCAGCCTCCAGGCCCTTTTGCTTCGTAAGAGCCTGGAGGCTCAGCAACCTGCCGGAGTCCCGACGAACGAATCGCAGGATGGAAGGGGCCAGGTGATCGACCTGCGGGTTTGAGCCCTGCAAAAACACCTGGGTCGGTCCGATAACTCGAATTGAAGCAGGTCTTCCAGCGGCCGGCCCGTTCGGCAAGGACCGCTGCAGGATAGAGGAGATTGAATCGTCGCATGTCAAGCCAGTCCAAAGCAGGCAGAGCATCCCAAGCGGTGAGCATCAGCGCGGCCGCAGGCATAACCGGAGTTGAAATCCATACCCTCCGGTATTGGGAGCGCGAATTTGCCGACTTCCTTTGTCCGGTGAGAACGGACGGGGGCCAGCGACGCTATCGACCCGAAGACATCCAAACCCTTTTCACGATCAAGCGCCTGCTTCGCGATGAGATGTTTAGCATTGCTGGAGCACGACGAACCCTCGCCAAACAAGCTTCCGCATGAGTCGCCCTTCTCTGACCGAACGATACATTCGCGATGCCGAGCGATGGCTGGAAAGCTTCAAAATCGCTGAGGCTGAGGCGTCCATTCGCCAGGCCCTGAAACAGGCCCCGCGCGATCAAGAGGCCCACGCCATCTTGGCCAAGATACTCATTTACAGTCAGCGTGAGGAAGAGGCCGTTGAGCATCTGCGCCGGGGCATTGATAGCGATACCGGTCGGCACGTGGGGAAAGTCCTAGCCGAACACTTTCTTTGCCGCACGCTCATGGCGATCTCCGCCGACCGCCCCGATCCCAAAGGCTTCAGGCTGCTGGATGAGGCCCAGAGGATCGTTCGATACGTTCCCGAGGGCGCGGACATCACCCTCAGCGCCTGCATCATCGCGAAGAACGAAGCCAAGAACCTACCGCGATGTCTGGCCAGCATCCAGAAGGTCGCCACCCAAATCGTTGTCATTGATACCGGATCCACTGATGAGACCGTTGAGATCGCTCGATCTTTTGGGGCAACCATTGGCGAGTACGCCTGGGATAACGATTTCTCCGCCGCTCGAAACGCCTCCCTGGAATTGGCCATCGGTGCTTGGGCTCTCTGGATCGATGCGGACGAAGAGTTGACCGTCGAGAGCGCAGACGCCATCCGGCAGGCGCTCGTGCGGCCGCAATATGCGGGTTTCAATATTCCGATCGTCAACTTCACCGAGGACATCGGGGACGGAGACCAGTTCATTCACGCGCCTGTTCGCCTATTTCGGATGCTCCCTGGGGTGGCGTTCACCGGACGAATCCATGAACAGGTCACACCGAGCCTCAAGGCGTCAGGGCTTCCCTTTGCCACGCTCGAGAAGGCGAGGTTAAATCACTATGGCTACCGTCCTTCGGCGATGACCGAACGAAACAAGATCGATCGGACGATCACGATGTTGGAGTTAGAGCTTGCCGAGGATCCGACCAGTTCCTTCCAATGGTTCAACTTGGCAAACGCCTTCGCAGTCGCCAAGCGTCATCGCGAAGCCGAAGAAGCTGCGAGAACGTCGGTCTCGTACCTGACCGACTCCGACAGCCATGCGGCAAGTGTCTTCCAAATCTTGACCGAAGTCCTGGAGCAAGACGGACGCTTCGATGAGGCGCTTGCCGTCATCGAAGAAGCAGAAACCCGCGGCCTGGTCGGCGTACAAACCGAATTCACGAAGGCCAGTGTCCTCCTCAGTCTCGGGCGTTACGATGAGGCGCTCGAGGCCATTGAGATTTGCCTGGGGATGGAATGGCCAGTCGGTCAAACTGGTGACTTCAGCATCGTGACCTATAAGCGGACCGGCCTGCACGGGCAGATCCTCGCGGCTCTCGGGCGACTTGACGAGGCTCTCATCCCGCTTGAATCCTCCCTCAAGATTTCCGACCATCCCCAACTTCGTTGGACTTACGGGAACGTCTTGGAACGATTGGGACGGTTTCACGAGGCGCTTGACACCTATCGGAGGATTCTCAATCACCCCGGCAACGGAGTTCGGGCTCAGTCGGGCATCGGCCGGTGCGCCAAACGCCTCGGAAAGTGGGACATCGCGGCCGAATCCTTTGAATCCGCTTGGAATGCCAATCCCGAAGATGTCGATGCCTGGATCGCATGGTGCGAGGCGGCCGAAGCCCTAAACGACACGCCAATGCTGCTCCGTGCATACGACGAATTCGCCAAGAAGCAGGAGCCATCGGCGTCCATCCTTGTCAACTGGGGGCGCCTCCTGGCCGCGTCGGGCAATGCCGACCAAGCGCTGCACTGCTTCAGCGAGGCGATCAAGCGGAATCCCGACGACGCCAACGCTTACTTCAATTGCGGGGATCTGCTCTATGGGCTTGGTCAGTACGCCGACGCGGCCCACATCTACGAGAGCGGGCTGCGCCGAAGCCCGAGCTTCGTTGCAGGCTGGTTCGTCATGGGCAACGCGCTCGCTCAGATGGGGCTTATCGAAGGGGCCCAACTTGCTTACCGGCAATGCTTGCAACTTGATCCCACATTTGAACAAGCCCGCCAGAATCTCAGCATTGTGCTTGACGCGGCGGCTTAGCGGCGCTCAATTTCATCGACTCGCACGATCATCACCGTGCAGTTGTCCGAGCCCCCGTCCTGCAAGGCGGCGCCCACTAACTTCCAGCATGCCTCACTCGGCGCGTTAGCGGCCAGTTGGGTCTTGATCCCTTCATCAGACACGTGGTTGATCAGTCCGTCCGAACAGAGGAGGAACACGTCGTTTTCCCTGAGTTCTCCCGTGAAGATGTCAGGCTCCACCGGGCCTTCCCCGCCAATCGCGCGCGTGAGCACATGTTTGTAGGGATGGTTTTCCGCCTCCGCAGGGCTCAGGCGACCCATCCGGATCATCTCATCCACCCAAGTGTGATCCTCGGTCAACTGAGTCAGGACGCCCTCCCGCAGCAGATAGACGCGGGAGTCACCTACCTGGGCGACGTAGTAGCGATCCTGAAGCAGCACGAGGCCGCTCAGCGTGGTGCCCATTCCCTTTCGAGCCGGAACCAGTTGGCCCACGTCGGACACGTAACGATGAGCCGCGACCACTCCAGCCTTGAGCGCGATCTCGGTTTCAGCCGCCGGATGGTTCAGATAGACGTCAATGAAGGTTTTGCAAGCCAACTCGCTGGCGATTTGGCCGGCCGCGTGACCACCCATGCCGTCACAAACCAAGAAAACCTCTCCACGCAAGGCAAGAACATGGGGTTCGGCAGGAATGTAGTATTCGAACTTGTCCTCGTTATTCTCTCGCACTCGACCCAGGTCTGTTTTGCAACCAACGGTGACCCAGGCAATTGCCTTCAGGGGAGGAGCTTCGACGAGCTGACCCACTTCATATTCGGCGGTGATTTCTTCAGCCATTGTTTCCCTTACTTAGGCGCCTGCACCTTCACCATGAACTCCAAGGCACCAAGTTTGATCACGTCATCCGGATTCATGGAGGTACGAATGTTCGGAGCAAGTCGAGCATCGTTGAGCAGAGTGCCATTGGTGCTTCCCACGTCGGTGATGTAAAGCCCTTGTTCCGTGACTTCAATCGTTCCGTGGCGGCCGCTTACAAACGCCTCGGCAATTGAGACGTCGTTCTCGGACTTTCGACCGAAGGTGTTGATGCCCTTCTTGAGTGGAAACTCCTTGCCTTCGCCTACGAGAATGGCGGGGGGAACCTCTTTGTGTGGGGCGGTGCTCATGGCAGCGGTCTTATTGCTTCCAAAGACCTGGGTCGTGTTGCCGCCGGCCGTCCCAGGGAGACTGATTCGCATCTCGACGCCACCAAAGCTGACCGTTTCACCGCCCTTCAATGCGCGTCGCTCGCCTTTGGCTACGGGTTGGCCGTCGACCTTGGTTCCGTTGGTGCTGCCTAGGTCTTCCGCGAACAGGGTCCCGTTCTCGTTCAATATCTGTGCATGGCGTCGGCTGGCCCGCCCGTCGGAGATCAAAACATCGCCCTCTCGGCCTACGACGGTAGCGCCGGGGCGTAGCGGATGTTCGCGCCCCGAGGACTCTACCAAGAGGGGAAGCTGAATGGCGGGGGCGCCAAACGCGTCCGGGGGAAGGGCTCGATCGAAGATGAGGCCACACTCAACACAGAACATGACGCCGGCCGGATTGAACGTTTTGCACACAGGACACTGGGTCGGCTTGATGGTCTGCGTGGCGTTCAAACTGGGGGCGGAGCCCATCACCGTCTTGTTCGGATCCAAAACGGGGGGCGCGCCAAGCATGGTGCGATTTGGATCAGATCCGAGGGTTTGCGTTCTGTTGGCGTCCATATGCTTAAGTCTTCGCGATTGTCTCCATGGTTCAAGGCGGGTTGGATATGTCTTGAAGTTCGACCCTTTCAAGGTTAGCACAGGCTCTGGCCTGCATATATCTGGTCGCATCGAAGTCGCGGGCAGGCACCGTCTCTAGATGGGGGACTGAGATGCCGCACATCCACTTGGAAACGACGAGCGACCTTTGGGAGAATGGCGCCATTCCCGACATTCTTGAGGCGCTGGTCTCTCGGTTGGCAACCTTCGAGACCATTTCAGCTCCTTCGATCAAGGCCACTCATAGCCTTCGGTCGGTGTGGGCCATGGGAATGGGTGGACGATCTGGATACGCCCATTGCACCGTCAGCATCCTGACGGGGCGCCCTCCCGAATTAAAGCGCCGGATAGCGGATGGCTTGTACGCCGTCATGAAACAGTGCTTCGTGGAGTCAGATAGCACCGGCGAGGCTTCTCTCACCCTTGAGGTCCGCGAGATGGAGGCCGACACCTACCGAAAGTGACCCTCAAGTTTAGGTTTTTCACCCCGAAAACCTAAAGTAAGGGTTTATGTTCGAGTACGGATCACGCGTTCTTTTTGCTGGCGTCCTGGTGTTCCTATCCGGGATGCTTGGGACTCCCGCTTTCGATGTGGCTTGGAAACTTGCCGCGGTGGAAACCGTGCTCGCCCTCGGGGCGCACCGGTTGGACCTGGCTGGTCGACTGAACAGCGGCATCGCCGGATTCTTCGCTATCGCCGAAGCGGCGGTGATCGCCATTCTCGTCGCGTCGGTCGGCCGACTAGACCAGTTCGGATTTCTCACCCTGTTGCCTGTTCTCGTGGCCACTCGGCGAAAAGGCGCCAACCCTGTATTCATGGCTCCCCTCACGGCCGGCACTGTTCTCGTCGCCTGGGCTCTGACCTCCACGACCTCCACTGTGCCCATCGCCTTGATGATCCAGATGGCAGCCATCATGGGCCTGGGCCTCATGATTCCCAAGCCACAAGTGACGATCGTTCAGGCCGAGCCAAAGATCGATCAAGAAACTCTAGAATTGCGCGAACGGGTCCGTCAGCTACACCATTCGCAACAGGACCTGGAGAACAAGAACATGCGCGCCAACCTCCTTGCCGATTTGGAGGATGCCCGAACGGGCGACGAGTTCTTTGAGCGGTTGACCACCCTGCTTCGGCGCACGTTGGGGGTTTCAAGCGTCGGCGTCTATGCGCTCGCCGATTTCGATGACGTGATGGTGGTCCGCGGCACCGCGGGAGACTACGGTCCCAAACTCGAGGATGCCTCCATCGCCGTGATGTTGCGCCAAGCTCAGGCCGCCATTGCCCATCGAACGCTTCAGGCCCTCCGCAGTATCAAAGGAAACGATGAGCGAGCCATTTCCAATGTGTTGCTCACGGATAAGGGACATATGGTGGGCATGATCGCCCTGGCCGATGAAGACGGCTCGGTGGTGGACCAAGCGACCATCAAACTGGAGTCGATCGCCGGCATCCTTTCCCAGTGGCTCAGGGAATTTCAACGACGCGAAGCTTGGAAGCGCAGGACCCGACAGGCCGAGGTGCTCTACGACTTGGCCAGCATTGGCAGCGGCGCCATGACCCCCGAGGCGCTCGCGGAGCGCGTGATGCGTGAAGTCTGGGAGATCATCGACTGCGACCACGTGGCGATTTGGCGCATTCAGGAAGAGCGGTCCGAGCCGATCTGCATGCATGGCAACCCTCACCGCCTCCTCGATTCCATGAGCTTCGCACAAGGGCCCGGCCTCCTCGGCTGGTTGCGAACCGGCGCTCCTGAGCTTGCCCTGTTCGACGCCCGTTCCGACGAACGCTGTGCGCCGGAAGAATCCCTCCGCCAGCGAATCGGATCGTTCTTTGCCATTCCAGTCTTGGTGGACGGCCGCGCCTTCGGCTATATCACAGTCTCGACCCATCGCAGCGGCGCCCTTGACGTCAGCGATTTGGAAACCCTGCGCATGGTTAGCGCCGAGTTTGCCCGAGCCCTGTCCCAAATGGACCCGCACCGACAGGCAACCGCCGAAGGCATCATGACGGCGTCCGAATTCCGTGGATTTGTCCGAGGTCGAGCGGGCTCCCTCGTCATGCTCGAGCCCATCAAGCGGAATTCTCTTATCGAGAACTATGGTCGGCCCGCGATGACCCACGCCTTCCGACAGTTTGCCACCCGAATCCGCGCCAAGCTTCCCTCCGGCGGCGCTCTCTGCCGAAAGGGCGAGGGCGGCCTCGTGGTGTTCCTTCCCGACGCGAACGAGGACTTCGCGGCGGAATGGGCCAATGACGCGGCCGCCACCGCCTCCATGATCGGCCTGAGAACGCCGGACGGGTCAGCGCGAATCCCCCTCCCCATGAGGGCGAAGGTCGCGAGGACATCCCAGCAAGATAGCGGGTTTTTAGAGTCGAAGACCGCTTAATTCCGATCACCGGCACATTTGCGCGTTGCGATGGGCGGCCCGTGTTGCTAACCTAGATCGGGCAAGTGATTGCCCGATGATGGTATGGCAAGGGTTTTGAATTTGACCGATTCTAGGGCGCGTTTGCGCCACGCGACGTTACTGGAAAGAGCAGAAGGAGATCTGGCCTCCAACCGTGTTGAACTGGCGGAGGAACGCGCGCAACGCATCCTCAGCGCAGACCCAATGCACGTTGGCGCCCTTGAACTGAGCGCAAAGTGCCAGTGGCGGCTTAGCCATTACGGCCCGGTGGTGAGCACGACGGAGCGACTCATCCGCCTCAACCCCTACGAGCCCGGGTATCACAGCCTCCGCGGCGCCGCCCTCCAAGCTCTCGGCCTGTTTCGCGAGGCCATTCGCCACTTCCGCCGAAGCATTGAGCTCGGTGAAGACGCCAATGCCACCCACTCGGTGATCTTCCTGGAAGAGTGCCAGCGTTCCTTGGTCGACGAAATGCTTCAGAACGACGAGGCCTTCCGCGACGCATACCGACGCGACCCAGTCGCCGCCTGCATGAGTAAGGGCATTCACCTTCCCGTTCAGCCGCTGAACAGCGACGCTGGGTTATGGGCGGTCAGACCAAGCTAAGGTCGAGAACCTCAGGCTAAAACACCCTTTTTCTGGATGATGTCCCTCAGCAATCGGCGTCCTCTGTGAATTCTTGAGCGGACCGTGCCCACGGTCGTGTTCTGAAGGGTCGCGATCTCGGAATAGCTCAGCTCCTCCAAGTCGCACATTTCAATCGCCGAACGGTAAACATCCGGGAGGTCAGCAAGGGCGGTTCGCAGCTCACGGCTAAATTCCTTGAACAGCGCCTCTTCGTCGGGGCCAGCGCCGGGATCGGCAACGGGAAGCTCTTGGGTCTCTCCGTCGGATGGATTCGTGATCGCAGAGAGCGACTCCGCTTTGCGGATAGGGTTCTCCCGCCTTCGCGAGTCAAGATAGGCACGTTGCATGATCCGAAGAAGCCAGTTCAGGAAGGGGCGTCCCGGCATGTAACTGTCGAAGCCTCGCCATGCCTTGACGAACGTATCCTGCAGCAGGTCCTCAGCCTCAACCGGGTTGCGCGTGAGCTGCAGCGCCATGCTGTAGGCACGACGGCGAGTCAGTTGGCTCATCTCTTCGAATCGGCGGATATCTGCCTCGGGACGCAGCGAATAGTCCAATTCTTCGATTCCGGAAACGCGATCTTCGTTCATCTCAATTGATCATACGTCGAAATATCATCCGATAGTGTTAAATTTTGCGGATGATTTTTGCCGTTTCAAAGTGTCCTCTATTTAGACGGTACATCCTAGGACGGCCGGAGGGTTCCCGCGTGCTCTTGGTTGCCTGGCTTGGGTTCGAAAATGAAGTTCCTTTTGATCACACAAGATTCGGACGTCGTGTCGGCGGCCCAAGAGGGTTTCGCGCCATACGAGTGTCATTCCTACGGCGACTGGCACCGCGCACTGGACGAGTCGGAGGGCGTGGATATGGTGTTCGTCGACCTCTTGGCCACCCTTGAGGAACCTAACAAGATCGCGGGATACGAGAAATTCGCCGAGACCAAGATGGGTCATCCGGTGGCCGGGGGCATCCCGCTCGTCCTCATCTCGCCCCCCGAGGATTACGAACTCGACTTCATGGCCGGCTGGCCGGATTTTGTCCTCGCCAACGTCCGTCGCCCCGTCACCCCGAAAATTTTCCGGCGGGCCAGCACTTGGGTCTAAGGACCTAGCTTGTGGAGGCGCCGGATGGTTCCCATGCGCGGACTCGGCCAGCCACCGCCCCGCTGATTCATCACCTTGCAGCGATTGCCGCCACCGCCCACACTTCTCCCTCCCGGAGGTACCCTCCTTCACCGTGTTTACCGGGCTAGTCGAATACCTGGGTCGAGTCGTCGCCCTAACCGGGGATGCCCTTGAGGTCCAAGCCGACAATGACCCAAGCGATTGGCAGATCGGCGGCAGCGTTGCGGTCAATGGCTGCTGCCTCACTGTAGTCGAGGCCGGGCCGAACCTTCGCTTTGATTTAAGCGCGGAGACTTTGCGGCGCACCGCCTTTTCCCGGCTTAAGCTTGGATCGGTGGTCAATCTGGAGCGGCCGATGCGGCCATCGGATCGGTTCGATGGGCACATTGTGCAAGGTCATGTGGATGCCACCGGGCACCTTATTCATGCAATCGAGGAGGGGGCCGGTTGGATATTCCGCTTTCAGGCGCCGTCTGAGTTCGATCGGTATCTGATCGACAAGGGCTCCGTCGCCGTTGAGGGGATTTCGCTGACCGTGATTCATCCTGAGGGCGGCGCGTTCGACGTGGCCATCATCCCCCACACTTATCGCCACACCAATCTTTCGAGCCTCGGCGCTGGCGATCCGGTCAACCTGGAATTCGACCTGATCGCGCGGTACGTCGAAAAGCTCTTAAAGGCTTAAGCGACTCGGTTTGGCAACCATTCGGTTGCCTCGGGAACCTGCGAGCGACGATTCCCGAGCCGGGCCATCGGCTGCTCGACCAGGACCATGATGAGCGAGGCCGCCGCCGTGGTCACCGCAAATGCCGCCACCCCATCGATCAAATCCCCCGCGTGGAGGTAGCGGCCCGCGAGATTGAGGATGAGCACGTGCAGCAAATAGAAGGAGTAGGAGATGCGCCCGAGATAGACCATCACCGGGTGGGCAAGCCACCGGAACCCTACCTGCTCCGTCCGCAAGATGACGGCAGCAAAGATGGGCACGAGGGCCGTGCTTTGAAGGCTATAACGCAGGGTCTCCCGGAAGGCAGTGTTCCTTAAGACCAGGGAGACCAGCATGACGCCGAGCCCGACGAAGAGCCAGCGATTGCGAGCCAGTTCCTTGGCGCTCTGAGCCGATGTTGCAGGGTTGCGCCAAAGGGCAAGGAAGCAGCCCCACAGGATGGAATCCAGCCGGGTGTCGGTGCCGATGTAGGTGCGATCGGTGGGGACATGCATGCCAAGCACCAAACAGGTGCGCCACAAGAGGGCGAGTCCACAGGCTCCGACAATCCCCTTGGCGACCTCAGCCGGGGTGAACCGGCGCAACGCCAGGACGAGCACCAAGGGGAAGAGAAGGTAAAAGTGCTCCTCCACCGCCAGCGACCACAGCAGCCCAAGGCCGGGAATCATGCCCTTGCCGCCGTGGGTCACGATCACGAAGATGTTGGCGCAGTGGCAGGCCTGGGCAAGGACACCTTGCCAAGAAAGAACTCCAGGCTGAAGCCTCAGGCCGACCAGGATCAGGCCGATCACCATCGCGGCGTACATTGGCGGCAAGATGCGCCGAGCCCGCCGGCCATAGAAGGCCTTGAGGCTGATGCGCCCGGCCTTTGCGTACTCTCGCATCAGAAGGGTCGTGATGAGAAAGCCGCTCAGGAAGAAGAAGATCGTCACCCCGAGCCCGCCAGGGATCAGGCGGTCCAACCCAGCATGGGCCACAAACACGAGCCCCATCGAAAGCGCCCGGACGCCATCCAGCCCTGGAATATGAAACCTGGGCGGTGAACTTGGGGCAGGCGCGTTCAAGCGGCTCTCCGAATGGGCGCAACGCAAGCAGACACATCAAGATTGTTGGAGAATAGGTGTTCTTCCCTCAGTTTCGCGGCTCTTGACGGGTGAAGAGGCCGTTGCTTGGTTAGGAAGCTCATTGAGGCGCCTCAATATCCGAATCATGGGTAGGGCGATACGGCGGTCGCCCCCCTCCCGGCGACAAAGGGGAATTCGGTCGAATCTTGGTGACCCCATCATGGGTAAGGCTATCGATTCCCACGGATCGGCGCAATCGCCTGCTTCAATTTCGCGGGGATCAGTCGCCCCTTAGGTTTTAGCCCTCGGGAAAAGAAGGGAAGCCTAGTTCAAAGGCGACAGGGACAGCCCCGGTAAGATCGGGCATGCGCACTGGAGTTGCCCTGTACCGCCATGCTTTCGAGCACGAGATCCATGCCAACCACGCCATGCTCAGGATGCTCAGTTCGGTCCCGGACCAAAACCGGGGGGACGAGCGTTTCACGAGGGCGGTGAAAATTGCTGCCCATATGGCGGCATGCCGCGCCGACTTCCTCCGTGTCTTTCAGGGGGACGGCCTTTCCCTTGCGGCGCCGTTTGAGGACGGCGTCACATTCGAATCGCTCGAATCCCGATTCAACGCCATGGAAGTCGCCTGGCAAGACTATCTTGGCGAGATCGACGACACCAAAGTGGACGGCTTCTTCGCGTTCTCCGACAACGGAGAGAAGTGGAAGTTGAGCATGGAGGCCCAACTGTTCCAGTTGGTCGGCCACGCCGCCTACCATAGAGGCCAAGTGGTGTTGCTTGCCGATAGCCTCGGCGCAACCACCGAAGACACCGACTACATCGAATGGTTCACGGCGAACCATCCCGAAGGGTGGGGCGCGGTCGAATAAGCGCGCAAATGGTCAAGAAAAACGACGAACGGCCCAGCCTATAGGCTGGGCCGCTTAAAAGCTCCACGAGGACGTTCAGAATCGACCAGGATATGTCGGTCATGCAATGCATATCCGAGTTCGTATCCTTTAAGGAGGTGATCCACCCACACCTTCCGGTACGGGTACCTTGTTACGACTTAGTCCCCCTTACTCCCCTCACCTTCGACCGCTCTCCCCCTTGCGGGTTGAGCCACGGGCTTCGGGTGAAGACAATTCAGGTGACTTGACGGGCGGTGTGTACAAGACCCGGGAACGTATTCAACGCAGTATAGCTGACCTGCGTTTACTAGCGATTCCGACTTCATGCAGTCGAGTTGCAGACTGCAATCTGAACTGAGGACGTATTTTTGGGATTGGCTCCACCTCGCGGTATCGCTGCCCTTTGTTTCGCCCATTGTAGCATGTGTGAAGCCCCAGGCGTAACTGCCATGCCGACTTGACATCATCCTCACCTTCCTCCGGCTTACACCGGCGGTCTCCTGTGAGTCCCCACCTTTAGTGCTGGTAACACAGGACGAGGGTTGCGCTCGTTGGCGGACTTAACCGTACACCTCACGGCACGAGCTGACGACAGCCATGCAACAAGTGTCTTCATGCCTCCTTGTGGGAGGGGGCCCCCTTTCAGGGGCTTACAATCGATGTCAAACCTGGGTAAGGTTCTTCGGTTAGTATCGAATTAATCCACATGCTCCACCGCTTGTGCGGGT
>Ga0302319_10006184_pt1 | contig 23830 bp, 18 predicted proteins | sample Bog_T0_2_FD_203319 | JGI IMG/M metagenome (GOLD analysis project Ga0302319, IMG submission 203319) | Peat permafrost microbial communities from Stordalen Mire near Abisko, Sweden - Bog_T0_2 | ecosystem: Environmental > Terrestrial > Soil > Wetlands > Peat | place: Sweden: Abisko, Stordalen Mire...
TGCAAAGCACTGGGGGGCGGCTGGCAAGCGTCGGACGTCGGTGTACAGCCGAGCGAAGGGCAACGGGCGGACCAGAGCGGCCACGCGCCGCCGGGGTAACAGCGATGCAGCAATCACCGTGCGATGCGCGCGAGGCGCGGCCGAAATCAATGCCGCGGCACCGCCGCTCGGGGCGCGGACCCGGCGGTCTCTACGTCGTCGCGGTCTGCTTGCTGGTCGGCGCATGCCACCGCGGCGAGTCGCCGCCCGCAGCGGACGCCGAGGCCGACGCTGCGGACGGCAAAGCCGGCGCCGTGGACCAGGCGGCGTGGCGGGCGAAATCCGCGCAAGCGGATGGCGTGAGCTTGACGCCGGCGCAAATCGAGAAAATGGGGCTCGTGACTCGCGCCGCCCGAACGATCCGATATACGCGGCAGACGGCGGGATTCGGCCTCGTCGTCGCTCACGATGCGATCGCGCAAGCGGCGGCGGAACTCGCCTCCGCGCAGGCAACGGCGCGGCTCAGCCGGTCCGCGCTCGAGCGCACGCGCAAGCTCGATGGCACGCCCGGTGCGGTCTCGGCCGATGTCGAGGAGACCGCGGCCGAGAAGGCGGCGGTGGATCAGGCGGCCTTGAATCTGACGCGACAGCGTCTGTCCGGAGCGTTCGGCATGAATCCGCCCTGGAAGGATGCCGCCGGCAACGCGACGCTCGGCGAACTTGCGAGCGGCAGGATCAAACTGCTGCGCGCGACGTTCGCCCTCGGCGCGCTCCGTGGCGGCACTCCGACGAGCCTGCGCGCCGAGCGCATCGGCACGCCGGGCGGCGCCGGCTGGACTTCGCGAGTCATCTGGGACGCTGCCGCGGATGCCGGCATCCCGGGACGCAGCTTCTTTGCAACGCTCAACGCCCGCGACGTCAGCGAAGGCGAGCGGCTGCAAGTGTGGGTACCGATCGGCGAGGCCGAGACGGGCGTCGTGATACCGAGCGCGGCCACCGTGCTCCGCGACGGCAAGTATTGGTGCTACGTCGAGAAGGCGCCCGGGAAATTCGTGCGGATCGAGATCGAGCTGTCGAAGCCCACGGCGGACGGCTACTTCGTGGCGGATGGCGTGGCCGCGGGAGACAAGGTGGTTGAAACGGCGGTCGGGCAACTGCTCGCGCAGGAATCCGCGGGTGCCGCGGAGCCCGACTGAGCATGTTGCGAACCATCGTCACTCTCTGCGTGCGGCACCATGGGGCGGTGACCGCGCTCACCGTGCTCGCCTTGGTGCTCGGTTGTTGGGGCGCATTGCGGGCACCGCTCGACGTGTTCCCCGAGTTCGTCCCCTCGCAGGTCGACATTCAGACCGAAGCGCCGGGATTCGCTCCGCAGCAAGTCGAGGAACTGGTCACCAAGCAGGTCGAAAATGCGGTCAGCGGTGCCGCCGGTCTCGCGACCCTGCGTTCCGAGTCCATCCCGGGGCTTTCCGTGGTCACGATCACGTTCGCCAACGGCGTCGACGTACACATTGCGCGCCAGGGGATTTCGGAGCGCCTTTCCGAGCTGGGAAGCACGCTGCCGGCCGGAGTCGGCACGCCGAAGCTCTCCCCGCTCGTGTCGAGCACGATGGATCTGCTCAAGATCGGACTCGTATCCGACAAGGTCGACGCCTACGAGCTGCGTGATACGGCGGATTGGATCGTCAAGCCGCGGCTGCTCGCGGTTCCGGGAGTCGCGCACGTGCTCGTCTTCGGCGGCAGTGTGCGGCAGCTGCAAATTCTTCCGAACCCGCAGAAATTGGCGGCATTCGACATCACGCTCGCCGACTTGAGCGACGCGGCGCGCAGTGCCCTGCCGCTGCGCGGGGCGGGGTTCATCGACATTCCGGCGCAACGCATTCTGCTGCGATCGCCGACGCCCGCACCGGATGTCGAGGCGCTCGCGCAGGCCGTCGTGACCGTGCGCAACGACGTTCCGATCCTGATCCGGGACGTCGCCCGGGTGGCCATCGCCCCGGCGCTGCGTTCGGGCGATGCGCTCGTCATGGGCAAGCCGGGGGTCATGATGTCGCTTGCCAGCCAATATGGCGCGAACACGCTGACGGCGACCGTCGCCGTCGAGAAGGCGCTCGCGGACTTGCAGCCCGCGCTCGAGAGCCGCGGCATCGAGCTCTACGCGAGTCTGCAGCGACCCGCGAATTTCATCGAGCGCGCACTCGGCAACCTCAAGGAGTCGCTGGCGATCGCGGCCGTGCTCATTCTCGCCGTGCTGTACGTGTTCCTGCGCGATTGGCGTGCGGCGCTGATCGCTTTCACCGCGATTCCGCTCTCGCTACTCGCGGCGGTCGCCGTGCTCGACCATCTCGGGTACACGCTGAACACCATGACGCTCGGCGGTTTCGCCGTCGCCCTCGGCGTCCTCGTCGACGATGCGATCATCGGCATCGAGAACATTCTGCGGCGCCTGCGCGAAAATGCGACGCTCTCGCCGCCCCGGCCGCGACTCGTCGTCGTACGCGACTCCTCGCTCGAGGTTCGCGGACCGGTCATCTACGCGACCGCCGTCGTCATCGCGGTTTTTCTCCCGGAATTGTTCACATCGAGCGTGCAAGGGCGCTTCGTCGCTCCTCTGGCGCTCGCTTTCATATTCGCCGTGGTGGCCTCGCTGCTGGTCGCGATGACCTCGACGCCCGCGCTTTGCGCCTTGTTCCTGCGCCGCCACGACACCCGGCCCGAGGCCCGCTGGCTCGTCGCGCTCAAGCGCTGGCAGAGCGCTGCGGTCCATCGCGTCGGCGCGCACATGGGCCTGACACTCATGATCCTCTCAGTCGCGGTGGCGGGCTCGTTCGCGGCGCTCGAGCTCGTCGGGGGCACCTTCATGCCGGATTTTCGGGAAGGCCATTTCGTCATGCAGGTCACGAGTTCGACGACCGGAACTTCGCTCGATGCGATGCTCGACTTGGGCAAGCGGGTCAGCGCCGACGTGCTCGCGCTGCCCTTCGTTGCAACCGTCGAACAGCAGGTCGGCCGCGCCGAGCTCGGCGAGGATACCTGGGGCCCGCATCGCAGCGAATTTCACGTCGAGCTGAAACCGGATTCGACCATCGATCAGGGCGCGGCCCAGGCGGAGCTGCGCGCAATCCTCGGGAAATATCCGGGCATTCAGAGCGAAGTGGTGACGTTCCTCGGCGATCGGATCAGCGAAAGCCTGAACGGCGAAACCGCGCAGGTCGCCGTCAAAGTGTTCGGCGACGATCTCGATGTGCTCGAGGCGACCAGCGAGAAGATCGTCGCCACGCTCGGCAAGATTCCCGGCATCATCGACTTGCAGTTCAAGCGCCAGAGCGGCACGCCGACGATCGCCATCGAGGTCGAGCCGAACCTGCTGGCTGCGACCGGCCTCAAGGTCCAGGACGTGCTCGATGCGGTCGAGTCGGCCTACGCCGGAAAGGTCGTCGGCCAGACCTATCGCGGCACGCGCACCGTCGACGTCGTCGTCCTGCTGCCGGATCCGGCACGGCATCGGCCGGCGGATCTCGCCGGACTGATGATTGCCGGAAGTTTCGGCCGGATTCCCTTGGGCGCGGTCGCGCACGTGATCCCGACGCAGGATCGCTACAGCATCGAGCACGACGGCGGCCAAAGGCGCGTCAGCGTGACGTTCAACGTGAAAGGCACGCTGCAGGACATCGTCGCCCGCGCGCAATCCGCGATCTCGCGCGACGTCAAGCTGCCCGCCGGAGTGTTCATCGAATTCAGCGGCGCCGCCGAAGCGGAGGCCCGCACCCGGACCGAGCTGCTGCTGTATTCCACTCTCGCTCTGGCCTTGATCGTCCTGATCCTGTTCATATCGTTCCGCTGGCGGGCGAATGCGTGGTTGGTTCTCGCCAATTTGCCGTTCAGCCTGATCGGCAGCGTCGTCGCGATTGCGGCGACGGGCATCGGCATTTCCCTGGGAACCGCCGTGGGTCTGGTCACGGTATTCGGCGTAAGCGCGCGCAATGCGATTCTGCAGCTCGCGCACTATGAACATCTGGTGCTCGTCGAGGGTGCCCCGTGGAACGTGGCCGTCGTCATCCGCGGCGCCAACGAGCGCCTGGTCCCCATCTTGATGACGGCGGCAGTAACCGCCCTCGGCCTCGCGCCGCTCGCGCTCGGCATGCACCGGCCGGGTCAGGAAATCGAGGGTCCGATGGCGATCACCGTGCTCGGCGGTTTGCTCTCTTCGACGTTGTTGAACCTGTTCGTTCTGCCGGCGCTTGCGCACCGCTTCGTGCGCCTGCGGCCGGAGGCCGTGGAGGCGGGCGCCGAGGCCGTCGGATTCTGAGGCTCGAGGCCGCCGCCGCGCCGCGCGGCCTCGAGTGCGGATATCATGGTCGAGACGCGACTTCGCTCCGGAAATCGCGAGGAGACGCAGAGGCGAATGAAAATCCTGCTGATCGAGGACGACGTCGAGACCGCGTATTACGTGTCCCGTTGCCTGGGCGACGGCGGCCACGAAACGAGCGTCGAATCGGACGGGAGCAGCGGCCTGGTGCGCGCAAACCGCGAGCCCTGGGACGTGCTCATCGTGGATCGGATGCTGCCCGGAATCGACGGCCTGCATGTCGTGCGCGAGCTGCGCGAGTCGGGCGCCGTCACGCCGATTCTATTCCTCACGACGATGGCCGGCGTCGATGACCGGGTGGACGGTCTGAACGCGGGCGGCGACGATTATCTGGTGAAGCCGTTTTCCCCGGCGGAGTTGCTGGCGCGCGTCGCCGCCCTGTGCCGGCGCAGTGCGATATCGGCCCAGCCGACGAAACTCAGGGTCGCCGATCTCGAGCTCGATCTGCTGGCGCGAACCGTGATGCGCGCCGGAGTGCTCATCGGCTTGATGCCGCGCGAATACCGCTTGCTCGAATACCTGATGAAACACGCGGGGCAGATCGTCACGCGCACGATGCTGCTGGAGAAGGTCTGGGACGTGCATTTCGACCCGAACACGACGGTCGTGGAGACGCACATCAGCCGGCTGCGCGGCAAGATCGACCGCGGCCACACGGTCGAATTGATCCACACGCTGCGCGGCACGGGGTACAGCCTGCATGTCCCGAACTAGGTTGTTTCGGACGTCGAGTTTCCGGCTTGCGCTCATGCACGCGGTGCTCACCGGCGTGAGCTTCCTCGTGCTCTTCGGCGTGATTTTCCTCTCGACGACGCATTTCATGCGCCATCAGATCGACGACAGTGTCGAGAGTGAACTGGGTGAAATTCTCACCGATGTGCGCGGCGGCGGCCGCGACGCGTACACGACCGTGGTGCGATCGCTGTCGCAGCATCCCGCCGGGTTTTACTATCTGCTGGAGGATACGCACCGCGTCGTGCTTGCGGGCAACCTTCCGGCGCTCGAGCCGCACGAGGGCGTTCTCGAATGGGGCGTGGCGCCACCCTCGGCGAAGGCACCGGTCGCCGCGATTCGCGGGCGGGGCGTCATGCTGCCGGACGCCTACCTGTTCGTCGGGTGGAGCACGCATCAGCTGCATGAAATGGAAGAGATGGTGATCCGCACGTTCGCGTGGGGCCTCGCCGCATCCGTGGCGCTCGCACTCGCGTGGGGCAGCGTCGTGAGCGGCCGATTGATGCAGCGAATCGAGACCATCAGCCGTAAGAGCCGCGACATCATCGCAGCGGATTTGCGCCAGCGCCTGCCGGTGACGCCGGCCGGCGACGAGCTCGATCATTTGACCGGCAGCATCAATGCGATGCTGGATCGCATCGAAACCTTGATGGACGATCTCCGGCAGGTCACCACCGACATCGCGCACGATTTGCGCACGCCGCTCACCCGTCTGCGCCAGCGGCTGGAGCTCGCCCGAAGTGCGGAGATCGACGCGGAGTCGCTGCGCGGGGTGCTCGGTCGCACCGTCGGCGAGGTCGACGCAATACTCGGCGTCTTCGGCGCGCTGCTGCGGATCGCACAAATCGAAAGCGGTGCGCGGCAATCCGGCGTTGCCGTCGTCGACGTCGGTATGCTCATGGACACGATCGTCGAGCTCTATCATCCCATGATCGAGGAGCGGGATCAGCGGCTGACCGAATTCGTGCAGAGCCCCCTCCTCGTCATGGGCGATCGAGAACTGCTGTTGCAGCTCATCGCCAATCTGCTCGAAAATGCGATCCGTCACTCGCCACGCGGGGCGGCGATCGAAATCCGCGCCGTGCGCAGCGAAGACCGCGTCGAAATCAGCGTGAGCGACACGGGACCGGGCATTCCGGCCGACATGCGCTCGAAGGTCGTGCAGCGCTTTTTTCGTCTCGAGCAAAGCCGGACCACGCCCGGCAACGGACTCGGCCTGAGTCTCGCCAATGCGATCGCGAAACTGCATGATGCAAGCCTGCGATTTTCCGATGCCCTGCCCGGACTTCGCGTCACGGTCTGTCTCAAGAGTGCGGGCTGAACAAGGGGCTGGGCTCCGGAGGACTCCCATGTGGCGACGTTTCTCGGCGGCGACTCTGCTTGCAATGACCGGTGCGGTGCACTCCGCGCCCGACGGCCCTGCGTGGGATCTCGTGATCCGCGGCGGCACCGTTTACGACGGTTCCGGCGGCCATGAGTTCGTTGCCGACGTTGCGGTCAAGGGTGATCGCATTGCGCGGATCAGCCGCCACGTTCTTGGACACGGCAAGGATGAGATCGACGCGGCGGGCAAGGCGGTGTCGCCCGGGTTCGTCAATATGCTGGCGCATCCCGAGGAGAGCCTGCTGATCGACCCGCGTGCGCTCAGCGATCTCGTGCAGGGCGTCACTCTCGAGGTCATGGGAGAGGATTCCATGGGACCGTTGTCCGCCGCCATGAAGGCTTACGCCCTGTCCCAGCAGGGCGACTTGAAATATGCCATCGACTGGACGACGCTCGGTGACTATCTCGACGGCTTGCAGAAGCGCGGCGTGTCGCCGAACGTCGCGTCGTTCGTCGGCGCAGGCACGGTGCGCGAGAATCTGTTCCTCGAGGAGAGCACCCAGCCCTCACCGGAACAAGTGGCCCGGATGAGAGGCCTCGTTCGGCAGGCCATGGAGGAGGGTGCGCTCGGCGTGACCACGGCGCTCATCTATGCGCCCAACACCTACGCAAAGACGCCCGAACTCGTCGCCCTCGCGCAGGAATCCGCGCGCTGCGGCGGCATGTACATCGCGCATATCCGCAGCGAGGGTGATCGTCTGCTCGAGGCCGTCGACGAGACGATCGAGATCGCGAAGCAATCCGGCGCACCCGCCGAGATTTATCATTTCAAGCAGTCGGGACGCGACAACTGGTCGAAGCTCGACGCCGCGATCGCGCGCATCGAAGCGGCTCGCGCCGCCGGCGTTCGCATCACGGCCGACATGTACACTTACGTCGCGGGTGCGACCGGCCTCGATGCAGCCATGCCGACCTGGGTTCAGGAAGGCGGCTATTACAAGTGGGCGGAACGGCTCAAGGACCCTGTGCTCCGGGCGAAGGTGATCGGTGAGATGCAGATCGCGCATCCGGCCGACTGGGAAAATCTCATGGCCGCAGCGGGTCCCGATGGTACCTTGATGCTGGCGTTCAAGAATGCTGCGCTGAAGCCATATACGGGTATGACGCTCGCCGCAGTTGCCAAGGAACGCAATGTCTCACCCCAGGAAGCGGCGATCGAACTCGTGATCGAAGACGGCACCCGCGTCGGCGTCGCCTACTTCCTGATGTCCGAGGACAATATTCGCCGTGAAGTGACTCTGCCTTGGATGAGTTTCGGATCCGATGAGGCCGCGCCCGCGCCGGAGGGAGCGTTCCTGAAGTCGCACAACCATCCGCGGGCCTATGGCAACTTCGCGCGCGTGCTCGCCCGCTACGTGCGCGCCGAACATCGTCTGAGCCTCGCCGAAGCGGTGCGCAAGCTGTCCGCCGCGCCGGCGCAGAACCTCTCGCTCCGGGATCGGGGTCTCTTGAAGGCGGGTTATTTTGCCGACGTCGTCGTGTTCGATCCGAACACGGTTCAAGACCACGCCACGTTCAGCGAACCCGCTCAGCTCGCGACCGGCGTCGACGCGGTGATCATCAACGGTCGGCTGGCGCTCCGTGACGGCAAGGCGACCGGCGCGCCCACCGGCCGCGTGCTCCGAGGACGGGCTTGGACCGGCGCACCCGGCGGCGGATGCCGGAAATCGTCCGCAGAGTGGACTTGGTCGAACTAGGCGGGCCACGATTGTCGCCGGTTCAGTCGATCGCGCCGCGTCTCAGATCTTCACGGCCTGCATCGAAACCTGCTTGGTGCCGTCAGCCAGCCACCGCCGGCCTTGCTCGGTGAACCCGAATTTGGCGTGGAACGCCCGAGAGGGCTCGTTCGGTGGGACGGTGTTAAATTCACAAGTGACGAGTGAGATCCCTTCGGTGCGTGCATGCTGAAATAAATCCTCGTAGAGCAGCGACCCGAGGCGCAGGCCCCGATGGTTCCCCGACACGACTACGCGATCCACGTAGATGAACCTCTTGTACCTGCGCTCGAACCAGGCAAAGTTCTCGTTCTGATAAGGCGCATCGCTGCGCATCGCGAGGAGGAAGGCGGCCACCGAGCCGTCGACCATGCCAACCTTGTGATAGCAGCACAAGGCGTGCAACTCGACCAAGCGCGGCCCGTCCATCGTGCTGGTGTGCAGGGCCACGGCACGATTCAACGCGCAAATCTGCTCGAAGTCGCGAGCGGCAGCCGCACGAATCTCGATGGTTTTCATCTTAACTTCGATCCTCGGTACGCTCGGCTCGCCAAATCCTAGCCTAGCGGCGGAGATCTCACAGCCTTCGCCGCAACGCCAATGCGTCGCCCGTTCGTCACTCACCGAAAGGGTACTGCGGGCGCGCAGTCTTAACTTGCTTTTAGGGCAAACCCTGAGCCATCATCGGGGCGAAGAACGAGAATCAATTTCATCCTGTTGGCAATATTTGATCGATCATCGCTTGTGGCAGGTGCAGCCGACGAACTGCGCATTCCATAAGAAGGTGTGCGGCGTACGACCAGTGCGTCCGGCTTTCGAGCCCAGACCGATCCCGACGCGGACCACGCCAGACCTGTTAATGCTGAACCCTACGATTACTACCAACTGTCAAGGAGCACGGGACCCATGAAACGACGACACGACGATGGCGAGAAATCATTTTCAGGCTGGCGAGTATCGAGCCTGGCGGCGTGCGGGCTGCTGGCGGCGGGCGCGGCGGGCGCGGCGGAGGAGTGGGCGAGCGGCGGGTTTGGCGCGGACAACAGCGCTTTCAACCCGCAGGAGTCGGTCATCACGGCGGGCAACGTGTCGAAGCTCAAGCTGAAGTGGACGTTCACGACGGCCGGCGACGTGTCGGTGCGCGCGGCGGTGGCCGAGAACACGGTGTATTTTCCGGACTGGGGCGGCAATTTGTGGGCGCTCGACCAGAATACGGGCAAGACGCTCTGGGGCAACCAGCTCTCGAGCTACGGGCTGCCGAGCGCGAGCGTGTCGCGCACGACGCCTGCGGTGCACAATGGCGTGGTGTATTTGGGCACGCAGCAAGGCGCGTGGTTCATTGCGGTGAACGCGCGCACCGGCAAGCTGATCTGGAAGACGCAGCTCGAGTCGAAGGATCCGTATGCGGTGGTGACGACCTCGCCGAGCTTCGTCGACAACGTGGTGTACACGGGTGTGGCCTCGACCCAGGAGGCGAATCCGGGCGGGGCACCGGGCACGGCGCGCGGCAGCGTCGTGGCCTTGGATGCGTTCTCGGGCAAGATTCTCTGGAAGACCTACACGACGCCGGTGGGTTACACGGGAGCGGGGGTGTGGGGGAGCAGCCCGGTCATCGATACGAAGCGCGGCACGCTGTTCATCGGCACCGGGGATAACTACACGGCGCCGACCGACCCGGCGTACCTCGCGTGCGTCGGGGGCGGCGGCACGGCGGCCGCGTGCAACTCGCCCGACAACCACGTCGATTCGATCCTTGCGCTCGATATCTACACCGGCAAGTTCAAGTGGACGTACCGGGCCTTGGACTGGAACCAGAAGGGCGTCACGAACGGCTCGGACTTTTTCAACTTGACCTGCATCGAACCGTTCCTTGGCGGCGTGTGCCCCTCGCCGACCGGGCCGGACTACGATTTCGGCGCGGGCCCGAGCGAGATCACGTACGCGACGCCGACCGGACCGCGCACGATCCTCGGTGCGGGTCAGAAGAGCGGCATCTACTACGCGTTCGATCCGGACACGGGTGAGTTGTTGTGGCAGACGCAAGTGGGCCCCGGCTCCTCGCTGGGCGGTGTCGAGTGGGGTTCGGCGACCGACGGCAAGCGCATTTACGTGCAGATCTCGAACTACTATGGAATCCCCTGGAGCGGCAACGGCGCGAGCGGCAGCGCGGGCTTCTTCGCGGCCCTCGATCCGGCGACCGGCGCGGTGCTGTGGCGCACGCCTGATCCGAATGGAACGTTCGACCTCGGCGCCGTGAGCGTGGCGAACGGGGTGGTCTACGCCCCTTCGATGGCGCCCAAAGCGGGAGAGCCCAACATGCTCGCGCTCGATGCGAACAGCGGCAAGATCCTCTGGCAATACGCGGCCGGTTCGACGGTGCTCGCGGGGGCTGCGATCGTCAAAGGTGGGGTGTACTGGGGCTCGGGCTACTCGCACTTGGGACCGTTCCTGCCGTTCTCGGGCGGCAAGACGTTCTATGCGTTCACGCTCGACGGCAAGTAGCGAGGACACGGCAAGCAACCGGATCTAAGTGCCAGAGACATCAGGGCGAGCGACCAGGCCCGCAAGGGCCTGGCGCACCGATGTGAGCAGGATGTTCCACGCTAGACCATTGTTGATGTGCGCTCGTGCGCCCTTGCTGCTCGCGATCGGCTGTGCGTTCGGCCTCGTCGCGGCCGATCGGTCGGCAGTCGGGGCCGAAGCGCCGCCGCACGCGGGCGAGTCGGCCGCCCGCATCGGCGAACTCACGGCGGAGCCCCTCAAGGCCGGGCTCTATCTGCTCTCGAGTGCCGCGGGCAACTCGGTGCTACGCCTCTCCGGCAACGGCCTGATCCTCGTCGACGGCCAGCGCAGCGCCGATTATGCCGACCTCATCGCCGTGATCCGCAAGATCGACAAGCAGCCGATCGTCGCCGTGATCAACACCAATCACGATGCCGTGCACACGGGCACGAACGCGCAATTCCTCGCCGAGAAGGTCCCGGTGGTCGGCCAGCGTAATGAACTCGCGCGTCCCGCGGCGGCGGGCGGGAACGCGCCGCCGTCGGTCACATTCGAGCAGAACGAGAGCATGCACTTCGGCGCGGTCGAAGTTCGCTTGCTGCATTTCGGCCGGGCACATACGGACGCCGACACGGTCGTGTATTTTCCCGACTCGAAGGTCGTTGCGCTCGGCGAACTCTACGCGCCGCGGCCGGACCCGGATTATGCGGCCGGCGGCAGTCTGCTCGAATGGCGGACAGCGCTCGCCGACGCGCTGCAACTCGATTTCAATCTCGCCATTCCGGGCCGGGGTCCGCCGGTCTCGCGTGCCGACGTCGAGTCATTGCGCACGAAGCTCGATGCGCTGGTTGAGCGGGCCGCGCGCTCGGTCGCGAACGGCACGCCCAAGGATCGATTTGCGCGGGCGCTCGAGGCCGGGGATTCCGGCTCGCAGCTGGATTTCAACGCGGCACAGATCGATGGGTTCTATGACGAACTCGTGCGCGCGAAGACTCGTGCTCGTTGAACCGCATCGCGCAGCTTGAGGACATACCCAATCCCGGTTGCTGAGCGTGCGCCGCGTCGGGCGAGTATTCTTTCGATCCATGAACAGAAGCTTGGGCGAGCTCGCGGATGCGATCGACTCTCACGTACCGGGCCACGCGCTCGGCCGCGAGTTTTACACGGACCCCGCCATCTTCGAGCAGGATTTGGAGTTAATGCTGTTCCGGCATTGGTTCTGCACCGGCCACGCATCCAGTCTCCCGAATCCGGGCGATTACTCGCTCGTTGATCTCGGCTCCGAGTCGGTGATCATCGTGCGCAATGCTGCGCATGAAATTCGTGCGCTCGTCAACGTTTGCCGGCATCGGGGTTCGCGGCTGTGCGGCGCCGCTGCGGGACACCTCGCCGCAGGTCGATTGACCTGTCCCTATCACGCTTGGAGCTACGATCTCGACGGCGGGCTGATCGCGGCGCGCGACATGGCCGAGCCGTTCGACCGCGCGCGTTTCGGCCTGCGATCCCTGCCGGTCCGGGTCGTGGAGGGACTGGTGTTCACGACTTTCGCCGCGCATCCGCCCGACTTCGAGCCCGTGACGCTCGCGCTGGCGCAAACGGCCGGCATGCATGGCTGGGGTTCGGCGAAGGTCGCGCATCGTGAAATGTTTGCGATCGAAGCGAACTGGAAGCTCGCGGTCGAAAACTACATGGAATGCTACCACTGCCAACCGGCACATCCCGAATTCTCGCGGCGCCACGTCTATGCGCGACCCGCCAGGCAGACCGAAGCCCTCGAACGCAGAGGACGTGCGCGCGCCGAAGCGCTCGGCGTGTTCATCGCGGACGTCGACCAATACGGCTGCTCGGCGCTGCCGGGCGCGGAATCCGTATCCGTGTTCCGCAGCGCGCTCTCGGATGGCGTTGCGAGTGCGACCGTCGACGATCGACCGATCGCGCGGCTCATGGGACGATTTTCGGCACACGACGGAAACTCGACGTACTTCGATATCGGGCCGATCAGCGATTTCCTCGCCTACGCCGATCATGGCGTGATCTACCGCTTCATTCCGCGCACCGTGCAGCGTACCGACATGGAGGTGATCTGGCTCGTGCACGAAGATGCGCTCGAGGGCAGGGATTACGTGCTCGAGCGTCTGACCTGGCTCTGGAAAACCACGAGTCTGGAAGACAAGCGCATCGTCGAAATGAACCAGGCCGGTGTGAATTCCCGATTCTTCGTGCCGGGTCCCTATTCGGAACAGGAACCCTACGCCCGTCGCTTCGTGGACTGGTATCTGCGCGAGCTCGGGCAGATGCGCTCAGGATCCCCGAGAGCGCCTATTCCGTAGGCGCAATTCGACAGGCGCATCTCTTCCTTCAAGCACCGCCCCAGGAAAACAGCGAGGTCATCGTCGCGGTCGTTGCCAGCACACCCCCGAGACCTGCGTATTCGGCGACCAATACGCGCTGGAAGCGGCGCGTCGCGAAAGCCTCGCCCGTGGCCAATGCGGGCACGACCCGCAGCCGATTGAATGCGGCGAGCAGGATCACGCCGCAAAACCCCACGACCTTGGCCAACAGAAAGCCACCGTACAGGGTTCGCAGTGCCGCGAGATCCGGGAGCAGCCCCCAGATCACGAGGATCCCCACCGGCAGCAGCAAGGGTACGAGCCATACAGCTGCGCCTGAAAAATGAGCAGCGGCCCGCGTCACATCGCCGGGTGCGGCGTGCCCCGTCAGCCAATAGAGTCCCGCGACAGCGCCGATCCAGTACGCGGCGAGACTCACGTGGAGCACGAGCAGTAGTTGCACGACGACGGGGTGCGTGGCCTCCGTTGCATGACCCGTCAGCTCGAAGCTGCCGACGACGACGAATGCGCCGAGGATCGCGAGCCGGATACCGTCCTGATTCGACTTGGACAATCCGGCGAGCGCGGCCAGCAAGCCTGCCGAACAGACCAACGACGACAGCCCCGGCCGTCGACTCCAAGCCAGGTACTGTAGGTGAGGATCGAGCATCCCCGACCACTCGCCGGCGAGACGAGCGGCGTCGAGTGCACCGTGCATCACCACGAGGACCAGGGCGAGCGCGGCCGAGACGCGTGCCAAGCCGATCACGCAAGGCATGCCGGCGGGTGCGCTTCGGACGATCGAGGCCGCGAACCAGACAAGGCCTGCCGCCTGCAGGGCGGCGATGAAGGCGGCCGCGCGCACGGCGACCGAGGCGAGATCGAGCGGCTCCATCGCGATCTGACGGTCGCTACTTCGGCGTGGGTCCGCTCACAACGAAGGAGAGCTCCCCGGACATGACATGCCCGTCGTCACTGGTCGCGCGCCACAGCAGCCGGTATCGGCCGGCGGACAGGGCCGGCAGTGGAACGCGAGCCTGTTTCACCGGGCCGTCCGGCAGGGGTTTCAGCGTCGTCTTGGAACCGTCCGCGGACTCGAGCTTGGCGGCGGTCAAGACGACGGCCTCCGCGAACGTCAGGCTCGCTTCTTTGGGGGGCGCCGCCAGCTCGGCATGATCGGCCGGTACCGAGCTGACAAGGTGGGTGTGGGCATTGCTCGCGGTGCTCCAGAGCAGGCCGCAGGCTACGACGAGACAGATGAATCGATGCATGGGCGTTTGACTCCGTGTTGGAAAGGCGCACTAAAAGCTGTAGCTCACGATGAACTTGATCAAGACCGGCGCGACGAGCTGCCCTTGCGTGCCCTCCGTGGCGACGGACGGTGCCGCATTGGCATAGTGATAGACACGAAATTCCGCGTCACCGTAGAATTTCCACTTGCCCACGTCCGCCTCGAGGCCCGGGGATAAGAGCACCCGGTGGTAGCCACTGTTCGGCGGATCCGCGTTCACGCCGCTGTCGTGCAGACGGTCGGAGCCGATGACCTGCAGCAACGCGGTCAGCTTCTTCTCGCCAGCCAGATGGAAGCCATCATAAAGCAGTCCCGCCGCGACATCCGTCTCGTTGCCGGGCCGATACCCTTCGCGCGAATCGAACGCGCGCTGAAACAAAGCCTCCACGAACCAACGCAGATGGTCGTCGGCGCTGATCGACCCCACATGAAAACCACCCAACAGAAGGTCGGTCGTGCCGGTACCGATCGAGGTATCACGGTCGAAATTGGGATAGGTCCAATCCCCCGTCGGCAATTTCACCCCCACCGACAGTCCGGTCGACATGTCCGCCGAAAGGCCGGTATACGTGCCGAGCAAACGAACGTCCCCCAGCGCGTGGTGCCGGAAGCTGACGACGTCCGGGGCACCCGGGGCGCCGATGTCGGTCGTGAAGGTTCGATCCCAATACGGAACCTTGACCGACATGCCCCAATCCGTATTGAAGTTGTAGTCGAGTCCAATGCCGCCGAAGTGAGTCGCGATCTCCTTGTCGGTGTTGTTGACCCCCGGGGCAGCATGGGAACCCACCCAATTTTGGTTCTGGTCCTGGAAGTCGTCCTCGACATACAGCATGCCGCCCGGGTGGGTTGGAATCATCGCGGCGGTCCCAACATCGAACACGCCGCACCCACAGGCGCAAGAAAGCGCCAAGCCCGGCACGAGAAGACCCGTTGACGCGCACAGGAAAGGCCGGATCATCCGGCCACGCGAAGACGACGCGGGCGCGGTGGGAACCCCCCGCGCCGAAGAGAATGAGTTCATGATGCCCTCGACCAAGAAACCCTGAAGGAATGTAGACGGTGCCCGGCGCCAGCCGTTCGAGAGACTGTCCGGACCTACATCGTCAATGTCCAAGGCTCAGGCGAGGTCAGGGGGCCCGCGGGATCTGTGCTTGCGGATGGGACCCGAGGCCGGGAAAATCTGAGTAATAGCCAACGGCTTGACCCGCTGGACATCGACGCTTGCCCCCACCGGTATCGGCAGAGCCGGCATCGGAGCGGACCCCGAACATTGCGCATACGGGCAGGTCGGATCGCCGTGGGCACCGTCGTGAGGCGCAGCGTGTTCGGCCCCGGAGGCGTGGTGGTGGTGCTCGTGCATGCCGGCCGGCATGCTGCCGTCGCAGACCACGATCGCCGGACGCCCATCCACCGACGCCACCATGAAACCTGCGGGCACGAGGGCGCGCAGAAATAGGAGACCGAAGACGGCGCATGCCATCCAACCCGGGGTTCTTTTACGCGGCATCCCTCTCATTGCTCGCGCATTGTACCGGGAGATCGTGGTCACGCACCGATTCGGCGTTTGTTCAAGTGCGAATCAGGCTATCCCTACACGGAGGCAGCCCTTTGAAACAAAACTCGCCGGCAGCGACGCAACGCGATGCCGCAGCGGACAACTCCCCGTTTTATTCGTCGTGAGCGAGTGATCGTTATACGCATGCCCCGCGACCAGCATATCGGCCGCTCGAGCGCATCGACCAGCTGTTGTCGCAGTACGGGCGTGGGCTCAGGGCTGTGTGCAATGCCGAGCGGCAGCGACGCGCGGAGCTCCTTGCTCTGAACATCGACCCTGGTGTAAACGCTCACGCCAATGGCACATGCGCGCAGAAACTGTCGGAAGTTTTGGTGGTAGCTCTCCGCTGAAAAATGCCCGCCGGCCTTCGCCAGGCGAATTGCCGAGTAGCGCAGGTCGGACTCCGAAATGATCCGCACCAGATCCGCCGCCGCGATCAGGGATTGGTAGTAGTTCGGCTGCCGGCGCTCGAGCCGGAAGTGGCGTCGCTCCCAATAGGTCGAGAGGAACTCATCGAGCGCCAACGGATTGATCAAATACTCGAAATCCAACGATTCGACGGTCATGCCGCGCGACATTCAGAACACCCGTCAAGCCATTCAGATGGCAATCCCCGGCTAGAAAGGCCGGTCCCGGCTCCGCGCGGACTCGTGGGCATGGCGAGGGCCGCCGATTGGCGCCTGCATCCAAATCACCGACGCGCTCGTAGATGCAGGGTAAGAGGTATTTGCATTCCTTCATACGCACATGTTGGGCTCGTTGGTATGAACAATCGCAAATCCTTCATATTGAGGGGACAGCATGGATCGATTCGCACCGCAGCAAGCAATCCTGAACACCCTGTTCATGGGGCTCGCGTGCGGGGCCGTCCAGGCTGAGTCCGCGGCGGCCCACGAGACGGCATGGACCGCGTCGGACACCTCAGCGGCACTCGATCAGATCACGGTGACGGGGCGACGCATCGAGTTGATCGGGGAGGCTGCGAGCGCCAGCGAGGGCGTCGTCGCCGACGAGGAGATTCAATTGACGCCCGCCTATCGACCTGGGCAGTTGCTCGAAACCGTGCCGGGGCTCATCGTGACCCTGCACAGCGGCGAGGGCAAGGCGAATCAATACCTGCTGCGCGGCTACAATCTCGACCACGGCACGGATCTACAGACGAGCGTCGACGACATGCCCGTCAATCAGCCGACCCATGCGCACGGTCAGGGATACACCGACCTCAATTTCATGATTCCGGAGCTCGCCGACGGTATCACCTATACCAAGGGGCCCTATTACGCGGGCATCGGCGATTTCGGCGCAGTGGGCAGCGTGCACGTGAGCTATCGCAACAGCATCGACGATCAGTTGTCCGCCACGCTCGGCACGCTCGGCTTTGAGCGCGTGTTCAGTGCTGGTTCGACCGCCGTCGCCGGGGGCAATCTCTTGGCAGCCGCCGAAATCCAGCACTACGACGGCCCCTTCGTGACACCGGACGATGCGCGCAAGGAAAACCTTGTCCTGCGTTACAGTCATGGGGACGAGCACGAGGGCTACTCGGCAACGCTCATGGGCTATCACCAGATCTGGACCAACACGACGGATATTCCGGTGCGGGCCGTCAACGACGGGCTCGTGCCGGATCGCTTCGGGTCGCTCGATCCCACGGACGGCGGGCACTCCGAACGCGCGAGCCTGTCGGTCGACTATCACGCGGACGTGGGTGCCGGTCGACTCAAGGCGAACGGGTTCTTCGAATTCAGCGATCTGCACATTTTCAACGACTTCACTCACTACCTATTCAACCCCGTTCAAGGCGATCAGGAGGATCAATTCGAGCATCGCCGCGTGTCCGGGGGTACGGTGAGTTACTCGCTGCCGCTGCCCTTGGCCGAGATCGCGAACGAGGTGTCGGCCGGAGCGACCCTGCGTTACGACCTCTTGAACGTCGGTCGCGCCGCGAGCGTCGGGCAAGTCGACCAGCCGATCACGGACGCCCCGGTGAGTTTTTCGAACGACGATCAGGTCTATCTGTTCGCCGGCGGCGTGTTTCTACAGGCCGTCACGCGCTGGACTCCGCATTTTCGCAGCATCATCGGCGTGCGCGACGATTATCAGCACGGTACGGACGAGGATCGGCTCGCCGCCTGGCATGAAACCGCTGGATACACGAACGGCGGCACGGCGCGGCAGAGCCTCGTGCAACCCAAGGCGAGCCTCATCTACACGCCCACCGACACCCTGGAGTTCTACGCGAGCATGGGCCGCGGTTTTCACAGCGCCGACGTGCGCGGCGTGAATCAAGACGAGAGCGTGGATTTAGGGCTCCCCCACACGCAACTGCTGTCGAAGCAGGAAGGCCAGGAAGTGGGTCTCCGAGCCGCCGCCGGTCACGACCTGATCTTCACCTTCGCGGTATTCAACTTATGGCAGCAATCCGAGACGATCATCGATCCGGACGTGGGTGCCGACTCGGCGGGGCCTCCGAGCCGCCGCTACGGCTTCGAGTTGAACGTGACCTACGAGATCAACTCGCATCTCGAATTCTACGGCAGCTACTCGGGCGATCACACGCGCTTTACCCACCCGCTGGACGACGGCACCGGCCATTTGGGCACCTACATCACGGATGCACCCGTCGCCACGGGCTCGCTCTCCCTGTATCTCAAAAATCTCGGGCGCTGGAGCGGGGGCCTCGATTATCGCTACCTCGGCAATTATCCCCTGTCCTCCGGTCCCTGCGTGGATGCCGCAGCCGTGCACGACTTTCCCGGCGTGGCGACCTCGTGCGCGAGCGCTCCGACGGCCCCCGGCCAGGTCAATGCCAAGGGCTTCGGCGAGTGGAATCTCGACGTCCGCTACGCATTCGCGGGCGGCTGGAGCACCTCCCTCGGTATCTACAACCTGCTCAATACGCACGCGTCGGCCGCTCAGTTTTGGTACGTCGACCGACTGCGAAACGAGATCGACTCGTACCCCGATGGCCGGGCGGACGTCCACGAACACCCGCTCGAGCCCATCATGGCGCGACTCACGGTCACCAGGAAATTCTGACCGTGACGATTGATTATCGTAGCGATACCCTGATCATCCTCGAACGAGGTCGGACAACGTGATGGAGGAATCCCTATGGATCGTTTCACAATCTCGCTTGACGAGGACCTCGCCGAGGCGTTCGACGAGCTGATCAAGGAGCGCGGCTACGCCACGCGCAGCGAGGCGGTGCGTGACATCTTGCGAAGCCACCTTCAGCAGAGCGCGGAGAAGCGCGACACCCGAGGCGTCTGTGTCGCCAATCTGTCCTATGTCTACAATCATCACGAGCGCGAGCTCGCCGAGCGCCTGACGAGCATCCAACATGCCCATCATGAACTCACGGTCTCGACCATGCATGCCCACTTGGATCACGACCAATGCATCGAAACGGTCATGTTGAAGGGCTCCGTGAGGCGGGTGCGCGAGTTCGCGGACGAGATCATCGCCGAGCGCGGAGTGCGTCACGGGGCTCTGAACCTGGTCAACGTCGAACTCAGTGCTCCGCATACGCACGGCGGGAGCACGCACCGCCATTTGAAACCACACCATTGAGCAGGAACTCGCGAACGGCCCCCGTCGAACTATCCGCTCCCGCGAACCGCGAACACGACATCGATGGACGGCGCGTTCTTGAACCGGAAGCTCATCGTGACGCGGGCGCCGGGATGAACCGCGGTGAGCGGGTGCATCAGCATCAGATGGTACCCGCCCTCCTCGAAGCGAAAGGGAACACCGGGCCTGAGCGTCACCGAGTCGACGGACTGCATGGTGCTCATTCCGTGGTCGGTCAGGCTTCGATGGATGCCGACCTCGCCATAAGCGGGACTCGTGATCGCGATGAGTACACGGTTCACCGTTGCCCTGTTGACGATCGTCAGGTAGCCACCGGCGGGAAGGTCCGCGGGGAGCCAGCGGATCCACGCATCGCTCACCTCGATGTCCGAAGCGGGAGCCCCGGCAGCCGCAAGACCGGCGGCAAGCGCGAGCGCGAGAAGGAATCCGAAGAGCCAATGGAGCACGGAGCGCACCGAATCCCCCGACGTTGAGCAACGGAATTGGAGGCCCGAATGTTATCAGCTAGTGACGCCACGGGCGAGGCCGCCCCCAGCGCGGCCGTCGCCGTCTTCCCCGTGAGACACGACGAAGCTGCGCCGGCAAAAACACGCGCATCCTCCGTTGATCCGAAAATGGACGCTCGCTCATTCGTTGCGCACGTGAAAAGCGGGGTTGCTGACGGCTGAATCGTGGGAAACACCGGGTGCGTGCAGCAGAAGCCTGTCGAGGCGAGTGTCTCTGCTTTGCGGAAGCGCCTCGAGCGCCTCCCGGTCGATGGCATACGTGGTGGCAGCCGACTCGAACCTAGCGCATCCCCGGCTTAGGCGCGAAGTTCTTTTCGACCGCGTAAAAGGGTGCCACGGCTATCCATAGGCTCAAGTACACCGTGTTGTTGAGCGAACTGCCGCGCGAAGAGCCATCGAACACGTCATAGGCGACATATTGAGCGGCCACGCGGACGTTCATCCACTGTGGCAACGACTTGATCTTGCCCAAGGGTACGTAGGCGAGCTCTGCCACGTACCCGCGGGAATCCGGGCTACCGTTCGGCGTGCCCCAACGAGCGACATCTCGCGATCCGGTGGTTTCGAAGAACTGGATGGACGGCGTCCACGTATCGCGCAGACTGTAGGAGACGTCGGCCCGGAGGGTGCTCAGCGAATCGTTTGCCAGGGTGCCGCCAAGTATCTGATCGGCGCGCAGATCCTGGTTCTCGTGGATGTAGATCGCATGCGCGGACACGAATTGTGTCTTGCTTCCCAAGAACTGGTAGGTCGCATCGAGCGCACGATCGCTGATCCGATCCGTCGTTCCGGTGCTTTGGTCGCCTCCCGGGTAGCGCTCCGCAAGCAGCGAAAATGCACCGGCTTGGAAATAATGATTATCCGTGCCATGTTCAATGGCAAGCCTCGCATATGGAATCGCCCCACCGAAGCGATCTGCGGTACCGCCCTGGGTCGAGCTTACGCCCAAACCGTCGAGTATCCGCGGGCTCAGATTCCTGTAAACGGTGACTTCGCCGTACAGAAGGCCGTTCCAACTGGCATAGACTCCGGCGCCGAGAACTTGCCCCGTCAAACCACCGTCCGCCAGCGCTGCTGCGGCCGGCGACGGAGCGAGCGACGAGGAGTTGTAAGGAAATCCCCAACTGGGAATTGAATTCCACAGATCCTGCACGGTTGGACCGTTGCTCACCGTGACGCCGAGAACGCTGTCCTGGCCGAAGATCTGCATGGGGTGGGCATAGCGGACGTCGACACTATCCCACTGCAGGTTACCGGCGGCGCCATCGTAGGTTACCTGAATGAACGCCCCTACGTCCTTCGTGATGCGACCGCCGAAGTACGCTGACAGCTCCTGGTCGCCGACGAAATTGTTGTTTGCCTTGAAAGCCTGGGCGACGAGGCCTTCCTGCGGACCCACGGTATGTGTGAAGCTCGATTGCAGCGTGAGCGAAATGGGAGGCAGATGTTTCTGGCCATCGCTCGACGTATAGCCGTATAGCTTGAAATCGCGGCCGTAGGGCTTCAATTGCGGACCGAATGCGCCCACGTGACATGCCGAGCACGGTTGGCCCGTTTGCTGCGCGAAAGACGGGAGCGCCTGGCTCACGTCCACCAGGCAAAATACGAATAGAAGTATCACTCCCAGTTCACGCATCGGCTTCGTCATGATTGCCGCCATATTCGTTCCATCCAGCCTACGCCGCCGGTGCCCATTGATCGTCGGCCCGATCGTTTGGAGTGGTTTCGGCATCGGCATCGGCATCGCGTAGCGAGCGCTGCCCGGCGCCTTGAATCTCGAGTACGAACTGGGCCACCTGATCCTGCAGCTGCAACGCCTCGTGCGACATCTTCTCCGCTGCTTGCACCACGCTTGCCGCCATGTTTTCGGTATCGCGTGCGGTCACCTGGGCCGCATCGATGTTCTGCGCCACGGACTGGGTCGATGCGCCGACTTCGCCGATCCGATCCGCGATGTCAGCCGTCGACGTACACTGCAAGTCCGCGGAGCTGCAGATCCCGGTCGCCGAGCTCTCGAGGGACGCAATCCGCTCGAGCACCCGTTGCAGGAATTCTCCGGACCTGTTGGCGACGCTCGTGACGTACTCAATGTGGCCGCCGATACCGTCGACCGCGCTGCGCGTCTTCGTTGCGAGATCCTTGACCTCGGTTGCGACCACGGCAAAACCCTTGCCTTCCTCGCCGGCGAGCGCCGCTTGAATTCGCGCGTTGATCGACAGCAATGACGTCTGTCGGGCGATAGCCGCTATTTCATCCGCAATGCCGCCAATTTTGGCCGCCGCACCTACGAGCGTTTCGATTTGCGTTCGAGCCGCGGCCGCTTCCCGAATGACCTCGAGCGCCTGGGCTCGCGAGTTTTCCGCATGTTGTCGAAAACCATGTGCAGCCGCCGTCAGCTGCGCCGCGCGCGGCGCGATCGCGACCGCGGAATCGCGAGTCCTTTGCGCCGTGTCACTCGCCTCGCGATTGCACCTCGAAGTATCGCGCGCGCTGGCCGCCATGCGGTCCGCCGTGTGTTTGAGGTTCGCGACGGTTTGGGCCACCGACTCGACAATGCCGGCTACCTGCGTCTCGAATTCCCTGGTTAATTGTCCGCGCTGCTGTTCCCGTTGCCGGCGCTCGCGGCTTTCCGCGGCCGCCTCGCGAAGGCGCGACTCCTCGGCAAGGCGTGTGCGTTCCGATTCACTGTGCTGGATTCGTGCGAGCATCGCCTCGCCCCGCGCCTCGACGGCCGCGCGCATCGCAAGCATCTCGCGCATCAAGCACGACAACTCACCCGATCCAATCACCTGCAGAGTACCAGCCGGCTTGCCATCGGCAACGGCTCGCACGAGAGTCCCCATTCGGAACAGCGAGCCATTGATGCTGCGGCTCAACAGAGCCGACACGAGCAGTCCCAACACGAGCGTGGGAACCATGGAGACGACGAGGAGATCGTGGCCCTTCGCGGTCCGCTCCTCGTTGTCTGTACGCTGCTGAAATATATTCGAGGTCTCGGAATCGACGAGGTCCTGCAGATCAGAATCCGCGGCTGTAAGGTCGCCGGGCCGCCATGCGCCCGTGGGCGGCGTTGCCGCGATAATTTTGCCGAGCAACGCTTGAAGTCCCGTCTGCTGGTCTCCCGGGGATTCGTGCTTGATGGCATCGGTCAATTTCGAAATCGCGCTCGCAGCGAGCTCTCGTGCGCGATCGTCCGGTCCCGTTGCCGCTTGCGATTTCGCGCCGCCCACAAGCTCCTTCCAAGCCACCTGAGCTTCACGGGTCTTATCGGCGGCAGCGAGTTCGCCCGATTGGAATGCCGCATTGCGCCGCGTGGCATCCCGGTATTGGGCCACGGCGTACATGCCGGTGAGCAGCATGATCGCCATCAAGAGGCTGAATCCTATGTTCAGTTGTCCGGCGATCGGAGTGCGGTTGATGAGTTTGTCGTTTGGCCGGTCAGGCAGCATGCGCTCCAGAACCTGCAGATTTCTGACGACCCGGTTGAAAATGACCGCACCCACATGTATCACGATCAACGCGAACAACAGCGACGCGGTGGCCGTGTGAGCAAATGCAAGACGGTCGTGCCATTCGTCCGAGATGTCCCACGGGGCCTCAATGGAGATGAGCCCCAGGAGACCGATCGAATCTCCGCGCGCCCACGATGAGAACATTCCGATGAGCGGCTGCACGATCAGCAAAATCTTGAAAACGACGTGAACCGTTTCCGCAATGTGCCGCTGCCAGGCGGGTAAGCCGGCGATGTTCTGCTTCGGCGAAGGATATTTCCACGACAGGGCGAGTCGCGTCAGCACCAGAATCATGACGATCAACCCGATCTGTCGATGCAGTCCGATCACCCATTGCCCGAATTGGAGGGAGCGCAACTGGG
>Ga0302319_10006185_pt1 | contig 23823 bp, 21 predicted proteins | sample Bog_T0_2_FD_203319 | JGI IMG/M metagenome (GOLD analysis project Ga0302319, IMG submission 203319) | Peat permafrost microbial communities from Stordalen Mire near Abisko, Sweden - Bog_T0_2 | ecosystem: Environmental > Terrestrial > Soil > Wetlands > Peat | place: Sweden: Abisko, Stordalen Mire...
CGGTTACTCACCCGAGATGGCCTACTTCGAATGTCTGCATGAATTGAAACTCATCGCCGACCTGATGAACGAAGCCGGCATCAGCGGCATGAGATTTTCGATCTCCGAAACCGCCAAGTGGGGCGACGTCAGCGTCGGCCCGAAGATCATCGACGCCAGCGTGAAGAAACGCATGGCGGCGGCGTTGAAGGACATCCAATCCGGCAAGTTTGCCAAGGATTGGGTGAAGGAATACGAAGGCGGCTATAAGCGTTACAATGCCCTGCTCAAAAAAGGCGAACAACATCCAATTGAAAAAACCGGTGCCAAGCTCCGCGCGTTGATGCCGTGGATGAAAAAGCGTTCCATCAAAGGCGCGCAAGCCGCCTACTGATTGCCGATTTCGGATTTTCGATTTCTAATTAAAAATATGAGCCGCTGGAGCGATCCGGCGGCTTTTTTATGTAGCGACCTCCGGCAAAGCCGGAGGCTTGAAATAGAGTGAACCGCTCAAAGCGGCTGAAAACGGGCGGCGCTCAAAACGCCACCTGTTCCAGTTGTTCGAGGCGCTTATTTTCTTTTTCCTGATTCTGAATGGGTAAACCTGGGCATGGAATCGAAGTTGCCCCCACGGATTGAAAGCTCGGGTGAGGGAAGTGAATTTCGCCCGCACAGACTTTGATTTCGACAGTTGAAACTGGTTGGGATAATTTGTTCACAATGAACATTAGTTCTCTATCCCCCATGAGCGCCGTTTCGGAAAATTTCCCCGGCGCGCAGCGGGCGTTATTCCGGCGGTATCACATCGGCGGGTGCAGCAGTTGCGGGTTCAGCCCGGACGAAACACTGGCGCAGGTCTGCGCGCGCAACGGCAATCTGGACGTGGCCGAAGTGCTGGCGCACATCCAGTCCAGCCACGAGCAGGATGCGAAGATTTTGATCTCGCCCAAGGAACTCGCCGGACTTTTGCAACGTGACGAATCGGTGAACCTAGTGGACGTGCGTTCGCGCGAGGAATTCGAGGCGGTGAACATCGCCGGTTCCGTGTTGCTCTCGCAATCGGTGATGCAGCAGCTGATGACCAGCGGTTCCAACACCAATCCGATTGTCGTGATCGATCACGCGGGCAGGAACGGGCTGGACGCGGCGGCTTATTTCATGGGTCACGGTTTGCAGAACGTGCGCTGTCTATGCGGCGGCATTGATGCGTGGGCGCAGGAAGTTGACCAAAAAATGAGACGGTATAAACTGAGCTGACATTTACGATAACAAATGACCATCGCTTCCATCATTTATGTTTCAAAACATCCATCTGCGACAGCTCTTGAAATTTTTCTAGGTTTCGTTGTCTTGGTCGGAATAGTTTGGTCGTTCACTGGCGGGAAATATAAATAGTTTCCTTGCGTCTTTGCGGTTCAAAAACTAAACATTGAACTTGAACAGCAGCACATCACCGTCCTTTACGACGTATTCCTTGCCTTCCATCCGGTAAAGGCCTTTTTCGCGCGCGGCGGCGACGGAGCCGCATTTCACCAAATCATCGTAAGCCACAGTTTCGGCCTTGATGAAGCCACGCTCGAAATCGGAGTGGATGACGCCGGCGGCTTTGGGCGCGGTGTCGCCGACGTGAATGGTCCAGGCGCGAACCTCTTTTTCGCCGGCCGTGAAATACGTCCGCAGGCCGAGCAGATGATACGTCGCGCGGATCAGCACGCCGACGCCGGATTCGGTGACGCCGAGTTCCTTCAAGAAGTCCTTCGCCTCATCGGCGGACAGATCAATCAAATCGCTCTCAATCTGCGCGCTAATGACGACAGCCTCGCAGGCGAGGTGCGTCTGCACATAGTCGCGGACTTTGAGGACGTAAGAATTCTGGTCTGCGGTGGCGAGGTCAGATTCCTTCACATTGCAGGCAAAAATGGTCGGCTTGTCGGTGAGCAGGAAAAATGGTTTGGCGATGACTTTTTCCTCCGGTGTGAGGGCGACGGTGAGCGCGGGTTTGCCGGCATCGAGCGCGGGCTGGAGTTTTTTGAGGACGGCTTCGTCGGCGAGCGCGATCTTGTCGCCGCGCTTGGCGTCCTTGGCAACTTTCTCCAACCGTTTCGTCACAGCTTCGAGATCGCACATCACGAGCTCGGTGTTGATGATCTCGATGTCGCGCACGGGATCCACGCTGCCGGTGACGTGATGAATGTCCGCGTCGTCGAAGCAGCGGACGACCTGCACGATGGCGTCCACCTCGCGGATGTGGGTGAGAAATTTGTTGCCCAGGCCTTCGCCCTGCGACGCGCCCTTGACGAGGCCGGCGATGTCCACGAATTCAATCGCCGCCGGGATGACGACACTGGTCTTCGCGATCTTTTGCAGGACATACATGCGTTCATCCGGCACGGTGACGATGCCGACGTTCGGGTCGATGGTGCAGAACGGATAGTTCGCGGCCTCGGCCTTGCGTGTGCGCGTGACGGCGTTGAACAGGGTTGATTTGCCCACGTTGGGGAGTCCGACGATTCCAGCTTTTAGCATAAATTAATTGTTGTTCTGGTCCGGCGCCGCGTGGTATTCCGGCCGGGGGTGATGCCGGCTGTGTTTGGCCAGCTGCCACGCGATGTTCGTGCCTTGGAGAAGGCCGAAAATGATGAGGCCGATGCCGGAAAAATGTTGCAGGCGTAGCAGCGTTTTTTCGCTGAACCGTCCGTGACCGCGCGATACGCCGAAGCTCAAGGTCAGAAACCAGGTGTTCGTGCCGAGCGCGACGCCGCCGACACATGCGGCCTTCGCGGCAAATGAGTCACCATCAACCCATTCCCGCGTCATCAGGTTGGCCGCAAGGACGATCCAGAAGAGCAGCACGCCGAGGTTGCCGAGCACGCGCACAAAGCCCGTCATGAAGGCGGAGTGCGGATGAAACTTCTGCTCGATGCGCGTCTCGATTTTTCCCGAGGCGGTTTCGAGCTTGGTGGGCAGGTGGATGTTTTTGGCCAGCAAAAATTTGGTGCCAATGAAAAAGATAAAGACGAAGCTGAACACCTGCAGGAATGCCTGCACGATGCCATGGTCCAGTAACGAGGAGAAGCCGGTGAAGGAAAAGGCGCAGTAAATCGTCTCCATCGCAGAGGCCCCGAAGCCGATGAGCAGTGCCCAGAGAAAACCGCGTTGCGCACCTTCGTTAAGAATGGTGAGGTTGACGGGGCCGAACGGGATCGAGGAAAAAATCAGGCCGCAGAAAAACCCCGCTATGCCGGCCAGTAAAATGGGATGTGCATCCAGCATGGCTAATCCGCCGCGTCCGGCTCGTCCTCTTCGTCTTCGATGCCGCGCCGCCAGGCGCGGGACAAGTATGGACGCACAAAACCGTACAGCAGATACACGGTGAAAATCAACGGCGCGAGCACGGGCAACACATTTTCCCAAAGGATCAGGAAAAAACCGACGCACAGCACGATGATCAGCATTTTTGAAAAACTCCGTTTGGCGCGGAAGTCGAGCGACTTGAAGCTCGGATATTTCACCTCGCTCACCATCATGGCCGACAGAAACAGCAGCAGCACCGGCAGTGCAAACCGCAGCTTGCTCTGCGAAAATCCTTTTTCCTCGATCCACAGCAGAAACAACGTCAGCGACGCGACCAGGCCCGCCGCCGCCGGGATCGGGAAGCCCAGGAATTCCTTGCCCCCGCCGCCGCCGCTCATCGCGGCGAGGCAGTTGAAGCGCGCCAGCCGGAACGCGCCGCAGATCAGATAAACCGAGGCGATGAACCAGCCGAGCTGCGGGTGCTCCACAAAAACGCCCGCCAGCACGATGCGGTGAACCAGAAACGCCGGGGCCGCGCCGAATGAAACGATGTCCGCCAGCGAATCGAATTCGCGGCCGAACGGGCTTTCGTTGCCGCCCATGCGCGCCACGCGGCCGTCCAGCAGGTCAAAAATGCACGCGAGCAAAATCAAGAACAGTGCGTTGTGGATGACGTGAATGAAATTGTCGGACGCGGGATCGGCCTCGACGATTTTGGTGAGCGCCAGGAAACCGCAGAACAGGTTTCCCGCCGTCATCAGGTTTGGCAGAAAATAAATCTTCAGCTTGTCGCTGTCGTCGGTTGGCGTTGGTTCCGGGTTCGTGGCCATGGCATTATTCGAATTGGGCGAGCACGGTTTCGCCGCCGATCACCTTGTCGCCCAGCTTCACCTTGATTTTGGCCTTACGCGACAGATAAACATCCACGCGCGAACCGAACTGGATGAGGCTGATCCGTTCGCCACGCTGGACGGAATCGTTCTGCTGCACCCACGGCACGATGCGCCGCGCGATCAGACCGGCGATCAGCCTGATGCCGATTTTCTCGCCGGGCGGCTCGGCGGACTCGAGGCCGAGGAGCACGTTTTCGTTGAACTTCGCCGAGTCGGCATTCAACGCGTTCAGATACTGGCCGGGTGCATGTTTGAAATAGGCGACCCGGGCGGTCACCGGCGCGTTCTGCACATGGATGTTCAACACGGAAAGAAAAATCGAGATGCGCTGGCATTCGCCACCCATATATTCCGGTTCGGTCGTCGTGTCAATCGCGTCCACCTTGCCGTGGCCCGGTGCGATGACCAGGTTCGCGCCGGTGGGCACCAGCGGGTCGGGGTCGCGGAAAAAATAAAACGTGAACAGGGCGAACAACACCCACAAGGCCGCCAGCACGCCCGCCGCGTCCAGGATCATGGCTCCGATATGTTCGCCCAGCCAGGCGGCGGCCAGCAGCGCGACCACCGCCGCGCCCGACCAGCCAGTCATCTTCAACGCGGCGACCAGGGCTTTTCCGGAGTGTTTCACGCGGGCAGGGTAAAAATTTTGCGCGCCACTTGCAATTCGGCATTTTGGGTGCAAGTTGAAAGCCGTCACAAAATCCGGCGCGGTGCCGGAGGCGTGAACCGGAAACAACAAGTTAAAACAATAAAATATGTCACTGCATACTCCTGATTTGACAAAGTTCCCGCCGCGCAGCCCCCGCGTGCGGCTGGGTGGTTATGTCATTCTACCCCGCATGTTGGACAAGGGTCGCGCCACGCTGGCCGGCAAGCACGGCGAATATCACTACGCCTGTCCGCTGGACCAGGCCTTCCTTGATTTTGTGGGCATTGACCCCGAGGCGTTGAAAAAGGAACTGCCCAAGAGCGACACCGAGGTGCTCGCCTGGATCACGGCCAACGCCAAACATAAACGCACTGTCCCCGAAATCATTGCGTGGACAAACTGGCAGGAAAACCGCGCGCCAGATAATCCCGATGGCCGCGAGTATCTGAACGGACTGCACAAGGCCGGTGCCCCCGACCGCGAGGACATCATAACCTGGTTTGACGTGCTGGACATGGATGACTTCGCAAGCTTCGGCGGCAAGGCGTAATTTTTTCAACATCAAAACGCAAAGGCACGAAGAATTTCTCTTCGTGCCTCTTTGGTTTTGATTAAATCAAGCCACCGGCTGCGCGTGCGTTTCAGCGGGCAGTTCGTTCACGACCGGCGCGGCGGTCTTCGCCGCCTCAATATGTTCAATACGATGCCGGCGTTTGGTGCCGTGCAGTTCAAATTCCACCTCGTCGCCGACTTTGCGGTTCAACAGCGCCTGGCCGATGGGGGTGAGATAGCTGATGATGCCCTGGTCGGGATCGGAATCCCAAGCGCCAAGAATTGTGAACGATTCGGACTGGTTGGTCTCCAGATCGGTGGCCTGGACAACGGTGCCGATGTTGACGGCGTCGGTCTTGGGGTTCGAAAAATCCATGCCGCGCGCCCGCATCATTTGCGCTTCCAGTTCCTCCTTCTGGCGCATGATGATTTTCTGCATCTCCTTGGCGGCCTTGTATTCGTGGTTTTCGCGCAGGTCGCCGTAGCTGCGGGCGATGGCGATCTCCTTGGAGTTTGCGGGGATCTTCTTCTGCACGAGCTCCTGATATTCGAGCCGGCGGCGCTCCAAACTTTCCCAGGAAACTTGAATCGTGCTGTCCTGCTTGGTTTGCTCGCCGCTGACAAGCGACTGCACGGCGGGATGCTTTTTGACGAGGCGCGCGAGGAGCGAACGCTTGTCCATGTCGTCAAACACGGGCGAGAGCTGCAACGCACGGGTCAAATCCTTGACCACCTCGATGTCGGCGGTCGCGGTCAGCTCGTTGAGCAGTTCATGGTCTTCCAAGATGAAATCGCGCAGGCGGTTCGAGCGCTTCTCGTTGAACTGGTCGCGTTCCATCGCGGTAAGCATGGCTCGGAATACTTCCGGCCCGAGGATGTCGGCGAAGGTGTCGCTGCGTTCGCGGCCGAACCAGAGCAGCAGCTCGCTGCTGGCGGTGTGCTGGCGGATGAGCTTGGCGAGCGTCTCCTTGAGCACCTCCATTTTGCCCTCGGCGATGAGCAGGCCGGCCAGTTCCTTGACGAGCTTGGCGGAGACAAAGTTTAACGAGCCGCGCAAGGTCTCCTGCCAGTGGTCGGGATTGGCCTCCTTGTAGGAAGCAAGCGCGCGATGATGCTTGGCGGCGGGAATCAGTTCCAGCATCGGGCCGAACTTGAGGTCCTGCCCCCAGATTTGCGCGGCGGAAATTTCAACGGTGGCGGCCTGGAGGCCGGCGGCTTCGGCCAGCTCGTCGCGGGCAAAAACGGCCTCAAGCGCAACCGCCGGCTGCGTGCGCAGATAGGAAGTGATGTCCGCGTTGAGCGCGGTGATGATTTCTGCGGCGGCACCTTTCTTGTCGGTCAAATCCGAGACGGCCTTGATCACTTCGGCGACGACCAAAATGCGCGCCTTCAAACCCTTGGCCGCGCGGAAATCCGCGATCAGCCGGTCCTGCAGCGAGGTTTCCTTCGCCTGAAAGACGACCGGCTCGGTTTTTTTGGTCGGCACGATGAAGTGGCCGTCCTTCTTCATTTCGCGCTTGGCGGTCTCCCACCATTTCTTCCAGTCGTCGCGGATGACATCGGGCACGAGGACGGTCTGGATCTGGTCCGCCGTCGCCTTGCCGTCGTAGCTGTTCAAGACCAGCTTGATCAAATCCAGATGATGCGCCGCGAGATGGCGCACGCTTTCCAAGTCGTTGGCCTTGCGGGCGAGAATATGATCCTTTGGGATGGGTTTGAGGTTTTCGGCGGCGAAGGACAAATCCATCGTGTGCCCCGCCTTGCCGGGAAAATCAATGGTGAAGCGGGCAAAAACCGTGTCCACCGTCTTGATGCGGCCAAAGCCCCAGCTCCGGTGCGTGCAGCAGCCGCCCTCGGCCAGTTGCGCCAGCGGCTCGACGTGGCGACCTTCAATTTTTCCGGCGGCGGCCAATTTTTCAAATTCTTTTTTCATAAAAAAATCGTATTCCAGTCGTCACGGAGTCACTATGAGTTCATTAAACACTTTGAACGACGAAAATCCAAGACAAATTGCGGCGCGCGTCCTGGGCCAGCGCCGCCCGAACGGTTGCTTCGTTGAAGACTTGTTGGAGATCGCCCTCGCCGCTGCCCCGCTTTCACCCGCCGACCGCGGACTTTGCCATGAGATCGTCTATGGAATTGTCCGCTGGCAGGCCGCGCTCGACTGGCTGATCGCGCGGAAAACCAACGGCCGTGAACAAAAGCCTGCGCTCCAAAATCTGCTGCGCCTCGGCCTCTACCAGATTTTCTGGCTCGACCGCATTCCCGACCATGCCGCTGTCCACGAAACCGTCGAACTTGCCAAGCAGGGCGGCTTCGGCCCACAGGCCGGATTCATCAATGCCGTGTTGCGCGGCTATTTGCGCGAGGCTGACGGGACCAAAAAACTTCTGGCCGAATTGAAGGTTTCCCGGCCCGCGCTCGGCTGGTCGCAGCCGGAATGGCTCGTGGCGCGCTGGCAAAAGCGCTGGGGTGCGAAGCAGACCGCGCAGCTGCTTGAATGGAACAATTCACCGCCGAAAACCTTTGCGCGCGTCAACACCCTGAAAACCGACGCGGGCAAACTCATTGAAAAATGGCGCGAGGAAAATGTTGAATACGATTTCAAGACCTGCGACTGGACGGGCGAGAATCTTATCTTTGAACTGAAATCACATCCGCCGCTGCCTTCGCTGATGAGTTTCCGTGACGGCTGGTTTTACGTCCAGGACCCCAGCACACTCCTCGCCGTGAGCGAGCTTGATCCGCAACCCGGCGAAACCGTCTTCGATCTGTGCGCCGCGCCCGGTGGCAAGACGACCCTCATCGCGCAATTGATGAAAAACGAAGGCCGCATCATCGCGCAGGATATATCGGAAGACCGCCTGAAATTGATCCATGAAAACTGCACACGCCTTGGCGTGACCAATGTTGAGACAGGTTTGCCCTCAACTCCCAGCTCCCAGCTTCCAACCGAATTTGACCGCATCCTCGTTGACGCGCCGTGCTCGAACAGCGGCGTGATGCGCCGCCGCGTGGATTTGCGCTGGCGGATTTCGCCGGAGGAAATTTCACGGCTGCGCGCGACGCAGCTGGATCTGCTCAAGCTTGCCGCGACCCGGTTAAAGCCCGGCGGCGTTTTGGTTTACAGCACCTGCAGCCTGGAGCCGGAGGAAAACGGCGAGGTTGTTCAACAGTTTTTGCACGGCCACGCTGAATTCAGACTGGAAACCGAACGCGAATTGCGGCCGTTCGCGGATGATGTGGATGGTGCGTTTGTTGCAAAACTGATTCGCGCCTGACTCACATCCCCATGATCTGGTAGCCGGAGTCCACGTAGAGCACCTGGCCGGTGATGGCCGCTGCGCCGTCGCTGGCAAGGAACACCCCGGTCGCGCCCAGTTCTTCGGGCAGCACGTTTCGTTTGAGCGGTGCGTGGGCCTCGTAGTGCTTGAGCATTTCGTTGAAGCCGGCGATTCCGCGCGCGGCGAGCGTGTTGACCGGGCCGGCGCTGATGCAGTTCACGCGGATTTTCTTCGGGCCGAGATCATACGCGAGGTAGCGCGTGCTGGCTTCGAGCGAAGCCTTGGCCACACCCATGACGTTGTAATGGGGCACGACTTTTTCCGCGCCGTAATAGCTCATCGCCACGATGCTGCCGCCGTCGGGCATGAGCGGCGCGGCGGCGCGGGAAAGCGCGACGAGCGAATACGCGCTGACGTCGTGCGCGATGCGATAGGCCTCGCGGCTGGTGTTCACAAACTGGCCTTCGAGTGCATCCTTTGGCGCATAGGCGACGGAGTGCAGGAGCAGATTTAATTTCCCAAATTTTTCGCCGACGGTCTTGAAGACATTCGCGATGTCGTCGTCCTTTGTCACGTCGCAGGGCATGAGCAGCGTGTCCGCGCCGAACGTGGCGACAAGCTCCTCGACGTTATCCTTGAGCCGTTCGCCCTGGTAGGTGAACGCGAGCTTCGCGCCTTCCCTGGCCCATGCCTGCGCGATGGCCCACGCGATGGAGCGTTTGTTGGCAACGCCGAAGACGATCCCGGTTTTTCCGTCGAGCAGTGGCATAAATAAATTCGTTAATATTTGACTGGTTGAAGCATCAGGTCGGGGGACAGCTTAAAACATTTTCCCGTCGCGTCCAGCCTCGACTCGCGTCCGCCGGGGGAATAGACTGGCGCAAATGGATTCACAAATCATCGTCAGTGGCCTCATCACTTATCTGGGGCTGATCATCCTGCTGACGTTTCACGAATTCGGCCATGCGTGGATGGGGATGAAACTGGGTGACGACACGGCGCGCTTGCAGGGTCGCGTTTCGCTCAATCCGCTCGTCCACATTGATCCCATCGGCACGGTGCTGCTGCCGTTGTTTATGATTTTTGGTCCGTCCGGCTTGAGCCGGTTTGTCATCGGCTGGGCCAAACCGGTGCCCTTCAACCCGGGCAACCTCGACAACCGCTGGCGCGATGAAATGCTCATCGCCATGGCTGGTCCGGCGATGAATGTCATTCTGGCCGTCGCGCTCGTGGCGTTTGCGCGCGTCGCCGTGATGTTCGGTTCCGATGTCGCGACGGATTTGCTGCTGCAGATGGCGTCGTTGAGCCTGGTGCTCTGCTTCTTCAACCTGATACCCATTCCGCCGCTGGACGGCTCGCACGTTTTGCGGAACCTGACCGGCATGACCTACGAAACTTATTTTCAATTTTCGCGGTTTGGATTCATCGCAATCATTCTCGTGCTGCAAATTCCGCTGGTGCGCGAAATTCTTGGCGTGCTGGTGGGCGGCACGCTGGACGCCATGATCTTCTCCTTCCACTTTCCGTCGTAGCCGCGCTCATTTCTTGAAATAAAGCTCCTCGGCGTTCCAGGTGGCGCGGTAATAACTTAACGGTGTGGCGCGCACGTTGCCGATGTCGGCGCGGGCGGCAGCGTAATAAATCGGCGTAACGGTGAAGATCATCGGCATCTGTTCGGCGAGAATTTCCTGAACCTCATCGTAATCTTTTTTGCGCTCGGCAAAATCCAGCGTCTTGATCTGCGCATCCATCAGGAAATCAAGCCGCGCCTCCCAGTCGGTCGAGGGGCTTTTCTGACGCGGAAACCACTGGTGCGTGAAGCCGTCGGACTTGACGATGTTCATACTGCCCACCGGGTCGGAACTGCCACCGCCGAAGCCCAACAACATGCAGTCGTAATCGTGCGTGTCGTCAATCTTCCCGATCAGCGTGTTAAACTCGATCGGTTGAAAAATGACCTTCAGTCCCAGCTTCTGCAAATCGGATGCGATCAGCACCGCACTTTTTTCGCGCGCGCCGTTGCCGACGTTGGTATTCAGCACAAACTCAACCTTGTTTCCATCCGTGTCTTCCACAAACCCGTCGCCCTCGCGGTCTTCAAGGCCAATCTCCTTGAGCAGCGCCTTCGCCTTCGCCAGATCATTTGTGTATTGCGGCGTGTTTGGATTATACCATTTTTTATTCCCCGGCGTCACATAGCCGTAATTGGGAATCCCACGACCGGAATAGACGGACTTGATGATGGCTTCACGGTCAATCGCATAGGAAACGGCCTGGCGGAATTTCGTGTTGCGAAACCATTTTAATTTCTTCGGGTCCACCAACGGCTGGCCGGTTTTGGAATTCAGGTTGGTGTTTTGGTTGAACCAAATAAAGGCGGTTTCCAACCCGATGCCCGGTTCCAGCAGGTTGAATTTTCCCTTGGCCGACTCGGTTTTGAAATGTTCATATTCATACGGGAAGATGAAGTCATCCATGTCGCTCTCGCCGCTCAGGAAACGCAGCGACAGCGCGTTCAGGTCGGGCACGACGGTGTAAACGATGTTGTCAAAATACGGCAGCCGCTGGCCTTTCTTGTCCACCTCGCAAAAATACGGGTTGCGCTCCAGTAAAATATATTGTGCGGGCTTGTATTCCTTGATCACAAACGGTCCGCTGCAAACGATGTCCTTTGGATTCCAGTTGATGCCGTAGGCCGAGGCAAAGGTTCCCTCCGCGACGGTTTTGGCCAGAATGTGTTTCGGCAAAATCGGCACACCCGCGCCAAAGCCTTCCAAAAAGGGCGCATAAATTTCCGGCGTCACGACTTGAACCGTCAGGTCGTCCACCTTCGTCACCGCGAATTTTTTGCCGCCAATGATGAAGCCGTCGCGCGTGACATTGTCAATGTTCGTGTTGTAAATCACGTCGTTCCAGGTGAACACCACGTCGTCCGCCGTCAGCGGCTCGCCGTCGCTCCAATGAAGATTTTTCCGCAGCGTGAACGTCCACGTTTTGCCGTCCGGCTCGTTCGTCCAGGACACCGCCAAGCCCGGCGTGATTTGTTGCGTCACCGCGTCCTGGCCAAGCAACCCGGCAAAAAGATGGCGAAAAATGATTTCGGACGATCCTTCGTTGGCCATGATGGGATTGAATGTTTTCGGATCGCCATACGCGGCAATCACCAGCCGTCCGCCCGGAATGCCCGGCTCGCAATCCGACACCAGCGGCGGATCGGGCAGCGGATAACTCGCGGCGGATTTTTCCGGCCCCGCCGCTTTTTGCCCGCAGCCGGACAGGCAAAGAACTGCCGCGGCAAAAACCACAAACATTGGAACAATTTTTTTCATGCGCTTAAATTTTTCGTCATCACCGACGGCTGCCCGCTGGCATCAAATTAGAGTGAACGGGCGTTCCCGGCCACGGTTAATTTGCTTTTCACTCGCCCGCACGGGAATTTTTTGCCAAGTTTCACGCGCCTTTGCAATGTTGACCTTTGTCCTGAAACGCCTGCTGCATATGATTCCGCTGTTGATCGGGGTCTCGCTGCTGACGTTTCTGCTCATGTCGCTCGCGCCCGGCGACTACTTCACTTCGCTCTCGCAAAATCCCCAGATTTCGCAGGAAACGATTCTCAAACTCAAGGCACAGTTCCATCTCGGCGAGCCATGGTATGTCCAATACTTCTACTGGTTCAAAAACATCCTGCACGGGGACTTCGGCTATTCGATGGCCTACAAAATTCCCGCCACGTCGCTCATTTTCGCGCGGCTGTGGAACACGTTTCTGCTGTCGTTTTTTGCGATGATCATCGCGTGGGGCATCGCCGTCCCGCTCGGAATCTGGGCGGCGGTAAAAAAGGATTCGTGGGTGGACCGTGGTTGTTCGCTGGTGGCGTTCGTCGGTTTGTCCGTGCCGGATGTGCTGCTCTCGCTGCTGGCGTTGTGGTTCGCGGCCATCACCGGCTGGTTTCCCGTCGGCGGCGCGCAAAGTCCGATTCACGACCTGATGTCGCCGATGCAACAGTTTTGGGATTTCGCCCATCACCTGATTTTGCCCGCGCTCGTGCTTGCCGCCGCCGACATGGCCGGCATCATGCGCCAGATGCGCTCCAATTTACTCGACACGCTCCGCGCCGAATACGTCACCGCCGCCCGCGCCCGTGGCCTTGGCGAAGGCTGGGTGATCTACAAGCACGCGCTTCGCAATGCCATCAATCCGCTCCTCACCATCTTCGGCTACTCGCTCGCCGCGCTGTTGAGCGGCGCGTTCATCGTGGAAAACATCATGGCTTGGCCGGGCCTCGGCCGCCTGACGATGGAGGCATTCTTTGCCAAAGATTCCTACCTCGTCGTGGACTGCGTCGTCATGGCGACGGCGCTGCTCGTCGTGGGAAATTTCATCGCCGACATTTTGCTCGCGTGGAGCGACCCACGCATCCGGTTGAAATAAAATGGAAACCGCCGCGCCCATTTCAACCGTCGAAGTGAAAACCCCGCTTTCGCCGTGGCAGCTTTTCTGGCTGCGGCTGAAACGCCGTCGCATCGCCATGTTTGGCGGCGCGGTTTTGATTTTACTTTATCTTGTCGCGATTTTTGCCGGTTTCATTTCGCCCTACGATTTTCAACGCCAGGACCGTGACCGTTTTTTTCATCCGCCCATCTGGCCACGGCTGCAACATTTCCATCTCGTCGTGCCGCGCTACGAACAGTTGTCCGGCGATTTCGTTTATCGCGCCATTCCAAACGACACCCAGCCGCTCCACTTATTTATTCACGGCGATAAATACAAATTGTTCGGCCTGATTCCGTCCTCGATTCACTTGTTTGGCACCGGCGACGACAAATATCCCGTTTATCTTTTCGGCTCCGACCAGTTCGGACGGGACGTTTTTTCGCGGCTGCTTTACGGCTCGCAAATTTCGCTTTCCATCGGCGTCGTCGGCATCGTGCTGTCGTTCGCCTTCGGCATGATCATTGGTGGCATCTCCGGCTATTTTTCCGGCGCGACGGACACCGTCGTCATGCGGCTGTGCGAACTCATCATGTCCATTCCCGCGCTGTATCTGATCATTTCGCTGCGCGCCACGTTTCCGCCGAGCATGAGCTCCGCACAAATCTACGCCATGATCATCATCATCTTGAGCTTCATCGGCTGGGCGGGCATGGCGCGCGTAATCCGTGGCATGACGCTGTCGCTGCGCGAACAGCAATTCATCCTCGCCGCGCGCACACTCGGCCAGTCGCACCTGAAAATCATCGTGCGCCATATTTTGCCGAACACGCTGTCCTATGTCATCGTCGCCGCGACGTTGAGCGTGCCTTATTACATCCTCGGCGAAGTCGTGTTGAGTTTCCTCGGCGTCGGCATCCAAGAACCGAGCGCGAGTTGGGGTTTAATGCTCAACGCGGCGCAAAACACCGAATACATGCGGAATTATCCGTGGCTGCTCGCGCCCGGCGTTGCGATTTTTGTCACCGTTCTGGCTTTCAACTTTCTCGGCGATGGCTTAAGAGACGCGGCTGACACGAAGTCGTTATGAACCTGCTCGAAATCAAAAATCTGAAAATGGACTTCGGCAAGGGCGCGGACGCCCTGCGTGCCGTGGACGGCGTGTCGCTCACCATCGGCACGGGCGAAACGGTCTGCCTCGTTGGCGAAAGCGGCTGCGGCAAAACCGTCACCGCGCTTTCCATCGCGCGGCTTGTGCCCACGCCGCCGGCAAATTATGTCGGCGGAGAAATTTTGCTAAATGGCCAGGACACGTTGAAAATGTCGGCGCGCGAACTGCAACAAATCCGCGGCGGCGTGGTCAGCTACGTTTTTCAAGACCCGGGCGCGTCGTTGAATCCGGTTTTCCGCATCGGCAACCAGATCAAGGAATCGCTCAAGCTGCACAAGCCGGAACAAGCGAACGACGCCGAGGTCATCCGCCTGCTGAAGCTCGTCGGCATTCCCGCGCCGGAATCGCGCATCCGCAATTATCCGTTCGAGATGTCCGGCGGGATGCAGCAGCGCGTGATGATCGCGATGGCGCTGGCGAGTGAGCCGAAGCTGCTCGTCGCCGACGAGCCGACCACCGCGCTCGACGTGACGATTCAGGCGCAGATTCTGGATTTGTTGAGCGAGCTGAAGCAACGGCTCGGCATGGCGATTCTGCTTATCACGCACAACCTCGGCATCGTCGGCGACATGGCCGACCGCGTGGCCGTGATGTATGCCGGGCAGATTGTCGAGCTGTCGCCCGCGCGCGAACTCCTGCGCCGCCCGCTGCATCCCTACACCCGCGCGCTGATGAATTCCGTGCCGAAACTGCGCGGCGACGCCGACCGTCTCTCGGCCATTCCCGGCAACGTCCCGCGCCTCGGCAATTTCCCGCCAGGCTGCCGTTTCGCCCCGCGCTGCCCGATGGCGAAGCCGGAATGTTCTGAAAAAATGCCCGAACTGCTCGAAGTCGAACCCGGACGTTTCGTGAGATGTCCGTTTTGGAAAACTTAATTCGCCAATGAAAACATTCCAACGAGTCGAATTAATTGAGGTTTTTCAACCATTTTCCGATTTGATCAATCGAAAAACAAATGACGACGAAAAATTACTCGATACCTCGATTCGCTCTCGTTTGAAGGCAAGCAACACAGTTTCGCCACATGGAACTGACGGAAGAGTGCTGCAATATCATATATGGGATCGGGAACAGCCTGACATATTTGCAAAGAAGCACTTTAAATATGAAGTACAGCATGACCCTGTTCAGCGTTATTCTGGAACAGCCAATACGAATTTTTCAGTTCAGTTTTACATGAATAAAATTCGTCTTTATCACGAACGTGAAGAAATAATTTTACGGATTAGAAGGGAGCTTTCTCGACTCAAAATTAAAGGCTTTTCTTTGGGCGAGAATACTCAAGCTATTTATTTCCATAGTAAGTTTTACGCTGAAAACGCCAAAGTTCTACAAAGCCTAGTTAAGAGATTGCTTTTTCCGTTACTGAATAAAGTGCATCCAATTTTCTATAAGATTATGGATGCTTTCAATGTGCTAATTACAAAAGCACAGCGCAGTTCAATTATTCAAGGCCGGAAAAGAGTTGTTTTCATAAATCGGGATTCTCCTGCCTACGGAAAAAATCCCGAATTTAATCGAAATGTTCCTTCTGCGCTTCGCGTCCAAGTATTCAAAAGAGATAAATTCTCCTGTCAGCATTGCGGCAAAAGAAAAACATCGGTGTATTTGCACGCTGACCATATAATTCCTTTCGCGCTTGGTGGACTTACAGTTCTTAAAAATCTTCAAGCGCTTTGTGGCCCTTGTAATTTGAAAAAGGGAAAGCGGCTCGATTCTCAATTGAAGTTTTTAAGTTGAATCTTATGAGTTTGCTCGAAGTCAAAAATCTAAAGGTGCATTTTCCCGTGAAGCACGGGATGTTCAGCCGCGTCCGCGAATTCGTGAAGGCGGTGGACGACGTGAGCTTCAGCATCGCGCCGGGCGAAACGCTCGGCCTCGTCGGCGAAAGCGGTTGCGGCAAGACGACGCTCGGCCGCGCCATTGTCCGGCTCGTTGAACCGACGGCGGGGGAAATCTCGCTCGATGGCGAGGACATCTTGACAATGAACGGCGCGGCCTTGCGCGCGCGGCGGCGCAAGTTCCAGATGATTTTTCAAGACCCCTACGGCTCGCTCAATCCGCGCATGACCGTCGAGCAGATCGTCGGCGAGGCGCTGGACATCCACAAATTAACCGACAGCAAATCCGCGCGGCAAAAACGGATTTTTGAACTGCTCAAGGACGTCGGTCTCGACCCGGTTTACGCGCAGCGTTATCCGCACGAATTTTCCGGCGGTCAGCGCCAGCGCATCGGCATCGCGCGCGCGCTGGCGGTCGAGCCGGAGCTGATCATCTGCGACGAGCCGGTGAGCGCGCTGGACGTTTCGGTGCAGGCGCAGATTATCAATCTGCTGCGCGATTTGCAGCAGCAGCGCGGCATCGCGTATCTTTTCATCGCGCACGATCTCGCGGTGGTCGAACACATTAGCCATCGCGTGATGGTGATGTATCTCGGCAAGATTGTGGAAACGGCGGACGCGAAAGCCATCATCCGCAACCCGCAGCATCCTTACACGCAGGCGCTGATTTCCGCCGTGCCGGAGGTTGATCCGGAATCGAAACGGAAGCGCATTGTCCTGCCGGGTGATGTGCCGTCGCCAATTCATCCGCCGAGCGGCTGTCCGTTTCATCCGCGCTGTCCGATTGCCGAGGCGCGCTGCAAAACGGAAGTGCCGGCGTTGTGCGAGGTTTTAAAAGATCATTTTGCCGCGTGCCATTTTGCGGGAACGAAGATTGAGGCGCGCAAAACGGGAGTTGCGACTGCGGCTTGAATTTTAGTCGGCCGCTCTTGCCTGAAAATCGTGCTGGCCCTTGGCGGCGCCGGCGGTTACAAACAGCCGGTAAGTCACACCCGGCTCAAGCGGTTCGGCGTGTGCGCCTGGCATTTCCGATTTCATGCCGCGAATTTGCTGCCCGTAGATGAAAATTTTGATCGGGGCGGCATCGGTGTCGGCAACCAAGTGCCAGACGGGCAGTACATTTTGGTTGGTCTGCCACGCCGCGAGCGGCACCACCTTGATTTCAGTGGGGATGTATTCGCGGTCAAAGCTGAATGTGACGGGAAATATCGCGGGTTCGCCGGCGGCATTGCCGGCAAGACGCATCCGGCTGGCCCGGCTGGTGTGCGAAATATGGATGATCTGCGGCTTGAACCAGCCGGTGAAGCAAAAACCATAGACGCCCGCGAGCGCAACCAGCACAATGATCATGAACCAGTTTTTTTTTGTCATAAAATATTTGAAACGTGCGGACGGTTTCGCGCGTCCATCCAGCAAGACGCGAAGTTTGAATAAAAGGTTATGGTTGGGAAAATAACAGGCCGGGGCAAATTTGCCAGAGCGGAAACGGCTTTCACCTTGATTGAGCTGCTGGTGGTCATCGCCATCATCGCGATTCTGGCGGCGATGCTGCTGCCGACGTTGAGCCGCGCGAAGGAATCCGGCAAACGCATTTCGTGCCTCAACAACCTCCGGCAGCTGGCCATCGCCTCGACAATGTATGTCGGAGACAACCAGGGTTTTTATCCGCCGCGTTCGGCTGCGGACCGCTGGCCGGACAAGTTTTACGACAACTACGGAAAAAACGTGAAATTATTGCTCTGCCCAAGCGAGACCACCAACTACCCCGCCACCGGCGGCGACGCGACCCTGGCCGACACCGCGCCGCGCAGTTATTTTATCAACGGCTGGAATGATTATTTTTCTGACACACTGAACGCGGGTGATTTTGCAAATTACATGGGCGGCAGCTACCTCATCAGCCTGAAGGAAAGCGTTATCATTCATCCGAGCGACACGATAATCCTTGGCGAAAAAGAATCCTTTCAGGGGGATTTCTACATGGACCTGTTTGAGAATAACGGCAACGACCTGGGGGTACTTGATCAAATCCGGCACAATGGCAAAAACGGGTCGAATTATGCCTTTGCCGACGGCAGCGCGCGATATTATCGAAATCACACGTCATTGTTTCCGCTGAATCTCTGGGCCATCAGCGACACCAACCGGGTTGCTGACAATGTTGATCCGGGCAATTAATGATTCAGGGATGGAAATTCGGCCTGGTTGGACTGGCGGGTTTGTATGCGTCAGATGGTCAAATGCCAGCGCTGGCTGGAATCGAAAATGCGCCGGACATCCGTTTGAGCACGGTGGCCGGATCAAGATTCACCCGCAGCAAATCATCTATGCGTGATTCAAGCTTGCTGGCTCGGATCAAGATAAAACCTGTGCAGTGGCACCGCGGTTGATGGTCGCGAATAATAGAACCACCAACTTTAAGGCAGACAGACGTTTCATCGCTTAAATGATTGCCGCCAAGAACAATTTCACACTGACCGGCTTTTAGTTGGTATCTGGCAAAAATAACTTCGGCTGAAGTAATTCGCCAACTTAATGGCCGTTTGCCGTGTTGGGATTGCACCAGAGAGGATTTTTCCCCGTCGTGTCTTGGACATATGTCTTGAAAAGCTGCATGTTCAGTCTCAAGGAAGGACCGCTGAACAGGCCGACCGTGGCGACATTGCCATGACGTTGGGAAACGCCCCAATTTCCAGTATTGTTGTTGCCCTCGCCAGGATAATTTGCAGTGTCATTCCAAATACCTGGTTGTGTTTCATCATTTTCCCACATCAAGATGGCATCCGACTTGAATGAGCTTATTTTGCTAGTGATCGGTCTCGTGAGAGACTGATTAGGATTGCCCGGTAGATTTACCAAAGGGAGGTTAGCGCCGAAACCAACAACGGCACCGTTCCATATATAACTCGTAATATACTCTTGCCGCTGATAACGTAATGAGTTTGGAACATCCGCCGGACAAAGCAAAACCTTTTCATTTTTTAGGGTATTGTAGAGCAGTGCTGCGGGATATGCAGGATCGGCTCCTTTAAAGGAATTAACCTGTGCCGCATAATATTGCAAATACTGGGCGGCGGTTGCACCGGGGCCGCCGGGGGCCTGCTGAAAATTCGATCCATAGCACCAAGTTGGGCCACCTGCAATAGGGCCGTTATCCCAGCCTGGTTGAGGCATGTAATCATTGTTGTCCCCGCAATACATCTGCGTCGACAATATTATCTGTTTGACGTTGTTTAAATCGGTTACCATTTGCGCCCGGCTTTTGGCCTTGGCCAGAGCGGGCAGGAGCATTGCCGCGAGGATGGCGATGATGGCGATGACCACCAAAAGTTCAATGAGGGTGAATCCGTGATTGCGGCGGGGAATGGGTTGCATGGATTGATTTTTTTAATTTAACGTTGTGAAAACTGAAGACAATATAGCCCTTAAAAGAGATATGGCACGTCATTAAAAGGAATGACAAGCGATCTTGATTACGGCGGCCCGTCTGGATATGGTTTGGCAATGGCTAAACTTGCCCTGGCAGTCCGGCTGGCGGCGCGCATTTTTTGCGGCGGCTGGCTGCTGGCGGGCTGGTGCCCGGTTTCCGCGCCGGCGTCGGATTCCATGAATGCGGCAAGCTATTTCACGCGCGTCTGGCAGGTGGAACAAGGTCTGCCGCAGGACAAGGTCACGTCAGTCGAGCAGACGCAGGACGGTTATTTGTGGATTGGCACCTACAGCGGCCTGGCGCGGTTTGACGGGGAGCGCTTCACGGTTTTTGAAAGTGAAAATACGCCGGAGCTGCTCAACAGCCGTGTGACATGTTTGTTTGAAGCCGGCGACGGCATGCTGTGGATCGGCCATGAAAATGGCCGGGTGACGGTTTACAAGCATGGAAAATTCAAGGCGGTTGAGGTTCGCGGTGCCGGGAATGGTGGGAAGATTTACGGCATTACCGAGGATGAAGCGAAAGATGTCTGGGTGTTGAATGAAGCCGGTCTCCTTGCGCGCGTCCGCGATGGTTTGGTGTTGTCGCCGGAAGCCGGCTCCGCAGCCAAGATATTGAGCCTGGCCCATTCTACCGATGGAACGGTCTGGGTGGCGCGCGATGGCCGCTTGTCGGTTATGAAAAATGGAAGGTTGGGCGTTGTTTCCTTTGATGGGTTGTCCGCCACGGCTTATGTCCAGGGCATCGGTGCCAGCCGCGACGGCGGCCTTTGGGTGAGCAGCGATGGCCGCCTCTGCAAATGGAAGGACAACCAACGGGTTCAAGATTTGGGCGCGGCCCCATGGGCTCTGGCACCGTTGACGTGTCTGACCGAAACCAAAAATGGAACCCTGGTGGCGGCCACTGCCAGCGCGGGTTTTTTTTTGCTGCACCCCGGCACCGGTGAACCGCCGCTGCACTTCAACCGTTTCAATGGAGTTCAAGCCGATTGGATTTTTTCCGTGATGGAAGACCGCGAAGGCGACCTGTGGATCGGCACGGGCGACAACGGCCTAATTGAAATGCGCCAAAGCAACATTCAAACCGTGGAACCTCCGGATCACTGGCGGGGTCATGCTTTGTTGTCGGTCTGTCCCGGACGGAACGGGGAACTTTGGATCGGCACGGAAGGCGCCGGCTTGTATCGCTATCAAAACGGCACCTGGGCCAATTTTGGCTACACCAACTTCATGGGCAATTCGTATGTCTGGTCGGTCGCCGAGGATTCAGCGGGACAATTATGGGCCGGCACCTGGGGCGCGGGCTTGTTTTTACACGAGGGCAACCAGCTCAAAATTGCGCCAGGCATGGAACATGTTTCAACACCGATGCCGGCGCTTTTGGCGGCGCGCGACGGCGGCTTATGGATCGGTACTTCAGCGGGGCTGGTTCGCTATCAGGCAGGAAAAACCAGATGGTTCACGGAGGCGAACGGCAGTTCCTTGCGCGACGTGCGAACCATTGCCGAGGACACCAATGGCGCGGTCTGGTTTGGCACGGCCGGCGACGGTCTGGCCTGCCTGCAAAACAATCGCATCCGGCAATACCGCCAGGCCGATGGTCTGCCGAGCGACTACATCGAGTGCCTTCATTTGGATGAAGACGGTACGTTATGGATCGGGACTTTTGGCGGCGGACTGGTCCGGTTCAAGCAGGGGCATTTTTTTGTAATCGGCCAGGAGCAAGGGCTGCCCAATGGTGTCATCGGCGACATTGAAGATGATGGCAACGGGCATTTTTGGATGAGTTCGCACGGCGGCATCATCCGGGCCAGTAAATTGGAATTGAATTATTGCGCGGACGGCAAAATGGCGACGGTGCACTGCCAGAGCTACGGCATTAACGACGGTCTGCCGACGATTCAATGTTCCGAGGGCCTGCAGCCGGCGGGTTGTAGGACACCGGACGGACGCCTGTGGTTTCCAACCAGCAAGGGGCTTGTCGTTATCAATCCAAACGCCGTGAAGGTTAACCATCTGCCGCCGCCCATGGCGCTGGAGGCATTGCTGGTGGACGGTGAGCCGGTGACGAACACCGCACCGCCGCTGCGGATTCCGCCGGGCCGCAACCTTTTGGAATTCCATTACACGGGCTTGAGCTTTGTCGCGCCGGAAAAAGTCAGCTTCAAATACCGCATCGAGGGCCTGGAAAAAGATTGGGTGGATGCCGGCACAAAACGCGTGGCGAATTACAGTTTTATTCCGCCCGGCAAATACACGTTCCGGGCGATGGCCTGCAACAACGACGGAGTTTGGAACGAAACCGGCGTGTCGCTGTCCTTCACACTGCTGCCGCATTTCTGGCAGAGGTGGTGGTTTCGCGTCCTGGCTGGCCTGATGATCATGATTGCCGCCGGCGGGACCGTGTGGCTTTACACCCGTCGCCAGATGCGCCGCCGGCTTGAAAAATTGGAAAGGCAGCAGGCCATCGAACACGAACGCGCCCGGATCGCCAAGGACATCCACGACGATCTTGGCGCCAGCCTCACCCGTATTACCATGTTGAGCCAGTCCGCGCGCGGCGAACCGCAAATTTCGGGAAGCGTTTCCGCCAACCTCGAGCGCATCCATGCCACCGCGCGCGAACTGACGCGTTCGATGGATGAAATCGTCTGGGCCGTGAATCCCCGTCACGACACGCTGGACAGCCTGGCGAGTTATTTCAGCCGGTTTGCCCACGACTATTTGAGCGCCGCCGGCATCCGCTGTCGGCTTGACTTTCCGTTGCAGCTTCCGTCGTGGCCGCTAACGGCGGAGGCGCGGCATGATCTGTTCCTCGCCTTCAAGGAAACATTGCACAACGTGGTCGGCCATGCCGCCGCCTCCGAGGTGCATGTGTCGTTAAAACTGGAGGCGCGGAAAATTATTCTGTCCGTGACGGACAACGGCTGCGGTTTCCACGCGGGCGAAATTTGTCCCGGTTCGCCGCCCAGGCCCGACCGCATTTCCCGGGGCAATGGTCTCGCCAATGTGAAACGGCGGCTGGTGGAAATCCACGGCCAGTGCGACATTCAAAGCGTGCCGGGGCAGGGGACGACGGTGAAATTTACCGTGCCCGTCCAGCCGTGAGAGTTTTTAGCGCGGCGCAACGAACGGGAATTGTGTCGCTAAAAGAGATGACGATGACACCAACCGAAAGCAGTGTATGATTGAGAAGAAAAAAAGCATGAGCATCACGGTTTCAATCGTGGAAGACGACGCGTCGGCGCGGGAAATTCTCGCCGAATGGATCCGGCAGGCGGAAGGCTTCCAATGCGTTGGTGAGCATAACAGCGTCGAACAGGCGCTGGCAGAACTGCCCGCCGAAAAACCGTTGGTGGTCTTAATGGACATCAATCTGCCGGGATTGAGCGGCATTGAGGGCGTGCGCCGCCTCAAGCCGCAACTGCCCGGCACGCAATTCGTGATGCTTACTGTTTTTGAAGATTCCGACCACATATTTGACGCGCTAACGGCGGGGGCGAGCGGTTATTTGCTAAAACAGACCCCGCGCATGGAATTGCTTGAATCACTGAAGGACGTTCACAGCGGCGGCTCACCGATGACCAGCAATATTGCCCGGAAAGTGGTGCAGGCATTTCAGCGCCGCGAAGCTGCGGCAGCCGGTTCCAGCGCTGAAAATGCCGGTTCGGAAAATCTTTCGCCGCGCGAACGCGAAGTGCTCGAACTGCTGGCTCGCGGCTACCTATACAAGGAGATCATGGAGGCGCTCAAAATCAGCCGTCCTACCGTCAATACCTATATCCGGCGCATCTATGAAAAACTCCAGGTCCGTTCACGCTCGCAGGCGGTCGCCATGTTCAGCCACTTTTCCTTGGATAATCTACAGACTCCTTCTGGAAGGCATTCAGTTCCGAAAAGAATTTAATCTCTGTCGTTAACTTTAACGACATGAAATTTCGATTTGGTGTGTTAATCTTTTAACAATCAAGCCTCAAATAATGTTTAAGCAACCGCGGTGTCGGCGGTAAAAATGTTTTATGGGGCTCAAGAAATCAAAAAAGAACCCGATAATCTTAATTTTCGAAACACATATGAGAGAATCATTTGCCCGATTGGTGGCAATCGTCGTATCAAGCGCCGTGCGGCAAGCACAGGTGAAGTCGCAAGCAATTTCAAACAATCTCCGCAAGTAACCCGCAATTGTAACGTATCAAACTTATGAAAACCTCCACCGTAAAAATCGCCTTGACCTCCGCCTTGACGGGTTTGGTTCTGGCATTCACGCCCGGCACTGCCTCGGCGCAAACCCTTGCCTCCT
>Ga0302319_10006187_pt1 | contig 23820 bp, 17 predicted proteins | sample Bog_T0_2_FD_203319 | JGI IMG/M metagenome (GOLD analysis project Ga0302319, IMG submission 203319) | Peat permafrost microbial communities from Stordalen Mire near Abisko, Sweden - Bog_T0_2 | ecosystem: Environmental > Terrestrial > Soil > Wetlands > Peat | place: Sweden: Abisko, Stordalen Mire...
CGCTGATCCATCCCATGACGTTTGTCGTTAATCTTGCCCGTCATGCCGGAGCATTCTCGCCGGAACATGGGCTGTGGAAGGCCGAACCCACGGTTAGCCAATACGTAAACATCAAGCGGCAAACGTGGGTTCGCGGCACATACAGTCAGGAGATTGGACCCACCTTTACTGAGATTCGCGGGCAGTTGAACGGAGATATCGAGGTCGGCATTCGTTGCGGAAAGTATGTCGCCGATGCCGGCGGCGAGCAGCGCTATCTTGTGGCACGGTTTGAAAACGGCGTGATTACAACTGACCTGACGGCGATGGAAACCCGTCTCTTTCTCAACTCCGGCCCGGGGCTTACGATCAGCAACAAGGGCCACCTGGGCTCGCAAAAGATGAGGAGCAAAGCAAACCCGCCCGTGAAATACCAGCACCAGATCGACATGCTCAACACTTTTTTTGTGGATGGCTGGGGCGGCCTGCGGTTTGACGATTACCCCTCGCAGCTTGACGTTTTGCGAGAACTGGCAAAGATTCAGCGCGCCGCTTCTCTCAACCATTCCTTTCCCAGCGACGAGAGCATCCGCCAAATCCATTGGATTCGCCAGGAGATGATGACCGACCCTGGCAAATTCGTTCTTCCTGGCAAACAACGCGGCGATTAAACCAGCATTAACGTGAGCTGCGCCGGGCATTGCGCGACGGATACGGCGGAATATACGCACAGCGAGTTTTTCATTGCGGATTCCGGCTTTTGGCTGTAACTTGGCTGCATCCAATTCATCTCACTTTGGAGTGCTCTCAATGCTCAACCTCGTGCTTTTGCTTCAAGACACACCCGATACGTCCGCCATTCAGCACATGGCGCTCACCATGATGGCGATTCTTCCGTTCTTTATTTTGATCGGACTCGCTGTCGTCATTCTGCCCATCTGGTTCATCTGCAAGAAGGCCGGTTTTTCACCCTGGCTCTCGCTGCTTGCTTTCATTCCCTTCGGCATCCTGATTCTGCTCTACGTGCTGGCCTTCGCCGAGTGGAAGGTGGTTCCGGCGCCGCAGGCGTACTTTCCGCCGCAACCGCCTGTGCCGCCGCCAACGTTTCCGCCGCAGTCGTAACGATTTTTCGCACACGGCGATCGAACCTGCTGCCGGTGTAGGCGTGTCCGCCTCGCCGGAAGCGGAGCATCGTTGTTTGCCGCGCGAAAAACTGCGCCGGCGGAGCTATACTGGCTCCGCCAATCAACCGCACATTCGGGAGGCTTCTATGGGCGACCTGCTCCAGCCGTGGCACATCCTCGTAATCTCCATCTTTTTTTTGTTCCCGACCGTTATCCTCGGCGTCATTCCGTTCTGGTTCATCTGCAAGAAAGCCGGGTATGCACCGCAGCTTTCGCTGCTGAACCTTGTGCCGTGCTGCCTCGGTACTTTGTTTCTGGTCTATTTCCTGGCCCTCGCAGATTGGAAGGCGTCGCCCGGCACAGCGACCGTCGCACAGCCGCCTCAATCGTGAAACCGGGAGCCGGTGACATGCGATAGCATCGTGAATGGGAAGTAAACCACGAACGATGCCTGATTCCACGTCTTCAGCCGCCGCGTCTCCGCGAGTCCGCTTTGCGCCCTCGCCCACGGGATTTCTCCATGTAGGCAGCGCCCGGACCTTCATCTTCAATTGGCTCTACGCCCGCCACAACCACGGCACCGTGGTATTTCGCCTCGACGACACCGATGTCGAGCGCAACACCGAGGCCAGCGTGCAGTCCATCTTCCAGGGCCTGCAGTGGCTGGGACTGGACTGGGACGAGGAGTACAAGCAGTCTGACCGCCTGGCCCTGCATCGCCAACAGGCTGAAGCTATCTTCGCCAAGGGCCTCGCCTATCGCGACTTCACCCCAGCCCACTCCGCCGGCGACGAACCCTCGAACGCCCAAGGCGCATGGCTCTTCAACCCCGGCATGAGCGAGCTATCCCGCGAGGAGAGCGACCGCCGCGCCGCCGCAGGCGAACCCTTCGCGCTGCGCTATCGCGTCCCTCGCGGAGAAGGCCGCATTCTGTGCTTCGTGGATGCCGTTTATGGCGAGCAATCCAAGCTGGCCGACGAAGTCGAGGACTTTGCCCTGCTGCGGTCAGATGGAATGCCCACCTACCACGTCGCGTCATGCGTCGACGACGCCGACCTGCGCATCACCCAAATCATTCGCGGCCAGGATCACCTGACCAACACCTTCAAGCATCTGCTCATCTTTGAGGCGCTCGGCGCTCCGCTGCCGCAGTTCGCGCATCTTCCGCTGCTGGTTGCGCCCGACGGCGCAAAGCTCTCCAAACGCAAGCACGGCCCCGTCGTGAGCGTCACCACCTATCGCGATGCCGGCTTTCTGCCGCAGGCCTTCGTCAACTTTCTCTGCCTGCTCGGATGGTCGCCCAAAAACGACCGCGAGTTTCTCACGCTCGACGAACTCACCGCCGCGTTCACGCTCGAAGGCGTGAACCGCTCCAACGCCGTCGTCAATTTTTCTGAGGAAGATCCCTTTGACCCCAAGGCTGTCTGGCTCAACGCCGAACACATCCGCGCCTTGCCTGTCGATCAACTTAGCAGTAGCATTGCACCCTTCCTGAATGAGGCGGCCTATAACGCATCGCCAGAGAAGCTCGCCGCCGTTACTCCGCTTATCCGCGAGCGCATCAAGCTGCTGCGCGAAGCCATCTCTGCCACCGACTTTTTCTTTCTGCCCGAGCTTGCTCCCTATGATCCCGCCGAGCTTATCCCGCAAAAAGGCGATGCAGCAATGGCCCGCCGTGTCCTTGCGAATGCCCTTGAAGTTCTGCCCAGCGTCACCTTCGATCACGATTCGCTCGACCAGGCTCTTCGTGAGGCAGCCAAGCAGCTTGGGTTAAAAGCCGGGCAGGCCTTCCAGCCCATCCGCGTGGCCGTTTGCGGACGCAAAAATGCGCCGCCGCTGTTTGAAACCATGGCGGTGCTTGGCCGCGACGTATGCCTGGCCCGCATTCGCCAGGCCGAAGCCAATCTTCAATCGCTCGGTTAAGCCGAGCCGCTTTTGCAGCAATCGATCTGCAAGCCATAAGGAATCGCCGTGATGACCGACGCAAATTCTGAAAGCACGAACGTTCAAGGAACCGAAGCCCACACGCAATCCAACTTCCTTCGCGAGCAAATCGCCGAGGATGTGCGCAACAAGACCTACGGCGACGCCCCGATCCAGACGCGCTTTCCTCCCGAGCCCAACGGCTACTTGCACATTGGCCACGCCAAGGCTATTTGCATTGATTTCGGCCTCGCAGACGAGTTCGGTGGCAAAACCAACCTGCGCTTCGACGACACAAATCCGGAAAAAGAAGAGCAGGAGTACGTCGACTCCATCATGAACGACGTGCGCTGGCTCGGCTTTGAGTGGGACCGCCTCTGTTACGCGTCAGACTACTTTGGCCAGCTCTACGAGTGGGCTGTGCTGCTCGTCAAGGGCGGCAAAGCCTACGTTGACGACCTCACCGCCGACGAGATTCGCCAGTACCGCGGCACCCTTACCGAGCCCGGCAAGGACAGCCCTTACCGCAACCGGACGATTGAGGAAAATCTCGATCTGTTCACGCGCATGAAGCAGGGCGAGTTCCCCGATGGCAGCCGCGTGCTGCGCGCAAAAATCGACATGGCCTCGCCCAACCTGAACATGCGCGACCCGGTCATGTACCGTATCCTCCACGCCACCCACCACCGCACCGGCGACCAGTGGTGCATCTACCCCATGTACGACTACGCCCACGGCCAGTCGGATTCAATCGAGAACGTCACACACTCCATGTGTACGCTGGAGTTTACTGATCACCAGCCGCTCTACCGCTGGTACATTGAGCATCTTGGCATCTTCCCTTCGCACCAGTTCGAGTTCGACCGCCTCAACCTGACTTACACCATGCTGAGCAAGCGCAAGCTGCTCCAGCTTGTGCAGGAAAACCGCGTCAACGGCTGGGACGATCCGCGCATGCCCACCATCTCCGGCATCCGCCGCCGCGGCTTTACACCTGAGGCCATCCGCGCCTTCTGCGCCACCATCGGCGCAACACGCACTAACGGCACCACCGATATTGAAATGCTCGAGCACTTCCAGCGCGACGACCTGAACCATCGCTCCCTGCGCGCCATGGCCGTCCTGCACCCGCTCAAGATCGTCATCGATAACTACCCAGAGGGCAAGCAGGAGTTTGTCGAAGTCGCCAACAACCCTGAAGATCCAGCGGCCGGCATGCGCCAAGTTCCCTTCTCGCGCGAGATTTACATTGAGCAGGACGACTTCCGCGAGGTTCCTCCGCCCAAGTACTATCGCCTGTCGCCGGGCAAGGAAGTCCGCCTGCGCAATGCTTATTTCATCACCGCGCAGAGCGTGGTAAAAGACGCCGACGGCAACGTCGTCGAGGTGCATTGCACTTACGATCCCTTGAGCCGCGGCGGTAACTCTCCAGACGGGCGCAAGGTAAAGTCGACCATGCACTGGGTCTCGGCAGCACACGCCATCACGGCCGAAATCCGCATCTACGACAAGCTCTTTACTAAAGCCGATCCCTTCGATGTTGAAGAAGGCCAGGACGTGCTCAGTAATCTCAACCCCGACTCGCTCAAAGTGCTCACTGGCGCAAAGCTGGAGCCGTCGCTCACTGGCGCTCAAGCGGGAGAACGCTTCCAGTTCGAGCGCGTAGGCTACTTCTGCGTCGATCCCGACTCAGCACCCGGCAAGCTGGTCTTCAACCGCACCCTCCCGCTCAAAGACGCCTGGGCCAAGATTGAGAAGAAGGCGGGGAAGTAGGGCTCGCATTTGGCAGGTATTTCCGAGGGGAAAATCGGAAGGAGCAGGGGCCTTCAGGACGCTCAATTTGCACTTGCAGCAACAGCGCCTCTAGCCACCGGCCAATCCTGGCATTTCAGGGCAATAATCGGAGGGAGCAGGGGCCTTTAGGCCCCTGAACTCTTTCTGAAATCACTGCGGCTTTAGCCGCTGGCCTTTCGTTTATCATGCCCAGATGCGGCTCGCACCACAAGAAACTCGCACGTATCTAGTCACCGCTGTAACGGCGCAGCGCCGGCGGCTTTTCCAAGTCACGGCCACTGCAGAACTGTTCCAACAAACCATCCTCAACTATCGCAATCAAGGAAAGTTTCTCTTGCACGCGTTCGTCATTATGCCTGACCATTTTCATGCTTTGCTCACGCCCGCACCGGATGTTTCACTGGAAAAGGCAATGCAGTTCATCAAGGGAGGCTTCTCCTTCCGCTTGAAAAGCAAGCACGATGTGTGGGAACGCAGCTTCAACGAAAGTCAGATCTCGTCACAAGAGAAATATTAGAGCTGTGTACGGTATATCGAGGAGAATCCTGTGCGGCGGGGACTTGCGACAGCACCGGCGGCTTATCCTTTCAGTTCCGCTGCCTGCGCTTTACTGGACCCTATGCCTGCCCACCTGCACTGACATTGAACCCGGGCCTAAAGGCCTCGCTTTCAATGAGCCTCATTCAGGGGCCTGAAGGCCCCTGCTCCCTCCAAGTATCCTCTCTCACTTGCCAATCACGTCAATTGCCACGGTGATTGTCTTTGGCGGCAAGCACTGGATCTGGTCGCAGGCCTGGTAGCGCAGCTTCGCCTCAACCAGGTGATTGCCCGGCGTGGAAACAATGCGCGCCTGTATCGCAAACTCGCCGGTATACACGTTGAGTTTCGTCTTCGGGTCCGCGGGCAGCGTTATCATTGTTCCCGCCGGATAACTCGCCGACGCCAGCCGCACGCCTGAATCCTCGGGAACGGAAAAGCTTGTCGGAATCAGATAATCTTCGCTGGGCGTGTGCGAGTTCACATGCAGCCCCTGCGCTACTTTGAAATGCAGATCCACCGGGCTCACCTTGCCTGCCGCAATCGTCACCTGTTCTGGAAAAAGATACTGCACCGCATCGGTCTTCACAGCCGCACGGCTCTGTGGCGCGTTTGACATAAACTGCGCCTGCGCCGCAACTGCGGACAGCGCCAACGCACAGCCGGCAAGCATCGTTCCGGTCGCAGATAGCTTCAGCATTCCCGCGCCTCTCCGCAGACTTGCCGACTCGCAGACTTGCTGACTCGCCATACTAATTCGCCATCGCCTTCTGGATATTCGCTTCAATATCGCTTGCCGAGGTCAGCCCCATCTGCGCGGCAACCACATTCCCTTTGCGATCCACAAAGAACGAGGTCGGCATCGCATCCAGTCCGCCATACGCGTCGCTCAAGCTGTCGCCATCCATTAGCATCGGATACGGTACGTGCTCCCGCGCAACGAACTTCTCAATCGCCGCCCTCTGCCGCGCAAATCCAGCCTTGTCGCTGCTCTTCAGGTCCTCGCCTTCGGTTGAGATGCCGATCACCTCAAAGCCCTGTGCCGCATATTTGTTGCGCAGGTCGATCAGCCACGGCGTTTCGATCTTGCATGGTCCGCACCACGTTGCCCAAAAATTGATCAGCAGCGCCTTGCCCTTGTAGCTCTCGAGCGACACCTTTTGCCCGTTCACATTCTCAAGCGTGAATGCCGGCGCAGGCTTGCCCAAAAACGGCGACAGATACTTTGGTATGCCGCCCGCGGGATCGGGAACCAGTTCGCCCTTCGCCACATTGGCCAGCGCCCGCTCAGCCGCTTGGCGCCGGTACTCCCAGTTGGCCCAGCCCGCCCACGCAAAGATGGCAAGAATCACAAGAACCGCGAAAAGCACGAGTGTGTTGCGCTTCAATTGAGTTGACCTCTCACGCTTTATTGTACGAGGAACCCGGACGAAATGCCCTCGGCGCATGATCCGCTCACAGCAGATCACTGGCCTTACACTGTTACTATCTGAATCCGATGACTCCACTCGAACCCAATGATCCCGAACCGCGTTCCCTTCTGCCAGCCGAACTGGTCCGCACCGAGGCTGCCGCGCTGCTGGCGCTGGCCGCGCGCCTTGAGGGTCCAATGGCCGCGCCCTTTGCGCGCGCCGTCGAGCTGATCCTCTCCTGCGGCCACGGCAATGGCCGCGTGGTGGTCACTGGCATGGGAAAAAGCGGCATCATCGCGCAGAAAATTGCGGCCACGCTCAGCTCCACCGGCTCGCCCGCTCTGTTCCTGCATCCGGCCGAGGCGGTGCATGGCGATCTGGGCGTGCTCATGCCCGGCGACGTGGTCGTTGCGCTTTCCGTGAGTGGAGAAACAGAGGAGATCCTGCGCTTGCTGGCCACGCTCAAGCGCAAGGGCGACGCGCTGGTTAGCTTCTCGTGCAATTTGAACTCGACCCTGGCGCAGGCCAGCGATGTGGCCCTGGACTGCGGCGTGGAACGCGAGGCCTGCGGGCTGAACCTGGCGCCGACCGCATCGACCACCGCCATGCTGGCCCTGGGCGACGCTCTGGCCATTGCGGTGAGCCTGCGCAAGGGCTTCCGGGCGGAGGATTTTGCCGAACTGCACCCCGGCGGCAAGCTGGGCAAACAACTGGCCAAAGTCCGCGACCTGATGCACACCGGCGACGCGGTGCCGGTGGTGACGCCCGCCACTCCCATGACCGACGTGATCTACGAAATGTCGTCGAAGAAGCTGGGGCTGACCACGGTGCAGGACCAGGGGCGGCTCCGCGGCGTCATCAGCGACGGCGATCTGCGCCGCCTGCTGGAACGCGAGGGCGGCGCGGCGCTGAGCCGCACAGCCGGAGAGGCGATGAACGCCCATCCGCGGACGATTGCGGCGAGCGAACTGGCTGCGACAGCCCTGGCGATTCTGGAGGAGCGGAAAATCACCTCGCTGGTGGTGGTGGACCCCGAAGGAACCGTCGAAGGCGTGCTGCATCTGCACGATCTGTGGGGCGTGGAGTTGATCTAGAGGCAGGGACTAGGGATTAGGGATCAGAACGGTTTGGAGAGAACAGATGGACATCACCTTCGAGATGGTTCCCTACAAAGATCTCAATAGCCGCCAACAAGAGGCCTACAACTTTCAGAAGGTCTCCGGTGTGTTGGCTGATTTTGGCTTTGTGACAATTCGCCTGAGCAACGATTGGAACGGAGCCGATTTCATTGTGCAAGACCGCGACGGCAAAACTTTCCACAAGGTACAGCTCAAAGGTCGATTGACCTTCGATAAAAAGTATGAGGATGAGGACCTGTACGTCTGTTTCAAAGATGGCGGGCACGGCCCCTGGTATATGTACAATCACGCCGACTTGCTAAAGAAGGTCCTTCCTCAAATAGAGAGGACGAAGACTTGGCTTGATGGCAAGCCATACCACTATCCAGTTCTTTCAGAAGACATGAAGAAACTGCTGGAACCATATCGCATTCCAGAGTAGGCATTCGTCCTTCGCGTACGATCTTCGCGGCCATCTACTACCGTCAAGCCCGATTCGCGCTATGATTTCAAAAGGAGTTGCCCCATGACAACCCGAATCGTTCGCCTAGGAAACACGCTGACCGTCGAGATTCCCGCTGAAATGGTCGCTCAGGCCTCTTTACCTGTCGGTGAGCCGGTGGAGTGGGTTGCAAACGGAGACGGCACCATCTCGCTTGTCTCGTCCGATAGCGCGGAACATCGGCGCATTCGCGCCGGCCTCGCAGAGTTGGAAGCGGGCCAGGGTGTCTCGAACGAGCGGGTCATGGAGTGGCTCGACAGTTGGGGCAACGAGAACGAGTTGCCGGCGCCACAATGAAGATTCGATGGTCTCCGACAGCGATTTCAGACCTTGAGTCGATTCGCGGCTATATCGCGAAGGACAGCCCAGCATCCGCACGAAAAGTAGCAACAAGAATCAAGGAAGCCGCAGGCCGCCTCGCCAATTTCCCGTTGTCCGGCCGAGAGGGGCGGGTTTCGGGCACGCGCGAGTTGGTCATTCCTGGCACTTCTTACATTGCCTCCTACAGAATCCTGGGCAACGAGGTCGAGATTGCCGCCGTGCTCCACGGGCATCAGGGCTGGCTGGTACATCCTTAAGAGCCGGATCGGCTGTGGCGGGCTGCGTTTGGGCGTTGGCGGCCCCTAAAACGGCCAAGAAATTCTTGCCGCCTTTCCTGGCCGGAAGGATCTCACACCGCCCCCACTACCTGAACATTTAGAATAGAACCTGTCGAAAAATTGCCTTGCGCCGATGGATGTTCCGGATCGGCGGGAAAGTACGCGCTCATCCCTATGCATCGCTGGTCCAAGCTGTTTATCCCCACTCTTCGCGAGGCCCCGGCAGACGCTGAAGTCGCCAGCCACAAGTTCCTGCTCCGCTCCGGCTACATCCGCCAGCTCGGCGCGGGCATCTACAGCTATCTCTTTCTAGGGCAGCGCTCCATCAACAAGATCATTGGCATCGTCCGCGAAGAGATGGACAAGATCGCGCAGGAGTTCTACCTGCCAGCACTTTTGCCCAAGGAGCCGTGGGAGCAGAGCGGCCGCTGGACCGGCATGGGCGACAACATGTTTCGCCTGAAAGACCGCAAGGGCGCGGAGCTGTGCCTGGGCATGACGCATGAAGAGATCATGACCACCATCGCCCGCAGCGAGTTGCGCAGCTACAAGCAGCTCCCGCAAATCTGGTATCAGATTCAGACTAAATTCCGCGATGAGCCGCGCCCCAAGTCGGGTCTGCTGCGCGTACGCCAGTTCACCATGAAGGACGCGTACTCGTTCGACATCGACAAGGCCGGACTCGACAAGAGCTTCGAGCTGCACGACGCCGTTTACCGCAAAATCTTTTCGCGCTGCGGACTCAAGTTTGTCGCCGTCGAAGCGGACTCCGGCTCCATGGGCGGATCGCAGTCGCAGGAGTTCATGGTCTACACCGATGCCGGCGAAGATCTGATCGCAAGCTGTCCCGTGTGCGGATATGCGGCCAATATCGAAAAAGCAATCTCGAAGCTCGACGCTGTGACAGAGCTCGAACCTACCGGAGATGGCAAGCCGGAGCTGATTCATACGCCGGGCATGGGCGCAATCGCCGACATCGCGGCCTTCCTCAAAATGCAGCCGGCAAACGACATCAAGTGCGTGGCGTATATGGCGCTCAAGCGCGGCGCGGCTGGCAAACCGGATTCATGGCTCGCCGCAGCGGCCTTCCTGCGCGGCGACCATCAGGTAAACGAAACCAAGCTCATGGGCGCAATTGGCGCGGCAGAGTTGCGGCCGATGGTGGCGGAAGAGCTAGAACAGTTCCTCAACGCTCCCGCTGGTTATCTTGGCCCCGTCGGCCTCAAATACGCCACCAAGCCGCTTGAAGATGGCCTGACCGTCGTCGTCGACAAGGCTCTCGAAGGCCGCAAGAACATGGTCTGCGGCGCAAACAAGCTTGACTATCACCTCCGCAACGTAACGCCTGGCGCGGATTTTCAATGGACGCTCGCCGCAGACATCCGCACGGTGAACGAAGGCGAGGGCTGCACGAAAGATGGATGCGCCGGCAAGCTGGTCGTGGGCAAAGCAGTCGAGATCGGCCACATCTTCAAGCTCGGCTACAAATACTCCGAGAGCATGGGCGCGCGCGTGCTTGACGTGAACGGCAAAGAGGTGACGCCGATCATGGGCAGCTACGGCATCGGCATTGAGCGCATTCTCACCGCGGCCATTGAGCAGTCGAACGACGCCAACGGCTTCTGGCTGCCGGAGTCGATTGCGCCTTTCACCGTTGTGGTCACTGTCACCAACATTGGCGATGCGGCATTGCGCGCCGCCGGTGAAACGCTTGCCGCCGAGCTTGAAGCCGCGGGCATGGATGTGCTTCTCGACGACCGGGACGAGCGCGCCGGCGTCAAATTTAAAGACGCGGATCTGGTGGGCATTCCCTACCGCATCAACGTCGGCAAAAAAGCCGCAAGCGGTCAGGTGGAACTGGTGACGCGCGCAACCGCAACCAGCGTGGACGTGCCGCTCGGCGAAGCCGTCGCACTGCTCAAGAAGCGCATTCAGGAAGATTCGCTGCTTGAAGAAACCGGGAACTGAACGAGGCCTGGGAAGGCTTGGACTTCGGCGGAGAGCCGTTCATTCCAGCCTGTAGTCACACTACGTGCAGAAACCCGCACGAGCACAGTAGAGCTGATAGCTGAAAGCTGAAGGCTATAGGCTGTTTTTTTGAAGGAGCAGCGATGGCGTTGAAGATCAAGATGAAGAACTCAGCCGGCAGAATTGGCATCTCGTCGTATGCGCTGCGCTTCCTGCTCATCGGCGTTGCCGCTGTTGCGGTAGTCTTCCTCGCCGTCAGCATTTTCTTCTACTACAAGTACCAGGGCATTGTGGATGCGCGCCTGCAAGAACCACTGTTTGCCAACACCGCCAAAATCTATGCCGCGCCGCGCCAGGTGCGCCCCGGACAAAAACTGAGCGTGCAATTTATTGTGAGCGTGCTGCGCGAAGCCGGGTACACCGCCGATGGCTCGTCGCAGTTCTCGCGCCTGGGCACGTTCTCGCAGGGCGCGCAAAGCGTGACGATCCGCCCCGGTCCCGAGTCCTACCACTCCGAGGATGCGGCTACGATTCACATCGGCAATGGCCAAGTCACCTCCATCACCGACGACCGCAGACAGGCCCTCTCCAGCTACGAGCTTGAGCCGCTGCTCATCACCGGCCTCAGCGAGGACGCGAACCGCACCAAGCGCCGCCTGCTTGCCTACGAAGACATTCCACAAAACCTGGTGCACGCCATTGTGTCTATCGAGGATCGCCGCTTCTTCGAACACGGCGGCGTAGATTACATCCGCATTCTGGGCGCGATCCTCAACGACATCAGACCAGGCCATCGCTGGACCGAGGGCGGCTCAACGCTCACTATGCAACTGGCGCGCGGCTTTTTTCTTACGCCGGAGCGAAGCTTGAAGCGGAAGTTCATCGAGATCCTCATCACCTTTCAGCTTGAGCATCGCTTTTCCAAGCAGCAGATCTTCGCCATGTACGCCAACGAGATCAACCTTGGGCAGCGCGGCAGCTTTTCCATCGACGGATTCGGCGAAGCGGCCCAGGCATACTTCGGCAAGGATGTTCGTCAGCTCAGTCTCTCTGAGTGCGCTCTGCTGGCGGGCATAATTCAGAGCCCCAACCGGCTCAACCCATTCCGCCATCCCGATCGCGCACTCGATCGCCGCAACCTGGTGCTCGACACCATGGTCGAAACCGGCTTCATCACAAAAGATCAGGCCGAGAGCGCCAAGGCCGAGCCCTTGCATCTGGTGCCCGGCAGCGTCGATGCCAGTGAGGCACCCTATTTCGTTGACCTGGTGCGCGACCAGTTGGCACAGAAGCTCGGCGACCGCGACTTCAATCGCGAGGGCCTGCGCATCTACACTTCGCTCGATCCCGATCTGCAGCGCGCTGCCAGCTCCGCCGTCGACTCCACCGTTCATGTCGTCGACGAACAGGTTGACAAGCTTTACGCGCGCCGCAAAAAACTCGGCCAAAGCTACGTCTATCCGCAGGTGGCGCTCGTTGCGCTCAATCCCCACACCGGCCAGGTACTCGCGCTGGTCGGCGGCCGCAGCTACGGCAACTCGCAGTTGAATCACGCGGTCGCGAGCCGGCCCACCGGATCCATCTTCAAGCCCTTCGTCTACGCGGCGGCCTTCAGCACATCTGTGCAGGGCACCATGCTGCCCGGCTTGAATCAGCTCTTCTCGCAGGTCACAATGCTCAGCGATCAGCAGACCACCTACGACGTGGGCGGCCAGGAATACACTCCGCACAACTACGAAGGCGTGTATCACGATCAGGTTACTGCCCGCTACGCACTGCAGCAGTCGTTGAACAACGCCACCATCGGGCTGGCCGCCATGGTCGGCTTCGATCAAGTGGCCGCTTTGGCTCGCGACGCAGGCATCACCAGCGCGCGCGGAACGCCCTCGGTCGCCATCGGGACCTATAACGCGACTCCGCTGCAAATGGCTGGCGCTTACACCGTCTTCGCCAATGCTGGAGTGCATCTGGAGCCGTGGATGGTTGCCAGCGTGCGCAACTCCACCGGCGACATCATCACCGATTTCACACCCGCGTCGCGCCAGGTGCTCGATCCGCGCGTTGCCTACCTCACCACCGACATGATGGAGAACGTCATCAATCACGGCACCGGCGCGGGCGTTCGCTCGCTCGGCTTTACCGCGCCGGCCGCCGGCAAAACCGGCACCAGTCATGACGCATGGTTCGCCGGCTTCACCAGCAATCTGCTCTGCATCGTGTGGGTCGGCAACGACGACTACTCCAATCTGAATCTTGAAGGCGCCCACGCCGCCGCGCCCATCTGGGCGGCGTTTATGAAGAAGGCCGTGCTGCTGCCGCAATACTCCGACACCAATGAGTTCTCGCCGCCCGATGGAGTGCAGATTGAAAAGATCGACAAGGTCAGCAACCTGCTCGCCGACGATAGCTGCCCCGACGATTTCGATGCCGCGTTCTTAGACGGCACAGCGCCCACGGCGTCCTGCGACCATCCGCTCGATCACCGCAACATTCTGCAAAAGATTTTTGGGATGGGCAAGAGCGGCAACTAGTCCGCGTCAGCCGTCCACATCCGAGCCATTCGGCATGGGCTGGCAACGCTGGCACCAAAAGGTGACGCGCGCATCCGGTCCCTGAATGCGCCGTCGTATCGGCTCGCCGCATCTGCGGCAAGGCTCGGCGCTGCGCCCGTAAACCCAAAGGCTTGCGCCGGGATCGGACTCATGCGTGGTGCGCCGCTTGCGCCCGCCATACGTCACAATCGCATCGCCCGAGTTCTCAAGCACATTGGCTCCCACCAGCTTTTGCGCCGCTGCAATCAGCGCTTTCAGTTGCTCCCTGCCCAGCGCGGAAACCTTGCAGAACGGATTCACGCCGGTTACAAAACACACCTCCGACTTGAACTCGTTGCCCACGCCGGCCATCACCTGCTGGTGCAGCAACACATCGCCAATCTCCTCGCCACCACACACCTCCATGCGCTTGAGCGCACCGTCGGCATCGAAAGCGGGATTGAGCACATCCATGTCAGGCCGGGGAATTCTGCGGTTGCGCTCGAGCGACTGCGCCGTGTGGATCTCCGCCACCGGCACGCGAAATCCTACGGCAATGTAATCGCTGTTCTCAATCACGATGCGCATATTCGTGCGCGGCTGTTGCCACTGCTCGCCATGGCGATAGATGTGCCAGCTTCCATTCATCATCATGTGCGTCGCCAGCGTTCCGCCGCCGGAGAAATGAATGAGCAGCCACTTTCCGCGCGCTTCCACACCGCTCACAATCTGTCCGGCAAGCGGCGAGTCGTCGTCAAACCGCATCAGCAGCGGATACGTCGAGCGAAATACCGTGACGTGTTTGCCGGTGAGCACGCGGCCAAGCGAGCGTGCAGTGCGAAAGATCGTATCGCCCTCGGGCATTCGCTATTGCACCTCGCTGGAGTCGAGCGCGCTCTGCTCGTGACTCCCCATCGCAAGCGGAATGCGCCGCAAATGCATCCCCAGCGGTCCGGGATGGAACCCCGCGTCCATCAGGAATCGAGCCATTGAGTGCGCCGCCACCGGCTGGCCGTTGATGGTCGTAATCAGCACCCCCAGGTGGCTGCTCACGCGCATCCGCTCTTGCCCGCGCGCACACAAAAAATGCGCCAGCCCCGCAGCCGTCTGCGATCGCTCCGGCTCCTCCGCAGGCAAGAAAACTAAAATGTTCGGATTGCCGCGCCGCATCCACGCCGCCAGTTCGCCATTGCGCAAAATCACTTCGGCATACGCGGCGCGCGTCAAGATGCGCGGCGCGGTCTCTGCGTCTTCATCGGCCACCGGCAAATCTGGCCAGCGCAACGCAGAGCCATACGGATTGGCCGGATCGGCCGCTGCCAGTTGCACAAACTCCGGCTTCTCGGCCTGTGGCGGAGTGCGCAACTGCCGCAGCAGATCCACAGCCGCGGGCAGCGCAAACTGCGTCGCGCCCAAGCCTGCAACAAAATATCCGCGCCGAATGCGTCCGCTCTCTTCCAGCGCCTTCAGCACATCGTAGACCGCGCTGAATCCGCCCGGAACATTCTCCGCTGCAACCGACTCGCGCAGCAGCACGCCATAGCGGTTCAATAATTGCAGCGCTAGCGCGTGGCTCGCCTCCGTCGCGGTCGGTCCATCGTGCCCATCGCGCGTGCTGCGCGGAAGCAGAGACCATCGTCCCTGCGCCGTCGGCGGCGTTGTGCGCCGCGAGCGAAACACCATTCCAGTTTGCAATCGCCGTGGTGCACGCGCACTCTCAGGCCGCGCGATATAGGCGCGCAGCGCGTGCAGAGAGTCGTTGGTCACAAGCCCGCGCCACACCAGGCTCCACAGCGCCTCAATCGTCTCGCCTGGATAGCCCGCGCCCACTGCCTGATGCAGCGGATCGAAGAAGCTCGCTCCCGTAGCCTCAAGCACCGCAAGCAGCTTCTCTTCGCGCTCGGTGAGCGGCTCAACCAGTGGCCGTTGCTGCGCAAGCAGCGGGAGTTTATCGGCCAGGAATAATGCAATCCGGCCATCGTGTTCGCCGATTGGTTCCACGCCTGCCCACGCAACTTCGCCTGCTGCAATCAGCGTATCCAGCCCGCTGGGCGCGTAGTCGCCAATGCGCGCCGGCAAAATTGAAGACTCCACGAGCGATGCCGGCAGCGGCGCGCCCTGCAGGCTTTCAATCGCATCCAACAGCGCGTCCAGATTCGCGCGTCCTTGCGCATGGCCCATGCGCCGCGGCGCAAGCAGCCCTTGCCAGTGAGCAAGAAAACGCGCCAGCGTGTGCTGTTCTACCGGCTCCACTTCACGGCGCAGCCTGGCCAGCGATTTGCGGCGAATCTGGCGCAGTATCTCCGCGTCGCACCACTCGCGATGCTGCCCGCCAGGACGGAATCCACCTTCGAGCACGCGACCCTCGGCGGCTAGTTGCCGCAGCGCGGCTTCAACCGCGGCGGCATCCAATGCAAAACGATCCGCCGCCTCGCGCAGCGTAAACGGTCCGTGCGTTCGCGCATAACGCCGCACCAGTTCAAGCACCGGATGCGCAACCGGCTCAAGCAAAGCTACCGCCAGCCCCGGCGGCAGCGGAATCCCCAGTCCGTCGCGATAGCGCGCAGCATCCTCGGCGGCAATCAAGCGCCGCTCGCCGGCAATGCGCAGCTCCAGCAGCCGCCGCGCTCTTACCAGCCGATCCACATGCACAAGCAAATCCGTTGTAGCAACACGCCGCGCAAGCTCTTCACGTGAAAGATCGCCCAGCCGCAGGCACAAGTCGTGAATACCATCGGCCGAGCGCGCGCGCCAGCTCTCGGCAAGGCACTGCGCCGTCTCCTCCACTTCGGCAATGGCATCGGCGTCCAGCAACTCGCGCAGATCGGCCTCGCCCAGCAGTTCGCGCAGTTGATCCTGATCGATGGTGAGCGCCTGTGCGCGCCGCTCTGCCAGCGGCGCATCGCCATCGTACAGAAAATTCGCCACGTAGCTGAACAGCAGCGACGAAGCAAACGGCGACGGCTTCCGCGTCTCCACCACATGCACGCGCAACTGCCGCTGCTCGATTGCGCGCAGCGTTTCAATCAACGCAGGCATGTCGAACACATCGCGCAAACACTCGCGATACGCCTCAAGCAGCAGCGGAAACGACGGATACCGCGAAGCCACGCTCAGCAGGTCGTAGGAGCGCTTGCGCAGCTGCCACAAGGGCGTCCGCTGGTCGGCGCGGCGGCGCGGCAGCAACAGCGCGCGTCCCGCAGCCTCGCGAAACCGACCAGCAAAAAGCGCTGTCGATCCAAGCTGACGCAATACCAGTTGCATTGCCTCGGCCGATTCCACCAGAAACCAATCCACATCGGGCGGCTCGTCGGTGTCAGGAAAGCGCAGCACAAAACCATCGTCGCCCCACAGCGTCTCCACTTCGGGTCCGCCCGCGGCGCGAATCCGCGCGCTCACCGCCATCGCCCAGGGAATGTGAATGCGGCTGCCAAAAGGCGTCAGCACGCACACGCGCCAATCGCCCAACTCGTCGCGGCACCGCTCAATCACCACGGTGCGGTCGTCGGGCACCGCATCGGTCGCGTCGTGCTGATCGCCGAGATACTGCATCAGATTTTCTGCGGCAACTGGATCAAGATCGTGTTCGGCCACCAGCCGTGCAAGCGCCGCCGGTCGTGGCAGCGCGCGCAACTCGCGCACCATCGCGCCAATGCGGCGGCCAAACTCCAGCGGCCTTCCCGGTCCATCGCCCTTCCAGAACGGCATCTTGCCCGGCTGGCCCGGCGCAGGCGTCACAAGCACGCGATCATGCGTAATGTCTACGATGCGCCACGTTGAAGCGCCAAGAATAAACGTCTCGTTCGGGTGCGACTCGAACACCATCTCCTCGTCGAGTTCACCAACGCGCACCGGCTTGCCGTCGTTATAAGCCAGAAACACGCCATACAGACCGCGGTCGGGAATCGTCCCCGCATTCAGAATCGCCAGCCGCGCCGCGCCGTCGCGCGCTGTCACCACATTGCGCACACGGTCCCACGTCAGCCGCGGACGCAGTTCGCCGAATTCGTCTGAAGGATAGCGGCCGCTGAGCAGATCGAGCACGCCTTCGAACGCTGCGCGCGTCAGCCCGCCGTAGGGCGCTGCCCGGCGCACCATGTCGAACAACGCATCGACACTCACCTCGGGCTTCGCTTCAAGATTCGCGTCGAGATTCGTTCCGGGGCTTTCCCCCTGCGGTGCTTCGTCCTCGCCCGCAAACAGCCGCAGATCCCGTTCGCTCTTCTTTTTCGATTTCAGCTTCTTCAATCGCGCCGGCTGAGCCGCGTTGGGCGGATGCGCCACAATCGCCACCAACTGCTGCGCCAGCACGTCAAGAGGATTGCGCGGAAACCGCGTCGACTCAATGTGCCCCTCGTGCATGGCGCGCGTCACCGCCGCGCAGGCAACCAGATCGGAGCGGTATTTGGGAAACAGAATGCCCTCGCTCACCGCGTCCACATGGTGCCCTGCGCGCCCAATCCGCTGCATGCCGCTGGCCACTGATGGCGGCGACTCAATCTGGATCACCAAATCCACCGCGCCCATATCGATACCAAGTTCAAGCGTCGATGTTGCGCACAGCGCGCGAATCTGCCCGGCCTTCAACTGCTCCTCGATCACCGTGCGCTGCGCCGCCGCCAGCGATCCGTGATGCGCGCGCGCAATCGGCTCGCCTGCCAGTTCGTTCAGCGCGCCGGCCAGTCGCTCCGCCACCTGCCGGCTGTTCACAAATAGAATTGTCGAGTTACGCTCGCGGATAATCTCCAGCAGCCGAGGATGAATCGCATTCCAGATCGACACGCGCCGTGGCATCTGCGACGCCGGCCCTGAAGGAATCTCCTCCATCTCACCCAACCGCGTCATGTCCTCTACAGGAACCTCGATGCGCAGCTTGAGTTGTTTGGCCCCGCTCGCGTCAATCACCGTCACGGCTCGATAGCGGCACGCATCCTGGATCGGAAAACACGGATCGTTCTGCAACACATCTGACGACGTGCCTTCACTCGCAGACTGTTCCGGCAAACCTTCATCGACCGTTCTATCCTTCGCCGCTTCTGATACCGGCTTCTCCACTCCGCCCAAAAACCGCGCCACTTCTTCCAGCGGCCGCTGCGTAGCTGAGAGTCCGATGCGCTGGATGCGCCGCCCCGCCACAGCCTCAAGCCGTTCCAGTGACAAGGCGAGATGCGCGCCGCGCTTGGTGGGAACCAGCGCATGAATTTCGTCTACGATCACCGTCTCTACCGTGCGCAGCGCCTCCGCCGCTTGCGAGGTCAGCAGTAAATAAAGCGACTCCGGCGTCGTGATCAGAATCTCTGCGGGATGCCGCGCAAACCGCGCACGCTCTCTCTGCGGCGTGTCTCCGGTGCGCACACTGATCTGCGGCTCGTGGAACGCGACGCCCATGCGCCGCGCCATGTTGGCCATGCCGGCCAGCGGCGAACGAAGATTCCGCTCCACGTCCACCGCAAGAGCCTTCAGCGGAGAAACGTAAACAATGCGGCAGCCCTTTCGCGGTTCATCCGTGTGCAGCATCAAACGGTCAAGGCACCACAGAAACGCTGCCAGCGTCTTTCCCGTCCCTGTGGGAGCAAGAATCAGCGCGCTCTCGCCGCGCGCAATCGCCGGCCAACCCAATCGCTGCGGCGCTGTAGGCGCATCGAAGACAGCCTTGAACCACGCTGCCGTTACTGGATGAAAGCAGGCAAAAGGGTCGGTTTTCGTCTCCGGCTTGGGGGTTTGCGGGGTCATCGTGCTGCTCTTGAGATTAACGCGATTGCGCGGCGAAAACAAAGCGAAGAATCACGCGTCTGTAACCTCAAACCAATCAGCAACCTGGATAATCCAACCTAGCGCAGCCGCTTTGCTCGCAGTGCGCAATCGAGCAATGGGCGCGCTCAAATCTTCGGTGAATCTTCCGCTCGCGGCGTAAGTCTAATACTAGTAAAAGCACATACATTCGTGGCTCAAATTCAGTTCGTTGCCCGTTTGCATACCGATGATGCGAACACATTGCTTGGCTTACAGTTGCCGGAGTTGAGATGCGGAATCACCTTGTAACATTGCTTGACGATTTTCGCGCTCACCCCAACGCAATCGCCGTGGTGCGTTACCTGGGCAACCGCCGCCGCGTTACAACCTATGGTGAGCTGGCGCGGCTCGCCGGCCGCTTCGCGGCGCTGCTGGCTCAGCGCGGAATCGTCTCTGGCGACCGCGTGCTGCTATGGGCAGAGAACAGTGCTGAGTGGATCGCGGCCTTTTACGGATGCATGTTGCGCGGCGTGCTCGCCGTTCCGCTCGATGCGCACGGAACCTCCGAATTTGCAGAACGCGTGGCCGCCGACGTAACGCCAAAGCTAGCCGTCGGCGATGCCGCGCTCCTCAGCCAATTGCCGTCGGCGTTCGAGCACCTTGCATTTGAGGACTGGTTAACCGAACTGCCTGCCGAAGAGGCGGGCCCCATCGCCGATCTCTCCGCGTCCACGCCGCTTGAAATCCTGTTCACCTCGGGCACAACCGATGACCCCAAAGGAATCGTGCTCACCCACGGCAACGTGCTCGCAAGTATCGGACCCATTGAAGACGGCGCGCGCCCTTACATGCGCTGGGAGCGGATACTGGCCCATCCTTTGCGCATTTTGCACACTCTGCCGTTGAGCCATGTCTTTGGCCAAACCATGGGTCTCTGGGTGCCTCCCATCTTTACCGCCGAACTGCACTTTGAAGAACGCCTCGCCGCACCGCGCTTGATTGAAACCATTCGCCGTGAGCGCATCTCCGTGCTGGCCGCAGTGCCCAGAGTCCATGCCCTCTTGAAATCGCATCTCGAGATCGCCTATCCGGAACTCGCGGATCTGGTGGCGCACTCGGCTGGAAAAATCGGACCGGCAAAACGATGGTGGCGATTCCGCAAGATTCATCGCGCCTTTGGACTCAAGTTCTGGGCCTTAATCTCCGGCGGAGGCGCGCTCTCCGCACCTCTCGAACAATTCTGGAACGCGCTGGGATTCGTTCTTGTGCAGGGGTACGGCATGACAGAGACGACGGCGCTCATCACTCTCAATCATCCCTTCCACGTGGCCAAGGGTTCCATCGGTAAACCGCTCGCCGGACGCGAAGTCAAGCTTGGTCCCGATGGTGAAGTGCTGGTGCGCGGCGCGTCCATCTCTTCCGCAACCTGGTCCAGCGGCGCGCTGCGCCAACGCGACAGCGATTGGCTGCCCACAGGCGATCTGGCCACAATGGAGCCCTCCGGAGAGCTGCGATTCCTCGGCCGCAAGAGCGAGACCATCGTCACCGCTTCCGGCCTCAACGTGCATCCTGAAGATCTTGAAGCCAGAATCGAGGAACAGCCAGGCGTTGCCGCCTGCGCGGTTGTGCCCGTTGAAACCGCCGATGGGCCCGAGCCTTGCGCCGTCATCGCCAGCCGCGGATCGGGAGACAGCACAGCCGCGGCAATCGAAAACGCCAACACGCATCTCGCCGATTTTCAGCGTGTGCGGCGATGGATTCTCTATCCCGAGCCCGACCTGCCGCGCACCTCCACTGGAAAAGTGCGGCGCAAAGCTGTGGCCCAGTGGCTCAATAAAATCCAGGCTGCATCCACGCAAAACGACACCGCTAGAGCAAACGTCAATGGCTCCTTTGCCGCGTCTCAAGATTGGCTGCTCGCGTTGATCGCACAAATCACCGGCGATGCGCCCCCCGGCGTCGGCGACGAACTACTGCTCTCAGAAGACTTGCGTCTCGACAGCCTGGGACGCGTGCAATTAGCCGCGGCCATTGAGGATCGGCTGGGCATCGTCAGCCAGGACGGCATGCTCGATCGCGTACAAACGCTGGGCCAGTTGCGCCAACTCATCGCAGGCGAACAGAACGCGCCGCAAGCTCTCTCGGGCACAAGCCAAGCAGCCGACGGCACCGCCCGCGCGTCCGCTGCACCTGCCAACGAAGAAATCGCCGAAGCGGGCGCCCCGCTGGCCTCTTCATCCGCCGAGCCGCAGAGGTCGCGGCACCTCTATCCGCGCTGGCCGTGGCTGCTTCCCTTCCAATGGGCGCACGCGGCGTTTATTCAGACGGCCATGCAGCCGCTCGTGTGGTTGCTTGCGAATCCCCGCGTCGTCAGGCCTGCCAGCCTCAACACCGCCGAGCCCATGCTCATCGTCGCCAACCACATCACGGCATTCGATGTTCCGCTGGTTCTCTACGCGCTTCCCGCCGCCATGCGCCGTCGCGTTGCGGTCGCCATGTCGGGCGAGATGCTCTACGAATATCGCCATTTCCGCAATCCCGAGCCACAGCATCCCACGGGGCGCTTCTTCCTGCCCGGCCCGCTCTTTTATTTTCTTCTTACCGCGCTGTTCAACGTCTTTCCGCTGCCACGCCGACGCGACTTTCAGCCCAGCTTTGCGCACGCCGGCCGCGCCATGGACAAAGGCTACAACGTGCTTGTCTTTCCCGAAGGCACGCGCTCGGCCGCAGGCGCGCTGGCGCGCTTCCAGCCCGGCATCGGCCTGCTGGCAAAACAGAGCGGCGTCAGCGTGCTCCCCGTGGCCATGCGCGGTCTGGGCGAATTGAAGCAAAGCGGCCGCGGCTGGTTCCACTCTGGCAAAATCGAAGTGCGCGTCGGCGAGCCCATCAAGCTCTCCGCAACCGACAGCGAGTCCGCCATCGCCGGCCGCCTTCATGCGGAAGTCGAGCGGCTTTTGCGGAATTGACGCCTGCCCTGCAAAAGGCATAGGCCCGATCTCTGCTACCGGACACTAGCTCGGCAGCCGCGGCCTAAAGTAGCAAGTTCCACCCGCCAAAATCGGCTGCCATAGCGACGGTTCGGCGGGCTGCTCGCTCGATCCGAGAAACAGCACACCATCCGCAGGCAGCAGCCGATGAATGCCGGCCAGCAGCGTCTTGCGCGTATCCTGCGAAAAGTAGAGCATCACGTTGCGCAAGAAAATTGCGTCGAACCGGTCGCTCATGCGGTTAAAAGGCAGTTGCGGCGCGCAAAGATTCGCCTGGCGAAAGTTGCAATGCTTCTTCACTTCCGCCTTTACCACCCAGTCTTCGTTCACGTGATCGAAGTAGCGCACCACAAACCGCGCGGGCAGGCCGCGGTTGATTTCGATGCGGTGATACTTGCCGCCCTGCGCCCGCTCCACCACATCTGCGCTGATGTCGGTGCCCTCGATGCGAATATCCCACCCCACCAACATGGGAAAATGCTCCAGCATCAGCATCGCCAGGCTATACGCCTCCTGGCCCGTCGAGCAGGCAGCGCTCCAAAAGCGCAGCCTGCGCGTGTGGCGGCGAGCCTCAATCAGCTTCGGCAGCAGATCGGTGCGCAGCAGCTCAAAAGGCCGCGCATCGCGAAAGAAGCTGGTCTCGTTGATGGTCATCGCCTCCGCAACCGACCGCTCCAGAACGGGATCGCGATGCGTGCGCAGATGATGCACCAGCTCGTCTAGCCGGCTCATGCCCTGGTTGCGCAGAACCTTGGTCAGCCGCGTCTCAAACAGATAATCGCGTGACGGATCGAGCACGTTCTGCGAGAGCGAAAAGATAAGCTGACGCAGATAGCCGTAATCTACAGCGGTAGTAGTTGCTTCCATTACGACACCGCCTGTCGCTGAAATTGAAATCCAGCGCGTGCCGCGCTGCCTGTCCTTGAGGTCAAGCGCAGAATCTCCTGCGCCATCGCATCCAGCGGAACAACCCTGTGCGCCAGCCCCGCGGCCGCCACCGCGCCGGGCATTCCCCACACCGTGCTCGATGCTTCATCCTGCGCCAGCACGGTTCCTCCCTGCTCGCGAATCAAACGGCAGCCGTTCAATCCATCGGACCCCATGCCGGTCAGTACCACCGCCAGAACTCCCGATCCGTAAACGCCGGCAGCCGAGCGAAACAGCACGTCCACCGCGGGCCTGCAGTGGTTTTCCTGCGGCCCCTGGTTCAGTCGGATCGTCGGCGGCGCGCCCATGTGCGCACCCGCCAGCACTTCCATATGCCAGTTGCCGCGCGCAATCAGAACGGTTCCGGCGCGCACCGGTTCGCCATCGGCAGCCTCGCGCACAGGCATGTGGCAGCGGCCGCTCAGCCGCTCGGCGAGTATCTTTGTAAACACTTCGGGCATGTGTTGAACCACCAGCACGGGCAGCGGAAACCCCGCTTGAAGCCTTGGCAGAAGAACGTCCAGCGCCGCCGGTCCTCCGGTTGAAACGCCGATTGCCACAACCGTTGGCTCCGCGGTAATCGGCTGCGGCCGAAGAGCAACTCCCGCCGACGGCAGCACGGCAGCGCGTCCCAGCCCGGGAATCATCTGCGGCGTCGCGGCTGGCGCAACACCCGCCGGCCTCCG
>Ga0302319_10006188_pt1 | contig 23816 bp, 15 predicted proteins | sample Bog_T0_2_FD_203319 | JGI IMG/M metagenome (GOLD analysis project Ga0302319, IMG submission 203319) | Peat permafrost microbial communities from Stordalen Mire near Abisko, Sweden - Bog_T0_2 | ecosystem: Environmental > Terrestrial > Soil > Wetlands > Peat | place: Sweden: Abisko, Stordalen Mire...
CTGTTGGAGGATGGCAAGCCACAACGGCCCTAAAGCCGTCCGGGTCTAAAATGATCTGCATCAGTGAGGTTGGTGCCGGGAGGGGGAATCGAACCCCCATGAGGTTGCCCTCGGCGGATTTTGAGTCTGATTTTTCCACAAATGCAGGGTGGTGCATGGAGTCGCAAGGAAGTGCGACAAGTCATTATTCATGAGCAATTTGCAGGTCAGGACCTCCTTGCATAGAGATGCAGGAGATGGCGCTCGATTCCAGTACAAAGTATCACCAGAAGTATCCCTGAGCATTTTTTGAATTGGGAAAAACCAGCCAAAAACGCACTTCGAAAACATCCGAAATTGACCAAATACCCTCGGCGGACCGTAAATCCGCTGTGTGTCTTGCCGAAAAGTATCACCACAAGTATCCCTGAGGAGCACCCCTTTTGACCCCCTGTCGGTGTCGTCGCAACCAAGAGGCACATGCTTATAGAGGAATTTCCGTCCGGACTCATCAGCGCGGCCGCATCTTTTTGGCGAAGCCCTACCTCTTTTCGTGACGATAAGACGGCCCCCGCAAGCTCTTGAAGAGGCCTCATACTTGACCTATACATCTATTGGCCTCGTTTTCACGGAGGTTGACGCAAATATCAAGTTTCGAGTTGAGAAACTGACCGTAAGTGTCCTCCGTCTTGTCACTAAAAGACGACGATTCCGCCACTACTCATAGGGGTTACTTATTAAGGGGCTCAAGGATCGCCCATGAAGACATTCGTAGAGGCACAGATGAGAACCTTACCCAATCGTGGGTAGCCAGTTTCCCAACAGAAACAGGGCGGCGCGAAACCCGATACCCTCTTTAGCTAGCCCACGGCTTATTGACTGCCAGGCGCTCTCCCATCTTCCTGACTGGGAAGAGGGCCAAGAGCTGGTCCAGGGTCAGGACGGCTTCCGTCCCATCCGAGAAGTCGATCAGGACGAGATCTCCATTGAGATGTTCCGCCGCTACAATTCTCGGCTTTTCCATGCGGAGACGGTCTCATAAGCAGGGGGCGGCGTGTGTCCGATAGGAGACGGAACAAACTCCTGCGTGCGGCCTTTTTGTTAAAATCTTCCCACATTTATCGTGACACGACGAGGTGAGCCAATGGGTTCACGGGCCTCGATCCCCGACTTTCCCCACAGGCGCAACCGCGACGGTACGTGCGATTCGATATGCCGTCGCTGCGCTGCGACGGTCGCAACCGCTGCTAAGGAAGCTGATCCGCTGAATCAAGAAATGAAGCATAAATGTCACGAATCCTGGCTGCCAGAAGCGGCGAGACCGATCCCCGCCGGCGAACGGACAGACTGGCCCGCCATGCTCCCAGGGCTTAGCGCAAGCGAAAGCGCGAGATATAAAGATGGAGGCAATCCAACAAGCGTCCGGCCTGAAGGCTTGCGGGAAGCATAAGATGACCACCTCAAGCTGAGTTTGGAGGGCAATCCCAAGGCTCGCAAAGTGTCGGCTCGTTATTGCGGACGTTACCAACTAAAGGGCTGACAGGATGACTCGTCATAGCGTCAGCCTCATAAGGTCTCAGCAAGTCAGTTGGGGCCTTGTCCTCGTTTGATCGATCCAGCCAGCGGTCGTAGTCAGACGGTATGACAATGACCGGCATTCGGTCGTGTACGGTTGCGGTGAGTTCGTTGGGGTCGGTGGTGATGATGCTGAAACTCTGAAGCCAATCTTCGGTCGCGGGGTCCTTCCAGGCGTCCCATACCCCGCCGAAGGCGAATGGTTCCCCGCTCCGCAGGGCGAAGGCGTAGGGCTGCTTGGTCTTCTCATCCAACCGCTTCCACTCGTAAAAACCATCGGCGGGAATGAGGCAGCGCCGGCGATGAAACGGAACCCGCCATAGTGGTTTTGAAAGCAGAGTCTCAGCTTTTGCGTTGATGGTGGAGAAGCCTTTGAAGTCGGCAAGAGACTTGGCGAAGTGCGGCACCATACCCCATCGCATCGCTACTATCTCGCGCTCCCCGGTGTCGCGGTCATTGCGGATGACCGGCTGCATCGTGGTTGGCGCGATGTTGTAGGAGGGTGCGGACTCCAACGGCATATCGTCGAGCATTCCGGGGTGGAAGGCTTCGGCGATGCGCTGTTTGTCCGATCTACGGTAATACCTGCCGCACAATGCGCCCTCCTATTTCGACACTGGAGCCACCTGTGTCCCAGACTACAACCTCCCGGTCCGGTCAGGAGCATTGCGGCCTGCCCAAACCAAGGGCGGAAGGGAGGCATGAGGCCATGTCGTCTTGACGCAGGCGCGAAGCTCTGCGAGTTCCTTCCTTTTACACTTGCGACGGGGATTTCGATTTCTGTCGTAGATCCAACCGCCCGCCAGATCAAGTTTCTCCCCTGTCTCACGGTTATGGCCGTGAGGGCTGCTCGGCCAAGGGTCCACATCGTATTTGTGGAACTCCCAAACTCCCCCGCCACCCCTCTTGATGAAGTGATGAACTCCGGGACGGCCATCTCGCTTGCTGACGAGAAGATACTCTGGACAGCACTTCCGATCAAAGAATGCGCTTGAGCGTCCTACCCATGCTGCCTGCGGATTCAATAACTTTTTGTTTACGGAACTGTGGAGGAGTTGGCATCCAAGCCCCGAGCGTAAGTCGGTCGGATCGCGATCGAAGTCACGGTAGCCTGGCGGCGCCTGTTTACAGAAATCGCGCACGAACTTGTCAATTCGTGTACGCCCAAGGAACCTGCTCGCTAATGCAGCCGCTTGGACGACCTCGTCAAATTCCAGAAAGTCTGCAATGCTCAAGAAACTTCTAGTTGAAAGTGTGTCAGCTAGACGATCAAATAGAGACCAGCCGGAGACGCTACTAGCGTTGGCCAGCGACTCCTCATAGCACTCTTCGGTAAAAAGTACCTGTTGATATACGTTGCGCTGGTATTTGTTATAAAGCGGGCGCTTGAGCGTCAACTCCTGCTGCAACGCGAAAAGGTCGAAGCGAAAGTGAAACAACTCATGTTTGCGTATAATCTCGACCGCAAGCCGATAGAGCTTCTTGCCATCCGTGATTCCTAAATCCGGTAAATCCCGGCTGATTTTGATCGCGAGCGCGCGAATGGCGTCGTCGTAATAAAAGATTCCCCACTTTCCGTCCTCAGTGCGGTTATGAAACGAGATGTAAAAAGCAATCGCCTCGAATCCCCCCTCGCTGTTTGCCCGCTCAAGATCAGCGATGATCTCATCTCCCGCGTCAAGCTCCGCAGCCGATTCATCCCGTCGCTCGGCTGCTGCGCGAGGTAATAGAATAATGTCGCCGTCGCGTCGGAAGTCTTCGTCTAGGCGTTCTTGCTGATAACCAGGATGAACGACGCTCAATGATTCAAACGCGGCAGGCAGTTGTTCCATTGCTCCGCGAATTAGATCATCAAAACCGTTCATGGCGAGGCGATCCAGCGTCTAGCAGAGGATAGGATGTTCTTTCTCATTATTCTAAAGCCCAACGCGCGTTACCGTCACCCGGAACTCATTGAGATTGAGTGCATTACACTGTGCCGCCGTGATGTCCAAGAATCATCTTCATCTCGATGGAAGACGAAACCGGAATATCGAAGGTCATTGTGACGCCCGATCTCTACGAGCGGTAACGGCTGACCGTAGTGCGAAGCAAGTTCCTCTTGGCCGAGGACGTTCTGCAAAATCAGGATGGCGTAATTCATGTGAAGGCCACGCGCCTCACCACTCTGGTAGATAGTGCGATGGAGTTGCGTTCGCATGACTTTCATTGACCACATGACAGAATGACCAATGGGTTAACAGCTCCCGTCTGGGCTATCCCAGGATTACCCGTAGGTGCTCTATATTGCTCAAATAAAGACAGTTACGCGAGCCGCGCAAACGCGACAAGCTGTGGGGATTACCCAGGATTTGCCACTATTTTGAAGTGTGATCCCCACAAAATCCCCCACAGTGAATGGGAGAGTATTTGCGTTGCCACGATTGGGCGGCCGGCGTTCGTCCACATCCTGATCCAACCCAAAACTCTGCCGTGACAGAACGAAACGCACTTGTAACCTATCGATACCAGGGGCACCGATGGCTATCGAAAGCACCCTGAATCACCCAAAACACACCCTCCGTACCGACGTCCGTACCGTCAGGATCCAGATCCCAGTGGGTAATGGCCTTGAATAAAATCAGCAGCTTGCGTAAGGTACGAACGCTGCCAGTGTTCTGCACAGGTCAGCGGTACACTTCCCTGCTGCCCACCACCTCCAAGTAGGTGGTGAAAGCCACTCACGGCTTCGCGTCCCAAACCGCCCAGCCCGGTTGCCTTGGCTATAGTACCCAGCATATTGTTCCTGGCTGCGATGTGTGGAGACCAACACGCGCGGTCGCCCGAAAAAGTCCGCGGCGAAGAATCGGCGCGACTGAGGCGCAGTGGCTTTGACAGGTTGCAAGAGACTGATCCCTGCGTACCCGTCAGGACTTGGTCTTGGCGTCGGCTTTCTTGACGGTGGTCTTCTTGACGGCGGCTTTCTGCTTCGTATTGCCCGACTCGGCGGCCGTGACGGGCGGGCTGGCGACGGCGCGCACCTCCGCAGGCGGGTCGCCCAGCGTCTGTTTCGCCGTCGGAACGGTCAGCACGTGATACCTTGCCTGGCCGGTGACCGGCGTCACAGGGCTGTTGCTCGAGATCACGGGGTTGGCCTTCGCGTCGTACACCTGTAGGTAGACTGGCGGCGGCGTGGAGCTGACGGAGGCTTCGGCAGCGTCGCCATCGTCCGCACCGGAGGTTGTCTCCTGGTCCACTTTCTCAGTGGCCGTTGGGGAGTCTGAAGTAGCTGCTTTGGATTTGGATGAAGCTGCGGATGCGCCCGCAGCCGCATCGCTCGAACTCTGTTCGGCGGGACCGGAATAATTGAGCAGGAAGTAGCCGGTCGCGTCCGTGTAGGAGAAGCCGTACTCGCGCAGGTAGTTCTTCTGCGCATCGACAAGGAAGACGGTATAGCGATCCTGCGGATTCTGGCTGGCGTCGTACACGCGGCCGTGCAGGGCCCAGCCCGTGGAAGCGACCGTGGGGGTCGGGGTCGATATCTTCTGGGTGGCGACCTGCAGCTGTCCGGCACGGGCCTGCGCCACGGCGACGGCTGCACTGGCTTTGGTGGCCTCCTTGGACTGTGTACCGTAAGCCGCGGCGGCGGCGGTGGCGGCGCGCTTCAGGCCGGCGAGACGGGCAGACTGCACCTGCGCGCTCATGGTGGCTCCCGAGGAGACAAGCTGGGTGGAACTGGCCGTAAAGGCGCTGCCCAGGGTCTTGAGGTCGGCCGGGGCGGCGGCGATGCGGGGCGTCTGAGGCTGGGTCTGTTGCTTGGCCATAATGGTTCACCTCTCTTATAGGAGCGCTTTGGCAATGCCGAGTCTTGAATCTTTGCATAGCGCCGGTTTCAGGATGGTATTGCCGATGGAGTGCCCCCAGTGGGGAACTGCCGGATACGCGAAGAAGCAGTAGGTGGCAATGATATTCGCGGTGGTGTTGGCGCCTCCGAAGGTGAAGCCCGAGTATTTGGCTGAGCCGATCGCCTCCTGGAAGCGGCTGGAGGTGGTCTGGAGGGTGATACCCACCATGGCGGCATCGACCATGACAGTCCGCTCCGGACCATTGACCCAAAGCTCGTTGCCCAGGAAGTTGAGGGCATCGAGACTGAGGATGACCACCGAGACGTCGCCACGAACGCGGCTGACATCGGCGGTGAGCTGGCAGATGTTGTTGGCGAACAGCACGGTGCCGTTGGAGTTGGCGGCGAGCATCTCCAGTTTTGAGATGATGGCCGCGACCGAGGAATCCTCCTGCACAAGTGCACTGCCATAGGTTTGCAGAAGGGTGGAGAGCATATCTCCCAACTCGAGGGCAAGGCCATGATTGAAGATCATCACTGTAAGAGGCAGGAAAGAGACGTTCTCGTTCAAGCTCGTTTCGCCCGTCTTGAACTCGAAATCGGTCTTGAGCTGTGAACCGCTGTCGGTGACAGCTCCGCCGGTGGCAAGATGATTCCCGAGGATGCTAAAGGGGCCGACTCCACTGACGTACAGCGCCAGCCCAAAGGCAACGCGGACCGTGTTGTCGACGATGCGCAGTGCGGGAATGCCGGAGACATACAGCGGGAGCTCCTCGCTCAATATATTGGAGCTGCTTCCGGCGGCTGTATCCTGGTTGGCGTCGAACGATATACCCTTAATCCAAGCCGAATCGGCGTAGAGATCAAGCAGCGGCGGCGTTACGTTTTCAATGTAGATGCCGGCGCGGCGGCCTCCGTAGTTCGCCCACGTGCCGGCGCGGGTCATATTGAGGTCGCGGCTCTCGCGGATCTGGTTACGGCTGATCTCGACCACCTGGCCGTGGTAGATGTAGATGCCGCAGACCTCCGCGCCGGCGCTGACTCCGTAGTCGCTGACGATGTTGTCGCGCACGGTCAGGTTGGCGACGTCAGGCAGGCTGATGGCGCCGTAACCATAGGGCGACGCGTTGACGGCGGCCGGAAGCACAGCGCGCTTCAGGGTGTGCAGCAGCATGTTCTCCGCGATCAGAACGTTCTCCAGGGAGATCACCTCCGTGACCAGCTTTAGGTTGAAGAAGCCTACCGGGCCGATGCCGCACATCCCGGTGTCGCGGATGCGGTTGCGCAGGATGTGCAGATTGCGGATGATGCCGCCGGCGACCAGCCTGCCACTGCCGCCTTGGCCGCCCGAGGGAACCGTACCCGACCCGCCCGTCGAGCAGGAATCTTCGAAGTCCGTCCAGAGCCCGATGAAACTGCCGGTCTCGTCTCCATTGGCGTCCAGGCCCACCAGGTTGCCCAGGGTGATGCCGTTACGGCGGCCTCCGCTGATCTGGTTCTCCTCGATCCAGAAGTCGTTGGAAGGACCGCCAACCTGCACGCCGCCGGTGGCCGAGACCTCGTCTGGAAGCTTCATCGCCTTGCCGGTCGTCGTCTGTTCGGCGGAGACATCGGTTTGGTCTTTCGCCAGGACGCGAAGAATGCCAGTGCGGATCTCGACCGTGTTCCGCTCAAACCAGATGTGCTCGCCGGAGAGATAGACGGCGGGATAGAGGCTGCCTGAGTCCGTCATGCGGAGAGCGTTGTCCCGAATAAAGAGCGAGTCCGCGGCGAAAGCGGCGATGTCCGGCATGCCCTGGGATCCGCAGGTGAGGTCGTAGAGCTTCACCAACTCATTGCTGGCGACGTGGAATGCGCTCCAGGCGTTCTTGCCCGCCGCCGCGGGGTGGTCGAGCAGCACGCCGATAGTGCTTTCATCGGCTTCAATGTGCAGGGAAGTGATGGATATATTGCGGCAGCGCGCGATCGAAAAGACCGCCGGGATGCCGATGGCGGTGACTCCGCTGGCCGTGGCGCCGGCGTTGCCCTGCTGCAACGACGGCGAGAGGACGCGCGTGCGCGGGCCGCAGCCGTGAATGCTGATGTTTGCTTTGTCCTTGATGACGACGTTTTCGTAGAAGTCACCGCAGAGGATGGAAACATCGCCGCCGTGCGTGAGCGACTCTACGGCCTTCTGGATGGAGCTGAACTGGCCGAAGCTGGTCTTGCCGTCGCCGACGGTCACGGTGCAGCAGCAGCCGCAGTCACCGCCGGCCGCCGGCGGCCACAAGCTGCGGCAGTCCTTCTGGCCGTTGCTGGCAGTGCTGAAGGTGACGATGCCGAGCTTGGTGAAGTGGTGCGCCACGCCCTGCGGCGCGGGGGAGACCGGCTGGCTGATACTGCCGTCCGAGGCCCGGGCCGTGAAGTTCCAGAAATCCATCGGCTGGAAGCTCGCGTTCGTCATTGCGAGATTGAAGGTCACCGAGACTCCGTTTTCCAGCACCACGGGCGAGTTGTCGGCCGGGATGGGAATCCCGAGGGTGCCCTTCAGCGCGCCGGAGGCCAGCGTTCCATCCAGGTCGACATACTGGACCTCGCTGCCGCCTTCGACGTTCGAGACCCAGCCCGCCTGGTCCCAGCGGATGATGCGCGTGTAGGCATTGCTGTTAAGGGTAGCGGAGGAGAAGTTGGCGGAAAGCTGGGTGGTGAGGATGATGGCGGAGTTGGGAATGTCAAGGTGGTCAATCTTGTAAAGCTCGCCCGGCAGCCCGGCGTTGTCGTGCCATTCGTCTGTGATCTCGATCCAGTTGTTGTTCTGGAAGCCGAGCACCTGATCAGGGCCCAGGCTCTTCACGCTCAGCATGGCCCCGGTGGTTCCGGCATTGGTGGAGTCCGTCCCCAGAGCAGTTACTAGCGTCTGCACGGAGGCGTTCTCGCGCGACCACTTGAAGGTCGCGCCTGCTCCGCCCGGACCTCCGGGTGTGTGAATTTCAACCCGGTAGAGCTGGTTCTCGGCGCCGGTGTAGCCGACTCCGGCTGTCATGCAGCAGGGGCCGGTCTTCGGCGCTGCGACTGGCGCCGTCGAGAGCACCCCACCGCTGACCGGCCACGGAATCGAACCGTCCGGCGAGTTGCAACTCCAGGAGGCGGGCACCGGAGCCGCACTCGGCGTAAAGACCGTGCCGCTGGTCTGGCCCACCCAGTTATCCGTGGCGTCTGGCGTGCCGGTGATGAAGCCGACCGTCATGGGGCCGGCCGCCGGAACTGTTCCGATCACATTCGCTGACGCAGCCGAGGTGTTCTGGATGACCTCTTCGCCGGCGACGAACCCCGGTCCGCTGGTGACGGCTCCGGCAATTCCGTTGCCGAGCGCCGAGGGCAGGCTGGCGGGAATGAAGACGGCGCCGGAAGTCTGACCGACCCATGACGCCAGCGGCGATGGCGAGCCGCTGATCGAATTCACGACCATCAGGCCGCTTGCGGAGAACGAAACCAGCGTGGCGGTAGCTCCTGTGCCGTTCTGCGTCAGCGTTTCGCCATCCTTGAAGCTGGAAGAGCCGGTGGCGAGCGAGCCGGCGATGAAGGAGTCACTAATCGCGGGCGGGCCACTGGGCGTAAAGTTGGCGCCGCCGGTGTTGGTCCAGACATCAGTGGCATTGGGTGTGCCGGTCAGTTGGCTGAGCAGAAGCGGGCCCGCGCCGGAGAGGCCGCCGACAACGATGCCTGTCGCGTTGCTGCTGGCCTGCGTGGCCAGGTCGCCGTCGGCGAAGCTGCCGCCGGTCAGCGATTTCTGGGCGATGGTGACCACCGGCAGCGGCATCAGGTTCACGCGCCACACGGTCTGCATGCGGCCAGTGGTGTCCACGCCGATGGCGGCGTCAATCAGGCTTGAGTCCTCCAGATAGGTGACTGGGCGGCGCCAGACATCGAGATAGGCAATGTAGGCCCCGGCCGTCTGGGGAACGCTCTGACCGTTGTTGAACGGCTGCTTTGTGAAGTCGATCGAGTTGGTGGTGTCGAGCTTCTGGGGCTGGGAAGGCTGCGGCTGCGGCGTGTTCGACAGCTCGGCCAGAGCGGAGTCCCAGACTGCCCCGCTCTGGGGGCCGAGGTTTTCCACGAGGATGCCGTCCACGTACATGCGGCCCAGCCCGATCAGCAGGGTGTTGCCCGTGCCTGACGCCGCCGCGTCGGTCTTGAAGGCGTTGGGTGTGGTCTGAGGGCATACGGCGTGGCCAAAGGTGTCGAAGGCACCGGCATCAATGCGCCGGGTCTGCCCGGCGAGCCACTCGTTCCAGTCCGCATCGTTCTGGACGCGTCCCTGCTCCATGACCACGCCCGCGTACAGCTTCCAGTGGTCGTAACTGTACCGGCTATTGTCGAAGCTCATTGCTGACTCCTCTCTTCTTTCCCTCTTCCGTACCGCGCCTTGTGGAACTCTGGCGCGTGAATCTCAGGTCTGGTAGATCAATCCTGTGTTGAGGCCAACCGGTGTGAACTCCTGAAGGCGGATGCGCAGATCGTCCTCGCGCAATGGGCCGAGTACCCAGTGAAATGCGCCCATCTCGCCCTCGTCGTCGGCGCCGCTGCGGATAGCAGGTGAGGTGGACGCGGCCAGCTTGAGGTACGGCGGCTGCGTGTAGGTATAGGAGAGGAACAGCGGCGTGGGCCCAGCCAGGGCGCGCTCCACGCACTCGAACCTCCGGGGCGTGACAGCGTGGTAGGGAAGATAGCTGAACCGTACGCAGCCGGCCTGGACACGGTCCGCAACGAGCCCGGAGACCACACCGGCCACCGCCTCTGACCAGAAGATGCTGTTCGAGACCAGCGCCAGCTCCTGGGCATGCACCCGGCCGACTACGGTGGTTCCGGTCAGGGTCAGCGGTGCGCCGCCGATGCTCTTACCGGCCAGGTTGTCGTAGGCGAGCCGCGTGGTTCCCGTCGCGTCCACGATGCTGTCCACCACGCTGACGCTGGCCGTCTCCGGTGCGCGGATGGGTCCGGTGACGGCAAGCTGCAACGAGATCTGCCCAGCGTCCGCATGGCACAGGACGGCTGGAGCGTCGGCGTGTTGCGGTGCTCCGGAGCTCGACAAAGACCATCCCGGAACCAGCGTGCCATGCTCGACTCGAAGCGCGACCACGTTATCCGAACCATCGGGACGCGAGGCGGGAAGCACCACCAGAGCTTCGCTGCCCCCCGCGCCGGAGCTCATCGTGGTTGAGGCGGCGATGACAAGCCCATTGAGGATGACTGTCGATAGATTGCCGCCGCTGATCTCCAACGCGCCGTTCAAGAAGATGAATGGCAGCGCTCCATCGCGGGCGCGGATCTCGATGGTCACCTTCGGCGGCGCATCGAGCGTCAGCGCGGCCGGTGGCGACGCAGCCTCGCCACTGCTCTGAAACTCCAGGGCAACCGAGCCCAGCGTTGCGGCCTGCTCAGCCACGAAGGTCAGCGCCAACTGAAGGTCGCTGCCGTAGGATTCCGTCGAATCCGGAAAGGCGAATACCCGGGCGGGATGGGTGACCGTGAAGGTAGCTGAGCGTTCGTACTCTCCCCCGGCCGTCGCCCCATTGAAGCCGTAGTAGAAGTCGACCATCGGCGCGCCAGCCGACGCAGGCACATCCGGAGAGATGGCGATGCGGCCAAGCTCGGGATCGACGGCGACGGTGTACGCACTGCCCGCGGGCAGCAGGTTGTTCCACGAGCCGTCCGCACCGCTGAGGTCCGCGACCTGAATCTGGTAGGGGTTGAGCAGCTGGTTGTTCAGCGTGATGGAGAGGCTCTTTCCGGGCCCGTAGTAGCTGCTCTGCGAGCCCTTGCGCAGGTCGGCGCAGAGCTCGTTGCGGGTCAGGTAGTCCGGGACGTTGGGCTCCGTGGCCAATGTCGTGATCTGCTCACCCTGGTACACCGCGGCATGAAACAGCGCGAGATCGCAACCCAGCTGGCCGAAGCGAAAGCAGCCCGGCACGGGGCCTCCGGCGTCAGCTGCCTGGACCGCGCTGACGCCGGTGAGCGAGTAGGCGCCCAGCGACCACAGGAAGATGCCGATGTTGGGAACGTTCCAGCGCGGCAGCCCGGGTGAGACAGCCAGATGCACATCGGCCTTGCGCGTTATGGCGGTAAAGCCGCCTAAGGCGAAGGCGCGCGGCTTCCATCCCCGGACGTTAGGGGCGTAGTCGTTATGCAGCCGGACGCATTTCACATACTGGGTGGCGGCCAGCGTCTGAAAGAACTCGACGGCGTGAGCGCCCCAGCCGGTCACGTCACGGGAGAGCTGCTCGATGGCGCCAATGGTGCCCTTTCGGCGGCGCAGCGCGATGGTATTGGCCACCTCGGCGCGGGGATTGTCCACGGCGGCGGCGATGCCCCTAATGGGCTGAAAGCCGATGAGCTCGCCGATGTAAGGAATGACCCACCGCGCGCAGGTCTCGATGAACTGGTCGTCGTACAACTGGTCGAGATCGGCGGCGAAGTACGTCAACTGCTCGTCGATCACCATCAGCAGCGATTCCAACGGCCCGCGCGCGGCTTTGGCGGCAAGGGAGTTCATCAGCGCGGTCTGTTCGGCGTTGAGCGGGCTGGTGGGGTTCTGCAGCGCATAGAGCTGGCTCTGCTCATCGGGGGTGAGAAGCTGCATGGTCGCAGCCGCCTCGCCATCGCGCAGGCGGTAGATGGCCGGGACCAGGTCAAAGAGTGAGAAGCTCATTGCATCACCCCCAGCACAACGTCGTTCGGGTTTGGACTGATGACCAGGATCTCGGCCGGATCGGGCAGCTTATGCGGTTGCGCCACGGGGAGGTACGGGCAGATGGCGTTGGCTCCGGAGCGCGGCCGTTTGAGGACAACGCCCTGCTGAATCCAGCTCTGGTAGGCGGCCACCGAGAAGCCGGCGCTGCCCAGGTCGCCCGCCGCGCTGGTGGCGATGGGTTGAAGGTTCTTTATGTTGACGGCGGTTACGCCCGGCACCGACTGGATCAGCGCCGCCAGCTCGTCAGCGGAGACGCCCTGGCCGAAGCTGCGGCTGGCAAAGCTGTAACTCGCATTGAGCTGCGTCATCACGGCCGCCTGCACCGTATCGCTGCTGTACCGCGGGTCAATGGCGAGGTCCGCCTCAAAGCCGAAGAGCGTCTCCAGGAAGCTGGCCAGCTGCAGGGCAACGGCCGGGTTGCCGTAGGCCTCCAGCGAAGCGTACAGGTTGGCGAGGGTAAGGTTGCCGGGCGGCAGCGCCACGCCTCCCGCAGAGGCAACGGTGACGAAGACGCCGCGAAAGAAACCGCTGGGCAGCCAAACGGCGCTGGCCTTGGCGATGCCGGCAAAGGTGACGGCGAAGTTCTGATAGTCGGTAATGGAGACGGCCCGGCCCAGCGTCTGCACAGACATGGGGGCCGCGCTTTGAATGTCTGCCACGGAGGCCGGGTTCTGCCCGCCGGTGGCAGGCATCGGGTTGATGACGCCGCTGACTCCGACCGGGCGGTCCACCAGGGAGGAGATGGCGCCGGCGGTAACATTGCCCGCGACCCCGAGTCCCACCCGGTAGCTTGCCACAATGTTGTTTTGCCCGGTGGGGACGGTGGAACCTTCAACGCCATCGCCGAAGATCACCTGAGCGCTGCCGTTGGACAGGTTGACCGGAGTGAAGACCTGCGCTTGCGGCGGCTGCTGGTACAGCGTGGGAACCCTCTGCCATGCCGCTCCATTGACTGTGACCGAAAGCGAACTGGCAGATCCCGACGGCGTCTGGGCCTGAGTGTAGGTCAACGGCTTCTGCTTGAGGGTAAAGGTCTGATTGGGCACCGCTGCTGCGCCGCTGCCCAGCAACTCCTTCACCGGGCTGCCACCGGTCGCCGCGCCGACATTGCCGTTGACGGTAGAGGTGGTGCGGTCATAGCAGTTCAGCAGTGGCGTCGACAGCACGATGCGGGTGCGCGCCGGGGTAACGCTGGTGCCGTTCTGCACCGCGGGCAGCACCGCCACCTGAGCGACCTGTGCCACCTCCTGCACGATGGGCGACTTGGGCGGCGCCGGCGTCAGTGTAAGGTGCTTGAGCTTCGCCTTCACAATCCCCTGCCGTCCGGCCGGGTCCATCACGACGATCTCAACCTTGTCGAGGACCGAGCTCCAGTCGGGAATGGTGCCGTCCTTCTCGAAGCCGGTCGGCGGCGGCTGCACCAGCGTGAAGGCGGCGCCGGCGCTGTACTCCACCTTCTTGGTTCCGTCATAGGGCTTGAAAGTAACCTTGCGGTTCTTGTTCACCACGAGCAGAGGATTGCTGCCCGTAATGGCGACGGCCGTGAGCGCCGAGAGATCGTCCCGCACATCTTCCAGGTCGAGGATGGTGCCATAGAGTGGGTAGTCGAGCGGCTGCTCGGCGGCCGGCAACAGCTCGCTCTGGGCCAGTGCCGTGGTCACCCGCGTCATCTCGTAGTACGCGGCCAGCAGCGAATGCGCATCGACCGAGAGGCGCGTGATCTTGCCGCTGGTGCCGAAGTCCGAGCGCGTGGAACTGGTGACTCCCTGGATCAGGTAGAGCGCGATATCGCCGGCCGGAGTGCCGCCGGTGGTCCCATCCGGCTTGATCAGCGCGACCCAGCCGTCCGGGACCAGCTTGCTGTAGACCTGGTCCAGATCGATCAGGCTCTCTGCGGACAAGTCCTTGCCATTGACGACATCCCAGTCGAAGACCCAGTCCACGCGGCCGAAGTGGTCCGTGCCGATCAGCTTCTCACAGAGCAGGTGGGCGCGGGCCTTGGCATCCAACATCACAGGATTGATGGCGTTGTAGCCGAACAGTGAGGCCTTCTGGCGCAGCGCATAGAAGCGCGGATTGACCTGCGCGGGCGAGACTCCATGCCCACCAAGTCCCTCTTTCCACTCGATCAGCGTGCGGCCGTTCACCGTATCCGGCGTCACCGTCGTAACAATCCGGAGGTCCCATTGCGGGCTTGCGTTGTTCTGCAGCCGCTCGTCGCCGACGATGAGGATGGCATCGCCCGGGTTGAGCGAGGTAGACGTGCCGGCCAGATAGACGCTGGTGTCACCGCTTTGCGGAATCCACGGGAAACCAGTTTGCACCGCGAGCGCGTTCCAGTCCGGCTTGGCCAGGATGCGCGCCGCGGTCTGAAACATCTGGGCCGTCTGGCCCTGCGCCGGCACGCTCTGCACCGTGGTGTCGGCGGGGATGGTGATGGCGGTGGTCCCAGGATTGGGCGGCAACCCTGGCGCAGACGAGAGGGTGAAGGCCAGGTAGACCGAAGCCGAGACGCCCGGCGAGGGCTGGTAGCCAATCAGCTGGCTGAGCTGCGTGACCGAGAAGAGCTGCGTGGCGGTGCCCAGAAAACTCTCATTGGCCAGCCGTTCCTGGTAGAAGGTGAGGATGTCCAGCACGACCGCGCTGGCATCCAGCAGAGCGATGCTGAAGTCATCGGTCGAGCGTGTCTTCAGGCCGACCAGTGCGGGGTAGTCCGTGCTTGAGAGCCTGGCCTGCATCGACTCGAGGAACGTGGACCATACCCCGGTGCGATAGGCAATCGCCGGAAGGCCGGCAGCGTTGGATTCGGCCACCGGTGTGACCACGCTGGTGCCGGCACAGCATCCGCACGTGCAGGTTGCTCCACATCCGCAGCTCATCGCTTCACCTCCCGCCCTGCATCTTCAGCGTCAGCCGGCCGTTGGCGGGCAGGCTGGGATCATTGGCCAGCATCGCCACCTGGAACGGCCCCATGGGGATGTATCCCTGCTGCAGATACACCCGGGTGTTTTGACCCTCAGGCTCAAACGTGGTGGCGGTCACTCGCGTGACGCCCTGCACCTGGCGCGCGGCCGCATAGATGGAGCTCAGGTAGACAGGCTGGCCCAACCGGAAGTTCGCGGGGTTGAACAGGGCGGCCTGGCCGCTGGGCTGCACGCAGCTACCCAGCACCTGCTCGAGCGCCGACTTCACGTCTATCGCATAGCTGTCCGGATCCACGCAGACCGTGAGCGCGATCTGCAGCGGAATGTACTGCGGCGGCTCCACGCAGGCGGCCTCGCCGGCCAGCCGGAACTGGTTGACAGTGCGTGTCAGCCTCTTGAGAAGCGCTGGGCTCATCGTCTTGTTGCCGGTGGGTTCAGCGGCGACGAAGACGGTAAACCAGCTGCCGGTCCAGCGGGTCTGCGCGGCGGCATCCTCGATCTGCGCGTTCCCTTCGGCGACTGTCGCGTAGTCCTGCATCGTGATGGCGCGCTCCTGGGTGAGGTAGGCCACCGGCGCGCGGCGGCAGATCTGCGCGGCCGTCTCCGGATCCACCCCGCCCATCGCCGGCAGCGGATTGGTGCAGCCCAGGACGTTCGGCCGCGCGGCGACGACTGTCCAGACATTCACCAGGCAGTTGGCGCCCACGTTGCCGGCCAGCCCATTGCCCACGCGGTAGACCGCGCTATAGTCGTCGCCTTCGACCGGCTGTTTGCCGTTCGTGCCGTCGCCGAAGCGCAGGTACGCTGTGCCGTCGCTGTCGATCTCTATGACGAACTGCGCGTCGTCCGGACCGGAACCGAGCAAGTCGGGTTTGGGCGTCCAGGCCACGGGCTTGGCTCCGGGGGTGGCCGCGATGCTCCTCACCCGTATGGCCGGAATTGCGGAGTTCGCGCTGGTCTCCATCAACTCCGCGGCGCTGAGGCTCAGGTTCGGCTCGCCCTCATAGCTGACGACCGAGATCAGGTCGGCCGCGGTGTTGACCTGGGCCTCAATCGTTGAGAGCGCAACATTGTTGAACCGCTCTACGAGTACGGGCGCTGTGACTCCGGCAGCGCCGCCGGGAGGGGCATACTCGACCAGCAGGTTGAACTGCCAGGACTTCGGCACTTGCTGCTGCGAGACAACGGCAAACAGGGGCGGCCAGCTCCCCGGCGCAGTGGCTTCCACATCGAGAAAAGGATTCATGCCCCCATCCAGCAACGACACCGCAGTCCCGCTTGCCAACTGCACGACGCCGGGGTCGAAGGTCGCAGGGACCGGCCCGGGAGGCGGACCCGCTACACGGATGAACTCCGAATCGGCGAGCACGGTGGCTGCGTCCTGCGCGGACCCGGTGGTCAGGTTCATCCCGGTGAACTTTTCCAGCACGACCGGCGCGGCCACTCCGGCAGGACCCCCGGGTGGATTGAAGACCACTTCGAGATCGAAGGTTCCAGGCGCCGCGCCGGCAGTCGCGATGACGCCGAACAGCGCCGGCCACGCAGCGGGAGCATTGGCCGAGACCGCGAGAGTGACCAGCCCGTCATTGTCCTTCAGGCTGACGGGCGCAGTCGCCGACAGCGGCACCGCGTCCGGGGTCGAGGGACTGGAGGCGATGGGCAGTGCCACAGCCTGCGTCAACGGGCTGTACTCCAGGCTGGGATTGAAGCGCACGGGGAGATACGAAGGCTTCGGTATGGCGCAGCGGTCGGCTGCCGGATTGGGCGCGAACTGAAGCGACGGCGCGGGCACAATGCCCAGGTCGGCCTTGGGCATGGTCAGGCCATGATCGGCCAGCACCATGTTGCCCAGGGCGACGCTCACGTCCGTGATCGGTTGCAACTCCTGATTGGCGTCAGTAAACTGCGCCGAGATGCAGACCGGAAAGGGCAGGGCGTCGTCGCTGCCCCATTGGATTTCAGTGACCAGCTGCGGCGTTTGCGCGGCAGAGGTGATGACAGTGCCGGCTGTGTCGTAGAGGGGATCGGCCAGCGCATTCCCGCTGGCATCGGTGGTGGTCACTGCGGTCAGGCGCACGGCGCAGCGATGGCGCAAGTCGGCATCCGCGGCATTGCCTGTGCCCGGCCCGAGCACCTCCTGGAAGACGAGCACATCGCCCACGCGCAGGTTCAGCAAATGTCCCTTGAGCGTTGCTTCCGTGGCTCCGGTTGGCAGGCAGCAGTTGCTGTCGCCCCAGGTGTAGAAATTCATCAGGTTGTGCTCGGGAAACAGCATGGCCTGCTGCATCGGCTCAAACACCACCACGCCGGCGTCCAGCGCCGCCTGCTCGTTGCGCGCCCCCGGTGCCAGGCTCTTCGGCATGCCGGGAGCAGTCGTGTAGAAGTGTGTGCCTTTGCGCGGAAGGAACGTCTGGGTGGAGACCGCCACCTGCACAAAGGCGCGCGCGTTGCACCCTTCACTGATGAAGTAGTCCACCAGCCGCGCATGGCGGCGCAGGGATATGCGGCTGCGGGCGGTATTGAGATACGCCTCCGTCGTCACCGCATCCTGGCGGTAGCTGAGCTGGTCGCCGGCATAGGCCACCACCTCGGCCAGCATGATGCCGATGTCCGCTTCGCTGGTCGCACCCCAGCTCAGCAGCTGGTTCATGCGGTCCAGCATCACCTGCTTGAAGCTGAGATAGTCCTTGGCCAGGTAGTTGATGGTCGGTGGCACAGCGGGAGGCGGTGTGCAGAGATCGGCCGGCGGCGCACAGTCGAACTCCGGGCCGCAGTCCACCTTGAACGAGAAGGTGACCGACGAGAGCTGCGGATCGAATCCGTCCAGTGTCTCGGCGACGGGAAAAGGCGCCTGCGCCGCCGCCACGGCGTCTTCGACCAGGGCCAGCGTATAGGGCGAAAAGTCGCCGTAGTTCTGCAGCCGAACCACCAGGATATTGGCGGCGTTCGGCAGCGTGGGAAAGTAGGCGAGGTCGGCTGCGCTGGCCGCGGCGGGAAGACTGGTGGCCGGACCCACCCAGTCAATGCCGATGGTGGTGATGCTCTCACCGCCGGTGATGAGGATGTTCTTGACTTGTATGGGCGTGGCCGGCATGCCGTTGATCAGGGTCAGCAGAAGCGTGCGCTGGCGGTGGATGCCGCTGGGCAGATGCTTGCCGTCCACTACCTCCAGGAAGTCGATGGCCAGGATCGAGCCGTTCTTCGCCAGGGCGGCGCGGCGACTGTCCGTGCAGCAGGAGAAGATCATTGCGGACCTCCATACACGAAGGTCTGCACCTGCGAGACGCCGGTAGAAAGCGGAGCGTAGGACACCGTGACGGTGAGCGTGGACTCGGCCGAGGTAGCGACCACCGACTGCACCTTGATCAGGCCGCTCATCCACTTCTGCAGAGCGCCCTGTACGGCGAACTGCGTGGCCGCGGCGATCTCCGGACTGGTGGGGGCGAAGACCATCTGCAGCAGGCCGCTACCGAAGTCGGGCATGTTGACGCGCTCGCCCGGCGAGGTGAACAGCACCTGCTCCACCAACTGGCGCAGATAGTCTGTCAGCGGATCAGCCGTGCCTCCGGTGCCATCGAATTGGTAGGGAAAGTTGACGTTCACGTCTCTCACCTCGGTTGCGGTACGAAAACGATTCAGCGCGTCAGGTTGCGACCACGAACGTCTGGGCCGACACCGGCAGCATGGGTGTGGCCGTAGGCACGCAGATGGAGACACCGCTCAGGATGGCTACGGGCGCGCCGTTTGAGGTGACGAAGACCGAGCCCAGTATCCACATGCCGCTGATGCACGGCCCGTTGCCGACGGGCGGAACAAACGCGCAGCCGGCAATCTGCCAGGGTGCGGCAATCGTGGCGACCGGCATGCCCGAGACCAGCACATTCGGGCTGGGGACGGTGGGGACCGCCATGCCGCCGTGGGCGCAGGTGACAACAGCTCCCATGTGAAGAATCGGTCCTGGCATCGTGTCTCCTTTCCTGTGGTGACTGAACTTTGTAACTACGTTGTCTTCTTATCTCGCGCTTCAAGGCCCGGTGATGACCAGCGCCGGGGGATTGATCATGACAGTGGTGCCGGTCATCATGATGGTGGCCAGCCCGGGCCCGCAGGTCATGTAAATGCCGGTGTCGTTGACCACCAGCATCGCCCCGGTCGTGCTCTTGAGCATGATGCCGCCGAGGAACGGCGCCGGCACGGTATCACTCAGCACCAACGTGTTCTGGCCGGTGGTTTGCAGCACGATGTTCTGTCCCGGAGGGGTGGGTGGCGGCACCGTGGCCAGCACGGGGATCGAAGCCACCTCCCCCCAGAAGCCGCCAGACCAGATGGGATAGTCCGGGTTGCCCTGCTCGAACTCGATCCATACCTGTCCGCCCATGGGCGGCACGGCGAAGATGCCCGCCTGGATGCCGGCGACGGGCACGCAGGGCATGGCCCAACTGGAAGGTATCTCGCCCAGCACATCGGGCACCTGCGCCAGGATCCTGCCCTGCATCATGGGGTCGAGATTTTCAACCACGAGGCCGCGGTACTTGCCGTAATAACGCTTGGGAGTGGGAGCGCTGGCCGGGGACTTTGCAATCATGGGCTCACCGTCTGGACTGTGGACACCAGTCCATTCCTGGTTAGTGTGAAATTCTGCTTGTATTCACCGCGCTTGATCCGGTGCGTGACGTTCTTGACGTAGTAGAGGCCGTCAAAGCAGTAGCCGGCACCACGGACACCCACCAGTTGGCGCGCCTTGAGCACGCCGCCGTAGCGGGTCACGTCCAGTGTTCCCTCGCAGCTCACACACTCCGAGCTCTCGGCACCGGCGTTGAACGCCATCATGATGGCCTGGGGAATGGTGAGCTTGGAGGCGTCGTCGCGATAGCCGGCCAAATCAGGCGGCAGCAGGTTGGTGGGGATGGGCTGGATCGCGCCCAGCGGCGGCATCAGAGGATTCACCGGAGGGATGGGTATCGGGATGCTGATGCCGATCTGTTCAATGTAGGTGTAGACGAAGGGAATCTTGCTCTTCTCCTGGTCGAATTTGAAGTGCATCGTCTCCACGTTGGTGTAGGCGTCCATGTCAATGTTGAGCGCGCTCTGCACGGGGCCGAACTTCACCTGCGGACCCCAGTAGGCCGTGTTCAATCCGGGGGCTGGACCGGCCGCGATGTAAAAGACGTAGCCGGCTTCGCCGGCCAGCTGCTTGATGTAGTCGAGGTCGCTGCCCTGCTGGGCGGGAATGGATTCGATGGGCAACGAAATATCGAGCAGGATGCTGGGAATGATCAGCGGCAGCACCCCGAACATCGCATACTTTGCCAGCAGCAGCGCTACACGCGCCTCCCGCGGACAAGCCGGGAAGGGAAAGCCGCTCCAGTTCACCTGGTTCATCAGCGCGGTCAGGTCCTTGCCGAACAACGTCAGCGTGGAGTTCGATCCCTTGTCGCCGGGTTGGATCTCGTTCTGGGTGATGACGCCATCAATCAGCACGTTGGCCGAGCCGTTGACCGTCGCCACCAGGATGCAGCGCAGGAACAGCAGCGGCATCCCGCCCGTGAGCAGGAAGAGCAGTTGCAGCGGAGATTGCTTGTCGACGCTGAAGGTCAGCTTGAAGCCGCTCTGCTCGAGGTCATGGGTATCCACCTCCACCTCGACCAGGGAGTCCAGTACAGACGATGGGACGGGCGCGGCCTCAATCGGCCCCATCATCAGCGTCAGCTGCACGCTACTGAGCAATCGTCCCTCCCGGCACGCCCTGCGGCGTGGTGATGTTGAGTAGGGTCCCTGGAGTAGCCACCAGGTCGGCGGGATCGATGGCGCCGTTGGCGTCGCAGATGAGCCATGCCATCAGCGGATCGCCCAGATACTTTGCGGCGATGCGGTCCAGGCGGTCGTTCTGCTGGGTGGTGTATTGGTTGATGGTCGCGTAGTTGGGAGCGCCCGGCTGCGGCACGATTCGGCGCTGCAGATAGGGGTACGTCTGACCGTCAGGCGCAACATACTGCTGCACCCCGAAGCTGTAGTAGCGGCTGTCCGGAGGAAAGGTCACCGGAGGGATCACGCCGAGTTGCACCATCGCCTGCAGTGGATAGTTCATCGCATTCAGCTCCCGATGCCGAGCGTGGTCAGCGCGGCGTTGGCCACGCGTCCGGCCATCGTTTCCTTGTTGGTGAGATAGGTGAGGTACATGCGGCCGCCCGGATGGTCAAAGCCCAGGTCGTCCACGTTGAGCACACGCATACCGAGCGAGACCTTCGCACGGATGGGGTTCAGGTTGGGATCGAAGGCCTCTTCGGCGATACTGAACTCGGTCAGCCGCACCGGCATCACCCGCTGCGTGCTCCAGACAAAGAGCGTCAGCGGCTGCTCGAGCGGAATGATCTCGAGTGTTCCTGCGCTCGCCATCTGATCATCGGACAGCAGCGTCTCCACGCTGGGGTTGACCAGCATCTCCAACTGCGCCAGTTGCGGCTGCAGCCCGAACTGTGTGGCCAGAGGATACTGGCTCGGAAACTCCAGATAGTCGGCCGCATCCAGCTCCACATCCACCTTCAGGGCCTCGATGGCGGGGCCGCGCAGACGCAACACGTCCACGTGGTTGCCGTCCTGCGAGCCCGGCACGGACTGTATCTGCAGCGTGCGGGTCACAGTCTCCGGGTTGTACTGGAACGAGATCACAGCCTGGATCACCGATGTGTCCGGGTCCATGGTCACGATGCCGCCTTTCAGCAATCGCGGAGAGAGCGGGTTGGTGTTAGTTGACATAGTTGTTTTTCGTCGCCTGATTACTTGTTGAGGTCGATGGTGTTGTCGACAGTGCCCTTGCCGCCGATCTTGGGATTTATTACCCAAACGTTCTTCTCCGTAACAAAGTCCAGCTCGTTCCACTCGTATGCAAACTTGTGGCAGAGTTTTTGCTCTGCGCGGTACGCCTTGAGCCGCTTCTGGTCGCTTTCCGGGAGAGCGGCACCGGCTACGGCCTGCTTTGCTTCCTGCGCCTCGAGGGCCAGCATCGGCTTCGGCTTCTCTGCGTCGGAGCTACGCGCCGGTGTATAGATGGCTTCGACCTGATAGCGGACCACCGCCTTCTCTTCCAGAACCTTTCGCTTGAGATCACGTTCCACATCATTTAGGTGCTGTTTGTTCGCGGTTTGGGTGATCGGGGTCAGATTCTCACCCACACCTGGGCCGCCTAGGTTGTGATTGAGCAGGTGGCCACGCACGTAATCCTTCTTGCTTGGGCTGCGTATTGGCTCCAGATCCTTCCAGGTTTGAGATTCCTTCGACGGCGCGGAACCGGGGTTATGCACTGCGCTCAGCACCTCGACTGTGGCTTTGGTCGCGCCAACCTCATTTTCCGGCCCGTAGTCGGGCTTCGAGGAGACGGGTACCGCATTCCCGGGCAGGCCCAAGTCACCGATGTTCTTGCAGACCTGATCGAAGATCTTTCGTTTGTCTTCGGTCTTCTTGGACTTCTCGTTGATCCCTTTTTTTTCGAGCTTCTCCTGAAGTCTCTTCACCAGCACGTCAGTGTCTTCGAGCAGCTTCTTCCGTTCGCCGGTGGCCGTCTTGGCCTTCTCGGCGAGATATTCGGTCCACAGAGTGGGCGTGCTGGCGATCCTCAGGTGCGGATCATCCTCGGTGCCTTCCATGTAAATGGCATGGTCCTGGCCACCGATCATCAGATCCTTGCGCTGCTGCCACCAGGCCAGCACCTTGCCGGCGCTCTCCTTGGCCTTGGCCAGCAAGCCGCTGGCTTTGCCGACTACGAAGTCGATCACCTTGTCGATGACGCCCCAGACCTTATCCTTAATCGCCTTGATGATGCCGCGAATGGTCTCCCCAATGCCGCCCACGCCGGCCTGCTCCGCGAAGAACGCCACGATAAATTTGAGCGCGTTGGCCATCGCGGCTTCAATCTTCTCCGCGGCCGGGCCCACGTCGCCCGCGGCAATGCGGGCAATCGATTCCACCGCCGCCGTCAGCACTGCGGCCAACTGCTTGCCCTTTTCAATCAGTGTCTTGATCGTGTGGTAGATCGCCTCGATGGCCGCTATGACCGCGGAGGCCGGCGTGAACAGCTTCAGCACCTGTTCGATCGCCTTCTCGACGATGGCGGTCTGCACCCAGCTCTTGATCTTGCCGATGGCGGTATCGACCAGCGTGTTGACCAGGTCGCCGGCCTGCTGCCAGATCACGTCCCAGGCCCCGCTCAGGCTCTTGGCATTGGCAATCTTGGTGATCGTGTCGAAGCCGGCTTCGAGAATCGCTACCGTCTCGGGCGAGGTCTTCGTGACCAGCCGCTCGCGGAAGGCCGCGTAGTTCAGGTCCAGCACCTCCAGCACCAGGTTGAATATCGATCTGAGGCTAAAGCTCTTGGGGATCGTGATGTGCGAGCCGACCGCGTCGAAGAGAAAGTCCATCAGCGAGTCCTTCAGGTACTTGGGAAACTTGCCGGCGAAGTTCTTGAAGCCAAGCTTGAGCGCATCCACCAAGTTGCCGACGAACTTCATGGGATCGTGGGCGATGGTGCTGATGGTGTCGCCTGCCTTCCTTAGGAATCCCATCACCTGTTTTCCGGTGTCACCAAAGGTTTCCATGACGAATTCGACAATGATCTCGAGCAGCTTTTTGCCCGCTAATTTGCCAAGGTCGATCGCCTGTTCGTAGGAGGGCCGGAACATGCCTTTGAGGCGCTCGATAGCTCCGTCTGTGTCAAGCAGGTCGCCTCTGTGGAGCGAGTCCTTGGCCTGCTGAATCAGCGCCTTGAAGTCAGTCAGCGTGAGGTGGCGCG
>Ga0302319_10006189_pt1 | contig 23815 bp, 17 predicted proteins | sample Bog_T0_2_FD_203319 | JGI IMG/M metagenome (GOLD analysis project Ga0302319, IMG submission 203319) | Peat permafrost microbial communities from Stordalen Mire near Abisko, Sweden - Bog_T0_2 | ecosystem: Environmental > Terrestrial > Soil > Wetlands > Peat | place: Sweden: Abisko, Stordalen Mire...
GAAACTGAGGAATGAATGGGTAAAGCAACGTACGGCACAGGGTCTGTGAGGCTCAAGGGTAAGAAGTGGTATGGCTACCCTCCCCGCACCCGAACGAAGGACCCTGAAACGGGGAGCCTCACCGAATCGCGAAAACCAATCGTGCTCGGCCCGAAATCGAACATGACCAAAACAAAAGCGCGCGAGGCTCTGGCGCGAGAAGTCGCCAAGCAGCGCGGCTGGTTCAGAACCAACGGGCAAGTGATGAACGATGGTTCCGTGACTCTCAACTGGTTCTGCAGGAACCGCTACTTCCCCTTAAAGGAGGGGGATTGGAGGGAGGAGACGGCAAAGACGAAAAAGGGACTCATTCAATCGAATCTTCTGGATGACCTTGGCGAAATCCCATTGAAGAATTTCGACCGATTCACACTGCAAATGCACGTAAACAAGCTGGGCAAAAACTGCTCGAAGGACACCGTGCTTCAGATGCGCGCATACCTGCGTGACATGTTCGAAGAAGCAGTGGATCAGGATTTCTTGTACAAGAATCCGGCGGCGCGGGTGAAGGTACCAAATAACCTGCGCGAGAAGGACACAACGACGCTAACCTGGGACCAATTGCGCATGGCGTTGGAGTTACTCGATGAAGGTGATCGCATTCTCGTCGAGCTGGACATGACGGACGCTCTTCGCCCGAGCGAGCTATTCGCCGTCCGCTGGAAGTGCTTCGAGCCTGAGTACTCGCGGCTGGTCATCCTGGAGACGGTGTACAAGGGCAAGATCCGGCCCTTCGGGAAGACGAAAAAGAGCCTGGCCCCGGTTCATCTCCCGCCGGTTTTGGTCTCTGATCTCCTTGCCTGGAAGGCAAAGTGTCCGGATTCGTCTCCGGACGCCTTCATCTTTGCGAACCAGACTGGGGGCTTTCTCGATACCGGCAATTACCGCAAGCGCGTGCTTAAAAAGCTGGCCGACACTCTGAATCTGCCGAACCTGACGTTTCAGATCATCCGTCGTACCATTGCTTCTTTGAGCCAGACCAAGGGGCATCCGAAGGCCACGCAAGGCATGATGCGGCATTCCCGTGTCTCAACAACCACCGATGTTTACCAGCAGATCATGCCGGAGGGCGTGGCGGACATGGTGGACTCCATTCACGGCGAGCTCCGGAAGCCGAGCACGGCAGCGGCAGAGACGAGCAGGATGGCCGCACACCTTCACAAGAAGAGCCGCCGTCCTTCGGTTCGGAAAAACGCAAAATTGGCGCCAATTGGCGCCAAGGAGGTGAGCTAAGTTGGTGGACCTGATCGGGATCGAACCGATGACCTCTTCCATGCCATGGAAGCGCGCTCCCAGCTGCGCCACAGGCCCACATGGGATGCGACTCCTCTATTGTCTCCGCTTAGCTTCCGTTCGTCAAACGTTCCACGCCCCTTCGTCGGCTGCAATGGCCCATTGTGCCGCGCCATCGGGTGATCCTCATCACACCATCGCCCGGCCTACTTCCTGAATAATCATCTTGGGTTATTCTGGCCGCAATGCCCATCGGATTTCACCGGAGATTTGCCTCGCATGTACAGGATTGTGGAAGCCCGCACCGTCGGACTCAACATCAACCAGTTCGTCGTCGAAGCGCCGCGCATCGCTCGCAAGCAGCGGCCTGGTCAATTCCTCATCCTGCGCCTGCATGAAAACGGAGAGCGCATACCGCTCACCATCAAGAGCTCCGACCCGAAAGCGGGAACGGTCACGATTGTCGTGCAGGCCGTCGGCAAAACTACCACACTCCTCAGTTGCCTCGGCGCAGGGGATTTCATCCTTGACATGGTAGGCCCGCTCGGTCAACCCTCCGAAATCCTCAACTACGGGACAGCCGTGATCATCGCCGGAAGCGTGGGCACAGCCATGGCGCTGCCCACCGCAAACGCCCTGAAACAAGCCGGCAATCATGTCATTTTTATTGAAGGCTCGCGCAGCAAAGAGATGGTGGTTTTTGAAGACGAGGTGCGCCAGGCAAGCAATGAGCCGTACTTCATGACAGACGACGGCAGTTATGGCGAGCAGGGCCTGGTGACCGGCAAGCTCAACGAGCTGCTGTCTGCCGGCCGCAAACTGGACTTTGTGCTCGCCGTGGGCCCGGTTCCCATGATGCGCGCGGTCGCCCGCATCACTTCTCCGCTCGGAATCAAGACCATGGTCAGCCTCAATTCCATCATGGTCGACGGCACCGGCATGTGCGGGGGGTGCCGCGTCCTGCTCGGCAATACCAGCAAGTTCGCCTGTGTCGACGGACCCGAGTTCGATGCCACGCTGGTGAACTTCGAAGTCCTCATGCAGCGTAATTCAATGTATCGCGACATGGAATGCCAGTCTCTTGCGAGCTTCAAAAAGAACAGTGAACAGGAACTAACCCAATTGCGGGCCGATCAGGCCGCCCACGGCCATTTGCAAGCGGAGATCCACAATGCCTGATAAGAGCCACCTTCCGCTCAAAGAGCGTTTAAGAATTCCCCGGGTGCCTATGCGGGAGTTGGACGCCGATGTCCGCTCGCGAAGCTTCGATGAGGTGAACCTTGGTCTTGACGTGCGCCAGGCGCAAAACGAAGCCACCCGTTGCATCGAGTGTCTGAAGCCCGGTTGCATCGAACAATGCCCGGTCGGCGTAAAGATCAAAGAGGTCGTTGCCCTCATCTTTGCAGGCGAACTGCTTGCCGCAGCGACCAAAATGCGCGAGGACAATGCCCTGCCCGCCATCACCGGCCGCGTATGCCCGCAGGAAAATCAATGCGAAGGCGGCTGCGTCCTCGGCAAAAAGGGCCAACCCCTCGCCATCGGCAACCTGGAGCGCTTTATTGCCGACTTCGAGCGCACCAGCGGTCAGTTGGGATTACCCGTCAACGCCCCTCCGACGGGCAAGAGAGTTGCCATCGTGGGCAGCGGGCCGGCCGGTCTTTCGGCGGCAGGCGACCTGGTCCAGAAGGGCCATCGGGTGCGCGTCTTCGAGGCCCTGCACGAGCTCGGCGGCGTGCTGGTCTACGGCATTCCCGAGTTCCGCCTGCCCAAATCCATTGTCAGAGGCGAGATCGAAAACCTGCGCAAGATGGGCGTCGAATTTGAAACCAACGTGGTGGTCGGCAAGAGTGTCACGATCGAGGAGTTGATGAGCGATGAAGGCTATCATGCGGTCTTTATAGCCACCGGCGCCGGCCTGCCGCAGTTCCTCGGCATTCCCGGCGAGCAGCTCAACGGCGTCTACTCCGCAAACGAGTTCCTTACCCGCATCAACCTGATGCGCGCCTGGCAGTTCCCTGTCTCAGACGCGCCTGTTTACGAATGCCGCGATCGCAACGTGCTGGTCTTCGGAGGCGGCAACACCGCCATGGATGCGGTGCGCACCGCTAGGCGTCTCGGCGCGCGCTCCGCCACCCTTGTCTATCGCCGCTCGGCAGGCGAGATGCCCGCCCGCGCTGAAGAAGTCAAACACGCCCGCGAAGAAGGCATCGACTTGCGCATGTTGACCAATCCCATTGAATTCCTGGGCGACCGGAACGGCTGGCTCACCGGCGCCCGTTGCGTCCTGATGCAACTCGGTGAACCCGACGCGAGCGGCCGACGCCGTCCGGTTCCGATCCCTGGCTCCGAGTCCATTTTGCCTGCCGACGTAGCCATCATCGGAGTCGGCACCACGGCCAATCCTCTTATCCAAAGCACCACGCCCGGCCTCAGAACCACCCCTCGCAACTACATCGTCGCCGACCCCGAGACCACCCGCACCAGTAAGCGCGGCGTCTTTGCCGGCGGTGACATCGTAACCGGCGGCGCCACCGTGATTCTGGCCATGGGCGCCGGGCGCAAAGCTGCCAGATCCATTCACCAGTACCTCGTTTCAGACTGCGCGTGGGACAATTAACAACTGCGGGCCGATCCTCTCTTTCCCACAGTTCAACCGTTTACTGCAACCAAAAAATGGGCGGCAAGGTCGCCCCTGCCGCCGCCCGTCCCTGGGTTGTCTTGAAGGTACCGCAGTGCTGCTAAACCTTGATCGCGATCGCAGCCCTCGCGGCCGTTAACCGATCACTCGCCATTCATTACTGTAGAAGCTTGGTCACTTCCTGTTGCACGCTGTTGGCCTGTGCCAGCGCCGCGATGCCGGTCTGGCTGAGAATTTCGTACTTCGACATATTCGAAGTCGCCGCGGCGTAATCCGTCGCCTGCACCGCGTTCTGCGCCGAAACCACGTTCTCCTGCTGCGTGCTCATCACCTGGCTGATCGCGTTGAGCGTGTTGATCTGCGCGCCGATGTACCCGTCCTGCGCCGCCACGTCGCTGATGGCGATGTTTAGGTCGTTCAGCGCGGCCTGGGCATCGGACTGGTTTACCAGATCAGTGGTTTTTAATGATTCGCCTTCCGCATCCGTGTAGGTGATTGTAGCAATTCCGCCCGTCGAGCTGGTGTCGGTCGTGAAGCCCGTGTTCGTGGTCCCGCCGTATGTTGTGGGAAGCGTGCCGACCGCCGTAGACTGGTCCGCAATGCCGCCGGTAGACGAGATTCCGATGCTGTAAAAGTCCTCCGCGGTTGTAACCGTGCCGGCGGCATAGGTCACGGTTGCAGCGGCCGTGGTTTGGTCGCCATTTCCGGCGGCGGCCGCGTAGCTCAAAGTTAACGCAGAGTTCGACGAGGTGAATACGATGTCCTTATTGGTCTGGCTATAGGTCGCCGTGACTCCATCGCCACCGGAATCGATGGTCTTGGCCAGGTCCTGGAGTGTATCGGTCGTGCCGGTGCCGCCCAGGATCACCGAGGTCGCGCCGATTTTGAGCGTGCCATTCAGGACATCCGTTACGGACCCGCCGGTTAACGCCAGAGTTCCGATGCTGCTGGAACTTGCTGCGTCGGTTGTGGGAACTCCGGCCATGGTAATCGAAGTTGAAGAAGTTGCTACCGAGTCGGAAGCCAGTCCCGCGGCCGTGAGAGCTGTCTGGACACCCGCGCCGCCACCGCCCGCGCTGTTAATCGTCAACACCGAACCCGCAACCGCTGCCGTGATCCCAACGCCGGCCGCCACTGTGGCGGCCCAGTTGTCGATCGTCTTCGCCAGGTCGGTAAGGTTGTCCGTGGTGCCCGAAGTGCCCAGGGTGAAGGTTGTCAAGGTGCCGGATTGCCCGGTGACCGACAATGTGCCGCCAGTGAGAATGTCACTTGGGGCGTGAAGCGTAAGTGTGCCCACCGTGCCAGCGACATTGCCCTTCGGCGCAGCGGCATCGGCCACAACCGGAAGTGTTACGCCCGACTCAACGGTCAATTGGGTATCCGTCAGGCTTGTGCCGCTCACACTCGCCGTCGAACTGGCGGAGAGAAAGGTGAGCGTGTCCCCGTTGACTGAGGCGGTGATGCCGTAGCCGCCCGCATTGATGGTGGCCGCAAGGTTGTTGATGTTATCGGTGGAGTCCGCCTGGCCAAGGGTAATGGTGTGGCTTGTCCCGTTGGACCCGGTAATGTTCAGCGTACCCGCCAGCGGATCCTGCGAAGTGCCGAGGACCGTCAGAGATCCAATCTCGCCAGCCTCGACCCCGGTTCCCACGCCCGTGCCGGAGATAATGATGCCGGTGTCGGAACCGCTCCCGCCGCCATAAAGAGCCGCCGCGGCCGTGGCCACGGCGCCGGTTCCCGCCTGCGTAGCGGTGCCAAAAGTCGCGGCCAGGCCAAGGCCCGCGTTGTTGATCGCGCTCATCAATCCCTGCACGGTATTATCGTAACTGGTGCCGGAGCCGGCGCTCACCTGCGCCGTCGAAGGGGTAACTGCGCCGTTCGCCCCGGTCTTCAGATAGGTGACCTGGATGGTGGTGCTCCCGGCAGAATTGAGGTTATCGCTAAGTGCCGCATCCGTGCCGTCGTTCGACAGGTCGATGAACACGTTGGTGCCGTTCTGGCCCGTACCATTGCCGTAGGCCATTTCGCCTCCGGTGTCGCCCACGCTGGCGGAATTCAGCGCGCGAATATTCAAATCGTCCAGCGACGATCCTTCCGACGAAGAGTCGCCGGCGTAGATGGCCACCGTTCCGGCGCCAAAAACCTGCTCCTGGTTATAGGTGGTCGTCGATCCGATGTTGTTCACTTCGGCCATGATCGACTGGTACTCCTGGTTCGCCGCCGACTCCTGGGTGCTGTTCAGGGTCCCGTTCGAGGCCTCTGTGGCCAGCGCGATCGCGCGGTTCAACAGGTTAGTGACCTGGGACAGCGCACCGTCGGCCACCTGCAGCAGACCCACTCCCTCTGTCGCGTTGGTCTCCGACTGGGTAAGGGCGGTCGAATTGGCCTGGAGCCCGTTCACCAGCGAGAGGCCCGCCGCGTCGTCAGCGCCCGAGTTGATCTTCGACCCCGACGACAACTGCTGCAGAACCGTTTGCAGACTGGCGTTCGTGTTATTCAGATTATTTTCTGCGTAAATCGCTGACAGGTTATTCAAAACACCGAGGGCCATGGGACTGAACTCCTTCTTGGATGCCCTGCTGCCTGCCCTGCCTCGGGTAAACATTCTCCGCGGCTTTCACTTGTCTGTGGGCCTTCTGCATCCACCACTTTCATCGGAGAACCAGGAAATAACTTTAGTCATATTTTTTGAGGACCCCTGTTTGCCCCTTCTGTACAGCCCCGCATCATGTTGTCTCGCTTTCATTCAAATGTGTCCCGCTACGCTGCAAATGCTGTCCCGATCCGCTTCAATCGCTGTCTCAATCCACTTCAGTCTCGTGTATCGCTTCGGGCCATTCTCGCCCACCCTCAGCAGTGCCCAAACCTTTATCCTGCAATGCCTTCATCCCCTCGCCTCCCGCTCCTGCCGCGGTTTGAACCAAAAAAACGGCGGCGTGGGGATCGCCCATGCCGCCAACGGTCTCATGAGAGACCGCATTTGCTCTCTGCCCTCTTTGAAACCCTGATCTTCGCCGATCCGCGGGGGGAAGGCCGCTTTCACTTCATTACTGTTGATCGCCAATCCCCGGCGCGGGTGCCGCAGGCGCTCCAGGCTGTGCGTCCGCAGGTGGGGGCGGACCTTGTTGCTGGCGATGAAACTGCCCTCCCTGGCCTTGCCCTCCCTGCCCGCGCGGACCCTGTCCATGACTTTCCTCGCCCCAGCCGCCGCGCCCTTCCCGATGGTCGTCGCGGAACTCCTGCATCTGCTTCCACTGCTCCGGTGTCAGCTTGCTCCGCAATGCCAGCAGAAAACGCGCATTCGCCTTTTCCAGTTCGGCTCTGGCTTGCGCAATCTTGTCAATCTGCGCCAGGATCGCGCTCTCATTCGGCGCATCGGCCTTCATCAGCGGCTCCATCTGCAGTTCTGCTTTTTCGACCCCGCCCTTCAAGTCCACTAGCTTCTCCCTATGTTCCAGCAAAATCGCATCCATTGACTTCCGCTGGTCGTCGGTTAGCTTCAACCGCTCCGCGATCTTGGGGTTGTTCCAGAACTGCCCTCTCGAGCCTTCCCCGAACGCCCTCTCCATGGGCGGCCGATGTTCGCCGAATCCCGGCCCCATTCCAGCGCCACCACCGTCAGGTCCCTGTGCGACCGCCACTCCCGCCGCCATCGCAAAGCTCGCCAAAGCCAATACCACCCGAGATACAGAATTTGCCTTCATTGCCTTCTCCCTCTTCAATGCCAATCGCTTGATCATTGGTCGCTTGCGCTTACTTGCTTTCACCTTCATCCATCAACTGGGCCAGCGGTTCCATTGCGGCTGGAACTTCTCGCGACACGTCGCTGTCCACGGCAGCCATCAAGTCCTCGTCAGCCGCCTTCGGCGTTTCTTTCGCCTGCAACTGTTTCTCCTTGGCTGCCTGGGCTGCGGCCGCCAGTCTGGCTTCGACCCGGCGGTGATGCTCGTAAATTCCGCCGCCCACGCTCCCCGCCGCCAGAACGCAGCCCAGGGCCCAGCCCACAGCCAGCCGCCAGCTCCGGCGCAGCGCGACCCGAAACCCGCGAGGCCGGTTATAAGCCGCCTCACTCCAACTGTGAACGCTCTGCCGAAACTCAGCCAGCGCCTGTTCCAAAAGCGCATCGTTCACCGTCGACGCCGTCCTCTGCCGCTTCGAATTCACCAAATTCAACTTCATCGTTCGCCTCCCAGCCCCGCGCGAACCTTGCCCAGAGCCCGCGAAAGATGCGCCTTGACCGTTCCCTCACTCAGCCCGGTGGCCACCGCGATCTCGGTTAAATCCTGTTCTTCTACATAACGCAGCAGAAATACCGTCCTCTGCCGCTCGCTCAACTTTTCAACTGCTTTCCAAACCTGCTTCACCCGCTCGCGCGCCAGCAGTTGCTGTTCCGCGCTCCGCTCTCCGCTGGGCAACCACTCGCTCGCCTCATCCAGATCCACCGAGTTGGTCCGCGTCTGCCGCCAGAATTGCATCCGCCGGTTCCGCCAGTGGTCCTTTTGAAGGTTGATCGCAATCCGCATCAGCCAGGTCATCGCGCTCGACTCCCCGCGAAAATATCCCCAGTTGCGGTGCGCCTTCAAGAAGCAATCCTGCGTCAAAGTCTCAGCCAGATCGATGTCCCGCGTTGACGAAAGCAAAAACCTGAAGATCTGAGGCCGGTGCTTCTCGACGACGCGCGCAAAATCCTGCGCGGCAATTTCCTCCGCTGTTTCGGCCGTCATCGGCTTAGCTTGCGCCCCGGCTGCCATCACTCTGGTAGACGCCTTCATATCGCGCAAGTTTACAGCCTACCACGCGAATCAGCGATTCATTCACGAGCATCTTCGCCGCGGCTTGTGGCATCGCGGAGATATAATTTGATGCGGCATCGACTTGCCGCACTTCCGAGCGCCGGAATCCATCCCGGCCTTGCCAGTTCAACCCGGCTGGGCAAATGGTCGTTTTCCCCGGCTCGAATTCGAGCGACTTGGAATTTTCCGGTTATGGCCACCAACGCTGCAAGGGCAGGCCTGCCCGGCCCTTCGAGAACTGGAGGCAGGCATGATTTCCCGCCGAACATTTTTGAACGACTTTGCCGCCGGCGCCGCCGCAACGGCATTTGCGTCCACCGCCAGGAGTTACGCGCAGATCGCAGGCGCCAACGACCGCATCAACTTCGCCATCAACGGCCTCAACGGACGCGGCCACGCCCACCTCTCCGCGCTCAAAGACAACAGCAAGGTCGCTCGCGTTGCCTACATCTGCGACCCCGACACGACGATCCGAAACAAGTTCGCCGCTGAGGCCCAGGCCGCACTCGGCTATGCCCCCAGGGTTGAGGTCGACTTCCGCAACGCTCTCGCCTCGCCCGAAGTGGACGCCGTCACCATTGCCACTCCCGACCACTGGCACACCCCCATGGCTGTACTCGGACTCAAGGCCGGCAAGCATGTCTACGTCGAAAAACCCTCCAGCCAAAACTGCCGCGAAGGCGAATTGATCGTCGCCGCGCAAAAGAAATACAGCAAGCTGGTCCAGGTCGGCGACCAGCAGCGGTCCTCCGATTACACGCGGAAAATGATTGAGCAGATTCACTCCGGCTATATCGGCACCCCTTACCTCGCCCGCGCCTGGTACGCCAACACCCGCGGCACCATGGGCATAGGAAAGGCCGCGCCCGTTCCCGCCACGCTCGATTGGGATCTCTGGCAGGGTCCAGCGCCCCGCAGCGAATACAAAGACAACGTCCATCCTTATAACTGGCACTGGCTGCGCCGCTACGGCACCGGGGAAACCCTTAACAACGGCACTCATGAAGTGGACGTGTGCCGCTGGGCTCTCCAGGCCGATGTTCCGCAAACCGTCTCCTCCACCGGAGGCCGCTATCAATATAAGGACGACTGGCAGTTCTATGACACGCTCATCAGCGACTTCGGCTACCCCGACAAGACCATCTCCTGGGAAGGCCGCTCCTGCCAGGGAATGAAAGTCTACGGCCGCGACCGCGGTTCGGCCATCTTTGGAACCACGGGCACCGTGGTCATCGACCGCGACGGCTACGACGTCTTCGACTGGAAGGGCAAACAGATCGATCAGTTCCGCACCGGGCACCAGACCTCGACCAGCGATCTGCTCGGCATTGACAGCATGACCGACGCCCACTTCGCCAACTTCATCGGAGCCATCAAGGGGCAGGAGCAGCTCAACTCGCCCATCCAGGTCGCCAATGTCGCCGTCACCATGCTGCTGCTCTCCAATATCTCGTGGTTTGTCGACCGCAAACTGCATCTCAACACTGAGGACGCGCACATTCTTAACGACCCCGAGGCCATGAGATACTGGGGCCGCGAATACGAAAAAGGCTGGGAAGTCACCGTCTAACCTTCCGCCAGCGAAGCCGGCCGCGGCTCAATGAGACTTCGGGTGCCCCAAGTCCCTCGCATTTGGGGCCCCGGGTATTGTTCATTTTCACGCGATCTACGAACATGTTTCTTGTCAGTTTTTGAGGAGACACGCCAATGCCCACTGGATCCCACGTCGCAGCCGCCGCTCAGGCGGGAACCATCACACTGGGCGGCGATTTAACCGTCAATCGTCTCGGATTCGGCGCCATGCGCATTACCGGCAAGGGAATATGGGGACCTCCAGCCGACCCCGAAGCTGCCCAGGCCACGCTGCGCCGCGCCATCGAGCTGGGCGTCAACTTCATCGATACGGCTGATTCCTACGGCCCCAACGTCTCGGAAGAGCTCATCGCTCAGACCCTGATGCCGTATCCCCGCGATCTGGTGATCACCACCAAGGTCGGCTGGGTCCGCCACGGCGCCGGAGTCTGGCAGCACAACGCCAGCCCGGCGCACATTGAAGCCGCTCTCCACGGCAGTCTCAAACGGCTCCATCTGGAGCGCATCGACGTCTATCAGTTGCACATACCCGATCCCGCAACCTCGTTCGACGCCTCCATGGAAACCCTCGCCAGGCTCCGCGAGCAGGGCAAGATCCGCCACATCGGCCTCTCCAATGTTACTCAGGAGCATGTTGAGCGCGCCCTTAAGATCGTTCCCATCGTCTCGGTTGAAAACCGCTACAGCTTCTCCGATCGCGAGTGGGATTACCTGGTCGACCACTGCGAAGCCAAGGGCATCGCCTTCCTTCCCTGGGGACCCATGGCGCAGGGCCGCGCGGCCGACGAAGTCATTCAAAAAATCGCCCTTGACCGTAAAGTATCAACCGCCGTCGTCTCCCTCGCCTGGCTGCTTCGCCGCTCGCCGCTCATGCTGCCGATTCCTGGCACAAGTTCGGTCAAGCATCTGGAAGACAACATGGCAGCCGCCCAATTCCAGTTGACCGACGCAGAATTCGCCGAACTGGGCGCCGTAGCCGCCAAGCCTTACTGGCTCCGCGTGTAAGTGCGTTCGGAATTCAGTCCCGGCGACCGTGGCCATGGATCGAACGCTTCCACGCCCGCGCGGTAAACTGAGAATCGCACGGTAAACGCTTTCCGGCTGATCTTGCGAGGAACCACCCATGCTGCTCGAATCCCTGCGTCAACAAGTCCTCCACGCCAACCAGGAGATCGCCCGCCGAGGACTCGCTCCCCACACCTTCGGAAACGCCAGCGGCATCGACCGGTCAGGCTCCGAGCCTCTCATCGTCATCAAGCCCAGCGGCGTCGATTACGCCTCCCTGACTCCAGCCGACATGGTCGTCACCAACCTTGACGGTACCCTCATCGAGGGCTCGCTCCGCCCCTCAAGCGACCTCGACACCCATACCTTCCTGTATCGCGAATTCCCCGCTCTCGGCGGCATCGTCCACACGCACTCCGAATTCGCCACCTCCTGGGCCCAGGCCTGCCGCCCGATTCCCTGCCTCGGCACCACTCACGCGGACTACTTCCACGGCCCCGTTCCGGTCACCGAGCCTCTCACCGCCGAGGAGGTTTCCCGCGGCTACGTCCGAAATACAGGTGCGGTCATCGTCCGCCGCTTCCGGCTCGACCAACTCGACCCCATCGCCGTCCCCGGAATCCTCGTCGCCGGACATGCTCCCTTCGCCTGGGGAAAATCTCCCGCTGAAGCCGTAGAGCACGCCGATGTCCTCGAATACATCGCGCGGCTCGCCTATCGCAGCGTCCTCCTCAATGCGTCCGGTTCCGGAATTCCGGCATACGTCTCCGAACACCATTACCTGCGCAAACATGGTTCCAAAGCTACCTATGGCCAGCTTTGAAAGCCCATTTTGCAACGACCTGGAGGCTTCTGGGGTAATTCAGGAAGCGAAGACTGTACCGCCCTTTTCCCGCAACTTGGTCGCCAGCGTCGGCCTACCGATTCCAATAGATTGATCCCTTTCTCAGTAGGCTGCCTACTGTTTTCTGCATTTAGTGCCCCTTTTTCCTTCCTCAACCGGGGACGTTTAAATGAAACAAAGAGTCCATATCTTTCGTATTCTCTGCCTGTTGCGTTTTACCCCGAACATCTGTTGCGATTGGCCGCTCATGGCACATTACGTGCTAAACAGTCGAGTGTCATAAAGAAAGTCCCCATGGAGACAAGCCTCCTCAATCGTGTTCAGGCGACGCTACTGGCCCTGGCGACAGCGGCCCTGTTGGTGTTGGCAGTCCTGAATCTAAAGGGGGAGCGCCAATTCCAACAGCCGGACGACGGCATCTGGTGGCGAGAGTCTTCCGGAGGCTTGCAGGCTCAGAGGGTTCTACCCAACATGCCCGGCCAGCGCGCCGGCATCCAGGCGGGAGACATCCTCACCGACGTCAGCGATTCTGTTTCAGCCACAGGAACCACCGTCTCGCGGGTTTCAGATCTGGAGCGCGCCCTTTACCGCACCGGCCCGTACGGACAGATCTACTACGCAATTATCCGCGACGGGATTCCACTGGAAACCCCGGTTAAGGTTATTCCAGAGGCGGTCGACCGCAGCCTGCAACTGGGCTTGCGCGCCATTGGGCTGATCTATCTGATCATCGGCTTCTACGTCCTGTTTCGCCGCTGGGGCGCGCCCCGCGCCACTCATTTCTACCTCTTTTGCCTGGCATCGTTCGCTTTGTACGCGCTCAAATACACCGGGCGGTTCGATGGCCTCGACTGGACCGTCTTCTGGACGAACGTGCTGGCCGAGTCGCTCCAGCCCGCGCTGTTTCTCCACTTCGCCCTAAGCTTCCCCGAGGAGCGCTTCAAAAATCTCCGCCGCCGCTGGCTGCTTCCGATCATCTACGCGCCCGGCGCCGGTCTTTTCGCGCTCTGGCTCTGGAGCATCGCGACCCGCGAAGCGACTGGCTTGCTCCTCCATCAGCTCAACCGCACCGCGACCGCATACGACGCGCTGTTTTACATCGGGGCCGCGGTCCTGTTCCTGCGCAGTTACAGTCGTGCGCAATCTCCTTTGCTACGCCAGCAGTTGAAATGGGTCACCCGGGGCACTCTGCTTGCGGTGGTCCCATTCACGCTCTTTTCCGCCATTCCTTTTCTCTTCGATTTCAACCCGCCCTGGCTGCTCACCGATCTCGCCGGGCTGTCGCTGGTCTTCCTCCCCCTGACCTTCAGTTGGGCCATCGTCCGCTACCGGCTGATGGACACCGACCTGATTTTCAAGCGCGGTGTGGCCTACACGCTGGCCACCGGACTGCTCCTCGGCGTCTACTTCGGCGTGATTGCCTTGATTGCCGTCCTGGTCCACCATGGTCTTCCGCAAGGGGCGCAGGAGTGGGGTCTGGGAATCTCTTTCGTGGCCTTCGCCATGATCTTCGATCCGCTGAAGCGCCGTATTCAAGGTTGGGTTGACCGCGCCTTCGATCGTCATCGCTACGACTATCGCAAGGCCTTGGTCGAGTTCGGCAGCGGCCTCAGCTCGGAAACCGATGTTCAGGCACTGCTCAACTCCATCGTCGAGCAGTTGCCCCGTACCTTGCTGGTCGCACGCGTCGCCATCTTCCTGGCCGGCGGCTCCGGCGAGTTAAAGCTTGCGGCCTGCCACGGGCTTCCTCCAGAACTCCAGAGCGCGAAGCACCTCGACCTCGGCTTTCTCGATTTCGACCACGCCCGCGACCACTCCCACATCTTCCTGGAGAACGCTCAAGCCGCGCTCCATCTGGCTGAGTCCCAGCAGCGCACCGCGGCCCTTCTCGATCTGAACTACTACCTGCCCTGCCGCGTCGGAACCGGTGAACCCTCCGAAGGCAAAAACGGAGCCCGCACCATCGCCGTCATCGGCCTGGGCCGCACCCTCGGCGGCGACTTTCTCTCCAGCGAAGACGTCGAACTGCTCGGCTCACTGGCCAGCTACATTGGCATCGCCCTCCAGAACGCCAGCCTCTACGCCCGCCTTGAAGTGAAAATAGTAGAATTCGAGCGACTCAAGGAGTTCAACGAGAACATCGTCGAGTCCATCAACGTTGGCATTCTGGCCATCGATCTCGACGACCGCATCGAGAGCTGGAACGCTCAGATGGAAGCCATGTACGCCCTGAGCCGCGCCGAAGCTCTCGGCCAGGAACTTCGTTCCGTTTTTCCCATGGAGTTCGTCGAGGCCCTGGAGAGCTTCCGCGCAGAGCAGGGAGTCCATCATCTCTACAAGTTCCCGCTGACCACCCGCGCCGGCGAGCAGCGCATCACCAACATCGCCATCGCGCCGCTGCTCTCGCGCGACTTTGTCTCCGTGGGCCGCATCATTCTGGTCGACGACATCACCGAGCGCGTCACTCTCGAGACCCAGCTCACCCAGGCCGACAAGCTCAGCTCGATCGGCCTGCTGGCTGCCGGCGTGGCCCATGAGATCAATACCCCTCTGGCCGTCATCTCCTCCTACTCGCAGATGCTCTCCAAGCAACTCCGCGACGATGCGCGCCTCAGCCCGGTCCTCGATAAAATTACCCAGCAGAGTTTCCGCGCCGCGGAGATCGCCAACGGCCTGCTCAACTTTTCGCGCACCTCCACCACCGAGTTCCGCGAAACCAACCTCAACCAGGTCATTCGCGACACCCTTTCACTGCTCGAGCACCAGTTCAAGACCGCGCGCATCCATGTCGATCTCGACCTAGCCGACCAGTTGCCTTCCATCCACGGCAATCCCGGAAAGCTGCAGCAGGTCTTTCTCAACCTGCTGCTCAACGCCAAAGACGCCATGCCCGGCGGCGGCCAGTTGCGCGTCGCCACGGCGGTCAATGGCCATGTCGAGGCCCTCATCTCAGACTCCGGGAGCGGCATCGCTCCGGAACATCTGAAGCGCATCTACGATCCCTTTTTCACTACCAAGACCACGCCCAAGCCCGGCGATCGCCGCGGCACCGGCCTGGGGCTCTCCGTCTCCTACGGCATCATTCAGGAACACGCCGGCAAAATCCACGTCGAAAGCGCGTTGGGCGCCGGCACAACCTTTCATCTTGAGTTCCCCCTGTTGAGGAATTCCGTACACGCCTGAGGTCCTGCTGCCCTTGAATGCAACCGCGTCCATTCCCTCATCCACGGACACTGCCGCCGCACGCATCCTGGTCATCGACGACGAGGCAGGAATCCGCGAGTCGCTCGAGGTGCTGCTTTCGCTGGAGGGATATTCGGCCATCCTGGCCGTCGATGGCGAAGAGGGGTTGCGCATGCTTGAGGTCGAGAACTTCGATCTCGTCCTGCTCGACCTCGCCCTGCCCGGCCAGAGCGGCCTCCAGTTGCTGCCCCTCATCAGGGAGCGCCAGCCCGAGCTTCCGGTCATCATGATCACCGCTTACGGCACCGTCGACAACGTCGTCGAGGCCATTCGTGCCGGCGCTGAGAACTTTGTTCAGAAGCCCTGGGACAACGAGAAGCTGCTCGCCGATATCCGCTCGGCCGTCGCGCGCCATCGCGCCGAGGAAGAAAATCTCCAGCTCAAGCGCACCCTAAAGCAGCGTTACAACTTCGCCAATATTGTAGGCAAAAGCGAAATCATGCTGCGCGTCTTCGACCTCATCGCCCAGGTCGCGCCCAGCCGTTCGACCGTGCTCATCCAGGGCGAAAGCGGCACCGGCAAGGAGCTCATCGCCAAGGCCGTACATGCCAATTCGCCCCGCCGCGACAAGCCCTTCGTCCCCATCAACACCGGCGCCATGCCCTCCGAGCTGCTCGAATCCACGCTCTTCGGCCACGTCAAAGGCGCATTCACCTCGGCCGTCGCCTCGAAGAAAGGCCTCTTCGAAGTAGCCAACGGCGGCACGTTGTTTCTCGATGAGATCGCCACCATGGGCTTCGACACCCAGGCCAAGATCCTGCGCGTCCTCCAGGACCGCCGCTTCATGCACCTGGGAGGTATTCAGGAGATCCAGGTCGACGTCCGCATCATCGCCGCCACCAACATCGACCTGCGCCAGGCGGTGCGCGAAGGCAAATTCCGCGAAGACCTCTTCTATCGCCTCAACGTAATCACTGTCGATCTGCCCCCGCTGCGCGCCCGCCGCGAAGACATTCCGCTCCTCGTCCAGCACTTCCTCGATTTCTACACCGCTGAAAACGGCATGCCCCCGCGCAAGCTCTCCTCCGACGCCCTGCGCGCACTGGTCGACTACGACTGGCCGGGCAATGTCCGCGAGCTTGAAAACTCCATCGAGCGCGGCGTGGTTCTTTCTTCGGGTCCGGTGATCGGCTCCGACCTTCTGCCCGGCCACATCACCGGCCGCAGCTTCCAGGACGCACTCCTCGATCACAATCCCAACTCCTCGCTCTTCGACATTCTCGAAGTCATCGAGCGCCGCATCATCATCGAAAAACTCGAGCGCTGTAACTGGAATCAGACCGACGCCGCCGAGCAGTTCCGCATTCCCCTGTCGACCCTGAACCAGAAGATCAAGCGCCTGAACATCGAGATCCGCAAAAAAGGGAGAGACTAAGGCGAGCTCCTAATCTTTGGCCTAGAACTCTGATTCCTCATATAAATTGAGAAGTTTTTGCACGTTTCCGCAACCACGGCCGCCGCTAGGAGCAATCATAATTGCTCCATTTTCGAGTTTGAATTGCTTGCTGTGAGCAGTTGCGGCATGCTCGCTCTTGTGATCCCCGGGGCTTTGCCGCACAACATAGCGGGTATCTCGACGCGACACCGCATACACGCCGAAGCCGATTGCCAGGGACCGTATTCGGCAATCATCCTTTTGTTCGTCTCGACCAAGACTTGCTTTTTGACGAGGTCCTCCCGCCATTTGCCTGCGTCAACGGCTCCGCCACCAAAAATCTCCGACATGAAAATCTGATCGGTGGCGCGATCCTTATTCCGCAGCTGCAGGTAGGCTTGGATGAGCTTCGGACCTGCGCACTGCATCGTGTCGCCCGTCCCTCTCATCTCTATACACCTGCCACTGAAATCCCGGAGCAACGGCCCCTCTGGTATATCGTTGGACCCGCCCTTCAGATTCATCAATTGCAGTTCTTCATTGGCCCAGTGGAAAATCTTCGTGAACTTACGTTCATACACCGCGCTCTCAAACGACTTCTTAAATTGGCTTCCTCCCCAGGCACTCTCGGCTCCGATAACGCATACGAGTTGCCCATTCGCATATGCCATCAACAGGCCGATCATATACCGACCACCTTCGCCGTTGATCTTGGGCGCTCTCGCAACCTGGACAAGGAGATCCCGGGCCTCCTCCGATTCGTAGATCTTGTGGTTGCGTAAGGGCGAATTGCATTTGTTACACATCATCCCTTGAGCGGCGCCGCCGGTAAAGGATTTGCTCAGGATCGTTAGAGGTTTCATGTCGTACGCGGTCTAGAGCGAACTCTTTGTAATTCCGTACGACGCTCCCGTAAGCTTCTGACCGGTTGCGACGTCCGATTGCCCCACCAGCCGTGCCTGGCGCAGGTGGCCGGACCAGATCATGCCCTGCTTCTTCGCATAGGCTCCATCCACAACCTCGGCGAAAACATAGGATCCGACCAAGGGCTTCTTCACCGAAGCGACCCTGGTCATAGGCCCCAGAAAGAAGCTGGGTTTCATCTCCCATTTGTCGACAATGGAGGCCATGCTCAATCCATCTTCGGCTGCGTAGAAGGGAACACTCATCATTTCGGTGAAGTACTGGATAAGCTGCATTCGCATCTCCTTCATGTCTCAGCCAGCAATGTGGCTGTGGCAAGCCCATATGTCTCGGCTACTGCAATTTCTACCCGCCCAAATCAGATATCCGGCGGACGCTCTCAGAAACATGCCGTTCCACGCCCGCTCAACTTTATAAGCGACAAGTTGCGGCAAAGAGCCTCACATTATTTTTGAGTACGTGCGGGAGCCGGCAATCGAAGCCAAACTGATGTTCTCGACCCAGACGTTGAAACCTGGGGAGTTCCGCCGAACCGGCAGACGAAACCTGCCATTCCTGATGGTCAAATGACGCATTTTGTTTTCTTGGTCGGGTTCTTATCGCCGCTCGCGGATTGCTAACAATGCAACGGAGCGGAATTGCTGTGCTCATCAGGCGGGCCCGTGGTCAATTCAACGGCGACGAAATCGACCCTGCCCGCGCGCAGAGTCATTCATGCTGATCGCCGGGTGCCCCAGGTCTGGATTTTCAAACCTGGGATAGCACGCCCCTCAACCAGCGGAAACAAGTTCCTGCGGCCGAACATCTGGCTTCCAACCCTCACAAGCCTCCAGCCACCTGCGCAGAAGATCCTTCAACTCCGCGGGCGGCCTAAGCCAGACATCCGCCCCAGTCTGGCGCCACTCCCGCCTGACCAGCACACTCAGCCCGCGGCCCTTCAGCGCCGCAAACGCCGCTTCATCTGTGTGGTCGTCTCCAAGATAGGCAGCCGGAAAGCTCTTCTCCGCACCGCCAGCCGCTTCCTTCAAAATCTCCAGCACCGCTCCGCCCTTATCACGCCCGGCGCGCAGCTCCAATCCGCATTCGAACTCCAGCAGTCTCAACCCCTCGGTCTTAGCCAGCGGTTCAAACAACTCCCGCGTCCGATTTTCGATCAGCGCCGATTTGAGCGGTGCGATACCGCGCCAGTGCATCACCGCCGCATTGGGTTTGTCTTCGAAGAGTCCGCCGAAGGCATCGCGCTTCAGCCGGATGCGCAGTTCATCCAGCGTCGCACGAGCAGCAGGCGAGGCCGGCTCCATCTCCCGGCGTCCATCGGGATACAACCGCTCCGCACCGTGAAGACCCCACACTTCGGGCGCTGTGTCCATCCCCAGCATCGGCCAAATCTCCCCGGCCGGCCTGCCGGTGATCACGGCCATCCGAGTTCGGCCCTGATGCTCAATCCGATTCAGCAAATCTCGAACCCCCGCCCACGGCCGCGCTTTAAACCGGTTCACTCGAAATGGCGCCAAGGTTCCGTCGTAATCAAGCAGCAGAAGGGGTGAGCTATCAGACACGAATACGCCGAAGAATTCCTCAAGCCTTTCTGCCGCTTCATTCGTCACTCGGCGATCTCTCCTGGATTTGCTTTCCACTAGGCTGTTTCGCGGTCCGCCATCTCGCGAGTCCCGACCGATGCAGACGACTCGCTCCTCACATCCATGCGCTCCGCGTCATCCAAACGCAGTTCCCTCAGGTCACCCAGTATGCTCGCCGCCCACAGGTAGATATTGTGTTCCATCACCTGCCGCCGCATCCTCTGCATGCGCTGGCGCCGCTCGGCGCGCGTCATCTCCAAGGCACGGTGGATCGCCTCCGACACTCCCTTGATATCGTACGGATTCACCAGCAGCGCGTCGTGCAACTCCATCGCCGCTCCGGTAAACTTGCTCAGCAGAAGCACCCCATCCTCGTCGTCCCGCGCGGCAACATACTCCTTGGCCACCAGGTTCATCCCATCGTGCAGGGAAGTTACCATGCACAGCTCCGCCAACCGGTACCAGCGCTTCACCTCGTCGTGGTTGCATTGCCGCTCGATCAGCACAATGGGCTTCCAGCGCGCCGTCTGGTAGCGCCAGTTGATTCGTTCCACCGTCTCTTCGACCTTGGTCTTTAAGTCGGCATAGCTCTGTATGCGCGTCCTGCTCGGCGCTGCGATCTGCACCACCGTAAGCCGTTCGCGGTGCCAGGGATGATCTTCCAGCAACTGCTCAATCGCCTCCAGCCGCTCCACGATTCCCTTGGTGTAGTCGAGCCGGTCGACCCCCAGCGCCAGGCTCTCCGCCCGCACGCCAAATTCGCTCAGTAACGTTTGCCGCTCGGCCGCCCGATGATCTTCGGCCAGCGGATCGTCGGCTCCGGCCGCAATTTGCGGCACTCCTTCAAACGCCACGCTCACCGGGTAAGGCCGCACCGTTGTCAAGTGCCCATGACGCCGCACCGTCATATGCTCCCGATCCGTGCGCGACTCCATGACCCTGTCCACCGAGTCCAGAAAATTGTGGCAATGCATCGGAATGTGAAATCCAATCAGGTCCGCGCCCAGCAGGCCGTCCAGCAACTCCCCTTGCCACGGGCAAATTCCGAATGCCTCCGAATTCGGCCACGGAATGTGCCAGAAGATAGCCACCCGCGCATCCGGCCGCGCTCTCTTGATCATTCGCGGCAACAGCGCGAAGTGATAGTCCTGAACAAAGACCACCGGCTCCTCGTTGCCCTCCATCTCCTCGAGGAGCGCATTCGCAAATCGCTGGTTCACCTGTTGGTAGCAAGCCCAGTCCGCGGCGCGGAAGATCGGCCGCGTATGCGCAATGTGACACAGCGGCCACAGCCCCTCATTCGCAAACCCGTCGTAGTACTGCGCCTCTTCTTCTTCCGTCAGCCAGACCCGGCGCAGGCTGTAGCGAGGCTCGTCCGGCGGAACGCGGAGCCGGTTAAACTCGTCCACGGTTGCCTTGTCGGCGTCTCCGCCGCCGTATGCCACCCACACCCCGTCGCAGGCCTGCAGCACCGGTTCGATTGCCGTCACCAGCCCGCTCGGAGGCACCACGCACACAATCTCCCGGCCCTTCCGTACATGCATATAAGGCTCGCGGTTCGACACCACAAAGATCCGGCTTGACCCCGCCCGGTCCCGCATGTGCACCGCCAGCCGTTCCGCCGTCCACCAGTGTTCCCCAGCCTCGCGCAGCCGTGCCTCCGCCGTAGCCGCCGCGCGCGCCGCCTTCAGGCTCTCGGCCATGGTCTCCATCTCCTTGGCCAAGGGACTGAACATGCTCAACTCCGCCTCCGCCGGCTTAGCTTTCTCTCCATGCCCGCTTCTAAGCCGCCGCACTCGTTCCGTGACCCGCTTCATGGGACTGGTCAAGAACCACCGCACCATCAGCAGTGTGATCAGCACGATCAGCACCACCAGCGCCAGCACGCGCCAGAAGCTGCGTCGCCACAAATCCACTCCCTCTGACGTGATATAGCCGGCATCGACCACCAGCGTAAGCGCGCCCAACTGCTGGCTTCCGTCGTGGATAGGGATCGCCTCCTGCATCCAGCGCCACTTCCCCGTACGCCCGAACGCATTTGCTTGAACCCCTCTTTTCAAAGCTCTGGTCACCACGCCTTCGCCTAGCGCCGACATCACTTCCCGCGGCCCCGATCCGCCCAGCAAGTGACCGTCCGCGTCGTAGACCGCCACGCCCAATGCTCCCGTACCGGACCTCAGCAGCGTCACCACCCCCGGAACTGCCGTCGCATCCCCGGTTTCTAAAACGTCTCTCACTCCAGGCTCAATCGTCGACCCCATCCACTTGGTCCGGTTTTCCAACTCCTGCCGTAAAACGTGCCGATGCGCAAGAACATCAAAATAAGTGGAGGCTGCAGAAACCAGCGTGACGCTGGCAATCAACGCGAGAATCAATCGTAAGCGGAATCGATGCATCGCTGCCTCCTTTAGGTATGTTGGATGCGTTTCACCACCGGTCGGTCTCGGCGCCAAGCCGTATTCGGGCATCTAACCGTCTTTTCAGTGACTTGTCTGCCACTGGAAATTGCTCCATGCGAGCTCCGCTTCCCCTCGAATCTTGGAGCTTGGACCATTGGATTTAAACGGAGAAGTCGATTCACCTTCCGTGCCGGTGCACTCAATGCGCTATTCTGTCCTCGGTAGCGCCTCAATATCCTCAACCGCAGGCCGACATAAAAAATGGCGATAAAAAGGCTCGATCGTACCGCCAGACAAATCGTGTACGCCGTCCAGGAATACTCCCTGTTTGCCTGGCGAGCGCTAACCAATTTGTATCGGCCGCCCATTTACTGGTCCGAATTCCTGATGCAGGCCGACATCATTGGCGTCGGTTCGCTATCCATCGTGATTCTCTCCGGAATCTCCACCGGCGGCGTGCTCGCCCTCCAGTCCGCGGCAACCCTCTCGGCTTTCGGCGCTACCGCCGTCACGGGACAGTTTGTATCTCTCACCATGATCCGCGAACTCGGCCCCGTCCTTACCGGCATCATGGTCTCCGGCCGCAATGCATCCTCCATGGCCAGCGAACTGGGCTCCATGGTCGTCACCGAGCAGATCGACGCCATGCGCGCCCTCGGCGTCGACCCCATGCGCAAGCTGGTCACTCCGCGCATCTTCTCCAGCATTGCCATGCTGTTCTTTCTGACCATTGTCTCCGACGCATGCGGCATCTTCGGCGGCGGCCTGGTCACCGTCCTGATGAACCATCAGAACGGGACACAGTACTTCTCCATGGCCTGGGAACATCTCCGCTTTCCCGACATTGTTCAGGGACTTGTGAAGCCGCTCTTCTTCGGCTATATCCTCGGTTCGATCGGCTGCTACTACGGCATGAACACCACCGGGGGCACCCAGGGAGTCGGCCGCTCAACCATCCAGGCCGTGGTCACCGCATCGGTCCTCATCATCTTCGTTGACTTCCTGATCACCCAGATTCTGCTAACCCTGTTCTCCGGATGGATGTGAGCTCGACTTTCTCCCAGGCCGCCCTCCCATCGCCAGACCTTCCCGGTTCTGGCCCCGTTGTGGCTTTTCACAACGTGACCATCGCCTTTGAAGGCCCGCCGGTGCTTGAGAACATCACCTTCTCCGTCGCCCCCGTCGAGACCCGCATCCTGCTCGGGCCCGCCGGCGTAGGAAAGAGTGTCCTCCTCAAGCTGATCATCGGCTTGCTCCGTCCCGATGCAGGCAGCGTAACGCTCTTCGGCCAGGATATTTCTTCCATGCCCGAAGAAAAGCTCTTCCCACTGCGTGCCCGCACTGGCATGATCTTTCAGGAGGGCGCGTTGTTTGATTCCCTAAGCGTCCGCGACAACGTAGCCTATCAACTCATTCAGCAGGGCAAGGTCACCGACGCCGACATCGACGCCCGGGTCCGCGAGGCCCTCCGCTTCGTCGGCCTCGAAGAAACCTTCTCGCTGTTCCCCGACAGCCTCTCCGGCGGAATGCGCCGCCGTGTCGCCATCGCCCGGGGTCTTATCAACGATCCCGAGTTGCTGCTCTACGACTCGCCCACCGGCGGCCTCGACCCCGTGACGTCCACCAACATCATCGAACTGATTGTGAAACAGCGCGATGTCAATCGTACCCCGTCGCTGATGGTCACCCATCGCCTCCAGGATGCCTTTGCCCTCTGCACTCATCATTACGATACCGAATGCGGCTGCATGGTCCCGCTGGCCAATGGCGAGGTCGATCCCAACACCACCTTCCTTATGCTCAATGAAGGCCGCCTCATTTTCGACGGCACCCTCCACCAGCTCCTGCACAGCGAAGACCCCTTCGTCCGCGAATTCCTTCAGTAGCGTCAGCGCCGTCCTTCGGTTTTCATGTCGGTCCCCCACCAGCTTCGCCGACCCACGGGGAACGAGACTGTGCCCATCGGATGTCTTTGTTTCTGTCCGATGGGCGGGAGTCCGAAGAACTCTGCGGAGACCTCTCGATTTGTTCAACTTGAATTTTTCTCTAGGAGTGTGTCGGAGATAGCCCAGCGTATTTTTGTGGTGTGGCTTTGTGGGCATCGGATTGGGGTCGATGCTCACAGAGCTAGACGGCGCGCAGCCAGCTT
>Ga0302319_10006190_pt1 | contig 23813 bp, 16 predicted proteins | sample Bog_T0_2_FD_203319 | JGI IMG/M metagenome (GOLD analysis project Ga0302319, IMG submission 203319) | Peat permafrost microbial communities from Stordalen Mire near Abisko, Sweden - Bog_T0_2 | ecosystem: Environmental > Terrestrial > Soil > Wetlands > Peat | place: Sweden: Abisko, Stordalen Mire...
TCGGATTCTTTGGACGATCCGGGGACAGCAACCCATGGGCGCGCGCGCGCGCAATCAGCGCGATCTCGCGATCCGCGTCGATGATCGATTCCGTCGCGGCCTCGCCCTGCTGCGCCGCTTGTGGGTCCGCCCGTAAAACCGCGGCGATGGAGGTACGCAGCGCGAGACCCTCGAACACGGCGGCGTTCACTCGTTCATCGAGGGGTTGACCTGGCTTGCGCCCGGCAAGCGCATCCAACCAATCTTCATCGGTTCCGACGCTCACGGAGATCCGCCGAGGTCGGTTGCGAGCGCATACCAATCCTTCAGATAGCGCCGAGCATGTTTGCGGCATTGCGAGATGAACTCGCGGGTCGCGCCCGGTGTCCGGTCCAGCAGTTGAGCGATGTCCTCGGTCGACAAGCCGTCCTCGACGATCCAGGTCATGACGCTCGCATGCAGGGGATCTTCCTGCTGAAACCGCCGCCAGCCGCGCTGAAAATGCACAGCCTGTTCATTTTGGTGGGCGAGTTGCTCCGGGCTTGGGTTGCCTTCGACCGAAAGCTCCCAGAGTCGTCGGCTCGTGTCCGCCGTAATCGTGTCGTCGGCGTCGAGCGCGATCTCGCGGACCGGACGGCGCAGAGATGCAAGTGCGCCATGCCGCAAGATCGAGCGAATCCACGGCAAGAGCTCCGAATCGCCGCGAAACGTCGCACAGCGACGCCAGACCTTGATGAACGTGTCTTGCACCAAGTCGCGCGCCGCGTCCCGGTCACCGAGCGTGCGCAGGCCATCGCGAAACAGGATCGCATAAAACGACCGGTCCAACTCGCGCAGCGCCTGTTCGATGGCGAACCCGCCGTCGCGGCAGGCACGGATGAATGAACTCTTTTCCAACGTCGACGGATCCCTGCTGGTCTCGAAGCTCGCTCACTCGAGACACTGTACGCCCCCCTCGCCTAAGTTGCGAAATTGCGGAGGCCTGCGCGGGACCGGCGGTGGCCGTGCATTTGTCAATAAGCCGCCTCGAGCCCCACCCCGTTGAATCCGCCGTCGATCGCGGTAATCGTCAAGAAATAGGTGCCGGCTGCGGGTATCGAGTAAGTGCACTTCGTGATTCCGGACCCCGCTGCGCTCACCGACCGGCAGTCGTAGGACGTACTCACGGGCGCGGTGCCGGCCTTGGTCTCCATTTGCACATAGCTGATATTGGTCCCGCCGGACGTGCTGAGCACCAAACCGGGGGCCGCCGAAATGGCGATCTGGTATGTAAACGTCTGCCCCGCCTCGGCCGTGAGACTCACGGGAACACCGTTCTTGAGCACGGGCAAGGTCTTTTCGCTCGACGCGGTCAGCACGACTCCCGTGAACCCGCCGTCGAGCGCCGTGACCGCGACGAAATAGGTGCCCGCGGCCGGAGTCTGGTACGTGCAGGTCGTCGCGCTCGAGCCCGCACTGCTGTTGACGAGGCAGTCGTTGACCGTCGCCGTCGGTGCCGTATTGAACTTGCTCTTCATCTGCACATAGCTGATGCCGGTGCCCCCCGCGGTTTGGAACACGAGGGTCTTCGTGCCGGCCGCGACCGTGATTTCATAAGTGAACTGCTGACCGGCCTCGGCGGTCAGGCTGACCGGGACGCCATCGCTGAGCACCGGCAAGCCCTTTTCGGTCGAGGCGGTGAGCGCGACGTTGGTGAACCCGCCGTCGAGCGCCGTCACCGCGACGAAGTAGGTGCCCGCCGCCGGCGTTTGGTACGTGCAGGTCGTCGCGCTCGAGCCGGCACTGCTGTTGAGGATGCAATCGTTGACGGCTTCCGTGGGCGCGGTATTGAACTTGGCTTTCATGTGCACATAACTGATGCCGGCGCCCCCCGCGGTCTGGAACACGAGCGTCTTGGTGCCGGCCGCGACCGTGATTTCATAGGTGAATTGTTGTCCGGCTTCACCGGTGAGCGTCACGGGAATGCCGTCCTTCAGCACGGGCAAGGTCTTCTCGGTTGACGCGGTCAGAGCCACTCCCGTGAACCCGCCGTCGAGCGCCGTCACCGCGATGAAATAGGTGCCCGCCGACGGAGTCTGGTACGTGCAGGTCGCCGCGCTCGAGCCGGCACTGCTGTTGAGGATGCAATCGTTGACGGCTTCCGTCGGCGCGGTATTGAACTTGGCTTTCATGTGCACATAACTGATGCCGGTGCCCCCCGCGGTCTGGAACACGAGCGTCTTGGTGCCGGCCGCGACCGTGATTTCATAGGTGAACTGTTGACCGGCCTCAGCCGTGAGGCTCACGGGAACGCCATCCGTGAGTACCGGCAAGCCCTTTTCGGTCGAGGCGGTGAGCGCGACGTTGGTGAACCCGCCGTCGAGCGCCGTCACCGCGACGAAATAGGTGCCCGCCGCCGGCGTCTGGTACGTGCAGGTCGTCGCGCTCGAACCCGCACTGCTGTTGAGGATGCAATCGTTGACGGTTTCTGTCGGCGCGCTGTTGAACTTGGCTTTCATGTGCACATAGCTGATGCCGGTGCCGCCCTCGGTCTGGAACACGAGCGTCTTGGTGCCCGCCGCGACGGTGATTTCATAGGTGAATTGCTGACCGGCTTCGCCGGTAAGGGTCGCTGGAATGCCGTCTTTGAGCACGGGCAAGCCCTTTTCGGTCGAGGCCGTCAGCGTGACGTTGGTGAACCCGCCGTCGAGCGCCGTCACCGCGACGAAATAGGTGCCCGCCGCCGGCGTCTGGTACGTGCAGGTCGTCGCGCTCGAGCCCGCACTGCTGTTGAGGATGCAATCGTTGACGGTTTCTGTCGGCGCGGTATTGAACTTGGCTTTCATGTGCACATAGCTGATCCCGGTACCGCCCGCAGTTTGAAACACGAGCGTCTTCGTGCCGGCCGCAACCGTGATTTCATAGGTGAATTGCTGACCGGCCTCGCCCGTGAGGGTCACGGCAACGCCGTCTTTGAGCACCGGCAAGCCCTTTTCCGTGGAGGCCGTGAGGGTGACGTTGGTGAAGCCGCCGTCGAGCGCCGTGACCGTGACGAAATAGGTCCCCGCCGCCGGATTCTGATACGTGCAGGTCGTCGCGCTCGAGCCCGCACTACTGTTGACGATGCAATCGTGCGAGGTCGCGGTCGGCACTGCGCCGAATTTCGTCTGCATCTGGACATAGCTGATGCCGGTGCCCGCCGAGGTTTGGAATACCAGCGTCTTGGTGCCCGCCGCGATCGCAATGGCGAACACTTGAGTCTTGCCGGCCGCCTCAGTGATCTTGGCTTGCGGAACTCCGTCATGCAAGCCGGGCTGGGCGCTGACTTCGGCGGAAAGCGGACTGGAGCCTCCCGCATTCACGGCGACGATCTTGAAGAAATACAGAGTGCCGTCGGATAGTCCGCCGATCGTCACCGTGGTGCCGGTGATCGCGTTCTTGACCGGTTTGGCGCCTTCGCCGCCGGCCTTCGTGCCTTCAAAGACTTCGTAACTCACCGCACCCGCGGCGGCGTGCCAGGTGAGGATGACCTGCGTATGAGCGAAGGCCGCCTGGACACCCGTCGGCGCCGCAGGCGCGAGGGTCACGCTCGCCTCGTTCGAGAGGCTGCTCGCGCCCGTTGCGTTGACGGCCGACATCTTGAAGTAATAGGTGCCGCCGGGCGCGACGTCGCTGACGGCAACGCTCGTCCCGGCGACGCCCGTGAGCACCGGCTTCGCCGCTTCTCCGCCTGCGCTCGTGCCCTGATAGACATCGTAGCTGCTCGCGCCGGTGACCGCGTTCCATTTGAGCGTGACCGGCACGAGACCGGCCGCCGTGCCTGCGGAGATGGCCGGCGCGAGAATCGGCGTCACGCTGGCCTCGTTCGAGAGGGGACCGACGCCGGCCCCGTCCACGGCTGCGAACTTGAAGAAGTACGGCGCGCCATTCTTGAGCCCGCTCGCCGTATAGGTCGTCGCGGCGATTCCGCTCGCCAAGAGCGTTTCGCCGCCCGAGACCGTGCCCTCATAGACGCTGTAACTGACCGCACCGGCGACCGCAGGCCATTTGAGCGCGGCGAGGCCGGTGCCGGCCGTCGCCGTCAGTCCGACGGGCGGGCTGAGCGTATAGGTCGCACTCGCCACGGCGCTTGCGCTCGAACCCGTTGCAGTCGCAATCGCCTTGACGGTCGTCGTCTTGGCAATGGCAAGCGGTGCGACATAGCGCGTCGAACTCGTCGTAGGCGTGCTGCCGTCGAGCGTGTAATAGATCGCAGCGCCCGAAGTCGTGTCGCTGATCGCGACGGTTTGGGCGCTAGAGAACGTGCCGCCGGCCGGACTGAAGGTGGGTGTCGCGGTCGCGGCGAGGGGTATCGCGCTGACCTCGGCGGAGCGGTTACCGATCTTCGCGCTATTGGTGGCCGCCACTCGAAAGAAGTAACGAGTACCGTTGGTGAGTCCGCGAGCCAGGAAATGCGTCGTTGCGACTCCCGTCGCGATCGGCCGCTCGGCGCCGGCAACCCTACTCGCGTACACGGCATAGGCGCTCGCATTGGCGGAGGCGAGCCAGCTCAGAGAAACCTGCGCGCTGCCCGGTGCTGCGCCGAGTCCACGGACATCGCCGGGCGCGGCGACCGGCTTGGCGGCTGCGGAATTCGCCGGCGTCGGCACATCGACTTTGTCCGCGGCCGGCAGCGTGAACCGAAATACCGTGCCGTGCTGAAGCGCGCCGCCACGCGTCGTTGCCCCATACAAGTTGCCCGCCGAATCGGCGACGAGGCTCTGGGGCCGCGCTCCATCGCCGGCTCCCGTGAATGAATAGACCGTGGTGAGCGTGCCGCCAGGCGCGCCTTGACCCACGGGCGCCAGCGAGAACAGACTGCCGCTGCGTGCCGAACCACCCGCGTTGGTCGTGCCGTAGAGACGACCGTCAGCACCCTGCGCCAGCGCTGTCGCGTAATCCCCGTCGACTCCCTCCGCGAAGCGGTGAAGCACCGTCAAGGCGCCCGTCGCATCGAAGCGATAGAGCGTCGCGAAACTCCTCGAAGTGTCCGCGGCTCGCGCGCCGCCCTCCGCGACTCGCGCGCCGCCCAAACCTTCGGCGCCCAAGTTGCCATCCGTCGACCCATACAAGTTGCCGTCGGAGGCCGCGATCAACAGGCGCGGCCGAGCGCCGTCCTCGCCGCCGGCAAACGCATGCAGCGTCGTCAGAGTGCCGTTCGGAGTGAACCGGAACAGCGTTCCGAAGCCTGTGCCCCCGGCGCGTGTGACACCGTAGAGATTTCCGTCGGCGCCGATGATGAGTCCGCCAGGGGATCCGCCATCGGCACCCGCGCGGAACGAGTAGAGCGTCGTGAGTCGGCCGGTCGCGTCGAGCCGAAACAAGGTGCCTTGGTTTACCTTGCCGCCATGCGACGTCGTCCCGTACAGATTGCCGTCCGCGGCTTCCACCGGTGCAGACTCCGGCGCTGCGCCGTCGAGCGCGCCCGCGAACGAATAGAGCGTCGCGAGGCGGCCGTCCACGCCGAGCGCGAAAATCGCGCCGCTTGCATGTGAACCGCCTTGGGGCGTCGAGAAAAACCAGGTTCCATCGCCCGCCTCGCGCGCGGCCGGCAAGTTCCTACCAACCGCGGCGCTCGAGTCATAGATCGTGCTGAATCCGCCGTCCGCTGTAGCCCGGTAGATCGACACCAGGCCGCCCGCGGCATCGGTGGTCGTCCCGTAGATGCTTCCATCGCCGGCCGCACCGAGCGCGGGCCCGGGCAGGCCGTCGGCGCTGCCGTCGAACGCGTGCAAGATCGCGAGGGGTGCGCCCGCGGACGACACCCGACCCCCTGAGGCGTGTGCGGCGGCCAGCGCAAGCCAAAGACATGACAGGCTCAAGCATACAAGGACGCAGAATCGACGGGCGCTCTTCACGGCTGGTTCCCCTCTGACGGTTCGAATTTCATCCCGGCGAACGGCCGCAACTCGACCTGATCCACCCGCTCACTCTATCTACCCTGGAGATAGGGACGCTCGAACTTGGAATTCGTCAGGGTCGGGCGTCACGACGGCGCCCGGGACCCAAAGTTTGGGGTCCCGTGAGACCCCAGTATCAGCGCGCGGGTAGTTTTTGGTTTTATCGAAACTTGTTCTTGTCGGACCGCCGGAAGCCTAGCATGATTTTCGGCGACGAGCAGGTGAACCCATTCAGTCGTGTCGCTCTTGCGGCGCTCCGCTGCGCGCTTCGCTCAAGGCGAGCAGCAGCCCGGTTTGATATTCAAGATGGCGCAAGATCATCTCGATCTCCTCCTCCGCCTGCAGATTGATCTCGAAGTCATGCTGCGCCCGGGCTTCCGCGTGCCGCGCCAAGACATTCTGGCCGACCATGATGAGCGGCATGAGCAGCAGCTGAATCACGTTGGACATGAACAACCAGAAGACGAATCCCATCGGCGGATCAAACCGCAGACGCGGCGGCGCGAGCAAATTCCACGCAATCCATAGCGCGGTCCAGGCAAGAATGGCTGCGAAGAATCGCATCGAGCCGACCGAGGTGGTGATCGCGCGCGCGAGGAGGTCCCCCTGTGACACTTGCGCAATCGATTCCTTGTAATTGTCCTGCGCCGTTTTGCGCCTGGAGAGAAAAGCGTCGAGTGACGATGGCGGCGGCGGCGCTGGCTTCATGGCCGCGCAGGGTACGCGTCGAACAGGGGACACGTCGGTTCGTCAGCCAACACAGGGCGCGGCCCGAGTCCGGCGTCACTGTCTGTGCTGCGGCGCTCCCGTCCGCCAGCGCACCAATATCGCGCAGCGGTCGATTCCTAAATCCCGCGTAGCCAAGAGAAACAGGCTCTTATCAAATCTGCAGGTCTGGTACAAGAATTGCATTTGCATCAACATGAGCAGAGTTTGAGAGGTTGATCAAACCTCGCTCCGCCCGATCAATAGAACAAGGGGGATGCTCGATGCCCATCAGATTCGCCGCGCCCGCGAAGCGCAATGAATTGGCTTGCTTGGCCGCCGCCGTCTGCACGGCTTTGCGGGCATCCGCAGCGGGAGAAACCGCGCCCGATGCGAACCCATCACTGGAATCCATCACGGTCACGGCACAGCGGCGCAGCGAGAGCATTCAAGAGGTGCCCTTGAGCGTCACGGCGATCTCGGGCGACACGCTCGAGAAGTTCGGCGACTTGGGGTTTGCCGACTATGCCCATACGATCCCTAATCTGTCGTTCGGTACGGGCAGCGACTTCGGCGTGACCAACGGCCGCACGGTGACGATCCGCGGCATCACGGGCGGCCGTTTTCGATATGGTCTGGCCACGACCAGCTTCTACATCGACGACACCCCTGTGCCGCTCTCTCTCGACCCCCGAGTGCTCGATCTGGAGCGGATCGAAGTGTTACGGGGACCGCAAGGTACGCTGTTCGGCTCCTCGGCAATGGGTGGTACGGTCCGCGTCATCACCAAATCGCCGGACTCGAAGTCGCTTGCGGGCAGCGTCGACGTCCAGGGCTTCGATATCAACCACGGCGGCGCCGGCTATGATCTGTCGGGTACCGTGAACCTGCCGCTCATCCCGGATGAAATGGCGCTCAAGCTCAGCGCGTTTAGTTCCTATAAGCCAGGTATCTACACGCGCGAATGGGGCGCTGCGACCACGCCGGGCTACACGGTACCGGCCGGGACGACTCCGGGCAGCGAGTCGCACGTGGGCGACGATCAGGAATACGGCGGCATGCTGTCCATGGTCTATGCGCCCGCCGCCCTGCCCGGCCTCTCCGTGACCCCGACCGTCATCTACCAATCGACGCGCAGCAACGGTTTGCCGCTCTCGGATTTCACGCCCGGTAATCTGGTTCAGGTCAGACCCTTGAACGTGCCGGAATCGACGCTCGATGACTGGTCGTTCGAAGGGCTCACCCTGAAATACAAGGCGAATTTCGGCACCTTCATTGCGTCGAGCACGGGTTTTCACCGCAAGTCCCTCGACAATGAGGACGGCACCGAGGCGACGATCACAATTTTCGGGCAAAACTACGTGACGCCACCGCTCGCGCCGGTCTACCTCGCGGCCCCGGCGCCGAGCTTCCTGGATTTCACGGAGTTCACCCAGGAAATCCGCTTCGAGTCCGCTTTCTCCGGACCGGTCCAGGCCATCCTCGGCGGTTATTACAACCAGGCGGACAGCCACACGGGCCAGGACATCACGATTCCTTACGTCGGCGGCCAGCCCGGATATATCCAAGAGGTGCCGCACGTGAGCTATGAGGTCGCCGAATTTGCCGACCTGACTTACACGCCGATCGCGCCGCTGGAATTCTCGGCCGGCGTGCGCACCGCCGAACTGCGCTGGCATCAACTCGATTATTGGTACGGCTGGATCAACGAGGGCCTGGAAGACGTGTTCATCAGCCACAGCGAACACGCGGTCACTCCGCGCTACACGATCAAGTACCAAATCAACCCGGACGCCATGGTGTACACCAGCGCGGCAAAGGGCTTCCGCAATGGGGGCGCGAATGCCGTGCCGGCTTACTGCGGCGCGAGCGCCGGCCAGTTCAAGAGCGACTCGCTCTGGAGCTATGAGTTGGGTTCGAAGAACACCTTGTTCGATGGCCGCGTGAACACCCGGGTGGCGGTGTACCGCATCAACTGGAGCAATATTCAGCAGAGCATCCTGCTGCCGTGCACGTACAGCGTGACGCAGAATGCGGGCGCTGCGACCAGTACGGGGGTTGAATTCGAAGCGGACATCGCGCCGCTGCGCGGCCTCAACCTGACCCTCGGGGCGGGCTATGACGATGCTCACATCACATCCGTGCCGGCCGGCGACACGGGATTCGTGGTCGGGCAGGAACTGAACGGTGTGCCCAAGCTCACGGCCTCGGTCTTGGGCGAATATTCGATGCCGACGTCCTACGGTGAGTCCTTCGTGCGCGGCCAATACAGTTTCACGGGGCGCAGCGTGAGCTACTCGGTGATCCCCGTGCAGGACGGTGGCCGCGTGCGCGAGCAATACGCGCTGACGGATCTGCATGTCGGCACGCTGATCGGCCCTTGGGAGACGTCGCTGTTCGTGAAAAATCTCTTTGACGTGCGCGGCAACTTGGGCGATGAGCAGTCGGAGACCTCCGAACTGCAGAATCCGCTGCGGCCGCGGTGGCTGATCACGCAACCGCGCACCATCGGCCTCGAGGTCCGCTGGCGGTTCAAAGCGCAGTAGCTTGTCCCTCCCCCGAAGTCCCGAACGCGCTTGGGTCGAGATATCGCGCGGCGCTCAGGCGTCGGCCGGCACCGCCACCCCATGGCGGCGCAGGGCGCCGATCAGCGGCACGAGATGCCGATGGTATTGCCGCCATCGGTCGGTCGAACTGCCGTAAATCGGCCGGCGGACTTGTGCCGCGCTGGCCGTCAGGGACACCGACAGATTGTTAATGATGTCGACGGCCGTATCGTTCCAGCTCAATCCACAGTGCTCTGCCGCGCGGGCGCCTTCGCGCCGCGGATCGCGCACCAAATCCTCGTAGAGAACCTCGTGCAGTGTCGCGCCGAGGAGCGACCGCCAATGCATCATGAGCCTCTGATGGGCGGCGTAATAACGGGCAAGCTCCTGGAAGTCGTACGTAAATGGGAAAGCATCGCCGAACAAGGTTCGAAACATCGCGAAACAGCTGTCGAGCGGTGAGCGGGCGACGAGCAGGATGCTCGCGGCGGGCAGTGCGCGGCGGATCGCGCCCAAGTACAAATAATTCGTCGGCAGCTTCTCGATGACCCTGCAGTTCGAGGCCTTGACTCCGGCGAGCCGTGCGTAGTGGGCGCCGACCGCGCGAGGATCGGCCTGAGCGGCCCGTTCGAATCCATCTCCCCCGGTCGGCGCCGCCGCCGTCAAGGCCCTGGAAAAGTTGTGGGTCTCGCCATTCGAATGCACGCCGGGCAAGCCGCCGAGGATGCGTTCGAGCAGCGTCGTACCGGAGCGCGGCAGGCCGACGATGAAGATACAGGCCGCGCCGTCCGTCTCGCGCCCGCGGGGGAGTTCGACATTCGAAAACGTGGCGGCGAGACGCTGCAGAGTGCGTTCGTCGGACGCGACGTCGTAGCGTAGTTGCGAACGCCGTGCCCTGGCCGCATCCCTGAACCCATCGAATGCCGCGTCGATGCGACCGAGATCGTCCAACTCCTTGGCGAGCGCGTACCCGAGATACGCACGGGCACGAGCGTCGAGCCCGGGCTGCGACAGCCGAGCTTGCAGCTCCCCGACATGGTTGTCGGTGTTCGTCTGCATGCGCAATTCGGATCGCAGCAGATACGTCGAATACGCCGCCGGGTCGAGACCGATGCAGCGATCACAGGCGGCGGCCGCGGCCTCGAGCCGGCCCAGGCTGCGTTCGCTGCAGGCCAGGTTGTACCAATGCTGCGGCCGGCCGGGCGCCAGCGCCGTCGCGCGCCGGTACAACTCGTTGGCGCGGTCGTGTCGATTGAGAAGCATCGAGGCGTACGCGAGACCATCGTAGGCCGCGGCGTCGCCGGCGGGGAGCGCAAGCGCCGCGCGGACGACGGCATCGGCCGCCTGCGCACGCCCCAATTGAATGAGGATGCCCGCGAGCATCCCGTGGGCCTCGCTGCACACTTGCGCGTTGTCGACGGCCTGCTCGGCGATGGGCAGTGCCTCGAGCAACCGGCCGGCTCGCATGAGGCGGTAGGCTTCGGAATCCCGTCCGGGTGCGCCGACCGCGCCGTCAAGCGGCCGAGTCACGCGCTCTCCCGGCCTTGCGCCGCTGCCAGTACACGTAGAGCGGGACACCGATCGCGGCCAGCCCCAGGCCCTCGAGCGATTCGCGCGGCTTCGTCAGCAGCGTCGAGACCACGAAGCCGCCGGCGACGAGGATGTAGAGGATCGGCAACCAGGGATAGCCGAAACAACGATAAGGCCGCGGCCGGTCGGGTTGAGTCCGGCGCAGCACGAACACGGCGCCCACGGTCAGGACGTAGGTCAGCGTCATCATGAAGATGAAGCAGGTATACAACTGGTCGTAGCGGGCACTCAGGATCAGTATGCAGACCCAAATGCATTGCACGACCAGACTGGTCACGGGCGTCTTCCAGCGGTGGCTCAGATGGGTCATGGACGAAAAGAACGCACCATCGAGCGCCATCGAGTAGTAGATGCGTGCGCCACCGAGTACGGTCACCGAGGCACCGCCGAACGAGATCAGCGCGATGAACAGCGCCACCCAACGGCCGACGTGCGAGGAGAACAGCGCTCCCACCGCGGCGGCCGCCGGTGTAGCCGACTGCGCGAGATCCAACGCCGGCAAGGCATAGAGAAAGACGGCGTTCGCCAGCAGGTACGTGATGATCACCAGCAATATCCCGAAGATCAGGGCGAGCGGCAGGTTACGCCGGGCATTCTTGATCTCACCGCCGACCCAGGAGAGAAACTCCCAGCCGTCGTAGCTGTAGAACAGCGGGATGATGGCGACGCCGAAACCGGCGAGCGTGAGCGAAGCGGCCGCACCGGCCGGATGGCGTTCAAAATGGGTCCATGATCCGTGCCCTAGCGCAAAGCCTGCGCCCACGATGCCGAGCACCATGACCAGGTAGGCGACCGCCGTAAAGTTCTGCAGCCAGGCCGCCAGCTTGACGCTGCGGATATTGATCGCCGTTACGATGATGATCGCCACGACCGCGACGATACTGCCCTGCTCCAGTGCGAACGGCGCGCCCAGCACCCGGGTCGCGAACACGACGTGATCGGCAGCAAGTCCCGGCACGGCTTGACCGAGAAACAACGCGACGGCGATTCCCATCGAGGCTTGTGCCGTGCTGTTGCCGGCCGTGAACAGCACCCATCCGTACAGAAACGCAGGGAACCCTCCGTACGCCTCGCGTATGAAGACGTATTGCCCCCCAGCCTCGGGAAACATCGCTCCCAATTCCGCGCAGGCGAGCCCCGCGATCAGCGTGACGCCGCCGACCACGATCCACATCAGCAGGGCGAGGACCGGATCGGGAATCCCGCGCAAGACATCGCCCGGAATGATGAAGATCGATGGACCGACCGTGCCGCTCACGACGAGCATGATGGAATCGAACAGGGTCAGGCGGCGTTCCAGGTGGTCCTCGCCGGCCGGTATCGAATCCACGGCCCTCATGCGAATTGCCGAGCCGGGTGCGGCCGGTTCAGGAGCGCATCCAATCGACGGCAAAGCCTTCGAGCGCGGCCGCGAGCTCTCCGACTGCACCCGCATCGCTCGTAAGACAGGGCATGAATTTCACCACGCGCGGCGCAATCTCCGAGACGCTGTGGCAGAGAACACCCCGCTGGAACAGGCCCGCGCGAATCGACCGTGCCGCCCGCTCCTCGCGCACGCCGATGGCGGCCATGCCGCCCATCACCCAGGCGGGGAAATACACGGATCCAAAGCGCTCGCAGAGGTCACGCAGCGCATCCGTCAGGAGCCCCTCGAGCCTGGCGACGTTGTCGAGCAACCCGCGCCGCTGCGTGATCTCGACGACCTTGGCGGCGACCACGAGGCCGATGGGGCTGCCGGCCATGCTGCTCATGAAACCCCACCCCTCGTTCATGCACCGCTCATAGACGGGTATCGATGCCAGCAGGGCGCTCACCGGATAGAGGCCGCCGCCGAGACCTTTGCCGAGCACGAGCATGTCGGGTTCGATGCCATAGCGAGCGGTCATGAACGGCCGGCCGCTACGCGACAAGCCCGTGCGAGTCTCGTCGATGATCAGCAAGGTCCCGGACCGGCGGCATAAAGCCGCGAGTTCCTGGAGAAACCCGGCCGAGGCCGGTTTGAAGGTTTCGAAATTGATCGGCTCCAGCACGACCGCCGCGCATTGCTCGTGGATCAGCGGCGCGATCGCTTCGATCGAGTCGTACTGCGGGAAGAATTCCGTCATCGAGTGCGGCAGGGAGTAATAATCGCGAACGCCCTCGCTGTCGGACCCCGTGATCACGGCTGCGAAGCCGCCATGGCCATGATAGCCATGGCGATAGGCGGTGATCCGGCTGCGGCCCGTGACGCGACGCGCGAACATCACGGCCAAGTCCAGCGAGTCGGTGGAACTCAAGGTCACGACGGCGCGGCAATCGGGAATCGGCGCAAGCCTCGCGAGGGCATCTTGAAGCTGCAACGCCTCCCAGGTGGGCATGGTCCAGATTCCCGCGTCGTAATGCTCGAGCGCGCTCCGGATGGTCGCCAGCAGTTCCGGGTTTCGATGCCCGAGGGAATGCACACCCCCTGAGTTCCCGCAATCGAGCACGCGCCGGTCACCCTCGAGATTCCAGACGTGGCCGCCGCTCGACCTGCCGATGACGAACTCCATGCCGTCGCGTCGCTGCAGCTCGGCGAGAAAACGCCAGCCACGCGCCGCGTAGCCGTCGAGCACTTCGGCGGTGCTTAAGGTGGCTCGGCTCGGCTCGCTGTTCGTATTGCTCACCTCGGCAGCATTGCCGCCGCTCAGGCCAACTGTCAACACAATTTCTCGACGCTGCAGCGAGGCTCGCAGAGCGTCTGCGAGTCAAGCGCGACGCATGGCGTTGCGTTACGATCCACGCATTATCGGAACCTCCCGGCACGTCCCACCCGCGATTCATCTCGAGGTGCTTCCATGGAAATGACGCGCAATGCGTTCAAGCGAGCGCTACAGGCCGGGCGACCCCAGATTGGTCTTTGGGTTGCGCTGGCGGATGCCTATGTTGCCGAGGTCTTGGCAACCACGGGCTTTGACTGGCTGCTGCTCGACGCGGAACACGCCCCCAATGATCTGCGCACGGTCCTTGCGCAACTGCAGGCGGCTGCAGCCTATCCCGTGCACCCCATCGTGAGACCCGTGAGCGGCGACAAGGCCTTACTCAAACAGTACCTCGACATCGGCGTGCAGACTCTGTTGATTCCCATGGTCGATACGCCGGAGCAGGCCGCGGACGTCGTTGCGGCAACGCGCTACCCGCCCCAGGGGATCCGCGGGGTCGCGAGTGCCATCGCACGCGCGTCGCGCTGGAATCTAATTCCCGATTATCTCGCGCAATGCAACCACGAAATTTGCGTGTTGGTGCAGGCAGAGTCCGTGACCGCCATGGATCACCTCGCCGCGATTGCGGCGGTCGATGGGGTCGATGGGGTCTTCTTTGGACCGGGGGATTTGGCGGCTTCGATGGGTCTGCTCGGAAAGCCGATGGACCCTGCCGTGCAATCGGCCATCGAGGCGGGTATCGCGACCGTGAAAAAAGCCGGTAAGGCGGCGGGATCGATCATGAGCGATCCGCGTGTGGCGCGGCACTACTTGAATCTCGGTGCCACCGTCATGGCCGTGGGACACGACACGACCCTGCTGGTCGATGCGGCGACCGCATTGGCGGCGTCGTTTACCGGCAGCACGCGCGCCGGCGGTCCGGAACCGCGACGCGGGCCCGATCATTAGCCTGCCGCACGATCCGCGGCCGTCGAACCCTTGAGATCCCCTGCCCTGCTGGTGATAATGATCGCGATGACGCCATTACCGAACGCCTCGTCTTTGCTGCTGATGGCGTGCATTCGACCCGATCGACATCCCGAGCGGCGCCCACGCCATTTCGCTTCGCATCTCGCGACATTTGCGTGCGCCATGAACTTGCTGATGGCCGCGACCGCGACCGCGACCGCGGCGGAGGACGTGGCGGCGGGTGCGGGTGCGGGCAGCGGCGCCGCAGCGCCGGAAGCTCCCGCTGCGGACCGCCGGCTCGGGCGGGAAATGCTCAAGACCCTCGTCGAGCTCAACACCACGCACACCCATGGATCGACCGACGCGGCCAAAGCCATCCAGGAGTGGCTGCTGACGGCCGGGTTCCCGGCCGAAGATGTCACCTTCGTCGCCCCCGACGATCATCCGAGCAAGGGAAGCCTCATCGTGCGCTACCGCGGCAAGCACGCCGGGAAGCCGGTTCTGTTCATGGGCCACCTCGACGTAGTCGAGGCCAAACCCGAGGATTGGTCGACCGATCCCTTCACACTCACCGAGAAGGACGGTTTTTTCTACGGCCGCGGCACGATCGATATGAAAGATGGGGACGCCGCGCTTGCGGAATCGTTGATTCGATTGAAGCGCGAGCATTTTGTCCCGGATCGCGACATCATCGTTGCCTTCACGGCGGACGAGGAGGCTGGCGGAGATTCGAATGGACCTGCATTGCTACTCAAGAATCACCGGCCGTTGATCGATGCGGAGATGGCCGTCAATCTGGACGGCGGCGGCGGGAATCTCAAGAACGGCGCGCCGCTCTATTTCGAGGTCGGAACCAGCGAAAAGACCTACGTCACGTACACGCTCGAGACGACGAGTCCGGGCGGCCACGGCTCTCTGCCGGGACCGGATAACGCCATCTATCACCTGAATCACGGGCTCACGCGGCTCGAGGCGCTGAAGTTTCCGGTCATGATCACGGCGACGACGCGCACGAGCTTTGCCGCGCTTGCCGAGGCGGATCCCGGTCCGACGAGCGCCGACATGAAGGCGGTGGCTCAGTCGCCGCCGGATCTCGCGGCCGCCGCCCGATTGAGCGAGAACGTACGCCTCAACGCACTCCTGCGCACCACCTGTGTCGCAACCTTGATCTCCGGGGGTCACGCCGAGAACGCACTGCCGCAGCGCGCTCGGGCGACCATTCAGTGTCGCATGATGCCGGGCGATACGGAGGCGCACGTCCAAGGATTGCTGGTCCGCACGCTCGATGATCCGACCATCAGGGTGACGTTGGACGCACCGCCCATCGTGAGTCCCGAATCGCCGCCGACGCCCGAGGTCATGGAACGATTTTCGGCGGTCGTCCATTCCATGTGGCCCGGCGTCTTGGTGGTTCCGACGATGGCGACGGGCTTCAGCGATGACCGACAGACCCGCAACGCGGGCATTCCGAGCTACGACGTGAGCGGCATCTGGGAGGACGTGGATGAAAATCGCGCGCACGGCCGCGATGAACGTGTCGGCGTGCAGGCGTTCGACGCGAGCGTCGAGTTCACGTATCGGTTGCTCAAATCCTTGGGTCGAACCCGGTAGATGCCGCAGGCGCGGTGCCGCCGAAAAATCGGCGCACGATCGGTACGAATCGGTCGAGGCTGAAGGTCGGATAGTGCGGATCGAATGAGTTCTGATCGTAGCGAGCGCAGAACTCGGCCGTCGCATCGAAATCCGGATGGCCCCGATAAGCATCACGTTCGTGCCGATTGCGGGTCGGATGATTGGCGAAGTGCAGCGCTTGAAATTCGACATGACGAATCAGCAGCCACTCGCGGCGCGGCGAGAGCCACGGCGCGAGCAGCTGGGCCGCAACCAGGCCGTGGTGATTGTCGCTGAACGCCTCCGGCATGTCGTGGAATAACGCGACCACGACGAGTTCGTCGTCTTCACCCGCTTCGAGGACCCTGGTGGCCGTCTGCAGGCAGTGTTGGTAGAGATTGATCGGGGCGCCGAGGCATGGGCCATGCTCGAGCGAGGCAAGAATCTTGAGAAGCCCCGCCCCGGGCCCCTGATCGCGCCGATAGGCGCGCTCGGCCGCCTCGATGATCGCCCAATCCTCGGGCAGCGCGTCGGCGAGCGCGCGAAAGGCGGCGCGCTCTGCGGGCGGGGTCATACCTCGAAACTCCGCGGGACCCGGACGATTTCGTCAACTTGCATATTCCGGCTCCTCCCGGTCCAACACGCGCTTGATCGCGCTGAGATGTTTTTCCGCATAGGCATCGAACACAGGCACCATATCGGCCAAGCCTTGGGCCACGGCATCATTTACCCGCGAAAGCGGCCGGTTGGCCGACATCGCAATGATCTGCCGTTCACAGGTCTGCTCGAGATAATACAGCCGATCGAAGGCGGCGGCGACCGTGGGACCCACCACGATGGGTCCGTGGTTGCGCATCATGAGCACGTTGTGGCCGCCGAGTATGCGCGCTTCGCGTTCCCCCTCGCGCGCGTCGAACGCCGCGCCCTGGCAGTCGTCGTCGTAGGCGATTTTTCCAAAGAACTGCAGGCCGGCGAGGAACACCGGCTCGACCCGCGCACCCTCGATCAGGCACAGCGCCGTGGCATACGGCGAGTGCGTATGCAACACCGCCTTCGCCTGCTTGTTGAACCGATGAATCGGTGCATGCAAATGAAACGCGGAGGACTCGACGGTTCCCTTGCCCTCGAGGATCCTGCCGTCGAGGTCGCACAACAACAGGCTGCTTGCCGTGACTTCGGACCAGAACTGCCCCTCGGGATTGACGAGAAACTGGTCATCGTCCACCGGCGAGAGCAGGCTGAAATGATTGCAGACGCCTTGCTGGTAGCGGATGCGCGCCGACCATCGCAGGGCGGCTGCGAGGTCGATGCGCGCCTGGCGCAGCTCGTCCGGCATAACGGGTCTCTCCTCGTGATGCCCGCCGGGGTGGTGCGGTGAGCAGGGAGCGGTATTATGCGCGCATGGTCGACATTCTCGGAATCCTCGAATCCGCTCGCGTCATCAATGCGGCCGGCACGGTCACTCGCTACGGCGCGAGCCCGATGGATCCACGTGTCGTGTCCGCGATGGCTACGGCGGCCGGCTGGAGCGTCGACATGGCCGCACTGCAAGCGCGGGCTTCCGAGATCATCGCGGCGGCGACCGGCGCGGAAGCCGGGATCGTGACCTCCGGAGCCATGGCGGGTCTGCTCGTCGGCGCCGCCGCCTGCATGACGGGTCTCGACCCCGTGAAAATGGCGAAACTGCCGGATGCGTCGGCCATGCGCAATCAGTTCATCGTCTCGCGCAGCCACCGCAATTCCTACGATCACGGCGTGCGCGCGGCGGGCGCGGAGCTCGTGGATGTGGGCCTGCCGGACCGGATCACGGGCTGCGGCGTGCGCGATACCGAGGCTTGGGAATACGAGAGCGCGATTGGCGAGCGGACCGCGGGCATCCTGTATCTGGCTCGGGCGGACTCCCGGCCGGATCTCGGCGAGGTCGTGCGCGTCGCGCAAGCGGCAAGGATCCCGGTGCTCGTCGATGCCGCCGCCGAGTTGCCGCCGGCCGGCAATCTGCGCCGTTTCATCGACCAAGGCGCCGATCTGGTCGCCTTCAGCGGCGGCAAGTCCATCGGCGGTCCGTCCGCCTCGGGCATCCTGTGCGGCCGACGGGCGCTGATCGGCTCCGCATTGCTGCAGCAACTCGACCTGGACTTCGTCTACGAGGACTGGGACCCGCCCGCCGAGTTGATCGACAAACAGGCGCTGCGCGGAGTGCCGCGCCACGGCATCGCGAGATCCTGCAAGGTCGGCAAGGAACAGATCGCGGGCTTGCTCACGGCGTTGCAGCTGTTCTGCGCGCAGGGCGATGCGGGACGCAACCTACGCTTCGCACGCATCGTCGATGCGCTGCTCGCAGCGGCTGCGGATCTGCCCGGACTCTCCGTGCAGCGCGTCGATGACGCGGCTCACGGGGGAATGCCGCTCCTCGAGCTGCGCACCTTGCCATCGCGCATGTCCGCGTCGCGAATATCGCTTTCGGCGCGCGAGCTCGCCGCGCGACTGAGAAACGGCAGACCTTCGATTCACGTCGACGGGACCCGTGCGGACGCGGGCTTGCTCGTACTCGCGCCGACCTGCCTCACGGCCGACGACGTGCCGCTCATCGCCGACGCGCTGAGAGCCGCAAGCGCCCGCGGAAATGAGCTATGATCGCGCATCATTCCACCGGCAAGATCAACGCGGGGTGAATCGACGGTGAACGCGGACCAGGCGCTGCGGCGCATACACAATGAGCGCGATCGCGGCTTCAGCGCGGCCGTCGTGGTCCCTCCAGGCCCGAAGTCAATGATCTTCGTATCCGGTGAGGTGGGCCGCGATCACACCGGTGCGATCGTGACCGGGGGTTTCGAGGTCGAAGTGCGTCAATGCTTCGAGAACATCCGGTATGCCCTGGAACGGGCCGGTGCCGGCCTGGGCGATGTCGTGCGCATCACCGCGTATCTGACCGATCTTTCCCTCTATCCCGTGTACTCGAAAGTGCGCGGCGAGACTTTCGGCGCCGATTGGCCCGCGAGTGCTACGGTCGGTGTCGCCGGCTTGCTGCTCGGTGCGAAGCTGGAGGTCGACGCCGTCGCAGTCGTCGCCGTCGCACCGTGATCTCGGGTGATGCGCACTCGCCAGGCCTGACGAGCGCGACTGTCATCGAGGAGCGTTATCGACGAGCGACCCCGACGTCCGCCGCCTTGATGGCGCGAGCCGCCGCCTCCATGCCCGGCGGCAATACGCGCACCACGAGTTTTCATCCGCCCTATCCCGTCGTCATCGAGCGCGGTGCGGGGCCTTGGCTGTGGGACGTCGATGGGCGCCGCTACGTAGATCTGTTCTGCAACGGGCTCAGCCTGATCCACGGCAATGCGTACGAGCCGGCCCGGCGCGCGATCGAGACCACACTGCCGTCGGGCACTGCGTGGTCCGGTGCCTCGCGCGAGCAAATCGCTTATGCCGAGCACCTCTGCGCGCGCATTCCGTCGATGCAGTCCCTGCGCTTCACGAACTCCGGCTCCGAGGCCGGCATGTTGGCCGTCAAGGCCGCCCGGCATCTCACGGGCCGCAGTCTGATCGTGAAATTCGTGGGTGCCTATCACGGCAGCTATCCGGACCTCGAGGCGGGCCTCTACGGACAGGGCGATCTCGACGGTCGCGCGCGAGTGGTCCCGTTCAATGACGCCGCGAGCCTCGAGCACCTCATGGCGAGCGTAGGCCGTGAGGTCGCGGCGATCATGATCGAACCGGTGCTGGTCACCGGCCGGGTCGTCGCTCCGGCCCCCGGGTTCTTGGCCGGCGTCGAGACGCTCGCGCGGCGCCACGGTGCGTTGACCATCCTCGACGATTGTTTGATGTTGAGGCTGGCGGTGGGGGGATCCGCGGAAAAGTTTTCTCTCGAACCCGATCTCGTCGTGCTCGGGAAATTTCTCGGCGGCGGTACGCCGCTCGGGGCCTTCGGCGGGTCGCGCGATCTCATGAAAATCTTCGACCCGACCCATCCCGGTTGCGTCTTTCACGGCGGTTCTTTCAACGGCAACAGAATCGGCTGTGCCGCAGGTCTCGTTACGATGCAAGAGTTGACCGCCCAACGCATCGCAGGCATGGACGCGGCGACCGAGCGCCTGCGCACCGGCTTGGCTTCCAAGGCCGCCGCCGCCGGCCTCGAGGTCGTCGTGTCGGGCATGAGCAGCGTGGCCGGAATCTCGTTTGCCGCCGATCCGAGCCGCCATGAGGACGACCCATCGGCGCTGGGACTATCGTCCTTGTTCCATCTTGCGGCAAACAGCGCCGGTGTGCTGCTCGGTCCCGGCGGCATTTTCGCGGTCTCCACGGCACACGACGCCGAAGCGATCGAGTTCGCGATCGAGGCACTCGGCACCGCTCTCGAATGCGCGGCGGAGTGGCTCGCGACCCAGCACTCCGCCGCTTGACGGCTGGTCAGAAGGTGGCGGACAGGTTCAGCGGCGCGCTGAACCCCGGCAGCGTGAACAGCAGCGGCACGCCATTTGCGCCGTACGCGGTCGACGAGCCGTTGGAACTCGCCATCGGCGCGGCGTTGCCGCCGGCCTTCCTGCCGGGACTTACCGGGGCTTGACCAAAGAAATCACTTGCGCGTTGCGTTGCGGCCCATAAGATCGAACGATGGACAAAGCCCCGGGCTGGAAGCCTCTACCTTCCAACCTCCACGTCAGCCAACGCGCCGCGCGTGCCGCGAAGCTGCTCCCGTGGTCACTGCGCCTCGTTTCCTTGCTGCTCGCGTCGATCGCGATCCTGCTCGCGATGATCAGCCTTGCCACTTGGAATCTGCGAACGCAGCGCGTCGAGGGCGAGTGGGTGGCGCATACCAACCAAGTCCGGTATGAACTCGTGCGGTTTCTCCAGCTCCTGATCGATGCCCAATCCGGTGCCCGAGCCTATGCGTATTTCGGCTCGGAGCGGGCACTGCAAACCTATCGCGACGCAACGCCCCTCCTCGGCTCGTCCATCGAACGTCTCCGGCAGCTACTGGCCGACGACCCGTCGCAGCTGGCGCTCGTCGCCCAGCTCGACCAACTAGAACGTGAGCTGCACGCCGCCGAGCAGGCGCTCGTGAGCGATGAGCGCAATGACGACCGCGCCCGCGAACAAGCCCGCGTCAAAGACGCACACATCGATGACACGGTGGTCCACGCACGCACGCTGCTGGCGCAGCTGGACGCGAAAGAGGCGCGCCTGCTGATCGACCGCCGCCGCGCCCGCGATCGTGCCCGCAGCGAAGCGAATCTGACGCTGTGGGGAACGGGCGCACTCGGCGCGATCCTGCTGGTGTTGGTCGTGTACTTCACGCGTCGGGATGAAGCGAATCTCCATCGGGCTGAACGCGAGATCGCGACCACCCTGCGCAGCATCGGTGACGCCGTGATCGCAACCGACGTAAACGGCATCATCCGGTTCATGAACCCGATTGCCGAAGAACTGACCGGTTGCAATGAATCGACCGCACGGGGCCAGCCGCTCAGCGACGTCTTTCGGATCATCGGCGAGGAAACTCGACTTCCTGTCGATGGTCCTGCAAAGCAGGTTTTACAGGAGGGGAAACGGGTTCAGCTTGCCAATCACACCATCCTCGTGTCGCGCGATGGCACCGAGAGGGCGATTGCAGATTCGGGTGCGCCGGTCTTGGACGAATCCGGCGCCGTGCAGGGCATGGTGCTCGTGTTTCGCGATGTGTCCGCGGAACGTCAGGCCGAGCGCGCCCTGCAGCAGCGCGATGCGGAGCTCCAGATCATCAATGACTACGCACGCTTTCCGGTGGCCCGGTGCGACCCGGCGCACCATTATCTCTTCGTCAACAAGGCCTATGCGGAACGGCTGGGCCTGAAACCCGAGGACTGCGTGGGAAAACACATCCGGGAGGTTGCGGGAGACCAGGCGTACGCGAGTATTCGGCCTTTTATCGACGAAGTACTCGCCGGCCAGGTCGTCGAGTTTGAAACCGAGATTCCTTACGCGGGCGGCTATGGAACGCGCTGGATGAGCTGTATTTACGCTCCCGTCCGGGATGCCGGCGGCACCGTTCGCTCCTTCGTGGCGGCGGTGACCGATATCACTCTGCGCAAAACGGCGGAAGCGGAGTTGCGCCGGAGCAAGGCGGCGCTGCTGGAGACCGATCGGCGCAAGGATGAATTCATTGCGACGTTGTCTCACGAACTGCGCAATCCCCTCGCACCGATTCGCGCTGCCGCTAAAATCATTGCCTCCCCGCAGGTGGCGGCCGCGCAGCTGCAGCGTGCGCAAATCATCATCGAGCGCCAGGTGACGCACATGGCGCTGCTGCTCGACGATCTATTGGACATCGCCCGAATAACCCAGGGCAAACTGCAGCTCAAGAAGGGGTCAGTCGCCCTCTTTGACGTCGTCGATGCCGCGGTCGAAGCCGCGCGTCCGATACTGAACGGCAAGAATCATCGTCTGTCTCTGACTCTGCCGACCGAGGCGATCGTCATCGATGCCGACCCTCTGCGCTTGTCACAAATCCTGTCGAATCTGCTGATGAACGCAGCAAAATACAGTGACCCCGGCAGCCGGATCGAGGTGGCGGCCACGGTCCAAGGCGACAGTCTAGGGCTGTCGGTGAAGGACGATGGAATCGGCATCGCCCCGGAATCCATCGCCGGAATTTTTGAAATGTTCTCGCAGGTGGAGGGAGTCGAAGGCCGGTCCGATGGCGGCCTAGGGATCGGTCTTGCGCTGGTCAAAGGTCTCGCCGAGCTGCACGGCGGGACGGTCGAGGCGCGCAGCGCCGGGCTCGGTTTCGGCAGTGAATTCATCGTACGCCTGCCGCTGGTTCCGCGGCATCGCGCCACCACACCTCAAGTGACGGAGCCCGCGCCGACGCCGGTGCGTCGCCGGATACTCGTCGCCGATGACAATCGCGACGCCGCAGAGAGCCTCTCGATGCTGCTCGAACTGACAGGACACGAGGTTCGCGTCGCCCATTTGGGCCGGGACGCGGTGTCCCTGGCGCAAGCATTTCGCCCCGATGTCGCGGTGCTCGACATCGGCATGCCCGATTTCAGCGGCTACGAGGTCGCCCAAGAACTGCGTCAAGAACCCTGGGCCCGGAGCATCCAGCTGATTGCCTTGACCGGCTGGGGACAGGAGGATGACCGGCGCCGCGCCCTCGAGGCGGGATTCGATCATCATTTGACCAAGCCCATCGATCCCGATCGGCTCGAGGACCTGATTGCCGGCAGGCCCACGGAGCCGTCTTGAGGAATCAGGGCCGGCACGGACTACGCCGCGTGTGCCACCGCACGGATGGCCTTGCTCCCAGTCGATAGTGTACCCGCGATGTTGCACGAGGGCCTCGTCATGGATCAGATCTACCATCCTGAGCCGCTAGCGTATTCAGCCCGCTATGAGGTTCCCGAGGAAGGAGAGATGGAGACGCGGGAATTATTGATGGAGACGCTGCGCGGAATCTCCGAGGTCACCTTCAATGACAACGGTCACGCGACCCGCAGCGTCCACGCGAAGAGTCACGGCTTACTCGTCGGAGAATTGCGAGTTCCAAAAGACTTGGCGGCGGTCTATGCGCAAGGAATTTTTGCGGCACCCGGTACTTGGCCGGTCGTCATGAGGTTGTCGACGGTTCCAGGGGATCTTCTCGATGACGGAGTCTCGACGCCTCGCGGGTTGGCGATCAAAGTCATCGGCGTGGGCGGCGAGCGGCTGGAGGGTAGTGAAGGCGACGTCACCCAGGATTTCGTGCTGGTCACCGGTCAGAACTTTGGAGCAAAAACCGCCAAACAGTTCTTGAGTTCGCTGAAATTGCTGGCGCGAACGACGGACAAGGCGCCGGGAGTGAAGAACGCCCTCTCCGC
>Ga0302319_10006191_pt1 | contig 23809 bp, 25 predicted proteins | sample Bog_T0_2_FD_203319 | JGI IMG/M metagenome (GOLD analysis project Ga0302319, IMG submission 203319) | Peat permafrost microbial communities from Stordalen Mire near Abisko, Sweden - Bog_T0_2 | ecosystem: Environmental > Terrestrial > Soil > Wetlands > Peat | place: Sweden: Abisko, Stordalen Mire...
GCCCAAATGGCGGTCTACCAACTCCTGGGCATCACACGCAAAGTGCCGGCCGTGACGCCATACGCACAGTCCCACGTGGCGCAATTCGAGGCCTTAGTCAAGGCCTTCCGATAAAATCCGCAACAGGACCTTCTTACCTATGCCCGTAACCACCAGCCGCGAGATTCAACTCACCAGCCGCCCGACCGGCATGCCCACCGCCGCCAACTTCAGGCTTGCGACCACCGAGGTGCCGCCCCTTCGGGAGGGAGAGGTTCTGGTGCGCAATCTGTTTATGTCCGTAGATCCTTACATGCGCGGCCGCATGAACGCAGGCAAATCGTACGTGCCCCCCTTTGAATTGGGCAAGGCAATGGACGGCGGCGCGATCGGCGAAGTGGTTGAGTCGCGCACAACGGACTTCAAAGTGGGCGACGCGGTGACCTCATTCCGCGGCTGGCGGGAATACTTTGTCGCCCAACCGAAGGAACTGCATGCGGTGAGCCGGGCGATTCAGCCACTGTCTACATACCTCGGCGTTCTCGGCATGACCGGGATGACCGCATGGGCCGGGCTCAGGCTGGTAGAGGTGAAGGCGGGGGATGTCGTCTTCGTCTCCGGCGCCGCAGGTGCGGTGGGGAGCGTGGCCGGGCAGTTGGCGAAACTACGCGGGTGCACTGTGATCGGATCCGCCGGCTCCCCGGAAAAAGTACGCTTTCTGCTGGACGAATGCGGGTTTGACCGCGCCTTCGATTACAAGACCGGGCCCATCCGGCAGCAGCTCGCCGCGGCCGTTCCGGACGGCATCGACGTCTACTTCGATAATGTGGGTGGCGACGCGCTGGAAGCGGCGCTTTCGGCGCTGCGGGTGCATGGCAGGATTGTGGCGTGCGGCGGCATTTCCGGTTACAACGAAGCGGGTCCGCGCCCCGGACCTTCCAACCTTTTCAACATCACGACGAAACGGCTCACGATGAAGGGGCTGATTGTGAGCGACTGGATGGGGCAGTCTGCCGAGTTCGAAAGCGAAGTCGGCGGCGATTTTCAGGCGGGAAAACTGAAGAATCGGGAAACTGTGGTGAAGGGAATCGATAAGGCCGTGGAGGCCTTTCTCGGACTCTTTGAAGGCCACAACATCGGAAAGATGGTGGTGGAATTGGCGTAGCCGCTACTTTTGCGCCAGTGGCGAGGGTGCGATGGGCAACTTCGGGAGCGTATCCGTCACCTTTTCCAGTTCCAGATCGTCCACCAGCACGGACGGCGCAACCACTGTGACGTCCGCGCTGCCTTCGATATAGTCCAGTGTCGCGCTGTCGTCGCCCGCGAGCAGAATATCCTTCAGCGACCGCGCGTTCACACCCCGCAACCGCACTCCCCGGATCATCTGCTCGTGCCCGTCCACGTATAAGCGATAAACATACACAGGCGCGGCCACCTGTCCGCCCCCGCCGCCCGCCGTCCCGGGAAAATCCAGCTTGCGAACGATGACGCCGAACGGCAGGTTCCGCTGTTTCAGAAGATCGAGCATGTTCTTCCGCATGTCTGTCAGAGAGGTCTTCTCCGAAGTGGAAATGATGAGGTTTGTCGGGGCCGGAGAATTCCCGGCCAGCGCGCGCCCGTTCGATTCCGCAAAACCCTGCATCGGCAATCGCGTCCGCAGGAAATCCTTCAACACGCCTTTTTCCACCAGCGACACCGGCTTCGAGGGAACCCCTTCGTCATCCACTTCCGTGTGCCCGAACAGGGGCAGCGTGGGATCGTCAATGACGTTGAACATATCCGGCATAATGCGCACGCCACGCCGGCCTTCCAGTTCCGTGCTGGCGCCGCGACCACCTGCGCCGCCACGTCCCCCGGGCCCGCCACGTCCCCCGCGACCGCCCGTCGTGGGGCGCGTCATATGCAGATTGCGGCCCAGCACTTCCGCCATCAGTTGTGCGGACGCCACTCCTTCAAAAAGGATCGGCCCGGAATATGCGTCGCCCACGGGAGCGGCAGCCAGCTTCGTCAACTGATCGCCCACTTCCCGCGCCGCTTTCGTAAGTTCGGCCTCGGCCGGCAACTTCGTGAGGTCCTGCCGGTAGAAGGTCGCATTGTCGCGCAGTGTCATGCCGTCGGGAGCCTGCACCAGCGCGCGGATCTGCACAAGGCCTTCAGACTCGGCCTGCCGGATCTCCGTGCCTTCGCTGTTGATATAACGATGCACGCCATCCACCGCGCTGTAAGTCACGATGGAGTCGCGAATGTTCGGAAACTGCGTGAAAACCGTTGAGACGCGCTTCGCCCGCTCGTTCCACGCCTTATCGTCGAAAGCGAAAGGGACGCGCTCCCGCACCAACGTGAACGGCTCCGCCTTCGCAAAATCCGCCAGTTGGTTAGTGACATTCATGCTGCCCTGCGAGGCGCGCTTCTGTGCGATGGCCTGCACCGCACCCTTGTATGCGGAATCGGTTTCGAGCCAGAGGTACTGACGGATCACCAGCGGATCGTCGTCGAGCGGAAAGCCGCTGAGCGCGTAGGAAGCGCCGCCGCGCCCACCGCCGCCGCCATTGGTGTTATCGAACTGATAATCGCCCACGCGCACCTGCACGGAAGGCCGCCGGTACTTGCCCGCATTCGCCGACGTCAGTCCGCCCAGGACCGCCGTGGCCGACCACGTTTTGCCATCGTCAATCGCGTAACTGATGAAGTACGGCTTCTCAAGCTGTTTGAGCGACAGCGTCATGGAGCGCTTGAGTTCGGCCTGCATCGCGTCCCATACGGCATCGGCGCCGCCGATGGCGGAAACGGCGGTGAGGAGAGAGAGGGTCGCAAGGAATGCCGCGCGCGGTTTCATTGCCTACCATGATAGATCGGAAGGGAGCGATAGGGGGTAAGGCCGGAAAATACGAAGGGCGCACGTGCGGTTCACACGAGCGCCCTCTTACGGAGGCAAAACTCGAAGCGTACGGCTGAACTAGCTCTGCTGGTCGTCGTCTTTCTTTTCGAAGTGGTCGGCGATCGCGCCGGCGCCTTCAAAACCGGTCACAGCGGCGGCGGCTTCCGTAAAGAACCCTGCGTTCGGATCCAGCTTCTTCATGCCTTCCTCTGCGGCCACGGCTCCGGCGATTTTCTCTGCTTCTTCCAAAAAACTCATATGTGGTCTCCTTACTCTTGCGAATCGATTCCCGCCCGCTTTGAGGGGCGCGAAATCCAGCATAACACCTGGAGCGAGCGGCGTGGGCACGCGTGGCCGAGCCACCGCCGGCTCCATTTTCCTACGCCAGCGCCTTCCCGTACAGCGCCAGCAACCGGGCCCACGCCTTCTCGGCCAGCGGTTCGCTGTAGACCGTCGAATCCGGCGGGCACCAGCCATGCGCCGACCCGGCATACACCTCGATCTCAGCCGCAAGCTTCGCATTCGCAAACGTTTCCTTCAGCGCGACCTTGTCATTGGGAGCGCGCGAATCGTCACTCTCCGCAATCGCAACCAGGAACTGCGCGCTGCTCTTCGCTGCCTGCAGATGCGGACTATTCGGCGCGGTAGTCACAAGCCCGCCGCCATGGAAGGAGGCGACCGCTCCGACGCGATCCGGCACGGCAGCCGCGGTGCGGAACGCCATGGGTCCGCCCATGCAGTAACCCTGCGTGCCGATCTTCCGGTTCTTGGCAACAGAAGCCTGCTGGTCGAGCCAGGCGACGAACGCCTTCGCATCGGTCAGATGCGTGGTCTCGTTCAGACCCTGCGCAAACTTCATCACGTCACCGATGGGCGTCGCGGCGCCCTTCTCGGCGGTCGGAGCCTTCTGGGTGCGGTAGAACGGATTCACCACCAGCACCGAGTAGCCCGACTCTGCGAGCCGCTTTCCCATCTGGCGAAACGCGGGACGCAGGCCGAAAATGTCCGGCCAGATCAGAACACCGGGTGCCGTGCCGGTGGCGGGATGCACGAAATAGCAGTCGGCGGAACCGTCCGGAGTTTTCACGGTGACCTCAGCTTCGGTCACGGCGGCGGCGTTGGCCACCTTCGGCAGCATCATCGCGATACCCGCGCCCAGTATGGCGCCGAACTGTTTTCGCGTTACCAGGCCTCGTGCCTCGTAGCTTTGCCGGTCGTCTTCAAAATGATCCTGATCGCACATAGTTGGCTCCTTGTGTTTCGGCGTGTGATGGCCTACCGGTGTATTTTAGCGCGAGGCGGTAGGGCTTCGACATTTGGCGATCCCTGGATCGAGTCACCAAAGCCCGGGGCATGCCAGGCTGCAAATGCGTCAGCTTGTGGGTCGAGCGACGCTCGACGATTTTCTCCCGGAGTCCTTCGTTTACGATAATATGGAAACAGGGCTATTTCCATGGAAAAAGAGACCACCGTCACCCCAACGCCGCCGCCTGCGGTACCGCCGCGTAACGAGGCGCCCGTTCGAACGATGCCCATGGATGAAGTCAAAAGATTGATCCGCAAGGTATCCAGGGACCACGAAGGCTTGTTCCGCCGACTTGCGAAATGAACACCGGCATTGAGCCGAAGTTTTTAACCCGCGAAGCTGTCGATGCGATCCATGAGGACCCGATTGACAGGTTCGGTGGCCTCCACGGAGTTCGCGACAATAATAAGCTGGAGTCTGCCATCGCGGCAGCGCAGAACGCTTATCGCTACGGCGCCGGCGACATCTACGAACTTGCGGCCGCCTATGTGTTTCATCTGGCCGAGAGTCAGGCTTATTTCGACGGCAATAAGAGAACGGGTGTTGAGGCTGGGCTCGTGTTCCTCGAAGGCTGCGGCATTGATGCGAGTCGGCTGCCGGAAGACCAGACCTACGACATGATGATCAAAATCGCGGCGCACGAGGCTGGGCGCAGCGACTTTGCCGATTATCTCCGCTCCGAATTGAGCCCCGAACAAACGTCCGATTCGCGTGATCGGCTCACAGAATGAAAGGCCATCCATACGGTTGGGCAGCGGCAGAATGAGCAGTACCAGCGAGGCGGAGCGCGTCCCGTAAGAGCTGTTCAGTTTGCCAAAGGGATCCGCTCCAGACGATCGATGACGATGACGTCCGCCGGAACATCCGCAGTCTTGTCGAGCCGTAACCCCAATTGGGTCCGCACGGCCGTAAAGATGTCCGGACCGCCCGTCAGATCGGAGGTGGCGGCATACCCCACGCTGAAGTAGCCGAGCACAAAAGTATAAGTTCCCCGGAGTCCCGTCTTGTCCGATATGATCGGCTGGTGATAACCGCCCACGATCCCGCGCCCTTCGGCGAATCCAACCCTCGTTCCGAAATCGGAAAGGAAGTCGGCAATGGACCTCTCCTGGTATTTGGTTGTGACCATGCCAGTACTTCTGTTGATGCGGTCCAGGGTTCGCGGACCGATTTCGACCGGAAAACCGTCGGTCGTGTCCGCCCGGGAAACGCTCACCGGGAAGATATCGGGCATGTCCGCGATGACGGCGTCTTCGGGAGGCCGCGGATGGGTATCGACCTCCTTCAGCTTCGTACCGCCCTTATCCACCACGAGATCGTAGCCCGGAAAACTCCGCGTTTCAGTGTGCGTTACCAGATGGAAGCGTTCCACGAGCAGGTCCCGGAGCATCAGGTGAAGCTGCTCTTTCGTGGTTTCGCGCGGCATCGTGGCCGTTATGTCGTAGAACTGCTCTCTCAGCCAGCTGGGTCCGATGATTCGGTCCGGGTTTACTCCGAATGCCAGCCGGATTAGTACGTACATGGGCAGGCCAGGGTCGCGAAATCGCCCCGGGTCGCTCGTGCCTGGGCCGCCGGTGATGAGGTACGGCCCGGGTGTGCCGGGCGCCGTCAGCTTGACGGAGGCGGCGTCGAACGACGGTCCCGCGGCAAAACAGGTACCTGCGAACAGAAAGGCGGCAATGCCGAGACGCCGAACCATGTTCAAAATTATACGTCCGAGTTGCTTCGCAATTCTTTTCGAAAAAAAGCTCGCCGCCAGGTTCCTGAGGCGCGATGAAACCGCGTGTGACGATATGCTCAGAGAAGGAGCCAAAGCGATACGCGTCGCGCGCTGCAACGGAAACCGCCCCATGGATAACAAGCCGATCACAGCACGCCGCTACACCGACTTCGCCGAGATGAAAGCGGACGAATACCGCTACTGGCAAAGTCGGCCCGCGCACGAACGGCTGGACGCCGTGGAAGAAATGATCGAAACGGCCTACGCGCTCAAAGGTTGGGAGATCGAACCGGATGTACCAAGACTACAAAGACCTTTTGTCCGCCTTCCATGCCCATGGCGTTAGATACCTCGTTGTGGGTGGCTTCGCGGTCATTTATCATTCCCAGCCTCGGTTAACGAAGAACATGGATCTCTTCATAAAAGCGGATCCCGCCAACGCAGAAGCAACCTATGCCGCCCTTGCCGAATTCGGTGCGCCACTCGGGGGCATCCACCCGAACGATTTCACGGACAGTAACGGTTTCTTTCGGTTTGGACGCGACCCGAAAGGCTTTGACATTCTTCCAGCCATTCCCGGCGTGGATTTTGACGCCGCGTGGGAAAAGCGGTCGAGATCGTGGTTGACGCCACCACCGGTCTGAAGGGGAATTTCATTTCCGCCGACGACCTCATAGCGTCAAAACTGGCATCGGGACGACCGCAGGACCTCGCGGACGCTGACGCCATTCGCAAAACGCAGGAAAGCCAAGGCCTGGCGCAGTCGCCCGCACCAAAAGCATGATAGATTCAGCATGCACCGGACTAACTTCTTGAGAATCTCTGTGACACGCCGTTCCTGTTTTGCCTTGTGCAGTTTTGCCGCAGCCGCAGCGTTCGCCACTCTCCTGTCGGCGCAGAGAACCGAGGCGTTGACCTTCGACGTCGTGTCCATCAAACTGAATCAGCAGCCACCCAGGGAGCGAAAGGTCGCTTTCGGTTGCAACGGAACGCGATTCGTTTCCACGGCAACGGGAATCCTGGGATCCCTGTTTTGGGCATTCGATCTGCGCGACTACCAGGTGCTGAACAGACCTCAGGGGGGCAGCCCGATCTATGGTCCGTGGGACATCGAAGCCCGCGCTGGCTTCGCCATTACAGAAGACCAATGCAGGCAGATGGTGCAACACATGCTCGAAGACAGGTTCGGACTGAAATACCATTACGAGCAAAGAACGTTGCCGGCGTACTCATTGGTGGTAGCGCCGAAGGGCCTCAAAATCCACCCGGTTGCGGAAGGAGACACGAGCCCGAATGGAGGCGGCTTCACCGTCGACGGCTCGCCGGAGGTGATGGAGGACCCGAACCTCCCCGGCTGGACCATGGACCAGTTGACCGTGTGCCTGGGCATTGCACGGTTGGGCCGGCAAATATTCAACAGGACCGGATTGACCGGGATTTACAAGATCAACCTGAGATTTCGCCGGTCTGATCCAGAAGGGGCCGATCCGGACGTGACCACGGCGCTGGAAACGCAGCTCGGCCTCCGCCTTGTGCCAACAACGGAAAGCATCCGGTCTATGGTAATCGATCACATAGCGCTGCCTACTCCGAACTAACTAACGCCGCACACTCCGCTGTTCTGCCGACGATCTACCAGCAAGCCCGCCGGGCGATTGCCCCGCCCCCTACTTTACCGGCTTCTCAAAATGCTGGTAATCCTTCCGATCCGTCCATCCCCCGCCCCACTGCCAACCCGCCAGCGCAAACCGCTGCACAACGTAACTCGTCGCCGGAATCCCGCCCGTATACTCGCGCGTGCGATCCAGAAACGCCCGCCCTTCCGGCGGCAGCACCGTATCGCCCTTCACATATGGATTCGTCAGCGGATTGATATCGATCGCCCGGCCCCAGCTGTGATTCGAAAACTTCCCCGGCTGTCCCGTCACATCCCGGCAATTGAACGCCGACGTATTATTCGCCGCCATCGACGCGTCGTCGCTGCCCTGGTACTGTTCAATCGGCGTCATCCGCTCGATCGGAAATTGTTGCCGGTACAGGTCGTGAAAAATCTCCACCACTTCCGCCGCAACGTCTTTGTGCACAATCAGCACGCCAGTCATCTGCTTATGGTCGAAGTTCCAGTAGGAAAGCGTCAGCGCGCGAAGGTCTTCCGGAGACACCGGGCAACCCGCATGCCACGTAGAGGCGCGCATCTTTTCGAGCAGCGTTGCTGGGAGAGCGTCTGCGCGAAAGTCGGCCCCCATACTCTGATCCGGGGGACGGCGCTGGGCGAGCGCGGCGGCGATGAAGAACAATGCAGCGAATAGAGGGAAGAACGGTACGTTCCGGTTTTTTGTGGCGCAGACACTCGTGTCTGCCGCGCCGAGGCTCATCTCGGCGCTTTTCTCCAGGGCTCCGCATATCCCTTGTGGAGCAGGTTTCCAACCTGCGGGCTGGTTTTCAACCGGCCCATCACAGCCGTCAGACTGTGATGACTCAACCTCCGCCCTAACGTCAAGCAAGAAACCCATGCCGGTATTGTAGCCGTTCCCTGCCCCACCCTACCGCACAGCCCAATACCCCGCGCGACTCGTAATCCTCAACTCCGGCCGACCGCGCACCGTCACCCGAATGCTGTGATACGATTCCGGCTCCGCCCCCTTCGGCTCAAACGTCAAAATGTACTGCCGATGAACTTCCCGCGCAATCAGCTGCACCGCATTCTCCAGCGCGTCTTTCTTAACGAGACTCAGCGTGCGCCCACCAGTGTTATCGGTAAAAATCCCAGGTAGCTCCGGCAAACGCAGTCGCGCCAGTTCGCCGATCGTGTACAGGAACCCGCCCGGACCCGGTTCGTACGGCACCGGCGTCTCGTCGGGCCGCGGACACAGCATACACGAAGTGAACTTGATCCGCGCGTCGATCGGCTTCAGGTCCTCGGCAACCTTCGGCTTCACCGTGAAAGGCTGCACAAACTGCGACCACGTAACCCAGTACACCGCCACGTTCAGCCGCTGCACCTGCCTCATCATTTCGGGCAGCGAGGCGTCGCTGCCGCGGTCACGGCTCTCCGCAATCATGAGGATGATTCTGCGCCGCCCCCTCGGCCGCCGCGCAAGCATCCCCAGCGCCTGCTGCATCGCGTCCAGCATGTGGGCGTTGCCGCCTTCTTTGCGCAACATGCGCAGCGAGTGCGAAAGCGAATCCGGGTCCGAAGTGAAATCCTGATGAAGCTTCACGGTATCGCTGAAAGAAATCATCGCGGTCTCGCCCGCCGCGCCCGCCAGCAGTTGCGAAAATAAAATGCCGACTCCGCCCAGCTTGTCGATCACCGGCGTTGAGGCCGCGCTCGTCTGCACCGCGACCACAAGGTCGATGGGGTACGTCATCGCGTCCATCTGTATCGCCTGCGGCACAGTGTTGTCCGAAAGAATCAGGTCGTCCGCAGTGAGGCCGTCCACGAAACGGCCTTTGGAATCGGTGATCGTAGCAGGCGCAACCACCAACTGTGTGGTCGACGAGAATTGCGCGAGTGCAATCCCCATTGCCAGCATGATCGCGAGGAACAACCGCATCGATTTACGGTACAGCAGGTCGCGGACCAGTCCGCTCAGGTGGCCAGGGGCTTCGTGAGTTTGCCCATCAGGTTCCGTCGCAGGACCACCGACGCCGTCACCGCGCCACCGAACATTGCGCCCGTCACGCCCGAGCCGCAAACATCCGCGCCCGTAAGGAAAAGCCCCGGCACCGGCGTGCGCGCACCGAGCGACCGCAGCCCGTACCGCTCCGGCGTCGAACTCAGGCCGTAGATTTCCCCATGTTCGAAGTTCGCGAAGTGGCGCGTCGAAAGCGGCGTGGATACTTCCGCGTATTCGATCCTCCGGCGCACAGCGGGCACATGCCGTTCCAGATCGGCTCGGAGCCGGTCCGTCAGGTCTTGTTTGAACTGGTCATAGTCTTCGCCGCGACGCTTCCAGCGCGTGTCGGACCACTTCGCGAATGCCTCGTAAGGTATGGGCGCCACCACTTCGATGGTCGAACGCCCGGGATGTCGCCGCTCAAACGTGGGATCCTTCGCGGAAGGAAATGACAGAAACAAACACGGCCAGGGTGCACTCGGATCGTTCGCGAACCGCGCGAAGCCTGCGTCGTGGTCGGCTTCGGGATAAATCCACTGGTTCGCAGCGTCAAAGTCGGGTTGCCCCTGGGCCCGCTTCAACCCCACATAGAGACACACGTGCGCTGTCGACGGCGGCACGGTTTTCAGATCGCCTCGAATGGCAGCCGTAGCGGTGAGATCCGGCGGCAACAGGCGCGCAAACGTATTCGAGGCCCCGGCATCGCTGATCACCGTCTTCGCCCGCAGCTCGCGGCCATCCGCCATCCGCACGCCGATCGCACGCCCCCGTTCCAGCAGAATGCCGGCAACGTCCGCGCTGAAAATAATCTCTCCGCCCGCGCGTTCGATCACCGGCGCAATGCCCGCCGCGATCTCGGAAGCTCCCCCCACCGGATAGCCCGCGCCCTCGAAGTAGTGATGCGCCACGATGGCGTGAGCCCCGAAGCTGCTCTGGCCCGGGGGCAAACCGTAATCGCCCCACTGCCCCGTTAAAACGGCAATCAATTCCCGGTTATGTGTGAACTGGCTCAGGACCTGAAGCGTGGTCTGCGATGAGTAACGAAGAAATCCGGAGCGCAGCCAAGGCCCGATCAGAGTCGCGATAGGTCCCGGAATCGCCTTCTCGGCGTAATAGCGGCCACTCGCCCGCGCTGCCGCAAACACCGCCGCAATGTAGCGATCAATCGCGCCACGCTCACCGGGGAACGCCTCTCCAATGCGAGTCCGGAAGCGCTCCAGACCCGAGGGAAATTCGTAGGTGCGGTCCGCAATGGATATGCGATCGTAAACATCCGGCATGGCATTCCACTGCAGCCGCCCTTCCGTCAGATGGTCGAATGCGGCACGCACCGACGATGCCGGATCGTTCACCCGCCCTATATAGTGGACGCCGACGTCCCACTCATACCCCGGTCGCTTGAACACATGGGTGAAACCTCCCGCGGCATAGTGCCGTTCGAGGACCAGCACGCGCAGGCCGCCGTGTTTCGCCAGGAGCGCAGCGGTCGCGAGGCCGCCGATACCGGACCCGATAACGATCGCGTCCCAGGAATCCGCAATCTGAGTCTGTTTGTAAGAATGACCGGTAACAATCATAAACTTGAAAATCCCCCCAGGGGTCGAGCGTGGCGCAGACACTTGTGTCTGCCGCGCCGAGACTCATCTCGGCGCTTTCCCGCCCGCCCAGGGCCACCAGGTAGCATACGCTTCAGTTGGCAGGCCCCCGAGCGAAGCTCAACCGCCCCGCTCAGGCCCGGACACGCACCGGCGGCGAATACACCGATGAAGGAGCCGAACACCATAGCGTCTCGGAGCTCAGGCCAAACTAAATGTGGGCATCGACAACATAAGAATAAAGCCAACATGTTGCCCATGTCAACATGTTTCTGCTATAAATCGTACTGATGCCACGAAGCAAGCCCTATCATCATGGAAACCTGAGAGAATCCCTGCTTTCAGCGGCAGTAGTGCTGATTGGCGAGGTAGGGCCGTCGGGCTTCAACATGCGCGAAGTGGCTCGCAGGGCGGGCGTCTCCCACAATGCCCCCTACCGGCACTTTCGGGATAAGGGCGAGTTGCTGGCCGAAGTGGCGGCCCAGGGTTTCCGCGAACTGAACGCCGCGATGCAGGAGGACGCGGCCACGGAATCGACGCCCATCGGACAACTCAAGCGGTCGGGCTATGCCTATGTGGCGTTCGCGTTGCGCCGTCCGGAGCACTTCGCGGCCATGTTCGACGCCGCCATCCCGGAATCGGACACCATCTGCCGGGAGGCAGGCGCCGGGGCCTTTGCCACCTTGGTCGGATTCATCACCCTCTGCCAACAGGAAGGCCAATTGCCGGAAGGCGGCACGGAATACCGAACGCTGCTGGCTTGGTCGCTGGTGCATGGAATCGCCAAGCTGGCGGTTTCACAACGGCTGCCGTTTCGCTCGGAGCATCAGATCCTGCAGTTCGCAATATCCGCAATAGAGGCCTCCATGGCAGGACTTCAGCGACCGGCGCCCGCGTCCGAACTAAGCCGCAACGGCGCGCCCGGTGCGTAGCCGCCATGCCCAGTCCGGCCGCCCGTTGCGTTCGGCGAGACGGGCTGCTGCGTCGAAATCATAGGGGATTGCGATCTGGTCCACACGCCAGCCACTGCCCGTCCGCTCGACAATCGCGTAGCGCGCATGAGGACTCCCGGTCTCCATCACATGCGGAACAGGCTTGTCATCCGCGTAGGCCTGGAGACCCACGCTGCCCGGGTTCACTATCAACGTGCCTTCCACCCTTACAATACGCGGAATGTGAGTGTGCCCGCAAACCATCAGAGAACGCCGAACGCCGCCCAGACGCTCAATGATTTCCCCTTTTGTCGCCGGGGAAACGACACCCGAATCGCGGACCGAGTCCAGCAGGTAAACATCGTCGCGGGCCGGCGTTCCGTGGAACATCAGAACGTCGTCGGATAGTTCCCGCAGCATCGGCAACCCGGCCAGCCAGTCCCGATGCCGCGCGCTCAACCCCTCAATGGGATCCCGGTCCTGATTCCCCGCGACGCTCGGCAGATCGAAACTCATCAGCACGTCTGCGGTACCGACTGGATCGATCGGACCCCAAAGATGATCCCCGGCATTGACGATATCCCGAACACCCCGTCGCGCGATATCCTCGAGCACAGCTTCGAGAGCCCACCGATTACCGTGCACATCTGCTATGGCCGCAAAACGCTCCATCTCGCAAACCCGCGGCTACCTGCCGCCCAATCCGATGCAGACGATCCCCGCCAGAATCATCCCCAGCGCGCCGACTTTGCCCCGCGTGATCGGTTCATGGAAGAAGATCTTGGACCAGATCATGGTCCAGACGTTCGTCATCGCAGCCATCGGATAGAGCACGGATAACTCACCGTGCCGCAGCCCCATCACAAACGGCACGCTCGACCCGACAAACAACGCCACGCCGGCCCCCAGTTTCCAGTTCAGTATGTAGCGAAGCCCGTTCTTCAAGGGTGCCGCGCCCAGCTTGAGGAACACGGCCCCGAACGAACCGATCACAGTTCCCAGCAGGACCAGCAGGATGGAACTCAGAGGAGTGTGGTTCATTTGCGCCGGCTCGTGATTCCCATCAGAGAAACTCCGCCGATGACCAGTACAATCCCCATGCCCTTCCACCAGTTGAAGTTGTCGTGGAAGAAGTGCATGGAAAGGATGCTGACCCACACGTAGGTCAGCGCGATGATCGGGTACAGCATGGAAAGCTCGCCGTCGCGGAGCGCCAGGATCAGCAGAAAGGCGTTGCAGGCGTGCATCGTGTAGCCCAGCAGCAACTGCCAGTTGCCGATCAGACCCACCACGAACGCCGGTATGGTCGAAAGGTCCGAAAGGCTGATGCCCGGCATCGGATGCATGGCCCCGAACTTCATCAGAACCTGCGCCGCCGCCGCGAAAACGGTGCACCCCAGCACCAAAAAAATCGGGTTGGGTGCCCCCGAAGACCTCGCCTGAGGCGGTTTCGAAGCTAAGGGAATGCTGCTCATGGGGATCGGCGCGCGGACGGTCTTCCCAGAATAACAGCCCTTGCCGCTACAATGAACCGTAGTGGATCAATCGCAATCTGTTCTCCCCGACAATACCGCCTCCGAACCGAAAAGGTCGCTTCAGCCCTCCGAGCCGCCCCGCGGCTTCATCGCCGAGTGGACGGTCACCATCATCCTCCTCCTCTTCGGCACCACCACCCTGGTGCAGGCCTTTGTTATTCCGACGGGGTCAATGGAGGACTCGCTCCTGATCGGGGACCACCTCCTAGTCGATAAGCTGGCTTTTGCGCCGGCGGGCGCACTGACGAAGAATCTGCTGCCCTACAGCGATCCGCATCGCGGCGACATCATCGTGTTCCGTTACCCCGTCGATATACGGCAGACTTTTGTGAAGCGCGTGATGGGGGTGCCGGGCGACCGCATCCACCTCGACAACAAACGGGTCTGGCTGAACGGCCACTTGCTCAACGAGCCGTACGTGGTGCATAAGACCGAGTACCTCGATTCCTACCGCGATAACTTCCCGGGCGACCCCAACACGCCGATCGCCGTATCGGCCCAAGCGATGCTCGACCACAACGTGAAGAACGGCGAAGTCGTGGTCCCGCTGGGCTTTTACTTCGCTATGGGCGACAACCGGGACCAGTCGCTCGACAGCCGATACTGGGGCTTTGTTCCGCGCGAAAACATTATCGGGAAGCCGCTCATCATCTATTGGTCGTACGACGCCAACACCGAGGAGCTTTCCAACCCCGGGGCCACCTTGACGCATTTGATCGACGTCGTCATCCATTTTCCGACCAAGACCCGCTGGAGCCGAACTTTCCGCCTGATCCATTCGTATCCTGTTCAGTAGGGACTGTATGGCTTCAAAATCCGAGCAAACTCCCGCTCGCGGCTTTATCGCGGAGTGGTCCATCACGTTCATTCTTCTGCTTTTCGGCACCACAACTTTGGCCCAGGCCTTTGTGATTCCGAGCGGCTCAATGGAGGACACGCTCATGGTCGGGGACCATCTCCTGGTCGACCGCCTGGCCTACGCCCCACACGATTCGGCAACTGCGAACGCGCTTCCATACAGCGACATCAAGCGCGGGGACATCATCATCTTTCGCTATCCCGTCGATATCCGCCAAACGTTCGTAAAGCGCGCAATCGGCCTGCCGGGCGATCGCATTCATGTGGAGAGCCGCCGGGTGTTCCTCAACGGCCACCCGCTCGATGAACCGTATGTCGCGTATAAGACTCCGGCCGATGCCTATGCCGACAATTTTCCGTCGCAACCGCCGGATATGCGGGTCTTTCCGCGCGCTGTACAGATGCTTTCGGAACATGTGAAGGACGGGGAAATAGTCGTCCCGCCAGGCTACTATTTCGCAATGGGCGACAACCGCGACAACTCTTCGGACAGCCGGTTCTGGGGCTTCGTTCCCAGGGAAAATATCATCGGTAAGCCTCTGATAATTTACTGGTCGTACGATGCGAGCACACAGGATCTGACCGATCCGGGCGCGACCGTTTCGCACTTGATCGACATGGTAATCCATTTTCCCACGAAGACCCGCTGGAACCGAACTTTCCGACTGATACGGCCATTTCCGATTTCGTAGGCCGTCGCCGGCTTTGCCGATAATTCTCCCTGCTGTGGTTTTGCCCGGAGCCACGCCGAGGGCTCTCCGCGGGAACCGGTGTGGATTCGATGCGGGGAGATCCTTATTGCGTTGGGCCGCCCCGGTGGGTCAATCATGATTCGTGGACTACAGAAATACCTGGCGCGGCTCGGGTTTCTCGCCGACGTAGTGGACTGGACCGACGGCTGCATCGCAGTTACCCATGGTGACATTGAGGAAGTGTGGCAACTGGTTTCGGTTGACACGCCGGTCGGGATCAGGCCGTGACTGTTGCCCGCTTGCTAATGTTGTTTCGTAATGGCGAAACAAAACTACTACGGCCTGATTCTAGCGGGGGGACGTGGCACGCGGTTTTGGCCGCGCAGCCGGAAACGAACCGCTAAACAGGTCCTCAACATCGGAGTCGGCGACGCGTCCCTCATACAGGACACGGTCGAACGGCTCGCTCCGCTGATTCCGGCTGAACGCATCTGGATCCTTACCAACGACTTCGTTCGCGATGAGATCGTGAGGCAATTGCCCAACGTGCCGGCGCACCAGATTATTGCCGAACCCGCTCAGCGCAATACCGCGCCGGCCATCGGCCTTGCGGCGCATATTCTCGAATCCATCGACCCGGATGCCATCTTCGGCGTGTTCCCCTCCGACCACGTGATCGGAAATCCGAAGCGATTCCTGAGCCTGGTGCGGGCTGCGTTTCGCGCCGCTGAGAAGGACATGATTTCCGTCCTGGGCGTGGCGCCCCGCTGGCCGGAGACCGGCTATGGCTATATCGAGTTCCCCAAAGGTACGCCGGAAGGCAAACTGGAGACGGTCCCCATTAAGCGTTTTCGCGAGAAACCGGAACTCCCCGAGGCGAAGAAGTTCGTCCGCGCAGGCCATTTCTACTGGAATGCGGGCATGTTCTTCTGGAAGGCCGCAACCATCCTCGACGGCCTGCGTCTGCATCTGCCGAAGACCGCGACACTGCTGGGCAGCTTGCCGCCCTTTTCGGACCCGAGCTTCGCTTCGCGGGTGGCGGAGGTTTTTCCGCTGTGCGAGAACATCTCGATCGACTACGCCGTGCTGCAGCGCGCGGATAACGTAGTCGGCGTGGCTTGCGACGATTTCGGATGGAATGACGTCGGCAGTTGGCACGCGGTTTATGAACTGCTGCCGAAAGACGCGAGCCGAAACGCTTCGCGCTCGGAGTTGATCGGGAGCAACTCGACGGGGAACTACGTGGATTGCGGCAAGAAGATTGTGGCGTTGCTCGGCGTGAAGGACCTCATTGTGGTGGATACGCCGGATGCGCTGCTGATCGCCGACCGCAGGTGCGCTCAGGAAGTGGGCGACCTTGTGAAAATCCTGGAACTGCGCAAGCGTCATGAGTTGATTTAGGCGTTGTGGCAGCGCGGGGAGCCCGGTTGCCGTTGCGTGGGTTTAAGTTGTGGGCGCAGGACAGTTGCAGTGCCTGGCGGGTCGCGTAGACATGGGCTTTTGGTTGCCGGCGAGGCGGTTGCGGCGCGCGGCGGGGCGTGGGGCTCGCGGCGGGGCGCGGGCCGGCAAGTCCGGGCGACGGACTGGGTGGCTGGAGGTTTGCGGTTCACGCACGCACCTGCCAGAGCGGATATACTGGCCCAACGGAGATCCCAATGGACCGAAGAACATTCCTGAAATCGCTGGCGGCTGCGTCCGCTGTAGGCCTGACACCTCTACCGCTGCTGCAGGCGGCGTTGCCCAAAATGAAGATCACGCGCGTGCGTGCTTACACGCCGCCCGGGCAGAACCCGCTGTTCAATCAGTCGAATATCGTGGTGACGATCGAGACTGACGCCGGCATCACGGGCATCGGCGAAGGTGGCTTTCCCGACACGCTGAAGCAATGCGCCGGGCGGTTGATCGGACAGGATCCGCAGTTTATCGAACGGTTGTGGCAGGATATGTCGCGATCGTTCTTCTATCCGCCAGGCCGCGAGAAGCAGGACGCGCTCGGCGCTTTGGATCTCGCGTTGTGGGACATTCGCGGCAAGGTGCTGAAGGTGCCGGTGCATGAGATTCTTGGCGGCACCACGCGCAACTATTGCGAGTGCTACAACACGGGCGGCGTGGTGCCGGGCATCACGGGCAACATGAGCCTGAAGGATCGCGCGGCGGCTACCGTTGCGGCGGGTTATCGAGCGTTCCGCATGGGCGCCGCGGATACGCCTGCGAACACTACGTTCAATACACATCAGAAGCTCAATCAGCTTTATGACGAGTGCGTGCAGGTGCGCGATGGTGTGGGCAAGAACGGGGATTTCTGCATCGATTTCCATCAGCGTTTCGATCTTTCCGATGCCGTGCGCGGGTGCAACCTGATCGAAGGTCTTGCGCCCTATTTCGTCGAAGACCCGGTGCGCGCGGAGGCTTTCAACGACGACATCCCGAAGCTGCGCACGATGGTAAAGGTGCCGATCGCGGCGGGCGAAGAGTGGGGCGGGCGCTGGGACTTCAATAAGCTCGTGGAGAATCACGATATTGATTACATGCGCGCCACCTTGCCAAACGTCGGCGGCATTACCGAAATGATGAAGGTGGCTGCGATCTGCGAAACGCACTTCGTCGGCATCGTCCCGCATTTCACCGGGCCGATTGCGACGGCGGCGCTCGTGAATTCGCTCGGAACGTTTTCGGGTCCGCTGCTGATGGAGTACAGCTACGCGGGGCGGGCGTTGCCGCATCTGCCGGTTTGCTGCGATTTCAAGGACGGCAAGCTTTATCCGAACGATCGGCCGGGCCTTGGCGTCGAACTGGATATGAAGCAACTGACGCAGGTGATGGAGGTCACGACCTACGACACGAATCGCGCGCAGACTTATTTCCGGCCGGATGGGTCGATTACGAATTGGTGAGGGCGATTGTGCGAAGTAGCCATATGGCGTATAATGAATGGTCAAGAGGCCATATATGGAACTTGCGCTGAATAGTATTCTGGGGCCGTTCACCGGCACCGAAGATTTTACCCAGATGATACGGAAGGGGCTGCCCACCAGTTCGTTGACTTCGCTGGCGGCGGCGCTGGGCATCGGTAGCGGGACATTGTCGCGCAAACTGGGTATCCCGCAGCGCACGCTGACGCGCCGGATGAGCGACGGGTCGCGGCTGACCGCGGCCGAATCCGACCGTATTTATCGCATGGCGCGGATCTTCTCCCTCGCGGTGGAATTGATTGGCGACAAAGAGAATGCGATTCAATGGCTGCGAACTCCGAACCGGGCGCTGGGCGGCGAGGTTCCCATCGATTTACTGGACACCGACGCGGGCGCGCGCATGGTGGAAGACATACTGGGCCGCATCGCGTACGGCGTCTATAGTTAATGCGATTCTGGAGGATTTGCCGCCAGCTCTATGCAGCGGAGGCGGCAACCGGCGAAGGTGCACGCTTATATGGTGGCCGCTGGAACAGCCGAGGAGTACGCGTCGTTTATGCCTCAACATCGCTGGCGTTGGCCGCGGTGGAATCGTTCGTGAATCTGGAGCCGGGCCAGAGGCCGCCGGACCTGGTCTCGATCGAAGGTGAGATTCCGGAGACGTTGACCGTCGCCACGCTCCACATGAAGACGCTGCCCGCAAACTGGCACGAGAGCAGGGACGAATCGCTGCATCGGTTCGGGAACGAATGGATTCGCGCGGGGGAAAGCGCGGCGCTGCTGACGCCGTCGGCCGCGATCCGCGGGGAATGGAATGTTCTGCTGAACCCGGCGCACAAGGATTTTCGCAGGATTAAGTTCCGGGCGGCGGCGCCGTTTGAGTTCGATCTGCGGATGTACCGGAGAGCGGGCAGCTGAGCGGCGCGGCGTACTGGCCAGAGTTTAATTCCCGACGGCGCCCTCCGACGCGAACATTGGTAGATTGAATCAGGAGGTTCGCATGGACACCCTCGCCGAGAAGCTCGATGGGAGACTTCGGCACTGGAAGCCCGAGACAATAGCCGTTGTGCGTGAGCGAGTGGCGGAAGTAATCGAGTTTGCCGATGGCGACCTGATCGATTTGATTCGCTCGCGATCGCGGGAGCAGGAAGTTCTCGATCTGCTTGATGAACCAGCCTGATGAACCCGTTTCCCGGTGAAGTGTGGCTCGCGGATTTGGGCCTCGCTGCCAAAACCCGACCCGTCATAGTCGTCCCCCGTCGTGACCCCAACGCTCCACGAGCTCTCGTTTTGTATGTCCCGCTGACAACCCAGCACAGAGGGAGCGGCTATGAGGTCCTGCTCCCGAAGATTTCGTTTCTTGACCAGGAGTCCTCCGCGAATGTGCAGGTCGTCGGCTTCCATTCGTAAGAATGGAGCGCCGACTCGGAGTGCTTCCGGCTGGCGCCATGACCAGGATCAAGCGAACTCTGGCATTTGCGTTTGATCTCGAGTAGTGGAGTTGGCGAGGTCGCGCTTGGTTTTCTGCAACTCGAGGACCTTCTCCTCCACCGTGTCGCGCGCAATCAGCCGATAGGCAAAAAGGAACGGGTCTGGTCAAATGCGGTGGGCGCGGTCCACAGCCTGCGCTCCGACAGCAGGGTACCACAAGGGTCCAGCAGGAGCGTCACGAAGCCCTGCGAATCACGCCCGCAATGGCTGGCGGTAGTTCAGACCCGCTCTGGTCGCTGGAGCACATTACCGCGCTGGCGGCATGATAGATTTATGGCATGTTCGAGTCTTTGACGAACGACAAACCTGAACTGACGACCACAGTGACGTCCATGCTCGTTGTCTGGTGCGTCCTGCTCGTACTGGGTGCGCTCCCTGCACTTATGCTGACAGGAATGGCATTTGAGGGCGGCCACACGCTAGACGCGTATCTTTCCCTCGCTACGGTTTGGTCTTATCCGCCACTCGTAGCAGTTGCCTTTTTCTATCGGCGTAAGAAACCAGCTTTTGTCTGGGTGCCGTCGATAACTATACTCCTTTTTGTCGTTCAGGAGCTCGCTTGGGAATTTGGCATGCGAGTCAGATTTTCAGACTGAGACACTACCGGACTTTCGCAGGATTAGGTTCCGGACCGCGGCGTCTTTTGAATTCGATCAACGGAGCGGACCGTTAAGTGGAGTGGCGCACTTCGCGACAACATCGGCTCCGTCGCGCGTCAGGTGGCGGAGAGGGAATGGAATGTTCTGCTGAACCCGTCGCACAGAGTTATTCGCCGGATTCAGTTCCGGGCGGTGGCCGTTCGAGTTCGATCTGCGGAAGCACCGCGCAGCCCAGAGAATGTCACGACAACAGCAGTTCCAGATCTGCGCGCTTCAGGTTGCGGATCAGCGCGTTATCTTCGCCGATGATCGCGTTGGCGAGGTCACGCTTGGTTTTCTGAAGCTCCAGCACCTTCTCCTCCACCGTGTCGCGGGCGATCAGACGATAGGCGAAAACGGAACGGGTCTGCCCGATGCGGTGAGCGCGATCCACGGCCTGAGCTTCCACCGCCGGGTTCCACCAGGGGTCGAGCAGGAAGACATACTCGGCAGCCGTGAGGTTCAGGCCCAGACCGCCGGCCTTCAGGCTGATCAGGAACAGCTTGCATCCGGCTTCGTTCTGAAAGCGCTCCACGCAGGCCTGACGATCACGGGTCTTGCCATCGAGGTATTCGTAGACCACGCCCTCGGCATCGAGCCGATTGCGCACGATCTTCAGCAGACTGGTGAACTGAGAAAAAACGAGCGCCTTGTGCCCCGCATCGAGGACTTCCCGAAGGTGTTCGAGCAATGCATCGAGCTTCGCGCTCGCATCGCCCGAGCGCTTGGCGTCGATCAGGCCGGGATGGCACGCCGCCTGACGCAGGCGAAGCAAAGCTTCGAGCACCATGATTTTCGATTTCGCCAGACCCTGGGTTTCGATGCGGCTCAGCAGAGCGTCGCGATAGTGCTGTCGCAGTTCGTCGTAGAGTTTGCGCTGATCCGGCTTGAGTTCGCAATAGATGGTTTGTTCGGTCTTGGCGGGCAGTTCGCGCGCCACCTGATCTTTGGTGCGCCGGAGAATGAACGGGCGCAGCGCCTGGCTCAGGAGCTTACGGGTTTCCTCATCGATATCGCGGCCACTGGTCAGTTTGAAAACGCTGGCGGCGCCGAGCATTCCGGGATTCAGGAACTCGAACAAGGACCATAGCTCGCCGAGATGATTCTCCACAGGCGTGCCGCTGAGCGCGAGGCGATGTTCGCTTTGCAGCAGCCGCACCGCTTTGGCCGCCTCCGTACCGGAGTTTTTGACGGCCTGAGCTTCGTCGAGGACAACGTAATCGAATACGACGTCCTTCAGTTTCGCGGCGTCGCGGCGGAGAGTCCCGTAGGTGGTGAGGACCAGGTGGTAAGAGGAAAAATCGTTAGCGTCGCGATTCAGGCCCGTGTAATCGAGCACTCGCAGTTGGGGTGTGAAGCGCGCGGCTTCCTCCCTCCAGTTGAAGAGCAGCGAACGCGGGACCACGACAAGCGAGGGTTTCCGGGAATTGCGGGCGCCGCGCTGCAATTCGCGGCGGCTTTCGAGCAGAGCCAGCACCTGGGCGGTCTTGCCGACGCCCATGTCGTCCGCGAGACAACCCCCGAAGGAAAAGCGCCGCAGAAATTCCATCCAGCCGAGGCCTTCGCGCTGATAGTCGCGCAATTGGCCCACGAAACCTTTGGGCTGGGCGATGATCTCAATGCTGCGAAAGTCGCGCATCCGTTCGCGCATACGGGCGAAGCCGGCGTCGAAGGTCGCTTCGGGCTGGGTAGCCAGCAGAGCGTCCAGCAGGCCCGCCTGACTGTGCCGGAAGCGAATGTGACCGCTTGCGCCCGCGCCAGCGGCAGTCCCCGGCGTTCCCATCGCCGCGAACGGGCGAATTCGCTGCAACCATTCCTCGGGCAGAAAGCCCCAGGTGCCGTCGCCCAGTTTCACCATATTCTCGCCGCGTTGCAGAGCCTGCAGGAGCGCGGGAAGCCGGGCGGAAGTATCGCCGTAGTCCACGGCGGCGTGCAGTTCGAACCAATCGACGCCGCTCGATACTTCCATGCGGAACGTCCCCGGGCGGCGGAACTCTTTGCCATCCGCCTCCACGTGCCATCCGGCCTCGAGCAGCGGCCGAACTGCACCGGGCAATTTGGCGGGAGTCAGTTCCCAGCCCTGTACCGGCCGATAGTACGACGTCGCCGTCGCCTTGAACCCGACCGCCCGGAGCAGGTTCAACGCCGCATGTTCGGCTTCGGGGTCACGGCGAACAAAACGGCGTCCGGCTGCGTCGAAGAACCCCGGCTCCTTGCTGAACGGGGAAAACGTGCGGCCCTCGTAGTCGAAGTTCAAGTCCGCGGCAAGCCGTGCGTTCGCGTGATGGCGCTGGCTGGCGTGGATGCCCAGGCAAGGGCGCGGCGTCAGCATCACTTCGTCAAAACGCAACTCTTCGGGAAGTTCCAGCTTTGGCAGGCCGGGTGTGGCGAGAAGCGTGGAAATTAACTCGCCGCAATCCTTCGCGGGCACGGGAATGGGGCCGTTGCGGCGGAACTGCATCATCCACTCGAAGGGCGTAGCTTCGGCCAGCGACGCAACTGTGCCCCGGTGGAAGACGTGTCCACCCTGGGTGAGCAGCGTGGGAGCACTCACCGCGAGAGTCTCCGGAGTTCCCGGCAACGCCGTTGCAGAATCCGGCGGGGCGTCGCGGCACAGAATACCGTCCACCAGCCAACCTGGGTCTTTCGACGCGTCTTTGTCAGGCAACTGGCGTCGCATCTGCAGTTCAAAACGCCATTCGCCGGCTTCGTCCCAAACGAGGGGTTCCCAATCCTCCTCGGCAGCGCCCTTACGCAGATAGCAGCGACCCGTGCGGGCGATGAGAGGCAGCACGATTCCTGAGAGCGGATAGCGGATCACGTGGCTGGACGGGATCGAAGAATAGGTATCGTCGGAGTACGGAGTATAGGGGTGGTGCTGGACGCCTCCGGCGATGGCGGAGAGGATTTCGCGATCCTGGCGGACCGGCAGAAACGGGATCTGACCGCGCTGGACGCTCAGCGTCTGCAGGCGGCCGAGTTCGCCGTTCTGCTTGATGTCGCGGGCGCAGAGGGCGAGGACCGGATGGCCGGTCGCCAGGCTGGCGTCGCGTTCCACCATGTAGAAAATCCGGCGACTGGCGGGCCATTCACGGGGAGCGTAGGGGGAACGGTCGGCCTGGATACCGGCGATTCTGGCTTTCCATGCGGGGGGCTGGACCACGAGGCGCGGCGGCGCTGAAGAGACCCGAGGCGCCGGGCGCCGGGCGCCAAAGTTGGAGAGTGCATCTCCAAGCTCAGCGATGATGTCCGAGACGTGAAAGCCGCCGGCTCCACGAGGCGGTTCCTTCACATCGGACAGGTAATGATGCTCGTCGGCGGCGAGAACCGCCGCCCACAGATGTTTGCAGGGACCGCTGGAATCGAAATACGGGCATGAGCAATAGAGAGTAATTCCGTCCCAATCCCATACGATCTCGACCTTATAAGCACTGGAACCGCGCACGACGGCGGTCAGCGCGGAGGCCGAGCCGGTTTTGATCCGCACGGCACCCGCTTCGTAATACGTTCGGCCGCGGCTCTTCACGGAGGACGGAAACAGATGCGTCACCTTGGATGAGAGGTGTGATGGCATGGGATGTGGCGGGGCGAAGTGCATTTATTTTACAGGGCGGGGGGTTGTTGTTGCCGGCCAGGTGTACGGAAGTGGACGG
>Ga0302319_10006192_pt1 | contig 23809 bp, 21 predicted proteins | sample Bog_T0_2_FD_203319 | JGI IMG/M metagenome (GOLD analysis project Ga0302319, IMG submission 203319) | Peat permafrost microbial communities from Stordalen Mire near Abisko, Sweden - Bog_T0_2 | ecosystem: Environmental > Terrestrial > Soil > Wetlands > Peat | place: Sweden: Abisko, Stordalen Mire...
TGTCGTGGTAGTGCAACCAGTGCTGTGCTGTCCATCCGTGCACGACGATGCGCCGCCGACCTTCGTCGATCGCTTCGCGTCCGAGTTGCGCCTCGGTTCGATTGAGAAGATTCAAGACCTCAAGGCGCTGCTCGCTCGTGAGTTTCGCACTCCTCTGCCACGGGCCGATCATGAGCCAAGGCTACTTGGCTACTTCACGCGGCTCGCCACACGATTCAGTCGCCGAAGTAGGGTGCCGATGGCGCGCTCGGCCGCGACGAGTTCGGTGTACACGTCACCGTCCATTTCTTGGCCCTCGGTTTCGACGAGATGCGTGATTCGCGTCGAAAGTTCATTCATCGTTGATGTGATGGTGTTCAGTTCGTTTTGCATGGACACGTCGGGGGCCTTTGGGAGCATTGTGGTCGTTCGCCCATACTGTAATGGTCGATGATTCTTGAAAGCGTGCACCGCGGGGACGAGCCTTTTGATTGGTCGCGAATCCTCGTGCGCGGTCCTCAGAGCGAGACGTTCCTCCAAGGCCAACTGAGTCAGGACGTCGGGCACCTCGGGGACACGCACGTGGCGTCGCTGCTCTTGACTCCAACGAGCGAAGTGCTGAGTACGTGCTGGATCGGGCCGCTCGATGACGGTTACGAATTGATCGTCGCGCGCGAGGTCGCAGAAATTTCGCTGTCGCGGCTCAAACGTTTCCATCTACGCGTGGCGTGCACCTTGTCGCTCGAGGATGCGCTGAGTGGTCCGTTTGCGACGATTGGCGAACAAGTGCAGCGAGGAGAGCCCGGACCTCGCGAATTCGTAGGGCTCGTCCCCCAGGCGTACGGGACATCCTTCGTCGAGCGTACGGTGTCGTTTACCAAGGGGTGTTTCACGGGTCAAGAGCTCGTGGGTCGACTCGACGCACGTGGTTCGAGCGTGCCGTGGCGTTACGTACGAGCGAGCGGGCCGTCACTCGAGGATATCGACGCGGCACTCGTGGCGAAGGGCCCCGAGGGCCCCAAAGGCATCACGACGGCACTACGCGACGGCACTGCGTTCCACGTCCTCGGATTCGTGCATCGAAGCGCCCTCGATAACGTCGTCGACGCTTCAGTGACACTCGAGGCGATTACCTGAAGTGGCGCAACCTTGCAATTAACCTTGCTTGAGGAGGCGCCACGTGCGGTTTAATACCGAAGGACTGTTCATCAAGGTGTCGGGCGTGACGACCGAGGAGGATGCCCTGTTCTCGATTGGTCTTGGTGCGAGCGCGATTGGATTTGACTTCGGTCCGACGCCGCGTCGTATCAGCCCAACTGGCGCGCACGACATTATCCGACGACTGCCCCAAGGGGCGTTGAGCGTGGGGGTCTTCGTGAACGACCTACCTCAAAGGATCGTCGAAGTGACCAACACCTTGGGCCTGTCGGCCGCCCAAATCGATGGTCCCATTTCAGCGGCGTCCCTGCAGTGGGTGAGCGAGCGCGTCAATACCGTGATTCGTGGTCTGGCGTCTGGCGACGCGGTGCGCGAGCAACGTGCGATCGACGGCGTTGATTATTTCCTGGTGCCCGAGGACGACGACATCGACGTCTTGATCGATTCGCTCGAGGTCTTCGCCGACTTGAGTATTCCGACGCCGCTGATCGCTTCTGGTGGACTCAATTCCTCCAACGTCGTCGACATCGTGCAGAACTATCCCGTCTGGGGCGTAGACGTACGTTCTGGCGTTGAGATTGAACCCGGATTGAAAGATCCCGCATTACTGGGCGAATTCATTGATAACGCGCGCTGGGCGAACGCGAATGCGTACGTCTCGCGACAGCGCGAGGAGTGGCGGAACTTCTAGGCCTGGTACCGGCGAAACACGACGCTGCCGTTGTGACCGCCAAAGCCGAATGAGTTCGACAACACGACGTCGAGGTTGCCCGCGCGTGGTGCGCCAGTGACGACGTCGAGTCCGACGTCAGGATCGATCTCCTTGGTGCCGGCGGTCGGTGGCATCAGCTGGTTCATGAGCGTCATGATCGACGCAACGCCCTCGAGTGCTCCCGCAGCCGCGAGGCTGTGGCCGAGGTGGCCTTTGATCGATGTGACCGGAGGGGAATGTTCGCCAAAGACTCGCCGCACCGCGACGGCTTCGGCGAGGTCATTGAGCGGGGTCGACGTGCCGTGCGCATTGATGTGCGAGACGTCCTCGGGAGCAATGCCAGCGTCCGCCAGCGCGAACTGCATGCACCGCACCGCACCGTTCCCAGCCGGGTCGGGGGCTGTGATGTGATGCGCGTCAGCGGTTGACGCGGCGCCAATCACTTCGCCGTAGATCGTGGCTCCGCGCTCGTGAGCGTGGTCCCACTCTTCAAGGATCAAGATGCCCGCGCCTTCACCCATGACGAATCCATTGCGCTGGGCGTCGAAGGGGCGAGAGAATTCCTCATTCGAGAGCGCGGTCATGTTGCGAAAACCCGCCTCGGCGATTTCGACGATGACCGCCTCGGCGCCTCCCGCCACGACCACGGGACAACGTCCGCTCGCGACGAGTCGTGCGGCGTTACCTATGGCGTGCGTACCCGCCGCGCACGCGGTCGTCACCGTTTCACACGGCCCACCGAGACCGAAACGCATCGACACCGCAGCGGTCGCGGCATTGGGCATCATCATGGGCACCATGAACGGCGAGACGCGGTCGGGGCCCTTTTCGTTCAGCACGCGTACTTGTTCGAGCACGGTTTGGAGTCCGCCAATACCGGTCGTGACGAGGCTGCCACCTTCGACAATGGGACTCGTCAGGCCGCTCTGGCGCCACGCTTCGTCCGCTGCCATGAGCGCGTAGAGCGTGAAAGGGTCGAGACGGCGAAGTTCCTTTGGACCGCCAATGTGGGTCGCGTCAAAAGGAGCAATTCGTTTGGAGGGTGGCGCCGTGTCCTTGATCAACGCCGCCCAGAGTGCGTCGACACCAATGCCCGCGCACGTCAGTGCTCCGAGTCCCGTGACGGCAACACGACGCCCCGACACCGGCCCCGACGGGGTGGTGGCGACGCGCACTACAGCTTGGCGTAGACCAGCTCGAAGGCTTCGCCCACGGTGCGGATTTCTTTGAGCTCGTCCTCGGCGACTTCGATGTCGAAAGTCTCTTCCAGCGCCATGACGAGTTCGACGAGGTCCAGACTGTCCGCGCCCAGGTCCTCGAACGACGTCGTGAGGGTCACCTGCGAAGGGTCAACGGCGAGTACTTCAACGGCGTTGTCGGTGAATTTGGTGAGTGCTTCGTTACGGTCCATGGTCGTGCCCCTTAATTTGTGTCGCTCTATCGTACTCAAGTAATTCCGCGACTCTAGTCACTCAGTGCCCGAGCGAGAGCCCTCCGTCGGCGCACAACACCGCACCCGTGATGTAACGAGCGTGGTTACTGGCGAGAAACCCGACAACTCCGGCGATATCGGACGGCTGCCCGATACGCCCCATTGGAATCAACGACATCATCTGGTCTTTTGCACCTCCAAGGTCGTTGGTCATGTCAGTTTCAATCAAACCCGGAGCGACGACGTTCACCGTGACACTTCGCGTCGCCACTTCCTTCGCGAGCGAGCGGGCCAGTCCGACCAGTCCCGCCTTGGCGGCGGCGTAGTTCGCCTGTCCCGGCACGCCAATGAACGGACTCACTGATCCAATGAAGATGATCGAACCTTTTCGGGCGCGCACCATCGACGCCATCATCGCGCGCGCGCAGTAGAAGGCACCGTCGAGGTCGGTCGAGAGCACGTCGCGCCACTGCTCGTCGGACATGCGCATGGCGAGACCGTCGTTGGTGACCCCCGCATTGATGACCGCCACCTCAACGGGTCCGAATTCGCCGATCGAAGTCTTCACGGCGGCGTTGACTGCATTGGAGTCGACTACGTCCACCGCGATCGTCATGGCACAACCCTCGGGCGCGACACCCGAGCGAGACAACGCGACGACGCGGTCACCTTCGTCGATGAACTGTTGCGCGATGGCGGCACCAATGCCACGACTCGCGCCGGTGACGATGACGTGGCGACTCATAGGGAAATCTCCTGTAACTCTTCGAGGCTGTTGGGACTGAACTGACGATCGAAGGAGCGAATGCGCTTGGTCAGTCCAGTGAGGATCCCACTGGGTGGCATCTCGATGCTCGTCGTGACGTGTGGGGGTAGCGCCAACGTGGCGTCGAGGAACTCGACCGGTGAGGTGAGTTGGCGCGACAACAACGCACGCCATTCGTCGGGCTCGTAGTGGACGCGTCCGTCGACGTTCGCGATCAGCGTGGCGTCCGTGGATCCCCACGTCGCGGTCGCGAGCGCCTCGTCGAGTTCTTGTTGAGCACTCGCCATGAGCGGTGAATGGAACGCGCCCCCGACGCTGAGAGGCGTGGCGCGACGCCATCCGAGATCTTTGTGCGTGGCCAGCAAGCGCTCAAGACCCTCGATCGTTCCGCTCACGACGATCTGACCGGTACCGTTGATGTTGGCGACCCAGACGTTGTCGAGCTTGGAGAGATTCTCGCGCGCGTCGTCGTCGCCACCCATGAGAGCGACCATGGAACCGGGTCGCTCTTCGGCGGCGCGAGCCATTGCACTGCCGCGAACCCCAATGAGTCGCGCGCCGTCTTCGAGACTAAGTAGACCTGAGGCGACGAGCGCGGAGAATTCGCCCAGACTGTGGCCTAGGAGATAGCGAGGGCGGATGTCCACGTCGAGCAAATCGTGGTATCCCACCAATGACAGGGCGAAAGTGGCGATTTGGGCTCGATCGGTTCGTACGACGTCCTCGTCGCTGGCACGAAGCAAGAGCGACGCCACGTCGAGATGCGTAACGTCGCTCACCGCTTCAACGAGGGTCCAGTGCCGCGACGATTGCCATGCGACACCCGCCGCGCCGCCTAAGGAGCCTTGACCGGGGAAGAGGGCGACGCAGTCGTCACGAAAGGCACGCGCACTTACTTCAGACATGCGTCAACGCTACAGCGTGACTGCACTGGTGCCCGGAGTGGGACTTGAACCCACACACCCTTTCGAGTAAAGGCTTTTGAGGCCTCCGCGTCTGCCGATTCCGCCATCCGGGCTGCGGCGACCACGATAACAGTTATCTATGGTTGGTCTGATGAAGATGATGCTCTGGCGCGATGACGTGCATTTGGCGCACGTCGTGCAGAGCTCGCAACAACGCCACGACGTGCGCATCCGCCTCTATCTTCGTATGGAACACAATGGCGTTGAGGGCTGGGGCGAGATCGATCCGCAACCATTCGCCCTCAATGGGGATCCGAGCGTCGACGAGATTGTCTACGAACTCGACAAAGTGCTCGTGACGCAAGTGGCGGGCGCCTTCGAACGTGAGGCGACGGCGCCGTCTTGGACGCGGATTGCACGTTTCGCGGGCCCCCGTGCGGCGAGCGCGTGGGCAGTTGCCTTAGTGGAGATGGCGTTGCTCGATCGAGAGTTGCGAGAGGGCGAAACGGATTTGGTGTCGCTCTGGCCCAAGAATTTCGACACGCCCCGTCAAGTCGGGGTCTCACTCATTGATGATGCACCCATCGACGCGCGTGAGCCAGGCGCCGTGCGGGTACGGGCGAAGATCGCGCCAGGAATTCTCGATGCACAACGCATTGAACAGCTTGCGGGCTTAGATCGTCCGGTGTTACTCGATTACAATTGTTCGGCGATAAGCGAACTCGAGGTGCTCGAGCAACTCGGACAGTTGCGCGATGGCTCGTCATCCGTCGTGGTGAGCGTGATCGAACAACCTTTTGCCCCCGGAAACCTCGTTGATCACGCGCGCCTCGCCCAAGAGTGCGACGTCGCGATCAGTCTCGATGAGGGAGTGCGCACGCTGCGTGATATCGAACAGGTTGTTCGTTATGACGCAGCTCACGTGGTTTGCGTGAAGCCCGCGCGCACCGGGGGCTACGCGAACGCGCGCACGATGATCGAACGGGCCAAACAGTTGGGGCTTCGCCCGTACCTAGGGGGGTTCTTCGAGTCACCCCTCGCTCGCCACGTCAATCGGACCCTCGCCCAGCACTGTGTCAGCGAGCCGAGCGATATTGGCGACGTGTCGACGGTTGGCAGGAGCATCGACAGCGAGTTCGAAGTCCTCGCCCACGGCTTTGGACTTGCGCCGAGTGCGCAATTACTGGCGAAAGCGACCCTCCTCGCGACCTGAGCGGTGTACCGATTTACACTCGTGCCCATGGCCCCAAAGATCGAACGGCGTTTAGAGGACCTACAACGCCGTTTGATGGCGGCCCGCGAGAGCCTGGCGGTGCTACAAGAACAGGTACAGGTATGGAATGACGCGCTCGAGGACGCCAGAATCCGCTCCCTGGTCTCCGAGACCCCACTCCAGCAGCAAGAATATGACGAACTCTCACGACACGTGGCCGTGGCGAACGCCGAAATGCATCGGCGTAGCCAAGAGGTGCGAACGTTGATCGCCGAGCGTGATGAACTGTTGCGGGAATGGAAACCGAAGGAAGAACATGGATAAGCGTGTAGTGATAGCTGACGACGAATCGATCATTCGTCTGGATCTCAAGGAGATCCTCGAAGCGGACGGCTATCTCGTCGTGGGTGAAGCCGCACGCGGCGACGACGCGCTCGCCATGATTCGAGATCTCGAGCCCGATCTCGCGTTGCTCGACATCAAGATGCCAGGGCTCGACGGGATCGAAGTAGCCCGACAGATCAAGGACAGCGGCACCGTCGTCGTGTTGCTGACCGCGTTCAGTCAGCGTGCGCTGATTGAGAGCGCGAGAGAAGCAGGTGTGGTTGCGTACTTGGTCAAGCCGTTCCGCTCGAGTGAGATCTTGCCCAAGCTCGCCGCGATCGTGAACCCCCTTTCGATCGAACCCCTCGAGACCCACGACGCGCCGAGCGTCGATGACAAGATCGAAACGCGCGAGATCGTCCAACGGGCGAAGGAATACCTCATGAGCCAGCGCGGACTCGATGAACCGGCGGCGTTCGAGGTAATTCAACAATCGGCGATGCGCGGAAGAACGCGAATGCGTGACATTGCTCAGCAGATCTTGAAGGGTGAATTCGTTGGTTGAACCAAGCAACGACCAGCGACCACTCGTCCTGCTCGACGGGATGTCACTCGCGTTTCGCGCGTTCTTCGCACTTTCGACCGACATCAAGACGTCCGAAGGCCTAGTGACGAACGCACTGCACGGGTTCGCGTCAATGTTGGTGTCGCTCATCCGTTCTCAAGAACCGCGCGCGCTGTGCGTGGCGTTCGACCTTCCCGGAGGGACCTTTCGAGACGCCATGACACCTGACTACAAGGGAGGTCGCGCGGAGACGCCCGTCGAAATTGAGCACCAGTTCGATTTGATTCGCGGGCTTTGTGAGGTCCTGCACATCCCAGTACTCGGGGTCACGAACTTCGAAGCTGATGATGTGTTGGCGACTCTTGCCACGTGGGGTCGCGACGAGAAGATTCCCGTGGTCGTCGTGACGGGGGATCGAGACACGTTTCAATTGGTGGAGGACCCGTACGTCAAGGTGCTCTATAACCGACGCGGGGTCTCTGACTATTCGCTCTACGACGAAGCGGGCATCTTTGAACGTTGCGGCATTGAACCGCGTCGCTACGCGTTGCTCGCCGCCCTACGCGGTGACACGTCCGACAACCTCCCGGGCGTACCTGGTGTGGGAGAGAAGACCGCGGCGAAGCTCTTCGCGCAGTATCGCGATTTCGACGACCTCTATCAACACCTCGACGCTTTGACACCCAAACTGCGAGAGAACCTCGCGACGTACGAGCAGCGCGCTCGCAACAACGCTGAGGTGATGCGACTCATACGTGATGTGCCGCTCGATTTCACGTTGGACGACATCACGATGGGCGGATGGAAGCGCGACGAGGTGACGGCGTTCTTTGATCGTTTCGAAATGAACTCCATGCGCACTCGTTTCGAAAAAGTGATGCGCGATGGCCTACTGGGCGAGCCCGTCGGCGGTGTGGTCGCCGAGAAGACGCGGGTGAAGGCACCGACCAAGGACATTCGTCGCGTGGAGTCGCTTGAGGAGATCCTCTCGTCCGAAGGGACCTTCGTGATCGCCTACGCGGGCGGGCGCGTGGTGGTGCTGAACGCGACGACAAACGCGCTCGCGGTGACGAGCGAGCGTGCGCTCTTCACTCTCGCGGGCTCGTCGTTACTGCGCGGGCACGACTTGAAGGAGTTGTACCGTCACGCGAGTGACGCGGGCGTCACGCTCGCAGAACCCAGTGACGATACGTCAATCATGGCGTTTCTCATCGACGCGACGAGCGGTCAGTACGAACTGAGCGACGTTGCCCAACGTTTCCTTGGCGAGACGATCGGAACACACGCGCCGTCGTTGTTCGACGAGAGTGCGAATGACGAGACGCTGATTCGTGACGTCCAGGTCATCACCAAGCTCCTCGAGGCCCTGCGTGCGGAAATTGTCAAGTGGGAATTGGTGAATGTCTACGAGCAGGTGGAATTACCTCTCGTCGCGGTATTGGGGCGTATGGAGTCACGTGGCATCTGTGTTGACGTGACGATGTTGCGTACGATCAATGACGAGTTCGCCAAAGAGGCGACGCAACTCGACGCCAAGATCCAAAAGACCGCTGGTCACGAATTCAAGGTGAACTCGCCCCAGCAACTCCAAACGGTGCTCTTCGACGAGCTTGGACTCACTGCGGTGAAAAAAATCAAGTCCGGCTTCTCGACAGACGCCTCGTCGCTCGAAGCGATACAAGACGAACACAAGATCGTGCCCCTCATCCTTCGTTATCGAGAGGTGGAGAAGTTACGCAGCACCTACGGTGCGCCATTGATCGACGCGGTCGCGCCCGATGGACGTATCCACGCCGAGTTTCGCCAGACTGTCGCGCGCACGGGTCGACTTTCGTCGGAGAATCCCAATTTGCACAACATTCCCGTCCGTTCCCAAGAAGGTCGACGTCTGCGGTACGCCTTCGTGCCGAGTCCTGGATGGTTGTTGTGCGTCGCAGACTACAACCAGATCGAGTTACGAATCCTTGCTCACTTGTCCCAGGACAGTGGATTACTCGCCGCCTTCGCGTCGCATGAGGACGTGCACCGCAGCATCGCGGCGTCCGTGTTCGGTGTGAAGCCCACCGACGTGACCCACGAACAACGCGAACAAGCCAAGGCGGTCTCCTACGGACTGGCCTACGGGATGGAAGCCTACGGGCTGAGCCAACGCCTCGGCGTCAGCGTCAGCGCAGCGAAGGAAGTGATGGATAAGTACTTCGCGGGGTTTCCATCGTTGCGTGCCTACATGGACGCGACAATCAAGGACATTCGCAACAAGGGTTATTCACGAACCGAGTTTGGTCGCATTCGCCCCTTCCCAGATCTCGCCACCGCGGTCGGCCCACAGCGCCAGGCCGCCGAACGTCAAGCAATGAACGCCGGGATCCAGGGGCTCGCCGCCGATATCTTCAAGTTTGCCCTCGTGCGACTCGACCGCGAGTTGAGTGCCGGGGGACTCGACGCGCGTCTCATCCTCCAAGTGCACGACGAAGTACTCGTCGAAGCGCCCCCGAGCGAGAAGGATCGCGTCGAAGCAATCGTGCGAGACGCCCTGACGAACGCGGCGACGCTGTCGGTGCCCCTCGAAGTTTCTCTCGCCTGGGGCGAAAATTGGGCGGCCGCCAAGGGCTGAAAACCCAGATGATAAGGTTGAACTCTGGGTTTACACCGGCGACCCAGCACTCTTATTGTCTAGAGGACCCCGGTGTGGTCGTATGAAAGTAGTACCTATGTCGGACGGCACCAGCCTCCTTTCCTCCCAGCAAATGGGTACCTTTGACACAGAAGGAAATTACATTCCTCGCGTCATCACCGAAGACAACATGGTCGGTACCGACCTCGCGACCTTGGTCGGCGACAGTGTTCTCGAGTTCGAAGACGGTGACTTGGTCACCGGTACGGTCGTCAAGATCGATCACGACGAAGTTCTGCTCGACATTGGCTTTAAGTCCGAAGGCGTCATTCCTTCACGCGAGCTCTCCATTCGCAACGACGTCGATCCTTCGGAGATCGTGTCGCTCGGCGAGCGCGTTGAGTGCCTCGTCCTGCAAAAAGAAGACAAGGAAGGACGACTCGTCCTCTCCAAGAAGCGCGCGCAGTACGAAAAGGCGTGGAGCAATATCGAAGAATTGAAGAACCGTGACGAGGTCGTCAAGGGTGTCGTCATCGAAGTGGTCAAGGGCGGACTCATCGTCGACATTGGTCTACGCGGATTCCTCCCAGCGTCACTGGTCGAGCTGCGTCGCGTTCGTGAGCTCCAGCCCTACATTGGCAAGACTGTTGAAGCCAAGATCATCGAACTCGACCGCAACCGCAACAACGTTGTCTTGTCGCGCCGCGCGTGGCTCGAAGAGACGCAGAAGGAACAGCGTGGGGACTTCCTCAACAACCTGAAGCCGGGCGAGCGTCGCCACGGTGTGATCTCGTCAGTTGTGAATTTTGGTGCGTTCGTCGATCTCGGTGGTATGGACGGTCTGATTCACGTCTCCGAGCTCAGCTGGAAGCACATCGACCACCCGAGCCAAGTGGTCGCCGTCGGCGACGAGGTGGACGTCGAGGTCTTGGACGTCGACTTCTCCAAGGAGCGAATCTCGCTGTCACTGAAGGCAACCCAGTCGGACCCGTGGCAAGTCTTCGCGGACAGTCACGCGGTTGACCAACTGGTGTATGGCCGCGTCACCAAGATGGTGCCGTTCGGTGCGTTCGTGCAAGTGGGCGAAGGCATCGAAGGTCTCGTGCACATCTCCGAGATGGCGGCGCACCACGTCGATTCGCCTGACCAAGTCGTTACCGCGGGCGAAGAATTATGGGTCAAGATCATCGAACTCGATACCGCTCGACGTCGCATCAGCCTGTCGATCAAGCAGGCGGCTGAGGGTGGCGAGGTGAGCGAAGAGTACCGCGAGGCGTTCGGCAGCCACGCGTACGACACCGAAGGTAATTACATCGGTGGTATCGAGTACGGCGAGTTCACACCCGAGACCGAGGCCCAAGCCGCGTGGGCCGAATACGCCACGGGAGTGGCCGTGAAAGCTCCTGACGCGACCGACGTGCCAGTTGCCAACGACGCGGCCGACGAGACGCCTGGCGAATAGTTGGGTCGTCGTCGCAAGGCGAAGACGTTACTTGGTACCAATCGTGAGTGGGTAGTGGCACGCCACTAAGTGACCGGGTGCAACCTCTTCGAGTTGTGGTTCGATTTCCGCGCACTTCTCGGTCGCGAACGGGCAACGAGTACGAAAACGGCATCCACTCGGGGGATTCATCGGACTTGGAGGTTCGCCGCCGAGGACTTCGCCGTGCACGGGTGAGTCCGGGTCGGCTTCGAGGGCGGCGCCGAGCAGGAACTTGGTATAGGGATGTCCGGGCGCTTCGTAGAGCGTGTCCGCCGGTCCTATTTCACAGATTCGACCCAGGTACATCACCGCCACTCGATCACTGACGTTCTTCACGACTGCGAGGTCGTGGGCGATGAACAACAAGGTGAGCCCGTATTCATGCTTGAGGTCTTCGAGAAGATTGAGAATCTGCGCCTGGACCGAGACGTCGAGCGCGGAGACCATCTCGTCACAGATGAGCAGCTTGGGCCTCATCGCGAGCGATCGAGCGATTGAAATGCGCTGACATTGTCCGCCGGAGAATTGTCGCGCGTAACGGTTCCCGTAGACCTTTGGGTCGATGCCCACCTTCGCCAGCAGATCACTCACCAACACGTCGCGATCGTTGCCCGTGACTGATTTCCAGCAGTCCAGTGGCTCGGCGACGATGTCTTTGATGCGACGACGAGGATTGAGCGACGAAATCGGGTCTTGGAAGATCATTTGCATGCGGGTGCGGATGTTTCGCAGTGCCTTACCCTTTTGGGCGACGACGTCGGTCCCATCGAGCTCAATCGTCCCGCTCGAAGGCTCGATGATCCGCATGAGTGCCTTGCCGGTTGTTGACTTGCCGCAGCCCGATTCGCCGACGAGGCCAAGTGTTTCACCCTCGAAGATCTCGAAACTGACGCCCGCGACGGCAGCGACTTCGTGGTGACCCATCCCAAAGGTGACCACGAGGTCCTGTACCTTCAACAGTGGTTCTCTGGTCTCGGTCATTTCTTCACCGTTCTACGCGTCTTGGGGAGGGGATTCCAGCACGCGAACATGTGTCCTGGTTCATCAGCGGCTTCGAGTTCGGGACGGTCAACGTGGCACTTCTCGGTGGCGTAGGAACATCGTGGCGCGAAACTGCAACCTTGGGTGAGCTTGAGCAGATTGGGCGGGCGACCGGGGATCGTCGTCAGTCGCGTGTGTGATGCGTTCGATACTTTTGGCGAGCTCTCCAGGAGGGCACGGGTGTAGGGCATTCGATGATGCGCGAAAACTTCGCGCGTGGAGCCAATCTCGACGATTCGTCCTGCGTACATGACGATGATGCGCGAGGTTCGCGTGGCGACGACGCCGAGGTCGTGGGTGACCAAGATGACGGACATCTCGAGACGTTCCTTCAACTCCTCGAGAAGGTTCAAGATTTGTGCCTGGATCGTGACGTCGAGCCCCGTCGTGGGTTCGTCGGCGAGCAGTAATTTTGGCGAACAGGCGAGAGAGATCGCGATGACGACACGCTGTCGCATCCCTCCAGAAAGTTGCCCCGGATACGCGTCGTAGCGATACTGGGGCGAGGGTATGCCGACAAGTTCGAGCAGTTCAATGGCTCGAGCCTTGGCGTCGGCCTTGGACATACCAAGTCGAACACGGAGCGTTTCGTCGATCTGTTTACCGACTTTCATGACTGGATTGAGCGACGTCATTGGGTCTTGGAAGATCATCGCGACTTCGGTGCCCCAGCGCTCTCGTTTCTCATCCTCGCTCGCCCCGACCATCTCGAATCCCGACAACAGTACCGAGCCGGTAACGGTCACGTTCGTACGTTGCTGGAGCCCCATGATCGTTCGCGACAGCACGGTCTTGCCGGAACCAGATTCGCCCACGATACCGATTGTCTGGTTACTCTCCATGTCAAACGAGACGCCTCCCACCGCTGGAAGGTCCCCTCCAGCGGTGTGAAAAGTCGTCGCGAGGTCCTTGACGGCCAACAACTTCTTGTTGTCGAAGCTCACAACTTCACCTCGGTGACGTCAAAGTGGTGTCGCAGGCGGTCACCAATGAAGTTCAAACACAGCAGGAAAAGACACAGTGCCGCTGAAGGGAAAATGACGAGCCAGGGGTTCATCTGCAGGATGGTTCGTGATTCGTTGATCATGTTGCCCCACGAAGGTGTCGGCGGATTGACGGAGAGCCCGAGGAACGCGAGGGCTCCTTCGAGAGCGATGACCGTAGCGACGCCGATGAGCAGGAAGGAAATCGCAATCGGTGCGATGTTGGGCATCAATTCACGTAAAAGGATGCGTCGGTCCGTCGCCCCTTGGACCTTGGCGGCGACGATGAAGTCTTTGGTTGCCACACTGAGGGTTGCTGTGCGAATTACGCGATAGACCAAAGGTACAGAAGCGATCCCGATCACGACGATGATCTTGAACAACGTGCGCGGAGTCCAGAAGGAAAGTATCGCGATCGTCGCGATGATTGCCGGAAATGCAAGTAGAACGTACATCACGTTGGTGAGTATGGCATCGAAGCGACCACGCCGGAACGCCGCGAGCATGCCAAGCGGGGCGCCGACTCCAAAACCTATCAGCATCGCCCCCGCACCTACCGACAACGACACCCTCGATCCGTAGACGACGCGCGAGAAGATGTCGCGGCCAAGGTCGTCAGTGCCAAAGAGATGGTGCAGCGATGGTCCCGCGTTGACCAATGAATAATTTTGGAAGAGCGGATTCTCAATAGGTAAGACGTTCGCGAAAATGGCACCCACGATATTGAGTCCGATCCAGCCAACGCAGATCCAAAAAAGCACCCCGAGAGGCTCCTTCTTCTCTGGCTTCTCGACGAGTATTGCCTCCTCGAGCACATTGAATTGGGGAAAGTTACTCACGACTGATCCTCGGATCGACGATATTGATGATGAAGTCAAAGATGAAGTTGATCAGCACGACCCCCACGGAGACGACGAGGACGATACCTTGCACTAAGAGGTAGTCGCTCATGTTGATGGCACTGATCAACGTGTAGCCCAAGCCTGGAATATTAAGCAGATACTGAACGACAAATCCACTCGCGAGCAATCCCCCGATGTTGACACCGGCGGCGCCGAGCAGCGCTACCGATGATGGGCGAAAGGCGTGACGCCACATGATGCGGCGCTGGCTGAGTCCTTTGGAACGCGCCATCGTGATGAATTCCTCTTGCAAAGTGGCGATGAGGTCACTCCGCAGCACCCGGTAGTAGACGACAAAACTGCCAATCGCGAGTGCAACCGCTGGCAGCGCCAAGCTTTCGAGGTTACCAATCCAATCTTGGGAGAATGAAACATACGACGACGGTCCCGTATGGGGAACACCCAATTTCACCGAAATGAAGAGCACCATCAGAACGATGACGATGAAGGTGGGCACCGACAACAGGGTGAAACTTCCCGCACTGAAGGTTCGATCGAGCCAACCATCGGGCTTACGGGCTGAACGCATTGCAATGGGGATCGCGGTGGCGAAAGCCAGAATCTGTGACAAGAACATGATTTCAAGGTCGATGGGCAAGGCCGCACGAATCGTGCTCGCAACGGAGGTCTGCGAAATGAAGGATGTTCCCAAATTGCCGCGAAGCACGTTACCAATCCATACGAAATACTGCTGATAGATCGGTTTATTCAATCCGAGCAGCTTATAGAGCTTGGCCTGATTCTCGGGACTCGCTCCGGGTCCTTCGATGACGGTGGTGATGTTACCGGGAAGTAGATGGATCAAATAGAAGCTACCGACCGAGATAATGAAGCAGATCGCGATCAGCATCACGATTCTTCGTAGTACGTACCTCAGCACTCTTCCCCCTCTAGGACTTCCTTGGACAATAGTCAACGCACGTACCCCCTCTGAACAGGGTCCCGTGGCGAACGGCCGTCACCGACGGGCCGCCACGCCGTCAGCAACCAACTGACGCACCTGATCGTCTCGGGGGGATGTGACAGGCGATGGCTACCGTGTCAGAGTGAAGAGAATTGTCATCGCTGGCGGGATAGGGGCGGGAAAGTCCGCGGCGACAGACTTTTTGGCTGGTCTGGGGTACGAAATCATCGATGCGGACGATGTCGCGCATGCCGTCACTGAGCCGGGCGCTCCGGCGTGGCACGCTCTTCGCGACGCGTTCGGCGACGCAGTACTCGACGACGATGGGCAACTCGACCGGCATTTCGTCGCGGACGTGGTCTTTCACGATCCGAGCGCCTTGCGTCGACTCAATTTGATCACCCATGCTCATATTGGAGAGGAAATGCGTCGACGCCTCGACCTCGCCAACGGAGAGTGCGTGTTTCTCGCCGTTCCCTTGTTCCGCGCCGAACATCGCTCCACTCTTTCGCTCGACGAAGTCTGGGCAGTCCAATCATCCCCCGAGCTGGCAGAGAGCCGACTCGTGACGTATCGAGGCTTCACAAGTGGCGACGCCCGAGCGCGATTGTCGAGTCAGATGTCGAATGAAGAGCGGGCGAAGATCGTCGACGTCGTTATCTGGAATGACGGCACCCTCGATGAATTACACGCCCAGCTCAACACGCAGCTCGAACGAATCGGACTCCACCATGGATAAATTCGTCGTCGAGTCGCTCTTTCAACCGTCCGGTGACCAACCCACCGCGATTGCCACGCTCGCCCAGGGTGTTGAGGATGGACTGCGGTACCAAACGCTCGAAGGAATCACGGGTAGCGGAAAGACCGCGACGATTGCGTGGCTCGTCGAACGAGTCCAACGACCGACGTTGATACTTGAACCCAATAAATCGCTCGCGGCGCAACTGGCAAGCGAACTAAAGGAGATGTTGCCCAACAATCGCGTCGAGTTCTTCGTGTCCTACTACGACTATTACCAACCTGAGGCGTACATCCCTCGCACCGACACCTTCATTGAGAAGGACAGTTCCATCAACGAAGAGATCGATCGCTTGCGGCACGCCGCCACGTCGTCGCTCTTGACCCATCGCGACACGATCGTGGTGGCGTCCGTGAGCTGCATTTACGGATTGGGTTCGCCCATTGAGTATCGAGAGCGAATGTTGCACGTCACGGTTGGTGACGTGTTTGATCAGCGCGCGTTACTACGACGCCTCGTCGAAATGCAGTACAGCCGTAACGAACTCGTGCTTGATCGAGGCGCCTTTCGTATGAAAGGCGACACTCTCGAGATTCAGCCCGCCTACAGCAACGAAGCAATTCGAATCTCGTTTTTCGGTGACGAAGTCGAGGAGATCTCTTTCTTTAATCCCGTGACCCAAGAACAGCGTGGTCGAGTCAACGAGGTCACGATGTTCGCCGCATCGCACTATGCCACGAGCACCGAGACGCTGCAGCGGGCGTGTCGGGGAATTGAAGACGAATTGCAGGTCCAGTTGGCGACGTTCCAGCGGGATGGCAAACTCCTCGAGGCGCAGCGTCTTCGTTCCAGGACCGAACATGATCTCGAGATGCTCGAACAGACCGGCATCTGCGCGGGAATCGAGAACTACTCAGCTCACCTGGATGGACGTAAACCGGGCGAACGCCCTTACACGTTGCTGGACTATTTTCCGTCAGATTTTCTCGTTGTCATCGATGAGAGTCACGTTGCGGTGCCTCAGGTTCGCGGGCAGTACGCTGGCGACCGTTCGCGAAAAGACACGTTGGTGGAGCATGGTTTTCGTCTCCCGAGTGCAAAGGACAATCGGCCCCTTACTTTCGATGAGTTCATGGAGTTGGTGCCTCAGATGATCTTCGTCTCGGCGACGCCCGGTCCCTACGAGATCGAACACAGTGACCAGATCGCCGAACAAGTCATTCGCCCAACTGGTTTGCTTGATCCGGTCGTCAGCGTGATCCCCACGAAGGGCCAGATCGATGACCTGCGGCGTCGACTCGACGCGGTGATTGATCGAGGAGAACGTACGCTCGTGACGACTCTCACCAAACGTATGGCCGAGGACTTGACGAACTTCCTTACCAAGGCGGGCTATCGGGTCCAGTATCTGCATAGTGACATTGACACCATCCAGCGAATAGAGATACTTCGCTCGCTTCGCTTGGGTGAGTTCGACATCCTGGTAGGTATCAATCTCTTGCGCGAGGGACTGGACCTTCCCGAGGTGTCGCTGGTGGCGATTCTTGATGCGGACAAGGAAGGTTTCCTTCGATCACGAAGTGCGTTGATTCAGACGATTGGTCGAGCAGCGCGAAACTCGAACGGCGAAGCGGTCTTGTACGCCGATCGGATGACCGATTCGATGCGTGAGGCGATTTCGGTGACGGAGCGGCGACGTCTGCTTCAGATTGCGTACAACAAGGAACACGGCATAGAACCCAAGACCATCATGAAGAATGTGGCGGATATTTTGGGTCGACTGCGCTCCGAATCGTCACCGGAGCCACTGAACCGTTCGCACGGTATCTCGTCGCTCGAGAATTCACTGCCCGACGACCTCAACTTGGAGATTGCTCGCGTTGAAGAAGCCATGCTGCTCGCGGCGAGCGAGTTGCGATTCGAAGAAGCCGCGGCGCTGCGCGACTACTTGCACGCTTTGCAGCGCCAAGGGCTCGATGCGGTGCCCGAAGGCGTGAGTGGCGAGTCATGACCGGTAGATTGCCTTCATGACTTCATCAATTCGCGTGCAGGGCGCACGTGTGCATAATCTGAAGAACCTCTCGGTGGAGATTCCCCGCGATCAATTGGTTGTATTTACTGGGCTCTCGGGTTCGGGGAAATCGTCCCTCGCCTTTGACACCATCTACGCCGAGGGCCAACGGCGCTACGTGGAGAGCCTTTCTGCCTACGCACGCCAATTTCTCGGACAGATGGACAAGCCGGACGTGGAATTCATCGAGGGATTATCGCCAGCGATCTCGATCGACCAAAAGACGGCGTCGCGGAACCCTCGTTCGACGGTAGGCACGATTACCGAGATTCACGACTACTTGCGCCTCTTGTTCGCTCGAATCGGCGTGCCGCACTGTCACATCTGTGGACGCGTCGTCACGCGCCAGACGCCCCAACAGATCGTGGATCTGGTGCTGGAGCGTCCCGAGGGGGAGCGGTTCTTGGTCCTGGCGACCGTGGTCGAAGGTCGCAAAGGGGAGTACAGCACCCTTTTGAATGAACTCGCGGCGCAGGGTTTCAGTCGAGTTCGCGTCGACGGAACGGTGGTCGAACTCGCGGAACGAGAGAGTCTCACGCTCGCGCGCTACGAACAGCACACGATAGACGTCGTTCTCGATCGCCTCACGGTCAAGGCGTCAAATCGACAACGATTGACCGAGTCCGTCGAGACCGCGATCAAGCTGACGAAGGGCCTCGTCTCGTTCTACTTCCTCGACAGTGATCAACTCGAACAGTTCTCCGAGAAGATGGCTTGTAGCAACTGTGGCATCAGTTTCACCGAGCTCGCACCCCGAGACTTTTCCTTCAACTCTCCATACGGGGCGTGTCCGGTCTGCACCGGACTCGGGACGCGCTACGAGGTGGATCCCGAACTCGTCGTGCCTGATCCAACGTTGTCACTCGCCGACGGTGCCCTCGCTCCGTGGTCGGGTGCTCGCTTCAAGTACTTTGAACGCCTCATCAGTGGCATCGCCGACATGGGCGAATTTGACGTGACGACCCCTTGGAACAAACTAAGGGCGAAGGATCGCAAACTGGTCCTCTACGGCGTTGAGAAGAAGACGGTACCAATCAAGTACCGCAACCGTTACGGCAAGGTGCGCTCCTACGATACGACGTATCGAGGGATCGTCGAGTGGCTCGAACGTAAACGCTCTGAGGCCGACGGCGACTGGTCACGTGAACAAGCTGAGCAATTCATGCGCGAGGTCGAATGCACCGCATGTAAGGGTCAGCGCCTGAAGCCAGAGGTATTGGCAGTGAAGATTCACACCCACAATATCGCTGACGTCAATTCAATGACCATTGACGAAGCGATTGACTTCTTCACCACCCTCAAACTCACCAAACGAGAGACCACGATCGCTCGCCAAGTGGTCAAGGAGATACTCGCTCGATTGACGTTTCTCCTTGACGTGGGTCTCGACTATCTCACCCTCAGTCGTGCTTCGGCGACGTTGTCGGGAGGCGAAGCGCAGCGTATCCGTCTCGCGAGCCAGATTGGAAGTTATTTGGTTGGTGTGCTCTACGTGCTCGACGAACCCTCGATTGGGCTTCACCAGCGTGACAACCGCCGACTCATTACGACCCTGGAGCGACTGCGCGACCTCGGGAATTCGGTGATTGTTGTCGAGCACGACGAAGAGACGATTCGACTCGCCGACTTCATCGTCGACATTGGCCCGGGAGCCGGAGAATTCGGTGGTGAGGTGGTGCACGCGGGCACCTACAAAGAGTTGCTCGAGAACGAGAAGTCCATCACCGGAAAATACTTGTCGGGCGAGAAGTACATACCCGTGCCATTGATTCGACGAAAGGGCGACGGCAAGACCCTCACGATCAAGGGCGCGCGAGCAAATAATTTGCAGGACGTCACGGTCGGCCTTCCGCTCGGCACGTTCGTCGCCGTCACCGGTGTGTCGGGTTCGGGCAAGTCGACCTTGATTAACTCAATTCTCCTGAGCTCGCTCGAACGACAGTTGAATCGAGCAAAGACCCACGTCGCCGAACACGACACGATCCTCGGCGTGAAGAACCTCGACAAGGTCGTCGCGGTGGACCAGCAACCAATAGGTCGCACACCTCGTTCGAATCCCGCGACGTACACGGGAGTCTTCGACAAAATTCGCAAACTCTTCGCAGATGTGCAAGAGTCCAAGGTTCGCGGGTATCAACAAGGTCGCTTCTCATTCAACGTAAAGGGTGGCCGATGCGAAGCGTGCGCGGGCGACGGCACGATCAAGATTGAAATGCACTTTCTTCCCGACGTGTACGTGAACTGTGAGACGTGTGACGGCGCTCGCTACAACCGAGAAACGTTGGAAATTAAGTATCGAGGCAAGTCAATTAGCGACGTGTTGAACATGCCAATCGCCGAGGCGTTGGAATTTTTTGACCGTCAACCCAGCATCTTGCGACACATACAAAGCTTGATGGACGTGGGACTCGGTTACGTGCGTCTGGGCCAACCTGCACCAACACTCTCGGGGGGTGAAGCGCAACGAGTGAAATTGGCGACCGAACTTGCGCGTCGGCCCACCGGCCACACGTTCTACGTCTTGGACGAGCCCACGACGGGCTTGCACTTTGAAGACGTAAGCCGCCTTCTCACGGTGTTGCATCGACTGGTCGACCAAGGTAACACGGTGCTCGTGATCGAGCACAACCTCGACGTCGTCAAGACTTCGGACTGGGTCATCGACCTTGGCCCCGAAGGTGGACGTCGCGGTGGGCTTGTCGTCGGCGAAGGGACCCCCGAACACATCGCCTCACTCAATACGGCGACCGGTACCGTACTTCGCGAAGTGTTGGCGGTCAGCAGTTCGTAATGCTTGCGAAGCCTTCGGGCATCCCGCGTCAGAGTGGTTGTTACCTCTTTCGAAACGCCCACGACACCATCATCTACGTGGGTAAGGCGCTTTCGTTGAACCAACGACTTTCGAGTTATTTCCAAAATTCCGACGCGATGACGCTGAAGACGCGTGCATTGATGGACGAAGCGACGGCGGTCGAATGGATCGTGACGCCGAACGAACTCGACGCACTCATTCTTGAAAACGAACTCATCAAGACGAACCAACCGCGCTACAACATGCGTTTGAAAGACGACAAGAGTTTCCCCTACGTCGCGATTGACGCTCGCGTCGACTTCCCGGCGCCGTACGTCACGAGGTCAAAACACGTGAAGGGTGTTCGGTATTTCGGACCCTTCGTCGAGGTGCGCGCGCTGCGCGCGACGATAGACGAGATGCTGCAGGCGTTTCCGCTTCGCTCGTGCACGACACACAAATTCAACTACCACCAGCGAGTCGCACGTCCGTGTTTGCTGTACGACATTGGGAAATGTTCAGGTCCGTGTGCCAATCTGATTGACAAAGATGGCTACCAGGTACTCGTCAACGCGTGGGCTCGTTTCTTCGAAGGCGACGTGCGCCAATTACGCACGCTCCTGCAACGTCGGATGCAAGAGGCGGCGGAACGAAAGCATTACGAAGCCGCCGCTAAAGCTCGTGACGGGCTGGCGGCGTTGGAGCGTGCCGCGGGGGCCCAAAGCGTGGTGCTTGACGATCATTCCAATCTCGATGTGGTCGCCGTCGACACCGACGGTGCACGCGCAGCGGTCGTACGATTTAGGGTTCGTCACGGACGCATCATTGGTCGCACCGTGCACCTCGTTGATCGTTCGATGGACGAGGACGACGCACAAATCATCGAGGGCGTGGTACCGGACCTCTACGTCGACGCGGCTGACGTGCCCCCGATCGTCCTCGTTGGCAGTGCCGCTAGCGCGACGTCACTGGCGGGGGCGTTCCTGAGTGAGCTTCGCGGCGCCAGCGTGGAGGTGTCCTACCCGCAGCGCGGCAAACGTCGTCGCGTCCTCGAACTTGCGGAGTCTGACGCGCACGCGGTCATCGATCGCGATTCGCTGCGACGTCAAAGCGACTACAACGTTCGATCACGCGCGCTTCAAGAACTTGGCGTCGCCCTCGCCCTCGAACAGCCACCTTTTCGTATTGAGTGCTTCGACATGAGCCACCTCCAAGGTACAAACTACGTAGGTTCAATGGTCGTCTTCGAAGACGGCATCGCAAAGAAAAGTGACTATCGGCACTTCAACGTCAAAGAGGTCCTCGGCAACGACGACGTGGGTGCGATGCAAGAGGTCGTGCGCCGACGGTTGGCATACTGGTATGACGAACAATCGACCTCGAAGTTCCGTAGGCCCGACTTGATCATCATTGACGGAGGGCTGCCCCAGTTGCATGCTGCCCAGAAGGCGGCTGCCCAACTGGGAATTGAGGACGTCGAATTCACGGCGCTTGCCAAGCGCGAGGAGCTCTTGTACCGACCAGGATCGTCGGTACCGATCGCGCTCGAGCGGGGTTCGGAGTGTCTCTATCTCGTCCAACGCATCCGTGACGAGGCGCATCGTTTCGCCATCACCTTCCATCGCTCCAAGCGAGCCAAGTCGATGGTGGCGTCAACATTGCAAGGAGTTCAAGGCCTCGGTCCAGCACGCCGGGAGCGACTGCTAATGCAGTTGGGTTCGTTGGACGCGCTGCGCCACGCGAGTCTCGAGGAACTCGAAGGACTCACGTGGTTACCCCGTGAGGTCGCCCACAACATCTACGATCACTTACAGGCCCCGGCGCCGCCGAAGCCGACCAAGGGGAATAGCGATGAGTGAGGTGGTTCTCGTCACCGGCATGTCGGGCGCCGGTCGCTCAACGGTGTCTGCCGCCTTGGAGGACCTCGGATGGTTCGTCATCGACAACCTTCCTCTCGAGCTCATCGCCCGGGTGGGGGAACTCGCAGCCGCAGGATCACTCGATTACGCCGGCGTGGCATTTATCGTGGGTCGCTCGGGACGCGTGCAACCCGACGCTCTTCTTGCTGTGGAGCTCGAGTTACAGCAAATGCACGAGAGTGCGAAGATCCTCTTTCTCGACGCGCCCGACGAGGTGCTCATTCGCCGCTTTGAAGGGAACCGACGTCGACATCCGTTCCCCGCTCCTTCGCTCGCTGATTCGATCGCGGGGGAGCGTTTGTTACTTCAATCAATTCGAGACGCCGCCGATCTGGTCATTGACACGGGTTCGATCAATACCAATCAGCTTCGCTCACGCATCGTCGAGACCTTCACCGACGCCGGCATCCTTGGATCGCTTCGAGTCTCACTCGTGTCCTTCGGGTATTCCAACGGCATTCCGAGGGACGTGGACCTCGTGTTCGATTGTCGATTCCTACCCAACCCGCACTGGATTGACGAGTTACGACCCTTGTCGGGATTGGACGAGCCCGTCGCGAATTTCGTGCTGGAGCAAGAGCCCGCGCAGCACTTCTTAGACGACGTGGTATCGCTGCTCGAATGGCAGATTCCCGCCTTCGCCAAGGAGGGCAAGGCGTATCTGTCAATTGCGATTGGCTGCACGGGTGGTCGACATCGCTCGGTCGCGATCGCCGAGGAGATTCGTAGGCGCCTACACCTCGAAAACGCAGTCTTTCACCGCGACATCGACCGCTAGAGCCGCGCGCGACCCGCGGCGGGCCCTTCGTCGGCACCGCGATTGGAGCGCACGTCGGCATGTGCAAAAATTGGTTCGACCACTCAATGTCTGCTTGTTGGGTGCTGAACATCAACCGAGGAGACGCTGTGGCAATACGAGTGGCTATAAACGGATTTGGGCGCATCGGACGAAGTTTCGTGCGCGCGTCGCTGACGAACCCCGACATCGATGTTGTCGCGGTCAACGACCTCACGTCACCCACCATGCTCGCACACCTGTTGCGCTATGACTCGACGCAGGGCATTCTCAGCGTTCCGGTCGACGTGCACGAAGGCGATATCAAAGTCGGCAAGGACACCATCAAGGTTCTCGCCGAGCGGAGCCCTGCTTCGTTGCCGTGGGCGGATCTCAATATCGACGTTGTCATCGAGGCAACGGGCTTGTTCACGTCGCGAGAAGCGGCTGGGCAGCACCTCAGTGCGGGGGCGAAGAAGGTGATCATCTCGGCTCCTTCGGGTGACGCTGACGCCACCATCGTGATGGGCGTC
>Ga0302319_10006194_pt1 | contig 23804 bp, 17 predicted proteins | sample Bog_T0_2_FD_203319 | JGI IMG/M metagenome (GOLD analysis project Ga0302319, IMG submission 203319) | Peat permafrost microbial communities from Stordalen Mire near Abisko, Sweden - Bog_T0_2 | ecosystem: Environmental > Terrestrial > Soil > Wetlands > Peat | place: Sweden: Abisko, Stordalen Mire...
CGGGCTGGGTGCTGATGACCGGCAAGGTGATGCTATAAAGACCGAAGTCATCAATTCCGAAATACCAGCTCGAAGTGCCCGCCTGGCCGAAGCGAAAGCGGACATGGGATTGGTTGTCGGCGTAGGGAAGGCGAATCACTTCGATACGCTTGCTGGAAAGCGGATCGTCGTTGCGGCGCGGTGAGATGTAAGGGATCAGGTTGGTTGAAACGACCGCGCCGATGAAGTTGCTATAGGCCAGTCCATAGGCTTGGTCTGAACGGGGAGTGCCAAAGGTCGCGAAGACATCAATCAGACCAGTCGTCTGGTTGGTGACCACGTCCGAGCCGTCCGTGTCCGTCGAACCATCATCCAGCATATAGAGGGCGGGAAGCCAGGTGGCGCCTTGATCGATCGAATATTCTACGGAGCCGATATTGTCCTGATTCTGCTCGTAGGTGCTGTTGAAACCGACGTAAATGTTTGTGTGGCCGGTGAGGTTGTAATCAGGACTGAACATGACGTCGACTTGGCCGCCGTCATTTTGGCGTTGGTCGGAATCACAATAGGCCAGATTGCCATGCACGAGGCTATCGATCAAAACGCCATTGAGCACGATGGGAGGATGAACGAGGCGGCGTTCGCCGGTTGCCGTGCCCAAATTGGGGCTGGAATAGGTGCCAGAGCTGGTAAACACTGTGTCCAGGCGGTTGCTACTGATCACCACGAAACTCAAGTAGGAGTCTGACGTGGGATCATTCAAATCGAGACCGGGAGTCTGTACGACGGTGTTATTGGTGACGGACCAGCCCGTCGGCCAGGAGCCTTCGGCAACCTCGTCAAAGTTTTCAAAATAAATCGGGGAAGGCAGGGTGACGTTTTGGTAATTGGCCACGGTGAAAGACCAGGTGTTGGTGCGGAGACCGAGTAAACTATCGGAGTAAACCAATTTCAAGGTGTGAATGGAGACCGGATCCAGGATCGTGGTAATCGATCCGTTCACATCAAACTCGGTGGCGACATTCGGATCGGTAGAAACCGTGGTGGCGACCACTGTGCCGTCCATCGACAGGACAAAGCTGTTTTGATTGATGGTGGTGGAACCCGGATCTACCACGATGGAAATGGACGGCGTCGGGTTGATTCCCGTGTCACCGACATTCGGACTGCGGGAAACGATATAAGAATGGGCCGGCGGCAGCGTGATAGGGATGCCAGCGGCGGAGGGTCCGCCCAAGGCTTCCATTTCACCGGGACTCAAGACTTCATCTCTAAGTTGCAGGCTGTTAACAAAGCCGGGAGCGTTGGTGATATTGCTGCTGAAGACGGGCAGCGTGGAGCTGGCCAGCAGGGCAAACGGGGAATCCAAATTGCCAACGCCGAAATTCAAGATGCCGACGATGACACCATTGGTATAGACCGTGGCGGTGCCGGCGGCAGTGTCCAGCACCAGACCGAGTCGGTACCAGACATTGGTGGCGATGGCACCGTAGGCGCCGGAGGCCAGGGTCGAGCCGCCTTCGGTATTGGTGACTTCGATGTCATCCTTGACGCCGATGTCGAAAAGGGCATGAATATTATCCAGATTTCCGTCGTCCATCTGGACAATGGGCCGGAAAACTTCGCCATTGGTATACAGCACGTCCGTGATGATGGTGTATTCGTTTACCAGCGAGCCGCCGTCATTGGCGGGCGGGGTGGGCATAAAATAACCGGGAAAATTTCCGCCGGGAAAATTCATGACGTACGCCGGCGAGCCGCCAATGTCGGGAATTCCGAGGGTGGTCGTGGTGCCAAAGACGGTGTTGCTGACCGTCTGGCCGGTTGGACCGTCAATGTAGGTCAGGTCGCCGAGATCGGCGGGGGCGGTCTGGGACAAGTTTCCGCTGTTGAAATCCCATTGTCCGACGTTCTGCGCCAAGAGCGGCCCGGTGCAAGCCAGGACACCGGCCAGCGCGGCCGTCATTTTTAATGTTCTAAGTTTCATGTTTTTCAGTTCTTCACAGTTCAGGGTTTTGTTTTTTAATTTTTTGTGCTGATCGCCGGGAGGGTTACCGGGTGGAAATGTATTGTTGGACAACGGCCTGCGCGGCGGGATTGCCGTTGTCGGACTCCGTGCGCAATTTTCCGAAGAGGGTGGCCATGGCATGGGCGGTGGTGGCGCGCTGTTCGGGCGTCAAATCGGTCCGCTGGGACAATTTTTCCAGGTCGGTGAAAGCCGCCGGCGTGTCCTGGCTCTGGCAGGCGGCCGCGACATCCTGGGCGATCGCTTTCGGTTCGCCGGTTGCTTTGACAAAAGCCTGGTCAATGGCGGCGGGAACTTTGTCCGGCGCCAGCGCCTGGGTGGAATGTTTCGAACAGCCGGTGGCGACGAGCCAGGAGGCGCCCAAAGCGAAGGCGAAGGCGAACGCGGAATTAAAGGTTTTTTTCATAACTTCGTGGACTGGGATTCAATTTAAAAAGTCGGCATGGTGTCCGGAATTTCGCCGGTATACCAACGGTAATCGACGCCGACGGTGCGGGGGACCTGTTTGATGCGGCTCACATTGCCGGGGACCCAAAGCGTATTGCAGCCTTTGCTGTGGCGCCACCAACCGGAGAGGAGATCGACTCCCGGATACAAAGGCTGGAGGCTCCCTTCGGGGCCCCATTGGTCCAAGATGGTGGTGCGTCCGGGAAAAAGTCCGAGCGTGTCGTCGGCGCCTTCATTTTTCTGCTCGGTGGAATCCTGGCAGAAAATGGTGCTGACCGGGCTGCGGTAGGTGGTCCGTTTCAAGGCGCGGGTGGCGGTGGAACCATACTGGGTTCCCGTGAGATTATAAGGAATGATCAGGTAGTCGCACATGCCGTAGGAGGAATTGGCCCAGAAGGAATTGGGGTAATTCAAACCACTGTCATGCCATTGGTCCGTTACGGTGCCATCGGGACAGGCAAACAAGGGGCGGCGGTCGGAAAAATACTGTTTATAGCCCAAGGCCCAATAAGCGAGATTATTGTCCGCCGTCAGCTCAACCGTCGAGCGGGGATTCAGCACCCATGCGCCTCCGTTGGGAAGCCACGGGGCGGTGGCTACGCCATTGTAGAAATATTGGTCGCTGTTATCGTCGGCGTAGAGGATGCTGGCGATGCCGATCTGATGCAGGTTGCTCATGCACTGGGCGGCTTTCGCCCTTTCTTTGGCTTTGGCCAGCGCGGGCAAGAGCATGGCCGCAAGGATGGCGATAATTGCGATGACGACCAGCAGTTCGATCAGGGTGAATCCTCCGCGATTTTTCACGAAAGTCTGCCCGGGATTCTTTTGAATGGATACCGGCCTTCTGTTGATCTTGCAATTCACGAGCCTACCTTACAGGCCGCATGGCGATTTCCTCAAGGAGGCAGGATGTTCACTTTCCGCATCTGTTCAATGAATCCACGAATTTCTGACAACTGATTTGACCGAAATGTAACACGGTTGTTGCGAACGTCTTTAATTGGGACGAAGAGGAGGCAAGACGGCGGCGGAACGATGACAATCCTGGGGGGGTAAAATGCGCTACTTGTCTACACTCCCTCCCGGTCATGCCGGGTGATTTCCCCGGTTCCGCGGCCGCCGACCGGGCTGGGAGCAGGCTGGCTTCCGCCGGCATTTCGTATAACTGTCTCAAAATCAGTTATTAGAAAATGTCGTACGCTGTTGAAGCCACGCTAAATCGTCAGAGCCGGACCCCTTCACAAAGAAACTTCCCTTGTCGGAGAGGATTCCGGGGTCGGTCCACTTTTTGCTTTCCGCATGACCGTCGGAAAAGGAGATGCAGCCGCTGTTGTTATGATAATGGGCGGGGGAATCAATCCAAAGGAAGCCGGAAGGCCACACTTCCAAGGCGCTGTCGTTGATCGATTTGGGATCCTCATCCATGGCCAGCCAGATATTGGCAGGCCGGAGAATTTGGGTTTGCCGCTTGAAAATGCGGAAGCCGCTGGCGGCCATGTTGGCCGACGCGCCCGTGGGGTCGCTTTCGCCGCTTGGATCGATGGAGCCCATCCAGATATTCATGGAATAACTGCGGACGACGGGAACATTTCCCGGGCCCGTCTTGCGATCACTCGGGCATTTGTAGACGCCGGGCGTCTTGAGATTGGGATATAACAATCCATTTTGCAGGCAAAGGTAATTGGTGGAAGATTGTGCGTCCGCCGGGGAATCCTGGTCGACCGCGCCGAGCACCCAGTTGGCAAACGGACCGCCGGCCTGGGCGTTTGGCTCAGCGGGGTTTAGCTGCAAAACGCTGATTCCGCCCACGCTCATCACCTGATCATTGGCGTCACCCGCATAGATGGCCCAGCCCAAACTCTGCTGTTTGACGTTGTTGAGGCAGGAGATGCCTTGGGCTTTGGCTTTGGCCTTGCTCAACGCGGGCAGCAGCATGGCGGCGAGGATGGCAATAATGGCAATGACGACCAAAAGTTCGATTAAGGTAAAACCGGAGCCAAAGTGTACGGGACGGTGAAGTGATTCCGTTTGCCCGGCGTCACGGCCTGAACCCGAGGGGCGAACGAAAGGCAGGTCGATTGATAAAGGTTTGAATTGGTGGTGCATCGGAAATTTCAGTCGGATCGGTGGCGAACTCCAAGAATTTTTAACAACATGCATTCATGGTAAGCCCGGGAGGAATATTTTCTCAAACTGACAAAGTGTTCAGTTTCCGTATCTTCGGCGGTAAAATGGAAATTTCCGACAACTGATTTTACTGGACCGTAAAGAATGGAAACTCCTTGGCCGACTTTCCATGAACCTGCGGAAAAAAGTTCACGCGGAGACGCGGAGGCGCGGAGAGGAGGGAACTTGAAGAGGGAATTTACCGACTCTGCCAGGAACCAAGGCTCCTCGGGCGGTTGATGGTCCCAATGCATTCAAGAATCAAAACGGGGCTTTTCATGAAGCTCGAAATGTGGGGGCAGATTTCCGACGATTTACGCGATTTCACGCCTCACCCTTAATCCCTCTCCACGTTGAGGGTAGAGGGAGCCGCGATCGGCCATCGTCACTATTTCCTTGTCCTCCGGCATAACTACCCTCTGAGGTTCATGGGCGGTGAGCAGGTCCGAATGGAATACGGAGCTTTCCATGGCTCAGCCAGGCGGGAGGGGGCGCTGGCGGTATTCTTGCGGGGAGGCGCCGAATTCGCGGCGGAAGGCGGCAATGAAGTGGCTGCTGGTTTTGAAGCCGAGCTCGAAACCGATTTCCTTGACGGACAGTTTTTGGTTGGTCAGCAGGTCGCGCGCGCGCTCCAGCAGCATGCGATTATAGAAACTGGCCGGGGTATGGCGGGTGGACGCGAGAAAGAGGCGCGTAAACCGCTCCTCGCTGCAGCCTAAAAATTGGCAGAGTTGCTGCAACCGGAAATTGTCCTTTCGACACCACCGCATGAATTCATAGGCGCGAACGAAATCGCGTCGCGGCAGGCGCGGGGAGTGGTCGGCGTCGATCCGCGAAATATTGGCGCGCGGCCAGGAGCGCAACGCGCCGACGAGCAGGCGGGTGGCGAGGGTTTCGATCACAATTTTGTGTCCCGGTTGTCCAGCACGCAGCTCTTCCGCGATGTTGCGGGCGCAATCGTGGAGGACGGTGTTTTCGATACTGCCGGTGAAGGCGGCGCAATAATTTTGATTGGCCGACGGAAGGTTGAATTCCTGGCTTAAGGCGGCCAGCACCCGGCGATCCAGCGACAGGCTGACGGCTTCGCAACGCTTGCCGTTCCGGGACATGTAACCGCTGGAATGTTCGACACCGGGATTGCTGATGATGGAACCGCCGCGTCCAATGGAAAAAGTCTGGCCGAACTGGGTCTTGATGATCTCGCCTTCCAGGCAGACGACAATGGTGTATTCGGAATAGGTGTGGGGTTGGTAATGAACATCCTCCCCGGGACAGAAGTTTTGGATACACATCTGCTCCGCCTGATTGGTCCAGAAAATGCACCGTGGCTTGGGCTCGTCCGTTTGTTCGACCAAACGGTTTAATCTCGGATCGGACACCAGGGAATCAGGTGACATAAAAAAAACTCCTTAAAAGTATTATTACCAAGTCTGTCAAGCCCGCTTGATCTGCACTTTCATGGTAATGGGAAGAAGCCGTTTGAAAAGTCACATTCCGGTGACAAATGGCAGCCCTTATGCAATCAATTCACGTGATAAATTAAAGCAGCTGCCACCCCGCACTTCCCGCGGCGCCGCGCAAGGAACGGAGGAACGCCGCGCAACGATGCAAAGGCTGGCTGGTTCCCATTTATCCCGCAAGATTCCGGCGAAAGGTCTTGCTCTGGATGTCGATTACGGCAAGATAACCGGGTAAAGTTGACGATGGGCCAGTTTGCGGCATCAGGCGCCGGAATCAGCAGGCATCACCAATATTTACTCGGTTCGGAGCGTAGCTCAGCCTGGTAGAGCGCTTGCTTTGGGAGCAAGAAGTCGCAGGTTCGAATCCTGTCGCTCCGACCATTTTTCCCCCGGACGGTTTCCAGCCTTTATTTGGTATTCCCTGCCAAGTGGTAGCCTGCGTCCCTTGGACCGGTAACATTTTGCTTTCGTCGCCACATTGTCTCACGTTTCCCCTTTATTTAGCACCCGATGGAATTCATTACCGCCCAGGCATTCACCGGCTATTCCAGGTGCGGCCGCGTAAGAAAGACAAAAAACGTCTGACATGAGACAAAAAAGGGAGAGTAATGCTTTTAGCCTCTAATTAGCATCATAAGCATTAATTAAAGATGCTCTGGAAAAACTCAACATCCTCCAAATCAACCACTAAGCATGGCGATTCTTATCTCCCGTCACATGAAAACCATCAAAAAAACTAGGCGGCTGGTTCCAGCCATTTTTGCCTCCGTATTGGCGGCAGCCTGGGTCATGGGATTGGCATCCCTTGGCCGGGCGGATTCGACAGCGCCGGTTGCGGGCCAAACCAATTCGGTGCCGGACAGTGCCTCTGCCCCGGCCGCCGTCAAACCGGCGGGGAAAATCCACCTGACGGGAGCGGAGCTTTATTCCATGCACTGCAATCGCTGTCATCCCGAGCGTTATCCGACGGAACGCACAGCGGCGCAATGGAAGACCATTATGCTGCACATGCAGGTGCGGGCGAATATTCCCGTGAGCCAGTCGCGGCTGATCTTGAAATATTTGCAGGACAACAGCGGTCGTTGATCACCCCTTAAACCCCTTTAATTTCGAATGAATAAGAGAATTAAAAACCACCGTTGGATGTTCGGTCTGGCGGCCGCCAGCTGCGCGCTGGGCGTGGCGCTGCCCGCCCGGGTTTCCGCCGAAGTCTCCGACGCCGATTTCAACGCGCTGAAGGATTTGGTTCAGCAGATGAACGGGAAACTGCAGGCCCTCGTGCAAACGAACCAGCAGGACCAAGTGACGATCCATCAATTGCAGCAGCAACTGGCCGATACGCAGCGTGCGGCGGCCGATGCGCAGCAAAAAAGCGTGGCAGCGGCGGAGACGCAACCGGTTCCGCGGACGCCGATTGACGAAGCCACGGTCAACCATAACTTTCAAATTTTGGGCGATGCCGAGTTTCAATATGACAAGGTGGACGGGCAGCACGGTTCGTTTTTGCTGGCGGACTTCGCTCCTATTTTTCTTTATCGCGGCGGCGATAACGTTCTCTTTGAAGCGGGCTTCGACACTTTTATCCAGAATAATGCGACCGGCGGCGGTTATTCCACCACGTTTAACCTGAGTTTTGCGCAACTGGATTATGTGCTTAACGATTACATCACTCTCTGCGCCGGGGATATTCTGCTGCCGCTGGGAACTTATACCGAACGCGGGGCGGGATGGCTGAACAAGATCCCGGATGATCCGCTGGCCGTTGACGCTTTGATTCCCGGCACAGGCGTGGGCGCGCAGTTGCGGGGGGCCATTCCGGTGGGTGACGCCGGCAAATTCATTAACTATTCCGTTTACGGTGTCAATGGGCCCAGCTCGGCGGACGGCACCGGCAATGCGGGAGCGCTGGATTTGGGTGGCAATGTCGGGTTGCAATCCGACGGGGCCACGGTGGGTAATCTCCACAGCAATCCGGCGGGCGGTGCGCGCGTCGGTTTATTTTTACCGTTCAAACCCCATTATGACCTGGAGGTTGGCCTGTCGGGAATGGCGGGGGAATGGGATAATGCCGGGAACCACATATGGGTCGGCGGGGTGGTGGACGCCGCGTTGCATTTGGGGCCGAATTTTGAGGCGAAAGGCGAATACATCGCCACCAAGTACGGCAGCGACGATCTGGGGAACATCAGCCAGAATGGCTGGTTTGCCCAGGTCGGTTACAAACTGGCCGGGCTGAACCTGGAAGTGCCGGTGGTCAACAACGTGGAATTGGTGGGCCGCTATGATTCGGTTCGCAATGGCTACGATGGCAACAGCAATTCATTCCATTTTAACACCCAGCGATATACGCTCGGCGGGATTTATTACTTCAGCAGTACGCTGCTGTTTGAGGCAGACTATGAATTCCTGGATAGCAACGACCCCTCCCAGGTCAACCAACTCATCTTGCAACTGTCCTATGGCTTCTAAGACCGGACAAAACCTGAGATTAACCGCTTAAACCAGTAACCGACATGCAAACATTCTCTCTCTCGAAAAATTGGCTTCCGGGACGATTCCTTGCGCCATGCGTCCTCTTGTGCCTGGGATTTCTCGCCAGCGGGCCCGTGCTCGCGCAAAATACCAATTCCAATGCCAGTGCGACCAAACCCGCCGTGAAAGGGCCCACCTATCTCGGCGACATCCAGCCGATCTTCATGGGGAGTTGCTCCCGCTGCCATAACCAGGAGTCCCGGTTCGTTTACAATTGGCTGGATTACAAAACCGCATTTGCGGACCGTTACGAAATCAAACGGCGCGTGTGGGATAGTTGGAAGGGGAAATATTACAAGGAACCCATGCCGATCGATAACAGCCCCGAATCCCTGGAGCTGACCGATGATCAGCGCCAGACCATCCGGCAGTGGGTGGAAAACGGCGGGCCATGCGGCGTGGCTCCCGCGGCCGACGGCGTTAAGTCGAAAGCCGAGCGAATTGTACTGGGCCGCCGGCTGTTTTCTTCCATTTGTGCTGCCTGTCACCAGCCTACCGGGCAGGGTCTCCCCAACATGTTTCCGCCGCTCGCCGGATCGGACTTCCTGAATGCGGACAAGAACCGCGCGATCCGGATCGTAATTGCCGGCTGGCAGGGAGAGGTGGTGGTCAACGGCAGAAAGTTTAACAACAACATGCCGTCGTTTCCGCTCCGCGACCAGGATATCGCCAATGTCCTGACATATGTTTACAATTCGTTTGGGAATTCCGGTCTGGAAGTTTCCCCGGACGAAGTCAAAACTCTGCGGGCCCAACCGATGCCGGTGAAGGCTGCGACGCCTGCCGCCAAGAGCGATTTTGAGTAAAGGCCGGCGGCCCGTCAGAGGGCAGGTCAGCAGCGGCGGCACTCGCGATCGATTAACGAAAGCTTTTGCGCACGTCTCCATGAACCTCAGACATTTCATTCGACGACTAGCGTGGCCTCACTCCTCACCCCTGCCGCGGACTCGCTCGCGCCCGCTCGCTCGGCCCTCACGGGCCTCCGGCTCCGCCGAATTCCTATCGCTGCTTTCCCAAGCAGCAATAGTCTCCTCGTTGAGAAGGGCGCCGCGTTGGGATGCTTGGGCGTATTTCGGATGTCATCCTTCGGTGTATGCCACTCTGGTTCATGGGTTCAATGCGCGAACTTTTTTGCGGAGAAATCTCTCCCCGATGTCGCCGCTCAACTATTTTTATCAAACAACCGGGCAAAGCGTTTGCGGGCGCGGTGCATTTTTCCGCGGGCGGCGGACGGTGATTGGCCCACGACGGCCGCAATTTGTGCGTAGCTTTACCGGGTAAATCACGGGTTTGTGTTTGATGTAAATGGCGGAGAACTCTTCAACCCTCCACGCGATGGCGAGTTTCGTCTTCTGGGGTGGGCAAAATTCCAAATTGTTGGTCAAAGTTTTCATGGAATAGCTCGGGCAGATTGGTTTCGCCGGGTTTGGTCTGGCCAATCATTTGGAAATGGTGGCGCGATCGATGAATTGCGGCCGGCGAAATTGTAACTGTTTGACCTTATTTTCATGCTCTAAATCGTAGCATACCTGCGGAGGTTGCCTATCAGTTGCGGTACGACTGTTTGTGTAGTGTTTAACACTACGAAGAAAACGGTGGGGAAGGATTGAGGGAATATTGGGCCCTAACCAGAGAGGCCGACAAGCACGGAATTGTAGCGGGGCGCGTCTCGCGGGCCGTGGAGCCGGGGCGTCCCGCCCGGCGGAAAAACCGTGCGACAACTAAGACACAGGAAATCTCGAACGTCTTGCTTGTTTCAACGGTGCTGCCGGGCGGCGGGACGCGCGCCCTCTAGTGCGCCTGAGATAGGCAGGAAGATGAAGCGGTGGAAGTCCGCTTCTGTGCGGTGAAGAATCGTGCGGTATCGAACCATAACTGCGTCGCAGCAATGCGGGGTGGAGAGCAACGGAACGAGAACGACCAGTCCGTAACACAGGTGATCCCGGAGGATTGCCGCCGTGAACTCGATTCGGGCGGCGTGGTTGGGCGAGTCTGCTAGAGAAAGACGAAGCCTGTCAGGGCGGGAGGACCCCGCTGGCAACCGGGCGATCCCCGGCCAACGCGCTGATGGTTGGAGACGGAATGGCTGGAAGTCGGCCTGCAATAATCAGGGAGACCCGATGGGGACAAGCGGCGTTCATGGCCGGGAGGCCCGAAGAACCGCCCAGCGGGAGTCAGAGCGTCCGTAGTAGCGGCGAAGCGGGTAACGACCGTGGAGCGAAGGGACGCAGGAAAGTGGATGCGTGCAAGAAACGAACAACGAACAACCCTCGGCGGCAGTGGCGGCAGCGCCTAAACAAGCCGAGGAAACCCGCGACCGGTGGTGGTGGGTGGAACGTTGCGTCTGGACCGAACGCATGTTGACGCGGCTCACCGCGGGTGAGCCAGCAAACCGGGTCTGGTTCAGCCTGCTGGATAAGACCTATGCCCCGGCCAATCTGCGAAGTGCCTTTCAACAGGTATGGCGCAATGGCGGGAGCGCGGGAGCGGATAAACAAACCGTGGCGCATTTTGCGCAGCAGGCCGAGCGCGAGCTCGCGCAACTGCACGCGCAACTGCGTGACGGGAAATATCAGCCGCAACCGGTGAGGCGGGCTTGGATACCCAAGCCCGGAAGCCAGGAGCGGCGTCCGTTGGGGATCCCGGCGGTCCGCGACCGGATTGTGCAGGGCGCGTTGCGGCACGTATTGGAACCGATCTTCGAGACGGAGTTTGCCGGGCAAAGTTACGGCTTCCGTCCCGGACGCGGGGCCAAAGACGCGCTGCGAGAGGTGGATGAGTTGCTCCACGCGGGATACGACTGGGTGGTGGATGCCGATCTGAAAGCCTACTTCGACACGATCCCACAAGACCGACTGCTCGCGCTGGTCCAAGCGCGTGTGGCCGACGGTCGGGTGCTGGCCCTGGTGGAAAGCTTCCTCCGGGCGGCTGTGCTGGAAGAATGCAAAGGCTGGCAACCCACGGAAACGGGAACCCCGCAAGGGGGAGTGATCAGTCCCTTGCTGGCCAATCTCTATCTCAACCCACTGGACCATCAGATGGCACAGGCGGGTTGGAAGATGGTGCGCTATGCGGATGACTTCGTCATCCTCTGCCGCAGCGAAGGCGAGGCCCAAGCGGCCTTGTGCCAGGTGCAGGATTGGGTGAAGGCAGCGGGACTGACGCTCCATCCCGAGAAAACCCGGATCGTCCCTGCCGCGCAACCCGGTGGCTTTGACTTCCTTGGGTACCACTTCGAGCGCGGCAGGAAATGGCCGCGCGAAAAGAGCCTGAAGAAGTTGAAGGACCGGATACGGCAGAAGACACCACGCCGAGATGGGCGTAGCTGGAAGGAAATCGTCGCGGGCGCCAGCACAGCCGCGCCAACGTGTTCCCGAACGTGGACGGTTTTGTCCGGCGACGACTGCGCAGCATCCTCGAAAAGCGACGCGGCCGTACCCGGCAAGGACTCGGCAAAGCCCATCAACGCTGGCCCAACCAATGGTTTGCTAAACATGGATTACTGTCCTTGGCAGAACTCCATGAATATACGCGGATAATCGTGTCACTACGAACCCACTGACTGGAGAGCCGGATGCGGGAAACCCGCCAGTCCGGTTCGGAGAGAGGGGCAAGGTCAATCCCTTGTCCCTACCCCTATCGGCAGGCGGGACGCCTGACACCACGCTGCCGAATCAATAACCTTGGAGGCGGTAGATTTGCAGCGGAGTTAAATCGCTGCGGTTGGTCACGTTGAAACGGCCCGCGTTGGCCACAGGTTCGTTGGTAAGGAGATTCCAGAGGACAGGGTTAATCCGAGTGGAGGTTTGCAGCCGAAAGTCGCCGGCAAGGGCGGCCCAGCTGACATTCACAAGGTTCGTTCCCGTATGGGTGATGTTTAGGTAAGGAGTACAATCGCCGCCACCTACCGCCAGACCGTAACTGCCGTTGGTGGTGGTATTGCTGACGTTGATTTCGTCGACGTCGTTGACGAGGATGATGAACACGGTATTCGCATTGACGCTAAAGGAATAGGAAATAGCCGAAGCGCCGCGGGTGCTTTTCCCGGAATCCGCCAGCCAGGTTGCCTGCGGATTGGCGGGATTGAAGGTGCTGACAAACGCGGCGCTCATGACATCGGCGGTGGTGGCGGTCAAAGTCACGGTAATGCACGTTGGAGAAGAACCATTATAAAAAGGATAGGCTTGGTAGGAAAAGCCGCCGCTGTAATTGGTAATCAACCCGGGAAACGGTTTAGCCGGCCCGCAGGCGCTGGGATTGGAATCCCGGTAAAGCCGTTGCGGCAAGATGCCGCTGCTGGCGCTGAGATAGTTGGTCAGGAACGTTTCGCTGGAACACAGAGCGCAAGCGCCTCCGCCGTCGCTGCTGGTCACCGGGTATAAAAACAATGACCACGCTTGCAAGGTGCCGACGCTGCCGGTGCTGCCGTCGGCAATGTGAAGGCGCCAGGCGCCGTTCACATTGGTCTTGCCGTAGAAAGTGGACAACGGGGTTTGCGGTTTGAACGTGCCGACAAAAGGGGCCGAAGCGGCAGTGATCCGATTGGTCGCGAAATCGTCGAAGACGGTCCGGCTGGCATCGGCGGTGCCGGAACCATAGTTTTTTCCGGCGCCGCCATTGCCGGCGGACAGCAGGACAGTGGTGCCATCGGGCGCAATGAGGGAGAGGTTGGTGAGCGCCTGATCTGACGGATGAGTCAAATAGAGGGAGACAACTACCTTGGCCAAGGTACCAGAGAAATTGGTGACGGCATTGGTGGATTCCACGATACCAACATCGGGAATGCCGACGCCGGCATTGTTATCCCACCGGGAATTGAGCGGAGAAATTTCGCCCGTGGTGAGGGCCACCGGCACGGACAAAAGGCCGGCGCTGGGGGAGGCGAGGGTCAACGATCCGTAAATGGTCCGGCCGGCGGCAAAGCCGGGCAGCGTCGAAATCTGAAAAGGGACGTCATTGGTGCGGACACCGCCGGGGGGCAGATCGGGAAAGGTTGAAATGGGCTGGGTGATGATGACGTCCGGATCGCTGGTGGCAAACGAGGCGTTGATTCCGGAGATTGTCCGGTTCGAGGAATTGGTAAGGGCCAGATTCAGCGCGTTGCATTCATTGGGATCGATGGCGTGGTTTCCATTCCCGGAGCTAATTTGAAAACCGGCCTGGGCGACTGCGGCGGCGGCGCGCGGGTGCGGCGAGGGAACATAGCCGGGCGGGTTTGCGATCCCGGCTCCAATAGAGTGGGTCCCAAACAGGATGAATCCGAAGATCGACAGGACTGCTGCAAATGGATGGCGCCGACGGGGATGGCTGGGTGATGGATATGGCGTCATAGGTACCGGGATAGTCGTTGAACAACGGCAACAACCTCCAATTCGGGCCGAGAATACACCAAAGAAACCCAGAAACTGCAAGCGCAATTGGCGACCGTAAGTGGCGACCGGAACGGTAAACGATTGCAAGACAAAATTCTTCCACGAGTCAAACTATTGGCGCCAGGGGCGTAAATTTGCCCGCCCTCACCTGTTTCCTCTCCCCCAGGAGAGGACATACGCATCCGATTATTCGCAGTATCTGTGGCGGAAGCAGCTGGGCGGTTACTGGCATATTCCCATCCTAGAAACAAGAATTTTGAATTCCTCAAGTTTTTGAGCTTCCGGAAGAATTTTGTCCCGCACTCACGACAAACCGGCGAAGCGGTTCGGGAACATCCAGATACCAAGGATAAGAGCGGGGCAGGGGAAAGAAAGGGACATTTTTCCCAATGATTCGGGTTTGGTTAAAAATTAGTTTGCTGGATAAAAGAAAACAGGCAAGTCGCGGGGGGCGGGTGGTCAAAAAAAAACATCCAACGAAAAACTCCTTTAAAACAAAGGGGATTGGACGGTTTTTGCGAAGATTTTTCTGGATGGCATTGCCGTTGCTAAAGGCGGGTGTGCCAATGACAGCCGTGCGCAGACGGGTTCTGCGCATTGCCCTATCGTTTGGGTGCGGCTGGCTGTGCCCCAAAAAAATAGGCGCTTGAATTGGCCTGGCAGGCTCAGACCAAAAGACACATCAAAAAAATATGAAGAAAATTGAAGCGATCATTAAACCGTTCAAACTTGAAGAAGTGAAGGACGCCCTCAGCGAAATCGGCATCGAAGGGATGACGGTGAGCGAGGTGAAGGGTTTTGGCCGGCAAAAGGGCCATACGGAAATCTATCGCGGTAGTGAATACACGGTTGATTTTCTGCCAAAAATCAAAGTCGAACTCGTGGTGGCGGATGCCCAGGCCGAAGCGGCCGTGGGCGCCATCATCAAATCCGCAAAAACCGGCAAGATCGGCGACGGCAAGGTTTTTGTGTCCAATGTGGAACAAGCCGTCCGCATCCGCACGGAAGAAAAAGGCGACTCAGCCGTATAAGAACCAAACCCCACTGAACCTCACTCGAAATTAAACAAACCATGAAAAGAATTTTTCTAACATTAGCATTAGCGATCACCACCGGTATGGGCGCTCTCTCGCTCCGCGCGGACGACACCAACGCCGCGGCGACGAACGCCATGGCGGCGGCGACGAACGCCGTGGCAGTTGCCAGCACCAATGCGGCAGCGGCGACGCCGGCATCGACCAATGCGCCTTCCGTGGAACAGCGCCTCGAATCCATTGAGGCCTATTTCCAAAATGGCGACCCGACGGCGACCTACAAGGACACGAACGGCGCATGGACCGTCAACTTCGCATTGGGGGGTAGTATCATCAATACGAACCTGAGCAACAGCACGGGCGCCAATGTGGCTTATCCTGGCGCCGGTCATAACGCCTGGTTGCTGACCAGCACCGCGTTCGTGTTGTTCATGACGCTGCCCGGTCTGGCCTTGTTCTACGGCGGTATGGTGCGTCGCAAGAACGTGCTCTCCGTGCTTGCCCAATGCTTCCTGATCACCGGCCTCGTGACCATCCTCTGGGTGTTCATTGGCTACGGCATGATCTTCGGCGGCACGGGCGCACCGGACAAGGAAGACGTGGTTTCCGGCTGGGTTGGCAGTCCTAAAATTTGCTGGATGCTGAACAACGTCACGTCAGCGCCGAATCCCAATTATTCCTACTGGGTATCGGAAAACGTTTACGCGATGTTCCAATTGATGTTTGCCGTGATCACCCCCGCGCTGATCATCGGTTCCATCGCCGAACGCATGAAATTCAAGGCCATCTTCGTTTTCATGACGTTATGGATGATCATCGTTTATTTCACGCAAGGTCATGCCGTCTGGGGTATTAACGGTTACATGAACGGTGTCTGGAATGCGGGGGCGAAGATTAAAGCCATGGACTTTGCCGGTGGTACGGTGGTGCATATGACGTCCGGTTGGTCAGCGTTGGCTCTGGCCCTGATCCTCGGGAAACGCAAAGGCTTCGGCAAGGAAAACTTTGCGCCGCACAGCCTGGTGTTGACCTACATTGGTACCGGCATGCTGTGGGTTGGCTGGTACGGTTTCAACTCGGGTAGCGCCGTGGCGGCGGACGTGATCGCGGCCAACGCTTTCACCACGACCACCATTGCGACCGCGGTGGCCTCGTTTGTCTGGCCGATGTGGGAGTGGCTTGTCAAAGGCAAGCCCAGCGTGCTGGGTTTCTGTTCCGGCGCCGTTGCCGGTCTGGTAGTCATCACCCCTGCTTGCGGTTACATCACTCCCCAAGGTTCGATCTGGATCGGTATCGCGGCCGGCACCATCTGCTGGTTCATGTGCTTTAAGGTCAAAGCCTGGTTGGGTTATGACGACGCTTTGGACACCTTCGGCGTACACGCCATCGGTGGTACGACCGGTGCGATTATGACCGGCATGCTGGCTCGTAACTCGGTCAACCCGAACTTCGCGACCAACCTGAGCAAATACGTCACCGATTCCTGCTTCCAACCGCTGGTCAAAGAGCAGTTGAAGGCGGTCGCTATTACCATCGTCCTGAGCGTGGTTGGCACGTTCATCATCGCCTACATCACGAAGTTGCTGGTAGGCCTGCGTCCGACGGAAGAAGTGGAAGAAGCGGGTCTCGACGTGGCGGAACACGGCGAAGAGGGCTACCACAGCTGATCGCGGGTTGATCCCCGGCTAAACTCAATTACACACGCCGGTTGGAAACGAAAGTTTTCAACCGGTGTTTTTGTTTCGGATGTGATGGGTGGGGCGTCGCACTCCGTGCGCGCCGCCGGACGATCCACGACAAACTGCGACGGCGTGCAGGGGACTGCCCGCCCTACCAAAACAAGTTTATTTAACCACAGGGTGGCGGATTACTTTACTTGAATGACGACCGCCGAAGTGTTGTCCCGGCCATCGTTTTTAACGGCTGCACTGACCAATTGCTCGGCGAGGGTGGCTTTTTTTCGATTTACCTTGGGAGGACGCAGGGAATCCAGCAATTGGTGGAGATACAGGCCCTCGGACAGACCGTCGGAACAGATCAAAAACATGTCGCCGGACTGGCAGGCCACCGAACCGATTTGCGGGTCCACAAATTGATTTTCGCCGCCCAGGGCCTTCTGGAGGACGTTCCGCTGCGGATGCGCCCGGGCTTCGCGCTCGTTGAGCTTGCCGTGGCGAACGAGCCAGCCGACGTGGGTATCGTCCTCGCTGAGCTGGTGAATGGTGCCGTCCCGAGCCGGCAGATGGTAAATACGGCTGTCGCCAATATGGCCGAAATACATCCAGCCCGGCCGGAACCAACAAAGGCTAAGGGTGGTTTCCATGCCGCCGCACTCGTCGTACGACCGCCCCAAATAAACGAGAGCGCGATGAATTTGGGCGTACAATTCGTTCAGGACGTTGGTAAAATCCAGTTGAAAACCACTGGCGGACAACAGGAAAGAACGCGGGAGCAGGGTGGTGATTTTTTCCGTGGCAATCTTGCTGGCGTATTCGCCGGCGAGGGCTCCCCCCATGCCATCGCTGACCGCGAAAACGAAATCCTGCTCCGCCAGGGAAGCGTTGCCATATTTGCCCAGCAACTGGGCTTCTTTTCCGTCAAACTGCAGGCCGAGAAAGGCGTCCTCATTGTTGGCGCGGACTTTTCCGCAATCAGACTTGCCGGACCATTGAATTGAGGTGGGGAGGGTTGCGCGGTCAACTGGCTTCATGCTTGCTTGTTTTGGGTAAGATGGTGGCAAACTCGAAATCAATCAGGCAAAAACGACCGTCCGTCTGGCGGTAGGTCACGTTGCGCATTTCCGCATCGTCATGGCGGACGCCATAGGTCTCCAATTCGGCAAACAGATCCTTGAGCCGGGCTTCATCGATATGGTCGACCCGGCTGCCGCAGCTCGTCGTGATGATCCGCACTTTTTCGGCGTCGGCTTCCAGCAGGCGGGGGACAAAATTGCAGCCGCGCTTTTCCAGGTAGCGCAGCACGCGCACCTCGTTTTCGAAGCGCGTTTGAGCGTCCGGGCCGTGATAGTTTTTGAAGACCCGGCCATCAAAACTCAGGTTCACGGTTGCCCGCAGGGTGTCTTTGACTTTTAGCATGGATCCCGCCTCATTGGCCGCCTAAAAACCCGGGGTTTTCGAGCGGAAGACTACCGAGCATAATGTCCCATCCGGCGGGCAATGCAAAGCTCCTTTGCGCAGCGCTGAGGTGGGTCTTTTTTTTAAACAAGTCGGGAATTAATTTGAGCAGGCCGGATAAATTTCGCCACCGAACATCATGTATTCCCGGGCGGCATTGGGCTGACATGAATAAAATAATATCAGGGAAACAGCGTTCAAATATGAATTATTGGGCGCGGAGAGCAAAATTCTTGCGGTGTGGCATTCACCCTGCTAAAAGGTGCAACCACAGAGTTCAACCCGGGCGCGAAAGCGTCCTGAATTGAACGAACTTATTTGCAGAAACAATAAATCAAATCATTACTCCCAATGGCCAAATATAAACTGGAATACATCTGGCTGGACGGCTACGAGCCCGTCCCCAACCTTCGCGGCAAAACTCAAATCAAAGAATTTCCCAGCTTCCCGAAGCTGGAGCAACTTCCTTTGTGGGGATTCGACGGTAGTTCGACCCGGCAGGCCGAAGGCCGCAGTTCTGACTGCGTGCTGAAACCCGTGGCCGCCTATCCCGATGCCACCCGCGAAAATGGTTTGATTGTGATGTGCGAAGTCATGCTGCCCGATGGCACCCCGCATCCGACGAACGCCCGCGCGACGATTCTCGACGATCCCGGCGCTTGGTTTGGCTTTGAGCAGGAATATTTCCTTTACAAGGATGGCAAGCCCCTTGGGTTCCCCACGGAAGGCTTTCCGTTCCCGCAGGGTGAATACTACACTGGCGTCGGTTACAAGAACGTCGGCAACATCGCCCGGGAAATCGTCAACACGCATTTGGATCTCTGTCTCGCCGCCGGCATCAACCACGAAGGCATCAACGCCGAAGTGGCCAAGGGCCAGTGGGAATTCCAGATCTTCGGCAAAGGCTCCAAGAAGGCCGCCGACGATGTATGGGTCGCCCGCTATCTCCTCCAGCGCCTCACGGAAAAATATTGCGTGGACGTGAATTACCATTGCAAACCCCTCGGCAAGGACGTGGATTGGAACGGTTCCGGCATGCACTCCAACTTCTCGACCAAGCACATGCGCGAAGTCGGCGGCAAGGATTATTTCGAAGCGCTCATGGCTGCGTTCGACAAGTACAAGAACGAGCACATTGCGGTTTATGGACCGGACAATCATCTGCGCCTGACCGGCCTGCATGAAACCCAATCCATCGACAAGTTTAATTATGGCATTGCGAACCGCGGCGCCTCGGTGCGCGTTCCGCACAGCTTTGTGAATAGCGATTACAAAGGTTACCTGGAGGATCGCCGTCCGAACTCCCAGGGCGACCCCTATAAGATCGCCAGCCGTATCTTGCAGACCGTCGCGACGGTGCCCATTGCGGCGCCCAAGAAGGCCGCGGCCAAGAAGTGATAGAGCTTGTTTGACCAGGAGGAACTGGGAAACGGCGCGAAAGAAATTTCGCGCCGTTTTTGCTTTTGAGGAAGATCTCACGCGGAGACGCGGAAACACAGCGCGGCAGCGCCAAAACCAAAACGAAGCCCGGGAATTTAAACCGCGAAATAAACGAAAAACGCGAAAAAACAGGAAGACGAAGAGATTTCACGCGGAGACGCGGAGAACGCGGAGAAGGAAGAAATCGATATTAAGTTTGCCGGATCGCTTCAGGTTTCATACTTCATACTTTTCTTTCTTCGCTACATCAATTTTTTCGCGGGAGGTTCATTGGGAGTTCCGTGTTCCGTTCGGACTTGCTCACCGCCCATGAACCTCAGAGGGAGGGCGTGCTGGACGCCGACGAAATAAAGGCGATGACCGATTTCCAGACCGGCACCCAGCAGCGCAGCAGCGCCTATTATTTCAAAGACTGACGTGGTCTCACTCCTCACCCCTGCCGCGGACTCGCTCGCGCCCGCTCGCTCGGCCCTCACGGGCCTCCGGCTCCGCCGAATTCCTATCGTTGCTTTCCCAAGCAGCAATAGTCTCCTCGTTGAGAGGAGCGGGCGCCGCGTTGGGATGCTCGGGCGTATTTCGGATGTCTCCGTCCGTACCTGCCACTCTGGTTCAAGGGTTCAATGCGCGAACTCATTTTGGGGAATGCTCTCCCCGCAACTGGGAGGGATGAAGGGTGAGGGGTGGGATGGTCGAAAAACAGCACCCACATTTTAGGTTCATGGGGCAGGGGCATTTGACGAAGAACGGGAATCTTGCTAAGCTGGCGGCGGGTACCAAATGATTAATGTGAAATGTTTCCGGCACGGGATAATTGTCCTTTTCTCCAGCCTCGCGCTTTTTTCCGCTTCGCGAACTTGGGCGATGCAGTTTGTCATCACCGCCACCAACGATGCCGCTCAAGGCCACAGTATGACCGGCCTCTCCACGTTGCGCGAAGCCATTGTCGCGGCGAATCAACTGGGTGGGAACAATATGATTATTCTTGGCCGGCCAGCCAATCGAAACTCGAACGGGCCAATGGTTTATCATCTCACCGTTTCTGGAGCGGATGAGGATCGTGGATTGACCGGCGATCTGAATGTAACCCGGGGCAATTTAACGATTCGCGGCGTCACCGCGAATGTGACGATCGATGCGTCGGCGTTGGGCGATCGAATTTTTCAAATATCACCTCATGCCGGGCTGACGCTCGACAACGTAACGCTCGAGGGAGGCACAGCGCCGACTGGGGTTGGTATTTTTGCCAACGGTGAGGCCGGAGGCGCAATTTATAATGGCGGGACTTTAACTTTAGAAAGCTGTGTCATCACCAATAATGTAGGGGGACCGGGAAAAAATCCCGAAGGAAATGGTTTCGGCACGGAAGGCGGAGATGGGGGAGGAATTTACAACTCCGGCAGTTTTTCAGCGTCTTATTGCATTATATCCGGCAATTTTGCCGGTACAGGGGTGAATGGCGCCGCTGGTGGAAACGGTGGTGGAATTCGGAATGACGTAAAATGTAATCTTGACGATTGCATCATCATAGTGAACCAAAGCGGTGCGGCTGGAACTCTAAACCGCAACGCACTTGTCGCCGGCGGGAGCGGAAACGGCGCTGGTGTTTATAATGCCGGTACGATGACATTGATAAACTGTACAGTCGGCGGAAACATTTGCGCGCAAGGAACAGATGACAATTTTTCGGGCTGGTCGCTGTTCGGTGGACCAGGGGGTAATGGCGGCAGTGGCGGAGGAATCTACAATGTTGGTGCCATGGAATTGAATTTCTCTACCGTTTGTAACAATTCATGCGGAAACGGCGGCGATGGTTTGGGGGCTGAATGGGAAGTGAGACCTGGGATGGGTGGTTTTGGAGGTGGTATATTTAATTCGTCCGAGCTAAAACTGAATTCGTCCACAATTTATGCCAATGTCTGCGGAAACGGAGGATCTGGGCTGAGTACGCCTTTCGTAAGTGATACGCTTGGCGTCGTTGGTCAAGCCGGTGGTGGCGGAGGAGGAATTTACAATAATGGTTCACTTGAATCATCATCCTGCACCATTGCATTCAATCAGACTGGATTTGGCGGCAATGGTGGCAATTGTGTTCCATTAGACGTGACGGTTTTCCCGACTTCCGGCGGAGCGGTAGGGGGACGAGGTGGGGATGGCGGAGGCATTTTGAATGAGACCAACAGTGCAAATGTCTTTCTGCGGAATACGGTGGTAGCGCAAAACTTGGTTAACAAGGGCGGACTTGGGGGCACAAACACATATTACCAATGGCACGATGGGACATATCCTCCATATGCAATAGTGACAAATGAAGTCGGGGCTGCCGGTCCTGATGGCATCGGCTTCGATCTCGCCGGTGATTTTACTTCGCAGAAATTTAACTTGATTGGCATGGCTGACGGCGGCATGGGATTTATTAATGGAGTCAATGCGGACCATGTCGGCAGCATTGCCAACCCCATCGATCCACGATTGGGCGCGTTCCAAATGAATGGTGGTGTCACTTCGACGCTGGCGCTGCTATGGGACAGTCCCGCGATTGATCAAGGCAATTGCTTTGGCGTTCATACCGACCAGCGCGGGCACGCGCGGCCGCACGACTATCCGCTCGTGCCCAATGCACCCGGCGGTGACGGCAGTGACATCGGCGCCTACGAATTCGACCCGCCCGGATCGCATTGATCGGAATTCGATTGGCGCAGCTACGCTTCCACCAGGAAGGGCGAAAACTCTTCGTGCAAATGGGGCGGGATGCGGACCTTGAAGCGGGCGTTTTTGCCGGAATAGCGGCTTTCCACGATCTGGCCGACGGCATGAACCCGGGCGATTACGGCGGCTTTTTCCTGGGGGACCACGAGGTTGAGGAATTCGCGGGTGGGCCGCAGTTGGGTGCCAATTTCCGCCAGCAAGGGTTCGATGCCTTCGCCGGTAATGGCCGAGATGCAAACGGCGTGGGGATATTTTTCGCGCAGCATGGCGGAAACCGTGCCCGCCAGCCGGTCAATCTTGTTGAAAACCATCAGCGTCGGCTTGCCTTCGGCGGAAATTTCCTTGAGCACAGTGTTGACGGCCGCGATTTGTTCTTCGGCCTGGGGGTGGCTGATATCGACAACGTGCAGGAGCAAATCCGCCTGGACGACCTCTTCGAGCGTGGCTTTGAACGCTTCCACCAGGCCGTGGGGCAATTTTTTGATGAAGCCCACCGTATCGGTCAACAGAACGTTCTGGTTGGTGGGCAATTTCAGGCGGCGGGTGGTCGGATCCAGCGTGGCGAACAGTTTGTCCTCGGCCAGAACGGCGGCGCCGGTGAGCTGATTCAGGAGCGTGGATTTGCCGGCATTGGTATAGCCGACGATGGAAGCCAGCGGCCAGTTGCTACGTTGACGGCCCACGCGCTGCGTCTGACGTTGACGGCGGACGCTATCGAGGTCACGTGTTATGCGATCGATGCGTTCCTGGGTTTTGCGGCGGTCGGCTTCCAACTGGGATTCACCTTCACCACCGCGCATACCGATACCGCCGGATTGGCGGGACAAGTGCGTCCAAAACCGGGTGAGGCGCGGGAGCAAATGCTGGAGTTGCGCCAGCTCAATCTGCAGTTTGCCTTCGCGGGTGCGGGCGCGCTGGGCAAAAATATCGAGAATCAACGCCGTGCGGTCGAGTACCTTGCACTCGAACATCTTTTCCAGATTGCGGCTTTGGGCAGGCGAAAGCTCATCGTCGAAAATGACCGTATCAACGAGGTTTTCCTTGCAAAAAGCGGCAAATTCCTCCGCTTTGCCCTTGCCGATGTACGTGGCGGCGATGGGGGTGGGCATTTTTTGGGTGCCATTGCCAACGATTTCGGCGCCAGCGGTTTCCGCAAGTTCGGCGAGTTCGGCGAGGGATTCAGCCACTTCGGCGGGCTGGCGCGATTTGAGTTCGACGCCAATCAAAAACGCTCGTTCGGAGCGGGTATCACGGGTCTGGATGAGAGATTTCAATTATCAAATATCGGAACCGAGTCGATTTTATGCGGGATGGCGTGATTTCAAAGAATCCGCCAGTCCGCTGCAATAATTCGGCTAATGTTCCAGCACATTCAGTATAACAGTTTTACGACGGGAAGAAAGCCCTGAATTTATCGGTAATTTTGTTTCCGTTTTGCTTCCGGTTCCGCTATCTAATTGCGCACGCTCGGCATACTACAATTCCTGTGAACCGACAAATCCGCAATA
>Ga0302319_10006196_pt1 | contig 23799 bp, 20 predicted proteins | sample Bog_T0_2_FD_203319 | JGI IMG/M metagenome (GOLD analysis project Ga0302319, IMG submission 203319) | Peat permafrost microbial communities from Stordalen Mire near Abisko, Sweden - Bog_T0_2 | ecosystem: Environmental > Terrestrial > Soil > Wetlands > Peat | place: Sweden: Abisko, Stordalen Mire...
CGCCCCCGCCACATATCTGCTGGTGGGGATCAATTGCGCCGTGTTTCTGTGGATGGTCTGGCGCGGCGTAAGCCCAATGAATCCGACCGTCGATCAGCTCATGCACTTTGGCGCGGATAACGCTGGGTACGTGCTGGTGAGCGGGGAGTGGGCGCGTATCGTCACTGCAATGTTCGTCCACGTAGGGTTTCTGCACCTCGCAACGAACATGTGGTGCCTGTGGAATCTGGGGCTGCTCGCCGAGCCGCTTATGGGCTCAATGGGCGTTCTAGCGGTCTATATTCTCACCGGCGCGGCGGGCAACCTGCTCTCGACCCTTGCGAACTGGATTTCGTCGCGTGCGGATTGGGTCACTCTCCACGATCTAGGGGTCTTTCCGGCCGGAGCTGGCGCTTCCGGCGCGGTTTTTGGCATCGCAGGCGCCCTAATTGTGTTGTTGAAGTCGAATCTGTTGCCAGTGCCGCCCAGCGAACTGAAAAAGCTTCGCCGGTCGGTAATTTACTTTGCGGCCATCAACCTTGTGATTGGTGTTTCGATTAGCGTCGGCAACATGGCACTCCACTCCGGCCTCAATATTGACAACTGGGCACATGTGGGCGGTTTCAGTTGCGGCCTGCTGTTTGCCGCACCGCTCGTTCCCCGGCTTGGTTCGCCCCGCAGGCAGTTTAACTTCCGGCTGCGGGTGGCCATCGGCATGGTGGTGGGCATTCTGGTACTCTTCGGCTTTTACCTGGCCCAGCTCCCGCGGGAAGCCATATCGGGTTAGCGGACGGCAGTCGCAGCAAACTTCTTTACCATCGCCAGTAGCAGCTTCCGGTCGCTTTCGTTCAGATTTGACGAGTAACGGCGAATTTGCGTGAGGAAGCGCAATTCCTCATCGTTGAGCTTCTGCGTGTTGAACTGGTGGTTCAGCGAATCATCGGCAAAGAACTGGGCAATGGGCAGGTCGAGGGCCGTGGCGATCTTCGACAACGTGTCGAGCGAAGGCACGGTGTGGCCGTTTTCCACGCGGGACAGGTAGCAGCGCAACAGTCCCGTCTTCTTTTCGATGTCTCCCTGGGAAAGACCTTTTTGCAGCCTATGCGCGCGAATCGTTGTTCCGATCTTCATGGAGGATTGCTCTCTATCCGCTGGCCTCGGGTTTACTCCCTAGCCAGCTATCAAAAGATTATTGACTTAATAGTTAACATGCTCGGCGACGGAATGCAAGTGTGAATCTCACCATTCAGTGGCCCTGTATCTTCCCATCAAATTGTCCAGGAAAACCGCGCTCAAGAAACCCGCAATCAAAGGCGCTTCACCATCCACTCGAGCTGACGAACCGGGTTGTCGTTGTAACAGGGGCAGGGTTCGAAGCCCATGGAAAGATAGAGCCGGTGGGCGGTTGCCATTACGGCGGGAGCGGTATCCAGATAAACGGCCGTGCGCCGGGCCTCAATAGCACGTTGAATCACCGCTTGAGTCAGAATCCGGCCCAGGTTCAGGCCGCGCGTCATTGGACGAACCCAGAGCCGCTTCAGCTCCCATGCATCCGCCGCGACGGTGGCAGGAACCGCGCGCCAGCCCACGAATCCCGCAGGCTGGTCGTCTACTCGCGCCAAAAGGCAGCCACCCTGCTTTTCGAGGTAGGAGAAGGGCAATTGCGCGACTTCTTCTTCGAGTGTCCCGAAACAAAAGCCGGCAGACTCCGGGTGGGAGATGACAAATTTGCCGTATTCCAGCAGCAACTCCCTCGCCGCGCTCAGGGTTTCAGCGGAGCTATTGGCAGTGATTTCTTCCAGATAAATGGCTTTGGTGGTCGTCGGCTGGGCATCCATGCCTAAGTGTACGATCAGGCTCGGGGCTGTCGCCTTGGTAAACCTCAGCGGCTACTGAGCCGTCTGACTCAATACGAGTGCTGGGTGCGCTGGAGAAGAAATGAAGCAGGCGGCGAGCTGGTTGATTGCGGCGGGGATGGTAGTGTGCGGCTCGCTGGGCGGCGCGCAGTCTGCCTCTGGCGGTGCTGCTCCGGCCTCTGCTCAAAGCGCGCCAACATCTCCCGGTGCGAACCCATCAGCGGCAACACCCACGTCTCAGAGCTCCGCAATGCCTGTCACCCAAAGGTCCGCGGACCCGTCCATAACCGGCGGCAAGCTTCATGGCTTGGTCAAGAGCGGGAATACTCCGCTTCCCGGCGTCACGGTGACCGCCCAAAACACCCTGACCGGCAAACGCTACTCCACAACAACCGACATCACGGGCGCATGGCTGCTGAACATTCCGCAAAATGGCCGCTATGTCGTGCGGACCCAGTTCGCGGCCTTCGCTCCTGGCTCACTGGAGGCCCTTTTCAACGCGACCAGCATCCACGACCAGGCGCTGACATTCTCACTGATACTTGCCTCGCGGGCAGCCGCGCAGCAGGAGCAGGAGGCTCGCCAGGAAGGCGCCAGCGGAGCAGTGAGCAGCGCAGCAGCCGAAGCAATTCGCCAACTTGCGACCAATGGCACGCAGACGTTGAGTCTGATGAACGCAATGAGCGGCGAAACCGAGAATCAGCAGGGAACTGGCGGCGCTGCAGGAGCCGCACTTCCGTCGGTAGCAGGGAATTCAGATTTTGGAGGAGAGTCCGTTGCTTTTAGTGGTCAGGCTGGGCAAGTGAGCCCGCTCGCCGGGGTCGATATGGACCGGATTCGCGATGCTATCGAGACAGCCCGCGCGCAGGGGGCACTGCCGCAGGGCGGAGGAGGGCTGTTTGGCGGAGGGGGGGGATTTGGCGGAGGTGGCTTTGGTGGCGGCTTCGGCGGCGGAGGATTTGGCGGTGGGCGAGGCAATTTCAGAGGTTTCAATCCAGGGCAACCGCATGGCGCCATTTTCTGGATGGGCAGCAACTCTGCGCTGAATGCGGAGCCCTTCGCGTTGAACGGCCAGCCGCAGATTCAGCCCGCCTCGGGCACCAATCGCTTCGGCATCACCTTCATGAGCGCGCCCTACATTCCTCACCTGACCAAGCCGAGCGGCAAGGACACTTTGTTCCTCACGCTCTCGGGTTCGCGCAGTTCGAATCCGCTGGATGAGTACGCGACCGTCCCATCGGATCCGGAGCGGGGTGGTGATTTTTCAGCCGCAGGCCTGGCTCCGATCTACGATCCGACGACGGGCCAGCAGTTCATGTCGAACGGCGTGGGCAACATCATTCCGGGAACGAAAATCACATCCCAGGCAACGGCGCTGCTCAAGTATTTTCCTGAACCGAACCTTGCTTCAACATCGAATGCCAGCGGGTACAACTACCACGAACTGACGACCGCTCAGACAAACTCGACCCAGCTCGGCGTTCGATACATGAGGAGTCTGGGCAAGAACGCAACGCTTCTGGGTGGCGGACGCGGTGGCGGCGGCGGTGGCGGACGTGGCGGTGGAGGCGGAAGGAATCAAAACCAGGGTCTCCGGCAGAGCATCAATTTCAACTACAACTGGTCAGACAGTGCGGCTGACAACGTGAACATCTTTCCCCAGCTCGGCGGAAAGAACTCGAGCCACTCGAACAGCCTGCAGGCGGGCTACACGATCGGGTACAAGAAGTTCACCAATGTTCTGAACGCCAACTGGAATCGCAGCACGAGCCAAACGATGAACTTCTTCACGAACGGTGTGGACATCGCGACCAACCTGGGCATTCTCGGGCCGGACGGTCCGCTCAACACGCTTCCCACAAACTACGGCATTCCGAGCGTATCGCTCGGGCCGGTCCAGGGGCTGAATGAACTGCAACCAACCTTCTCGCTGTCGCAGACAATCTCACTGAGCGAATCCCTGAGCTGGATTCACGGAAAGCACAATTTCCGTTTCGGGGGCGATTATCGCCGCGTGCACCGCAACTTCCTTGGGGGGTCCAACTCGACCGGCAGTTTCACTTTCAGCGGAAAATTCACCGAGGATGCAGCGCTGGATCCTACGACCGGCTCGGCTTTGGCTGATTTCCTGCTCGGGCTTCCGCAGGAGACGACCATCGACGCGCCAACATCGAAGAGCTATCTGCGCGACAACGTGTGGGACCTTTTCGCCCAGGACGATTGGCGCGTGCGGCCCAGCTTAACGCTGAACCTTGGCCTGCGTTACGAGTTTTTTGCGCCGTATACCGAGAAGTACGGCCGGCTCTCTGTGGTTGACACCAACCCTGCGGACGGTTTTACGCAACTCGCCGAGTTTCAATCTGGCAGTACAGCGCCGTTTGCGGGTGGGGCACTGCCGGCGTCGCTGGTCTATCCGTTTCATCTCGCGCTTGCGCCGCGCCTGGGCTTGGCATGGCGCGTCCCCAAGCTCAAGCAGATGGTGGTGCGTGCGGGCTATGGCATGAACTACACCGTCGGCCAGTATGGCAGCTTTGCGTCAACGGCTTCTCTGCAGCTCATGGCCCTGCAGCCGGGCTTTGTAAACGAACAGACCAACGAGGCGACACAGCCGGGGCAGTTTACGCTGGCCAACGGATTCCCCACAACGCCGACTTCTGGCACGCTGGGTAGCTATTCTGTCGATCCGCACTATCGGCTGCCTTACGTGCAGGCCTACAACATCGATGTGCAGAAGACACTGCCCTGGGGCATTGTGCTCAACGTGGGATACAACGGAACAATGGGCTCACGGCTCGATGTGAAGAGCACGCCACGGCGAAGCCTGAGCAGCCCAGACACCAACTACAACGCGGCCACCGGGCTGCCGTATGCAACATTTACGTACGATCAGGCGGCTGGGTTTTCGCGCTTCAACGCCGGCACACTGCGCGTGAACAAGCGGCTCACGGGGGGCGTCTCACTGGGGGCTAACTACCAGTACTCTCACTCAATTGACGACGCATCGGGCACTGTTCAGAACTGGCAGGACATCCCTGGCGAGGAGGGAAACTCGAGTTTCGACGTGCGCCATAAAGTGAGCGGGAACTATCTCTATGAACTTCCCTTTGGCAAGGACAAGCGGTGGGTCACGAGCGGGGTGGGCTCGCACATTCTCGAGGGGTTTTCAATCTCCGGCTCATACACGTTTGCCACAGGTACGCCTCTGACGCCCTACTATCCGGCGGCTGTCTCCGACGTTGCCCGCGGCGTTGCCGGAACTCTGCGCCCTGACCATGTTTCGGGCGTCTCGCCCACAGCGGGAGGCGGCACAAAGACCGAGTGGTTCAACATGTCCGCCTTCACTCAGCCCACGCCTGACGTCTTTGGCAACGCCTTCGGCAACGTCTCGCGCAACTCCATTATGGGGCCGGGGATTGTGCAAAACAACATGTCTCTTTCCAAGACGATGCAACTCGGTGATACGCGCAGCATGGAGATTCGCGCCACGGCCAACAATGTATTCAACACTGTGCAGTATGCGGGCGTGGGCACCAGCCTGACCTCGCCCACTGCGGGCCAGGTCACATCGGTGGCATCGATGCGCAGTTTCAATTTCACGGCGCGGTTCAGATTCTAGGAGCAGCGAGTCAGCCGCGCGCCGGACGCGCGTAAAGGCAAGTCGGCAAGTCAGCAGAACAGTCGAGGCGAGGGCATGAAGCAACGCATACAGAGGATCGGGGCAGCAGTCGCAGTGCTGGCGTTGATGTTGCCTGCGAGCCGTTCTTCGCTCGCCCAGACCGCTCAATCCGCGTCCGCGCCAAAGGCCGGGGCAGCGCAGGTGTCGAGCACGCCGCAAGGCGGCTTCGTGTTGAAGATGAATGGCGAACTTGTGCTGACGAACGTGGTCCCGCGAGATGCAAAGACGGGCGAGGTCGTGCTCGGTCTCAAACAGAGCGACTTCACCATCCTCGAGAATGGCAAGCCCCAGCGAGTCGATACATTTGATTTTGAGACAGTGGACAAAGCAACTCCGTTGAACGAGGCAACAGTGAGCGGTCTCGCCATCGGCGCCACAGGGCCAGGATCAAAGGCCGTTGTTGCGAAGCCTGAGGATTTGCGCAATCACCGGCTGATCGTCATGTTCTTTGATCTGACCTCGATGCAGCCGGAAGACCTCGATCGAAGTGTCCTGGCTGCGCAGGAGTTCCTCAAGAGCAAGATGCAGCCTGCGGACCTGGTGGCGCTGGTTTCGCTCGGTGACACGCTCAAGGTGGACCAGGATTTTACCGCCGACAAGCAGGCGCTGATCAATGAGGTTGCGGTCTACAACGGGACAGAAGGGCAGGGCTTTGCCCAGGGGGCAACGGCCAATACCAACCAGGTGGAAGACACCACGGGATACACGCCGGACGAGAGCGAGTACAACGACCTGAACACTGATCGTGAACTCTTCGCGTTGCGGGCAGTCTCTAAATCGCTGGAGAAGATCACAGAGAAGAAGTCGCTTCTGTACTTCTCCGGCGGCATCTCTCGCGATGGCATCGAGAACCAGGCTTCGCTTCGCTCGGCCATCAACGCGGCGGTACGCGCCAACCTTGCCATTTACAGCGTCGACACACGCGGCCTGCAGGCGGTCTCTCCGCTCGGCGATGCGTCGACGGGAAGCTTGCGCGGCAATGGCGCTGCAAACGGCGGCGCTCTGATGAACAACATGAACGCCAATTTTGCCTCGCAGGAGGTGATGGCTACCCTCAGCACCGATACCGGCGGCAAGGCGTTCTTTGACTCGAACGACTTTGCGCCGGCCTTCGCGCAGGTGCAGCGGGATACGTCGGCCTACTACGCCATTGGATTTCGCAGCACAAATCCGGCGCGCGATGGCAGGTTCCGCAAGCTGACGATCAAAATCAATCGCCCGGGAATCAAGCTGGAGTACCGTCCTGGCTACTATGCGCCTGCGGACTTCCAACACGCAGCCCGCGAGGACCGCGAACAGGAACTGAACGAAGAGTTGGCCAGCGACCTGCCGGCTACGGACATGGCCGTCTACATGGATGCGCTCTACTTCCGGCTCGATGACAATCGGTTCTTCGTTCCCGTTTCGCTCATCGTGCCCGGCTCGCAGATTCCTTTTGTGAAGGGCGGCGATAAGGATAAGGCGACCCTCGACATCATTGGCTCAGTGATCGACGAAGTGAACCGGCCCATAGGCCACGCGCGCGATACCGTGAAACTGAATCTCGATCCAACGCTTCAAGCGCGGCAGAAGAACATCCAATACACAACCAGCTTTAACCTGCCGCCCGGCAAGTACAGGTTGAAGTTCGTGGTGCGCGAGAACCAGACGGGCCGGATGGGGTCGTTTGAAGCCGAGATCACGCTGCCCGACATGAAGAAGTGGCCATTGAAGATGAGCTCAATTCTGTTGGCATCCTCCCGCGTGCCCAGCAAGAAGACAACTCCGCTGGTGCGCGAGGGTCAGGAGTACGTGCCCAACATCAGCCACGTCTTCCGCCAGGATCAGCATCTCTACCTGTATTACGAGATTTACGACCCAACGCGCGAGAAGGCAGGCGAGAATCAGCCCAAGGGGACCAAGCCCGGAATCAGCCTTCTGAGCAGTCTCGAGCTGATCCAGGGCGCGACCAAAGTCTACGAGACGCCGCTGGTGCAGGCTAAGGCGATCAACGTGGAGGGCAGGGATGCAGTGGCGATCGAACTTGATGTTCCGCTTACCGGGCTCAAGGCGGGGCAATACCTATGCCAGTTGAACGTGATCGATGATGCGGGCGGGAGCTTTGCATTTCCGCGGTTTGCAGTGCTGGTCAAACAGCCGGCCGCCGTGTCAGGCTCGCCAACGCCGGCAGCCGGAACCGGAACCGAGTAAGCGGCTGTGATGAGAATGGGCTCTGCCGCACTCGATCAGGAGGAGCGGCAAAACCCATTCTTGTCTCGTTTCTGGTTTGTCTTGCGCCTACCTGTTGCCGGTGACGAGGCGGAAGAGAAACACAAGGATGATGGAGCCGGCGGTGGCAACGAGAATTGTCGCGATCATTCCGTAGTGAACACCCAGGCCGAGGTGACGAGCAATAAAGCCGCCCACTAACGCGCCTGCAATGCCGATAATGATGTCAACGAAGAAACCGTAGCCGCTGCCTTTCATGATCTTGCCGGTTGCCCAGCCGGCGATGAGTCCAACAACGATCCACCAAAGAATAGGCATATGCATGACACTCTCCTTTTTGAGTTGAAGCGATTCAGATCAGGGGATAGGTGGTGCGAGAATAGACGACGCGCGCAGGCCGTTCTTTTGCCCGAACGGCTTTATATCATGGATGCTTCAGGGCTGGCCATCGGAGTTTTCTGACAGCTTTTCCAAGGGGTAGGGGCAATGGCGGCAGCCGGAGCCGCAACACACGCCGCGCTTGAGGTGGTAGGCCGCGGTGAACACGAGGTTTGGGCCGTCAAAGTAGAAGTCTTCTGGCTCAAGTGCATCGGACGCGTTGGGCTGGGGAGCTGTGCTGCCTTCCATGCTTCTATTGTCTCTTCATTGGGCGGGTGGGGGAAGGCTCGCGCGCAATAGGTAGAATTGAAGTATGAGCCTGACTGCCGAAGAACGCGCGCGGCGCATCAAAATCGTTCTCTTTGACGTGGACGGCGTACTGACCGATGGAGGCATCTGGATTGTTCCGGTGCCCCTGGCTGCGCCGGACGGAACCGTTTCAACGCGGATGGTCGAGGTGAAGGGCTTCAGTGCGCACGACGGTGCGGGGATGACCCTGGCCCGCCTTGGCGGCATGAAGCTCGGCGTTATCACCAAGCGGATTAGCGAGACTGTAGCATTGCGCATGCGCGATCTGAAGATTGAGTTTGTGTACCAAGGGGAAGCGTTCAAGATGAGGCCGGTGCGCGAGATCATGAAGAAGGAAGGCGTGACCCTCGATGAGATCGCGTACGTGGGGGACGATGTGATCGACCTGCCGGTGATGCGGCAGTGCGGCTTTGCGGTTGCGGTGGCAAACGCGCGCCAGCAGGTGAAGGACGAGGCGCACTACGTCACTCCGCATCGAGGCGGCGACGGAGCAGGGCGCGATGCGATTGAATTCATCCTCAAGGCCAAAGGGTTGCTCGAGAAGTGCCTGGAGGCATCAATCGATGAGGGCAATCCTCTGCCGCCGTCGATGGACATTGGCAAAGGTGGCGACCTGAAGTGAGCATGACGACTGAGAAGAAAAAGGCGGTGGTGTTGTTGAGCGGTGGGTTGGACTCGGCCACGGTGTTGGCGATTGCGCGCAGCCAGGGGTACGAACTCTACGCATTGTCGTTCTCCTATGGTCAGCGCCACATCGTTGAGCTCGAAGCAGCAGCCCGTGTTGCAAACTCCATTGGCGTGGTGGCCCATCGCACGGCGGTGGTGGATCTGCGCGCGTTTGGCGGCTCGGCACTTACGGCTGAAATTGCCGTTCCCAAGGGTCGCACCAGCGGCGAGATGTCGCACGGAATTCCCATCACATACGTTCCTGCGCGCAACACAATCTTTCTGGCGTTTGCGCTTGCCTGGGCGGAGGTGCTTGGCGCGAGCGACATATTCATCGGCGTAAATGCGCTCGACTATTCCGGCTATCCGGACTGCCGGCCGGAGTTTATTGAAGCGTTCGAGCGGATGGCGAACCTGGCAACGAAAGCCGGCGTGGAAGGATGTCAGGCGTTGAAGATTCACACGCCGCTGATCGCGATGTCCAAGGCGGAGATCATTCGCAAAGGCGTCGAGCTCGGCGTGGACTATGGCCTGACGAGCAGTTGCTACGATCCCTCACCGAGCGGTGAACCATGCGGCAGTTGCGACTCGTGCCTGCTGCGCCAAAAGGGATTCGGGGAGAATGGCATCGAGGATCCGCTTAGATGCAGTTCGTAGTTCTTAGTTCACAGTTCCGTTGTGGACTCGTTCATGAAGTCAGCCGATTAAGAACGCGCTGAAAGCTGAAGGCTGAAAGCTGGTCTCTATGAGTTACGCGGTGAAGGAGATCTTTTACACCCTGCAGGGTGAGGGCATGCAGGCGGGGCGTGCAGCGGTCTTTTGCCGGTTCGCGGGCTGCAATCTCTGGTCGGGCCGCGAGGCAGATCGTGCTTCTGCAATTTGTCGGTTTTGTGACACGGAGTTTATTGGTGTGGACGGGTTGGGCGGTGGGCGCTTCGACTCCGCTGAGTCTCTTGCGGCTGCTGTGGCCAGCAATTGGCCTGCGGACGCCGCGGGCAAGCGTTTTGTTGTGTGTACGGGCGGCGAGCCGCTGCTGCAGCTCGACGCAGCATTGATCACGGCCTTTCATAGTCAGGGATTTGAAATTGCCGTGGAGACCAACGGGACCATCGCGGCGCCGCCGGGGATCGACTGGATCTGTGTTAGCCCGAAGGCCGCGGCCCAGTTGGTGCAGCAGAGCGGAGACGAACTGAAGCTGGTCTATCCTCAAGTTGAAGCGGAAGCGGCCCCTGCGCGATTTGAGGGCCTGGGCTTCAAGCATTTTCTCCTGCAGCCGATGGACGGGCCGCGCCGTGAGGAGAACACGCAACTCGCTCTGCGCTACTGCCTGGAACATCCGCTCTGGCGGCTCAGCCTGCAGACCCACAAGCTGCTGGGCATTCGCTAATAGAACTGCGAACTACGCAGGTTCGACATGCTGCGCTGAAGCTTTAGTGGAGTGGATTGCTTTCTCTGATCCAGCTCGTTGGACATACGCCAAGAGATAGAAAGCAGCCATCACAAGCAGAATGATCGCGCCGGGACGTACCAGCAGAATCGTCTCCATCTTTCCCAGAAAACTCGCAGTGTTCAAAGGCACGTTTCTGGTCAGAATGATGAGGGCCATCGATGGAATATCGCCGGTGATGACAAACGCAGTTATATTCGCCACGAGTGCAAACCGCCCCGCCAGACCGCCCTCGGCCCAAAGCAGGGCGCAGCCCGGCACTGTTAGCAGCAGGAGCTTTGCATCGTGTTGCCGATGGTAGCTGACCAGCATGGTTAGCGTGGCGATGGCCGCCAAGGCAAGCCAGGCGCCGGCCGAAGATGGTCGAGAGCGCAGAGTGGTGATGCACCAAATGAGCAAGAGCGGGGCGACGATGAGATAGCTGGCCAGATTGTAGAAATGCGGATCGTCGCGCAGGATGCTGAAGACGGATTGCAGGTCGGTGACGGGGTCGGGGGCGCGAAAATCGATGGACGATGGACCGGGGTCGTTGAGGGCGCCATGCGCCGAGGCAGTTTGAATATTCGATTGCAACTCTGGCATCCAATGCGGCGCGATGCTTGAGACCCACAGCACGGCGGGCAATCCGATCAGGACGGCTACGGCCAGAGTTTGCAGAGCGCGTTTCCTGTAGGTTCCACCCGCCAGGAGGAAAAAGAGCCAGACTAAGCCTGCGTCGTGGGGCTTCAATGCAAGGCTGACTGCAAGGCAGATGATGCCCGCGGGCACGAAGCGCTCTTGAAGGAAACACCAGACGGCCACCACGCATAGACCCGCCACAAGGCCGGCCGCGTTGGCATAGGTGAAGATGACGAGGCAATTGGCGAGCAGAAAGCACACCAGGAACAGCGAGACACGGGGCGATCGATTTGCCGCGAGGCTCCACATGAGAAATGCGCCAAGGGTCAGGCTTACGGCCATAAGCGCCAGCCAAAGCAGGCCGGCGGGTTCCCATGGAAGAAGCGCGAAGGGAGCCACGATGAACAATGTGGTTGGTGGATTAACGCAGATTGAGATGGCGGTGCGGAATGGACCGGCCATGATCGAATCAAATTCCTTCGTCCATTGATCGGCCTTGTATGCTTGCAGGAATTGATCGGGCTGGTAGGGATCGCCGCGCTCAATGAGGCATCGTGCACCGTAGTAGATAGCCCTGAAGTCCGTCATACCGCTGAAGGACTGATGCGCGAGCCAGGCGCCCCACAGGACAGAGAGGCTGCTGGATAGCAGGATCAAGCTAAGAGCGATCCGCCGCATTCGTGCCATGCTCAGTGTCTCCTTATGTTCGCGAGGGGGTGCTTCACGGAATGATAACCAATCGCGGCGTTGCGAGGAGCGATCGCAACCGGTCGGGCCGTGAGGCCGGCTTGGATCAGAAGCAGCGAAGGTTGTGAGTCCTGGCTGGGAGTCATTGAGTCATTTTAGTGGGTATGTTTCATTGCAGACGGCGTCACTGAATTCGGCGGCCTGGCTGGTTGACTCTCAATCTATTCTCCAGAGTTCAAATCGGTCATCTTCACTTTCACTAAACCCCCACAACCAAAAACCGTATGTATTCGTATAAAGGCCAACTCCAGGCCCCATCGTCCTTCCAAATCGATACGTGTGAGTCACAGCCTCGACGAAGGTCCGACGTGGAAAGCGCTCCAACTGTCGATCGCCTGCTCCGGCCCCGAATACATCGACAACCACCAGATCTCCGGGTTTCGGCTGAGGTCCGCCTGGGTAGGTAAGTGAAGCCCCATCGAGCGGCGCGTACCAGAATGACCAATACTGGCCGGGGAACCACACGCTCTTTCCTGCAGCGACCTGCGGCGTAATCAATTGGTGCAAGGCATCTCGACCAAATTCGGCAAATTCCGCGTCCGAGCGAAGGATGAGGATTGAGTATGCAGTGCTGACTAGAACGAATACGAGCACTGAGGCTCTAAAGAACCGAACTGAGAATCCTTCCATCCAGCGGAAGCAAATAAGGATAACGGCCGGTACGCAGGGAAGCAAATACTTCATCGGAAGGTGAACGTAGGAAACGATGGGCAGAGGAATTAAAAGCCACAGAAACAAAAACAGACTTAAATGGTCGCGACGCTTTAGAGTTTCAGCGATCAGATAGCAGAAGACTCCTGCGCCGATGATTAAGCAGAACGGCACAAGCGGATGGCTGATCAAGAGAAGGCTCGACGCTGTTGCCGCGGCAAGTAGGCCGCAAATCTGAAAAATGCGCCCTGCTTTGAACCGGTAGAGAAACCAGAAGAAAGCAAATGGGAGTGGAACTGCAAAATAGAACAGATATGAAAACAGATTTCGCCATAAGCGCTGCTCGCCATCGTAGAAGTGTGCCGGGGGTATTGCGAAGTTGGGTTCGCGAGTGATCAGAATGATGGTTAAAACTAAGCCGAAGCCGGCAATCACTGGAGACCACAGCCACGGTTTACGACGAATCTGTGCCAGCATCTCCCTGGGCTTGATACTGTCCAGCAGGAAAAACACCGCAAGAGGGAGAAGAAGCACAAGGTGAGACCGCGCAAAGCCCGCGAGGCCCAGTGCAACTGCAGCCGCAATGCCCCGGTTCGCCTTCTGTTCGGCCTTCCACGCTGCTAGACGCTCGATCGCCACGAGCGCGAGGGTAGTCGACAGGATATCGGGCATAGCCGTACTGGCCATGGGAAGAAAGGGAGGAATGGCCACCAGAAGCAGAGCGCCTGCCATGGCATGCCATCGGTCCCATCCGAATCGAAGGGCCAGGGAGGACATTGATACGATTGCAATCCAGGCAAGCACCAATTGGGTTAGGTGAGCCATCCACTCGCGGGCGCCAAATAAGACTGTCGGCACAAGTAAATAGCCTTGCCCAACTTGTCCCATCAGTGGATTTCCAGACGCGAATTGAGCGGCTTTCGCACATTCGCCAGAGAGCCACGGGTTGTTCCAGCAAATTTCGAAATCCATGGGGTGCGCCGGGTGCTTGAGAATCTGCCGCGCCATTGCGAGATACCACGGATCGTCGATAAGAAAAGGCTTGTTCAGGAATGGGAGAAGGCAAACGGTGGCGAGGAGCAATGCGGGCCAGGCGCAGGCCAGCACGGCGACAGCCGAAACCGTCTGCCGTGCGTCGCGATCCATCGCGGCTCTTCCAGACTCACTCGTGATGTTCTGCTGCTCAGGCGCGATTGAACTCATCAACGGATACATTCCAGGATCAGATGCGTGTACGGAATACGCAAGAGGTCGTGACGGACGCTTGGTCTAATATTGCTGAAAACCTGAGATGCAATTCCCACGTATTCACGCTCGTTCCTTACGTATTCTCCCCGGTCTCTTGCCAATAACCATCGTGCGGCGGGGGACTGACCGTCGCCCCAAACGCCATCGATGGTAACCAGCTTGCCCCCCGGCTTTAGAGCATCGTGCGCGATTTGAAATAGCTGCCGGGCCTCTGCATCTTCGAGGTGGTGCACGATTCCGAGTGCCAGCACCACGTCAAAACTCTGCTCTTTGGCGAGTGAAAAATGACTCACTCGCTCGCATTCAAAGCGTGCTTTTGGAAAACGCCTCCTGGCCAGTTCGATGTACTTGGGACTCAAATCGAATCCCAAATAGTCGCACGATGGAAGGTAGCCCACGATGGTCCCGGGCCCGCAGCCGATTTCAAGAATTCGAGAACCGGAGCTTGGCTGAATATACTCGTTGATCAGAACTTTGGAGACGGCAGGTCCGCCCACCACGTTCCACCACAACTGGTAAGCGGCCGGAATGGCCAAAACGCGGCGAAGATATTGAGTCATTCGACTATCGTCTCCTGCCTTTGCGTGGCGAACCAAAGGCAGGGCTCGCGCTGCTCGATGGCCGGCACCAGAGATGCGAGATCGAACTGCCTATCTATCATGTGCTCCTTTCATTGCAGAAACCGGGCACTGTCGCGGAAATTTCAGTCACGAGAAACGGTGGCAGTCCCAAAGATTGTTGATTTTATTAAAGCACCCGAACGTTCGCATATCTTTTCATCAAACCTCGGGAGGAGGGCGAATTATCTAGAATTCGCAACGAAGGCCTTTATGAAGTCCGGCGCATGCCAGTGAAAAACTGCTTCAGGCTTTGAGAATAAAAAGCCGAGCCTGGAAAAGACATTCAAGACTCGAGTGTTTGCGGATGCAATCTTTGCGGTGACGGACTTTGCCCCAAGCTCCAGGGCCGCTCGCACAGACTCTACGTAAAGCGAAAAACCAGCGCCTGAGAATCCTAGGTTCTTGCCGGGGTCTACCGCACCAAGCCGGAGGTCAGCTCGCCCATCACGGATGACTACATCCATGAACCCGACGACTTCTCCGGGATGCCCTAGAACAAAGACAAAGTTGTTTGGGTTCGACCCACTGAGGGCGTTGCGCATCCAGTGTGCATACCGGGCATTCGCAAGGTAGCGCGGGAATCGTGGGTCGGTGTGGTAACGGCCGAACTGAAAGGCAGCACCGGCAATCCGGCAGATGGAATCATGGTCTCCCGGCAGAGCGTCCCGAAGTGCGAATTGGCTCGGGGGCGGCAACATTTCTGACTCGAGCCGGGAAAACTTCGCCACTAGACTGAACTCAACTAGCGAAAAACTCGCTCTTTCAAACAGGGCGGTCACAGACATGTTATCGCCCGGCGCATGCGTTGATACCAACCGAGCTTTTGTCCGCGCGCTGTACTCTTCGAGAGCGCTCACAAACATTGGGAGGTCGGAGGCTCCAGGTGGATTCGGACCGAGTTGAAAATCGGCAACCGGGAAGCCGAAGACTTCTTCATCCCAGGGGAGCAAGGCTATCTTGCCCCATTCTGGAGATGAGGCGGAGAGATCGTCGAACTCAGGCCGAAAGGCGTCCACTCGAATCCTTTTAATCCGAGAGCATCAAAGAATGCTCTCTACACGCAGAAGACGGTCCTAAAGCGGATATCACTCTTGAGTTCCCCTGCTCTCGTAGAAGCCGAGTACAGACTCGCAAACCTCAGTCACGTCCTGATCGCTCAAATCATAGTACATTGGCAGCCGTAGCAGCCTGCTGCTCGAATCGTCCGTCACTGGCAGATCCGGCTGCGGCAGACGGAGAGATTTGGCGAAGGGCGAGGAGTGGAGCGGCACATAGTGAAAGACCGCAAGGATGCCGGCCTGGCGTAGATGCTGGATAAGCGCGGTTCGCTCCGCGAGGTCTGCTGCCAGCATATAGAACATATGGTAATTCGGGGAGCAGTGCTGAGGCGTGAACGGTGTGCGTATCAGGCCGCTCTCGACCAGGGGAGCGAGCATGCTGGTGTAGCGGAGGTAGATTTCTCGGCGCCGAGCGGTGATCTTTTCCATATTCTCGAGCTGGCCAAGCAGGAAGGCGGCCAACATGTCAGACAGCACATACGACGAGCCGATATCCACCCAGGTGTATTTGTCCACCTGCCCACGCAGGAACTGGCTGCGGTTGGTGCCCTTCTCGCGCAAGATCTCAGCGCGTTTTTCCAGAGCAGGGTCATTAATCGTCAACGCCCCGCCTTCTCCGCAGGAAAAGTTCTTGGTTTCATGAAAACTATAGCAACCCATTTGGCCGATGGTGCCGAGCCACTGGCCCTTGTACTTTGCGAAGACACCCTGTGCCGCATCCTCGACGACCAGCAAATGATGACGCCTGGCGATCGCCATGATCTCGTCCATCTCGCAGCCGACACCGGCGTAATGGACCGGAAAGATCGCCCGCGTGCGCGGCGTAATCGCGGCTTCGATCAGTCGCTCGTCGATATTAAGCGTGTCCGGTCGAATATCCACGAACACCGGTGTGGCTCCCCGCAGGACAATGGCGTTGGCGGTAGAGACGAAGGTAAAGGATGGAAGAATTACTTCGTCGCCGGGACCGATATTGCATAGCAGCGCAGCCAATTCCAGCGCACCAGTGCACGAAGAGGTCAGCAGTATGCGCCCCGCCCCGAAGTGCTGCTCCATCAACTTCTGCGCACGCAGGGTAAACGGGCCGTCACCGCTGGCATGACCGCCGGCAACGGCCTGGCCGACATAGATAAGCTCGGAGCCGACGATGCTCGGTTTGTTGAATGGAATTTGAATCTTCATGCCAATGACCGCAGGACTTTCCGTTCACTCGTCGACACAACTAAACAATTCCATTCTCCTGAATTGAATCCGAAACAGATAATGCGACGGCTGTGGCCGGCACGGGTAAAGCGATCGCCTCTCCGATCAGATAGGGCGGGCGGTCCATGGTGCGGAAATGCATGCGGGCAAGGTATTCGCCGAAAATGCCGAGAGCAAAAAGCTGAGCTCCGGAGAATATCGCAATCAGAGAGGCCAGGAAAGTGAATCCCGGCACCGCGCCGCCGCGGATCACGTAGTTGGCTAAGACGTAAGCCAGGACAGAGAAACCGAATAGCATGAACGCAAAGCCAACCAGGCTCGCAATCTGGAGAGGTAGCGTACTGAAGCCCGTCATCAAGTTGAACGCGTGGCGGATGAGTTTTCCTGGGGTGTAACCTGATACGCCTTTGGTCCGCACTGCATGACGCACCTGGATGGCGGTAAAATGCGTGGTGGTCCAAGTCAGCAGCACGTCGATTGACACAGAGGGACTGCGATACTCATGGAAGCCTTCGCGCAAGCGTGTGCGGAAAACTCGAAAGGCGCTCACGTTGCGGGCGGTCTCTACGCCCATGGTGCTGGCCAGCGCTAACTTTGTCATGCGTGAAGCGAGGTCGCGCATAAATCCATGCTGTTCCTCTTTCGGCGCGCCGTAGACGACATCGTACTCAGGTTTCAGCGCCGCCAGCATCGGCGCAATCTCGCTGACCGGATGCTGCAGATCGTCGTCCATCGTAAGGATGATGCTGTACTTTGCCGCCCGGATGCCGCAAAGGAGCGCGTTGTGCTGACCATAATTCCGGCTCATTCGGAAGCCGCGCACGCGGTGGTCGGTGCGCGCCAGACGTTCAATGATTGGCCAGGAACCATCGCCGCCCCCATCTTCGACGAAAATGATCTCAAACACCGCTGTTATCTTTGACATCGCATCGGAGAGCTGGCTGTACAGATCGAGCAGTGTTGGCTCGGCGCGATAGACAGGAATCACAACGGAAACCGTAAGCATAATAGAACGATCCTATCCTCGTAGGCCATCAAGGAACACACGCGTCGACAGCTATGATCAGCGTGCTTATCCTTGTGCTATCTGGACGTAATAGCGCTGAGCGACATTTCTGCGAGTTGTATCTAAGGCTGCGTCATGACGGCTGTTTTACCCTCCCCCATTTGAATTGAGTGGCTTGAATGGAAGTATTACAAGCCCAGTTCGATGGGGGAATAGTACTGTTGGTTCACTTTGCGGCCGCGCTTGGCGTACATAGCCGAGTGGACTAGGCCCCACTTGTTGGCGACGAAGCCAAACGAGGTGCCGAGGACGCCAAAGCCGTATTCGACGCTGCGGCGGAAGTTGATGGAGGAAGCCTCTTCGAAGTACTTCGTCGGGCAGGAGATTTCGCCGATCCGGAAGCCGAACATGACGGCCTGGGCGACCATCTGGTTGTCGAAGACGAAGTCGTCGGAGTTTTCCAGCAGCGGCAGAGTCTCAAGCAACTCACGCGAGAAGGCGCGGAAGCCGGTGTGGTATTCCGAGAGCTTGACGCCGAGAAAGATGTTCTGAAATGCCGTGAGGAATCGGTTCGAGATGTACTTGTAAAGCGGCATGCCGCCCTTGAGGGCACCCGCACCCAGAATCCGCGAGCCGAGAACCATGTCGTATACGCCGCTTGCAATCATTCCGGCCATCGCCGGAACCAGAGAGGGTGTGTACTGGTAGTCGGGGTGGACCATGACAACGATATCCGCACCCGCTGCCAAGGCCTCACGGTAGCAGGTTTGCTGGTTGCGTCCGTAGCCGTAGTTGGCATCGTGAACGAAGGTGCGAACTCCCAGCCTGCGGGAGAGCTCAGCGGTGCGGTCCTTGCTTGAGTCGTCGACGAGGATCTTGATGTCAACCACGTCTGACAGTTCCTGGACGGTCTTCTCGAGGGTCTTTTCCGCGTTGAACGCCGGCATGACAACCGCGATACGCTTCCCGTTGATCATTGAGATCTCCTGCAGTAGCCAAGGTCTTTGTTTCTTTCCTCGGGCTCGGGAGATCCGGGCTCGAGAGATCAGGGCGCGGCTGGGGCCGGGGACTCAGACGCGGAGCCAGACGCGTAATAAGGCGAAACGATGGCCGGGAGGGAATCGGGCTGGACCAGCCAGACAGTTCGATCCCGGAAGTAACCTATCAACTCCCGATTATCGGCACTGTCCATCTCTCTTGCCCATACGACTTTCGCATCATCTATATCGGCTGCGTTGTAGACCCATTCATCGAGGGGGTTGTGTTTGTCTGAATACCGGACAAGCACCAGTTGGCGTCCCGGCATGCGCTCGAAAGCGGCCTGCACGCGGGCACGCTCGGTTCCAAAGTGGTCGGGGCCATACCAGCGGTCGGTCCAGTGGGAGGCGGGCCACTCCGCCAATGCCAGATGCATTGGGCCGGCGAAGGGCCGCAGCGCAGCAAGAACCAGGCAACTGACGACAATAAAGCGGACAAGGGCGGAGCCAACGGGCGCATCCCCAGGGCGCCAGACGCGCAGGTGGCGCATCGCCTGCAGACCAATGGCATAAAAGGCTGCGGTGAAGGGCGCGAGGTAATGGGCGATCAAGAAGTTCTCGATGACCATGCCGGCGGCCAGGACCAGTGTGCACAGCACTAAGAAACGAACCCGGCGATCGCGGAAGACGCGGCGAATCATGATGAGGGGGACGAGCAGCAATATGCCTGCAAAGAACTCGAAGCTACGGACCAGCTTGGCCAGGGTTCTGGGCAGGAAGCCACTGAGCGAGTGAATCTTTTTGAAGTCATCAAGCTCATTGAAGGAGTAGAAGCGGCGCATGGAGTCATGGTGGTAAGCAGGCTCAGGACGCGGCTCCTGCCACACATAGTAGGGAGCCATGGCGTATTGAGCGCGATTGACGGTGTAGGGAAGCGTGAGCGGATTCTTGAAGGCGCGGTAGTCATACCACCCCAGCCACGCGACCGCGACCAGGGCAATCAGCACCGGCAGCGCGCCAAGACGAGCAAGTTGCGCAGGGGCGGGGCGGTTTTTGCCGAATAGCGCCCAATGGCCCAGGTACAAACCCACCGGCAAGCACAAGAGGACGCCCTCGTATGGCCTGGAGATCACCAGCAGGCCCATGCCGACGCCGAGCAGGATCGCTTCGAGTTTGCGGGGCTTGCGGATGAGTCGAGGCACGGAGCCGAGCACCAGTGCTCCGGCCAACGCGGCGAGCGAACTTGCAGCGGAGAGGCTGTTGATCCAATAGCTGAAGAGTCCAATGCGCACAATGACGAGGACTCCGCCCAACAGGGCCCAACCTGGCGGCAACCAGGCCTGCAGCATCCAGCAAAGGGCGGCGCACATCAGCGCAGTGGTGCAGAGGATGCCAAACCAGGGACAGCCGAAGAGGACCTTGCCGGCAGCCAGCACAAGTCCACCCGCCGGAAAATACATGGACATGTACGTGGGCTGCATTGAGACGTGGATCGTCTCGAAGTGGATCCACATAGCGGGGGTTGGATTGGTCAGGCGTCCGTGGGCGAAGGTATCTGCCGCGAGCAGGAAGCTGAAGTCGTCAGGAACGAAGGGCAATGGAACAGGGATAAAAGGAAGCAACGCAAGCCGCAGCAGAAAGGCGGCAATGCCTACGGCAACTACAGACAATCTGCGCCGGCGGGCCAACGCCAGGAAGACCCGCTCGAGGCGCAAGAAACCGGCGGAACCAAGCCGGGGCAGCGCAAAAGCAAGTCCGATCGAAATTACGGTGAGGCCGCTCTCGAGCAGCATCAGGGAGACACCGGAGTTTTCAGCAGAGGAGTCGACAAGCATGGGTATTCAAGCGAAGGGGAACGATCTCAGTTCAGGACGCAGCGAACGCCGACCGGCCAGCGATCGATCCCAGAACTGAACCTAGCATGATTTGTGTGTCGAGTCAGAAGCAAAGAGTTGGGAGAGCATGGATTGGCAATAGCGGGGCTGGACGAGCAAGAGAGCGCTTCCGACGAAGTGCATCATCGACATTACGAATCTGTGGATAGCCGATTGCCTGGAGCGTCAGGCGGAGAGAAACGGCTCATCCGCGGCCGCCAAAGCCACCGCGTCCCCGGCCTCCGCCAAAACCGCCGCCGAATCCGCCACCGCGTCCGCCTCCACCGCCGAATCCGCCACGTCCACCGCTGTTCCCTCCGCCGCTATTGCTCTGGCCCGAAGGGGAACTGCTTGATCCGATGTTGTTGGTGAGGGTAGTGCCGATGTTTGAGAGGCCAGCGTTGATTCAGCCGGCAAAGCCCTGCAAAGAAGCCACGGATGCGAAGGCGACCAGGGATACAACAAGGTGGTATACCGCGATGTTCTGCGCATGCTCGTCAGACAGCGCGCTCTTCAGAATCGACCAAGAGTGCTAATGTTTCAGTTGCACCCGGTCTGCCTTCGATCCTGGGCTATCTTCGTCCAGGACAAAGCGCGCCATACGCCTTCAATAGCGCGAAGGACAACTCTTGACGACGTGAATTGAATTGCGGTGCAGGAAAACTCAACTGCGCAGCTGCGAAGCTGGCAGGACAAGTTTGGAAATCCATGAAGGCTGCCTTTCGGGAGAGTCACGACTTGGAACCGGGCGGTTTAGGCGTCTCTCTCCCGAAGCGGGCAATACTGGGTTGTGGGGTGAAGGTCCCAAGCTGCTACTTCGATCATTATGCAACGTAGCTGGCGAGGGTCGTGCTTACGTTGTTGAAGGCAGTGTTGATGCCGCCTGCAAGAGCTTGCATGCCGGCCGTGCATCCAAAGGCGATCAGAGCGAGGACGAGTGCATATTCCACCAGATCCTGGCCCGTCTCTTCCGCCAGCAGTCCCTTCAACCGCAGGACAAGCAGTGAGAATTTGTTTACCATTTTGCGGTTCTCCTGTGACTGTGCGTTCGTATTGGTTAGCCCTCAATTCGGGAGAGGTCGCGGCCAGTGGGTGTGGATCGCGAATCTCTCCCGGAATGGAACGAGGGACGGTGTGAGTGAGATCCCGGCTTCGTATGAGGAACTACGAAACGTAGGAAGCAAGCGTGGTGCTGATGTTGTTGAAGGCGGTGTTGAGGCCGCCGGCCAGAGCCTTCATGCCCGCGGTTGCGCCGAAAGCGACCAGAGCAACAACGAGAGCATACTCGACCAGATCCTGACCTTCTTCGCGGCTCGCCAGGTCCTGGAACTTCACATACAGCTTGAGAAGCATGGTGTTCATTTGGGTTCTCTCCGTAGATTGATTTTTCCCAGCCCTGGGCCGGGTCACCTTACCTATTGCAAGTGACGTGCCAATTCGCTTAAAGAGGCTCCTTCTAGATAAATCAACAACTTAGAGGCGATCAGTTGGACGCGTCATCGAATCGAGGTGTATACGGCTGTTTACATTCACTCTGCGCCAAGATTGAAGCCGTATACATGCCCCGAAAGTGCTAGTGAGTGGTATTGCCTTGAAAAATCAGCGGTTTGGCCATTGCTTCAGAAGGCACTCCCATTGCAAGTAGCAGCTACATGGCGGGCCTTTTACGCTCCCGCGCGCACGTACAATAGCCCTCATGGCCGGAGCCGCCCAGCCTCATCAACCCAGGCAGAAGCCCGATTTTGCCGAACTCTCTATCGCGCTGGCGGGTGGGCTTGCACTCACCTTGACGGCGCTGTTTCTGTGCGTGGCTCCTCTGACCGGCAAGATCGCTGGGGCGCGGGATTTTGTGGTCTATTGGGCCACCGGTCAGCAACTGGCCCACCACGCCAACCCCTACGAGACTGAGGCCGTGGGCAAACTCGAGCGTGGGGCCGGCCTCGACCCTGGATACGGGATCCTTTATATGAGGAATCCGCCCTGGGGACTCCCAATTGCGCTGCCGCTCGGGTTGGTGGGCGTTCGTTTCGGCGCGTTGCTGTGGTCCCTCTTGCTGCTTGGCTGCCTTTTGCTCTCAGTACGCATGTTTGGAGAACTTCACGGACAAACGCAAAGTCTGCTCAACTGGCTGGGGTACTCTTTCGCACCGGCTCTCATGTGTGTGATTGTCGGCCAGACCTCTCTGTTTGCCCTTCTCGGTCTGGTCCTGTTTCTTCGTTTGCTCCCACGCACGCCGTTCCTCGCCGGCATGGCATTGTGGCTCTGCACTCTTAAGCCACACCTGTTTCTGGCGTTCGGGCTGGTCCTGGCGATTTGGATCGTGATGGAGAAGTCTTACCGTGTAGTGCTGGGATTCGCATTTGCCATGGTGGTGAGCCTGGGCCTTACCTGGCTCATAGCGCCCGCGGCATGGACCGAGTATGAGCAGATGCTTCGCATCTCGGGCATCGAAAAGGAGTTCATTCCCTGCCTGGGCGTGGCGCTGCGCATGTGGGTGAATCCGCAATCGATGCTGCTGCAGTATCTGCCTGCCGTAGCGGGTTGCCTCTGGGCGGGGATCTGGTACTGGAGAAAGCGCGGCCGCTGGGACTGGAAGTCCGATGGAAGCTTGTTGATGCTGGTCTCTCTGGTTTGCGCACCGTATTGCTGGCTCTTTGATCAGGCGCTGGCGATCCCGGCACTGCTTTATGGCGCTTACATTACGCGTTCGCGCCTGCTGCTGGCGGCTCTTGCACTGGGGAGCGTGGCAATTGAAGCATCTCTGATGATGGGCGTCAAGCTGCCGTCACCGCTCTTTGTTTGGGTAGTTCCTGCGTGGCTATGTTGGTACCTGCTGGCAAGCAAGATCAGAAAGAGCCCGTAGAGCCACGCTGCGGATCGGGATAACTAGCCATGGGATTGCTTATGCGGGCGGCGGAGAGAACTCGAGTACATCCCCCTTTTGTGTTTGTGTACTCACCACGGTGCCTGCCGGCAACTCGAGTATGGAGTGAGCAGAGAGGCATGCGGAGATGCGCCAGCGGCCAACCGCGTTGCGCACCTTGCGCACGCGATACCGGCGGTCGAGATAAACAAGGTCGATCGGGAAGCGCATAAAAAATGTGTGGACGGATTCGCATGGAACAATCCAGAGTCCTCCGCCTGTCTCCAGTCCGTCTCTGCCGAGCAGCCCCTTGTTCCTCTTCGGTCCGGTGTCAGCGACCTCGAGTCCGGTCGCGAGCACGGTCTGGCGAGTGAGATTTCTCACCGTCAGGCGCGTGTCAACTGCATGCTCGGTC